>Ga0183260_10002595_pt1 | contig 14870 bp, 18 predicted proteins | sample AntDrymUQ4972206_2_FD_129768 | JGI IMG/M metagenome (GOLD analysis project Ga0183260, IMG submission 129768) | Polar desert sand microbial communities from Dry Valleys, Antarctica - metaG UQ497 (22.06) (version 2) (version 2) | ecosystem: Environmental > Terrestrial > Soil > Desert | place... | reverse complement strand
GGCGGCGGCACGAAGCCCGGTGCGCGGCGACCCGTTCGCGAATCCGTTGTGGAAGGCTTGACGCGTGGCCGAGCTCAGCGAGTGGCGATCGTGGTGGGTCAAGCGCCAGTGGTACGAGCGCAACCACAGGGCGCTGCGAAGGCTGCGGATCAATCGCCACATGGCGCAGGCGGGCGCCTTTATCCGTTACCCCGTCGAGGGTGAGGTGCTCGAGGCGCTCGATTCCGGGCGGCTCGAGATCGGCGAGGGAACGCTGCTCGAGCCCGGCTGCTGGCTGACCTTCGACGAGGCGGCGCGGATCGCGATCGGCAAGGGGTGCTTTCTCAACCGCGGCACGATGCTCGCGGCTATGGAGCGGATCGAGATCGGCGACCACGTGATGTTCGCCAACAACTGCTTCGTGGGCGACGCCGACCACGCCTACGACGACCCCGACAAGCCGATCACCCACCAGGGCTTCGTGGCGCGCGGGCCGGTGCGCATCGGCTCCAACTGCTGGTTCGGTGTCAACTGCGTCGTGACCGGGGGGATCGAGATCGGAGAGCGCTGCGTGATCGGGGCCAACTCGGTGGTGACCAAGGACCTTCCGGCCGGGGTGATCGCAGCCGGCGCCCCGGCGAAGGTCGTCCGCGAGATCGAGTTCAAGCCCGAAGACGGAGGCCGGGGGGCGCGTTGAGGAAAGTCGTGACATGCCTGGCCGTCGGCGTTGCGGCTGGCCTCGGCCTCACGGCGGGCCCCGTCATGCCGGCGATCGGCTCGACGGAGACCGTGAGCGCGGGATCGCTGCGCGCCACCGTCGAAAGCGACCCCTGGGGGATCTACCTTCATGACCAGGATGGGCGCTCGGTGCTGTCCGAGGCCGCGGGCTCGACATCCGGCCCCGCAGGGCCGTTGGGGTTCGAGACCGTGCTGGGGACGTGGGTGCACGCGACTCGCGCTCTCGAGCTTGGGCGCGAGGGCGAAGACGTCGTCGCGACCGTGGAGACCAGCGACCCAGCGGGCGCCACCATCGACGTGCGCGTTTCTCCGGCCGGCGAGGGGTCGATCCGGATCCAGGCCAGCGTCGCCAGCCCGTTGGGGGCGACGGCCACCGGGATCGGCTTCGAGGCCGATCCGAGCGAGCGATACCTAGGTTTCGGAGAGCGCTCGAACGCCGTCGATCAGCGCGGTTTGGTGGTTGAGAATTACGTCGCCGATGGCCCTTACCGGCCGGAGGATCGGGAGTATCCAAAGCCGGTCACGCCGCCATGGGCGATCAGCGATCGTGACGACTCGACCTACTACCCCGTGCCTTGGATGCTCTCGACGCGCGGTTACGGGGTGCTGATCGAAAATGACGAGACGTCGTACTTCCGGCTCGGCAGCGACGTTGCGGATGTCTGGAGCCTCGAGGCACAGAGCGCTCGGCTCAGCGTGCGAGTCTTCGCCGGTCCCTCTCCTGCTGATGCGCTGCGGCGCTTCTCCGAGGCCACTGGGCGACAGCCGCCACCGGCGACGCCGTGGTCATTCGGTCCCTGGTTTCAAACCGGGCAGCCGAACAAGATCCCGCTGGAGAACGAGCGCGAGTGGACCACACTGCTGCGCGAGGCTGACGCCCCGGTCTCGGCAGCCGAGACACAGATGCACTTCCTTCCCTGCGGTGCCCACCGCGGCGAGGAGGACTACAACCGTCAGCGAACCGATTACTTCCACAGTCAGGGACTCGCCCACCTGGTCTATTTCAACCCGCTGCTGTGCGTGTCGTACCAGCCTGTCGACGGCGACGCCGCGGCTGCGGGGGTGCTCCAACGCCAGCCGCTGACGGGCCTTCCCTACACCTATCCCGGCTTCGTCGGCGGCGGCGGTCCGGCCGGGTTCACCGCCGAGCCCCTGTCGCAATTCGACTTCACCGCTCCCGGCGCCCGGGACTTCTACGGCGGGCTCGTCCGCGAGGCCTTCGACGCGGGCCACGACGGCTGGATGGAGGACTTCGGCGAGTACACCCCGCCCGACGCCGTCTCGGCCGACGGTACGTCGCCACAGCAGATCCACAACCGCTATCCGACCGACTACCACTGCGCCGTGTTCGACATCGTGCGCGAGCTCGAGCGTCCGGTGTCGCGTCATCAGCGCTCCGGCTGGACCGGCGCGGCGCGTTGCGCGGACGTGGTCTGGAGCGGCGACCCGACGACGGTGTTCGGTTACGACGGACTCGAGTCGGCGGTTCGCCAGGCGCTCAGCATCGGGCTCTCGGGCGTCAGCCGCTGGGGCTCGGACATCGGCGGCTACCACAGCTTCGGCCCCGCTGAGCAGCTCGACGTGGAGCTGCTGCACCGCTGGATCGAGTTCGGCGCCGTCTCCGGGGTGATGCGGACGAAGGCCTCCGGCCTTGCCGTTCCCTCCTACGACCGGCCCCAGATCTGGGAGCCGGAGTCGATCGGGGTGTGGCGCCTCTACGCCAAGCTCCACACCCAGCTCTATCCCTACATCCTCGCCGCCGACCGCACCTACCGCGAGACGGGCCTGCCGCTGATGCGCCATCTGGCGCTCGTCGCTCCTGACGATCCCGCGGCGATCGCCCAGGAAGACGAGTTCATGTTCGGCCCCGACCTGCTGGCAGCGCCTGTAGTCGAGCGAGGTGCGAGAGAGCGGCGCCTGTACGCTCCCGCTGGGCGCTGGATCGACTTCTGGCGCAGCGTCGGATTCGAGGAGTCGAGCGGTGCCTTCGTTCTCGGACGCGTGGAGTCCCTGTCCGGGGGGCAAGACCACGTGCTTCCCGCCCCCCTCGATCAGCTTCCGCTGCTCGTCCGAGTCGGGGCCGTGATCCCAATGCTCGCCCCCGACGTCGACACGCTCGCCGACTACGGACATGCGCCCGGCCTCGTGCACCTTTCGGATCGCCGCGATCGGATGCGGCTGCTTGCGTTTCCCCGTGGACGCTCGGCGGCGGGCTTCAACGAGAGCGAGCGCCTGGTTTCGCGTGAGCGCCGCCGACGCTGGTCTCTGCGAGTTCAGGGGGCGATCAGGCGTCAGTATCGGCTCCAGGCGTCGATGGCGACGCTGAAGCGGCCGTTTCGCCCCTGCACGGTGAAGATCAAGGGCCGCAGGCTCGGCGCTAGGAGCTGGAGCTACGATCGGAAATCGCGCGTCCTGACCGCCAGGTTCAAGACGAGGCGTGGGCGACTTGTCGTGCGCGGTTGTCCGCGCCGCCACTGACTCGGGCTAGGTGACCCATCCAAATCCCGCGCACGCGGATGACGCCGCAGGCCGTCGCTGGATCGCCTACGGATCGATCCTGGTCACGGTCCCGTCTCCAGCATTCGCAATCCACACCGCCCCTTCACCGACGCTAATCCCGACAGGCTCGTCACCGACCGGCAGCGGCTCGCCCACGACCTTGCCGCTGACGGGGTCAAGGCGCGTCACCGTGCGCTCGGTAGACGTGATCCAGACCGCGCCCTCGCCGACCGCGACGTCGAGCGCGCCGCGGACCCGCACCGGGTCGCCGACGACGGCGAGCGATTGGGCGTCAATTCGGGTCACCGCGCCGGTTGCCGAGACGACCCACGCCGACCCCTCGCCGGCGGCGATGTTCACAGCGTCGGTGACTTCGATCGGCGGCTCCTCCGCCTCGCCCGACGCCGCGTCGAGGCGCAGCACCTCGCGGTTGTCGGCGACCACCCAGACGGCCCCGTCGGCGACCGCGAGACTGGTCGCGAACCCGTTCGCCGCGAGCTCGTCGACGACCTTTCCCGAGGCTGGGTCGATCTGCTCCACAGCGTTCTCGGTCAGGGCCCACACGCTGCCCTCGCCGATCTCGACGGCTGCCGCGAAGCCGTCCAGCGCGATCTCCTCGCTTCCGGCGGCGGGAGCCAGCGGGTCGAGGCGCGCGAGCGATTCCTCCTCCTGCATCGCATACCAGACCCCGCCCTCGCCGGCGGCGACCGCGGATGCCGGCCCCGGGAGCGGAAACCGGGTGACGTCGGGTTCGGCGCCGATCGCCACGCTCGCAGCGCCCGTCGAGAACGGGTCGGCCACCCAGATGGCGCTCTCGCCCGCGGCCACTGCGCTGGGCCTGCCGCCAACCGAGATCGTCTCGATCTCGGGGTGCTCGAGGAGCTTTCCCGCGCTGGGCCTGCCGGCTGCGTCGGCAGGCGGGACCGTTGCGTTCTCGGTCTCGGGTTCGTCGTCGCCCGAGAGCGCCCCGCTGAGCCCGAGCGCGGCGACGAGCAGCAGAACCGAAGCGATCACCCCCGCGACCGCGAGCAGGCGGTGACGCTGAGGTCTCGGAGGGACGTCGGACATCGTCGCGAGCGCCCGGTGCCTAGGAGACCACCTGGACGACCACCGTGCGATCGCGATGGTGGTCGTCGAAGTCGATCAGGACGAGCTGTTGCCAGGTCCCGAGCGCCAGGCGCCCGTTCAGCACCGGCACGGCCTCCGACGAGCCGATGATCGAGGCGCGCTGGTGGGCGTGCGAGTTGGTGTCGTGGTTGAGCCGGTTGTGCTCGTAGGCACCCTCGGCGGGAATCAGGCGGTCGAGCAGCGCCCGCAGGTCCTCGACCCCGCCGGGCTCGTGCTCCATCGTCGTGATCGCGGCGGTCGAGCCGCGCACGAATGCTGTCGCGAGACCCGCGCTGATGCCCGCCGACTCGATGACCCGCTGCACGCCCGCCGTGATGTCGACGACGTCGGCGTCGCCTTCGGTGGAGAGGCGCAGCTCCCCTGTGTGAACCGCCACGCGCTCAAACTAGCGCGTGGCGGTCACGGTCGTTCTGCGGTCAGACGCCCCGGGGATGGGGGCCATGGCCGAGGTGGAACGCCTCGAACAGCCGTGGCAGGACGATCAGCGCGGCCACTCCGAGGATCACGTAGACCACGTCGGTGAACGTGCCGGTGCCGAAGATCTCGGCGACGACGTTCGTCTCTCCGCCGGTTAGCCCGAGGACGCCCCAGTTGAGCGCCCCGATCACCAGCAGCAGGAGGGCAACAGGTTCCAGCCTTCTGAGCATGTCCATGCCCATCACCTCGCTTTCCGCGAAGGTCGCCCGCACGAGGGATTCGTGCGGATAGTTACGAACTAGGTACCCCTCGCAACGAAGTTTGTTACGCCCCCCGGCCTACCAGTCCCAGGCCGAGCCGGCGAGGCTCTCCTGGTCGAGATAGCGCCGAAATTCGTCGAGCTCGTCGGGATCGATCGAATAGGTGTGCTCGTCGGCTGGAAACCGGCTGTGGCGGACTTCGTCGGCATAGCTCCGCATGCCGTCGACCATCTGACCGCGCAGGTTGGCATAGCGCTTGACGAAGCGGGGTGCATGCCCGCCGTAGAACCCCAGCAGGTCGTGAAAGACGAGCACCTGACCATCGGTCGCGGGCCCGGCGCCGATCCCGATCACCGGCAGCTCCAGCTTGTCCATCAGGGCCGCCGTCACGGCCGCGGGCACGGCCTCGAAGACGATCGCGAAGCAGCCCACGGCCTGCAGCGCGAGCGCGTCCTCGGCGATCTTCGCCGCCTGCTCGGCCGTGCGCCCCTGGGCCTTGAAGCCCCCCAAGGCGCTCGCCGTCTGCGGCGTCAGCCCGACATGTCCCATGACGGGGATGCCCGAGCGCACGATCGCCCGCGCCCTGTCGATGGAAGGGCCGCCGCGCTCGAGCTTTACCGCGGCGCATCCCGCCTCCTTGACATAGCGCTGCGCGTTGGCGATCGCCTCCTCGTTCGACGACTCATAGGAGCCAAACGGCATGTCGCCGATCAACAGTGGTGTTTTCATCCCGCGGCGCACGGCTGACGCCATTGTCAGCATCTCGTCCATCGCGACGGGAGTGGTGGAGTCGTATCCGAGCACGACCATCGCCGCCGTGTCGCCGACGAGAACGACGTCGACCCCGGCCTCCTCGGCGACCTGTGCAGAGGGATAGTCGTAGGCCGTGACCATCACGATGCGCTCACCCGAGCGCTTCATCTCGGCCAGTCGCGGGACCGTGATCGGCGTGCGCTCGGCCGGTGGGGTGCTCGGGACCCGTGGCTCGGCACTCATCGCAGCCCACCACCCGCGAGCGGATCCGTGCCCGAGCCCAGCGATCCGGGAACCTCCTCGATCCAGCGACCCTCGAGGCCGGCGAGCAGGACCTCGGGATTGCTGTCGACCGCGACGGTTCGGTTGTCGTCGTCGACGTGGACGACGATCGGCGAGTAGGCCTCGAGGTCGCCCTCGGAGTAGCTGCCATAGGAGGCGACGATCACCTTGTCGCCGATACTGACGAGCAGCGCGGCGGCGCCGTTGAGCTGGACCTGGCCCGAACCCTCCGGGCCCTCGAGCGCGTAGGTGACAAGGCGGGCACCGTTGTCGATGTCCCAGACGTGGACCTGCTCGTTGGGCAGCAGGTCGGCCTGGCGCATCAGGCCCGCATCGATCGTGACGCTGCCGATGTAATCCGGGTCGCAGGCGGTGACGGTCGCCCGGTGGATCTTCGACTTCAACATCTGCCGTTGCATGGGTAGTGGCTCCTCAGTCTCTTCGCGGTTCGATCACGACGTTGTCGATCAGACGGGCGGGGCCGATACGCGCCGCGAGCGCGACCAGGATCGGCCTGCCGTTGAAGTTTTCGACCGGGGTCATGTCCTCGGCGTCGCGCGCCTCGAGGTACTCTGGCTCGATTCCCGCGGCGGCGAGCTCGGACCGGGCCGCGTCGATCGCCGCTTCGACCGTCGCGCCTCGCGCCGCTGACGCCGAGGCGGCCTCGAGCGCGCGGTGAAGAGCAGCCGCCCGCCCGCGCTCGCCGTCATCGAGGTAGCGGTTTCGCGAGCTCATCGCGAGGCCATCGTGCTCCCGAACCGTGGCCAGGGTCTCGATCGCGACCGGGAAGTCGAGGTCGGCGACCATGCGGCGCAGCACGGCGGCCTGCTGTGCGTCCTTCTGACCGAAGTAGGCGACGTCGGGGCCGACGCTGTTGAGCAGCTTGGCGACAACGGTCGTGACGCCGCGGAAGTGCTCGTGACCGCGGCGCGAGTGGTCGCCGCACAGCACCTCGGTGAGGCCGCTGACCTCGACTCGGGTCGCGAAGCCGGGAGGGTAGATCTCGTCGCGGGACGGCGCGTAGAGCAGGTCCACGCTCTCGGCCTCGAGCAGCTCGGCGTCGCGGGCCTCGTCGCGCGGATAGGCCTCGAGGTCCTCGCCGGGCCCGAACTGAGTCGGGTTTACGAACAGGCTGACGACGACCACGCCGCACGAACGCCGCGCTTCGCGGACCAGCGAGAGGTGACCCTCGTGTAGCGCTCCCATCGTCGGCACGAGCCCGATGCGCAGCCCGTCGCGCCGAGCACCCTCGAGGGCCTCGCGCAGCCCGGCCTTGCGGCGCGCGATTCTCACGCCGCCACCTCCGGGCCGTAGGCGAGCTCGCGCGTGCGCTGCGCGAGCACGCGGTAGAGCTCAACGAGCTCGGGGCTCGCCTCGGCGATTGCCTCGAGGTGGCGCCGCACGGTGTCCTCGTCGCCGCGCGCGATCGGACCGGTCAGCGCTTCGCCGCCGTCCTCGGCCCAGTTGGCGGCCGTGCGCAGCACGAGCGGGGCCAGCAGCTCGCGAGCGTCGTCGATCCCCGCCTCTTCGAGCAACCTGCTCGCGGACTCCTCGAGCGCGACGAGAAAGTTCGAGGCCATGCAAGCGGCGGCGTGATAGGAGGCGCGCTGCTCGTCGGCGAGCTCGAACGGGCGCATTCCCAACGCTTGCGCAAGCGCCGTCGCCGTCTCCAGCGCCTCGTGGCTCGAGCCCGAGACCGCGCACGCCGCGCCGCTGAGGCTGGTGGCGCCGTCGGGCACCGTCTGCAGCGGATGCAAGCAGAAGACACCGGCTCCGCGGCGTCGGGCGCTCGCGAGCGCGGCGAGCGGAGTCGCGCCGCTGACGTGCCCGACCCAGCGCAGGGGCGGCACGGCGACGCAGACCGTCTCGCAAGCATCCTCGATCGCCTCGTCAGGGACGCATAGAAGCGCTACCTCGGCCCGCTCGCAGGTCGCGACAGCATCGCGGCGCCCGGCGAGCGAGACCTCGAATCCGTCGTCGAGCGCAGCGCGGGCGAGCGAGCGGCCGACCCGGCCGGGCCCGACCACGGCGAGCGGAGCGCGAATCGCGCCGGCACCGGGGCTTTGTCTTGAATTCCGTTCCAGCTCTCGCATCGGAGATACCAGACGGCGCGCAAACTCTCGCTGTGTCGTCTCGACCCGGCTCTTGCGCCGGGTCCGGTCCGTGCCCCATCGAGGTCACGGCCAAGGCCAAGTATAGGGAGCATGCTCCAGCCCTAAACGCACCAATTTGCGGCTGAGACGGCCGTTGGCCGGGTCCGTGGGCGCGACTACGATTGACCGATGCCGATCTATGAGTTCCTGTGTCCGGCATGCGACACGCGCTTCGACGAGCTCGCCGCGTCGGGAACCGAGGTGGCCCGCTGTCCACAGTGCGGCTCTGAGGAGGCGAGGCGTCAGTTCTCGGGGGCGCCGGCCCCCTCGCGCCGGCTGACGATGAGTCCGGGGACCGCGAGGCGCGCCGAGGAGGACCGCGGGACCAACCGCGGTGGCGCGATGCAGCGATTTCGCAAGCAGCGAGCGCGCGAAAAGCGAACGGGGCCAAGCGGTGGCTGAGCCAGGTGCGGTCGCAGCGGACCCCGGGGCGCGCCGCGAGCAGCTCGTCGAGCTCTATCGGGAAGCATCGGATTGCACCCGCTGCCCGCTTGCCGAGACGCGCACGAAGGTCGTGTTCGGATCCGGCAACGCCGATGCCGACCTGTTGTTCGTCGGCGAGGCGCCGGGCGCCGAGGAGGATCGCCAGGGCCTGCCGTTCGTGGGGCGCGCCGGCTCGCTGCTGACCGAGCTGCTCGGGGGGATCGGGCTGGAGCGCGACGAGGTCTGGATCTGCAACGTCCTCAAGTGCCGCCCTCCCGGAAACCGTGACCCGCAGCCAATCGAGATCGAGTCCTGTCATCCCTATCTGGAGCAGCAGATCGACCTGATCCGCCCGCGCGTCGTCGCGACGCTCGGAAACTTCGCAACGAAGCTGATCAGCGGCAGCCGCGAGGGGATAACGCGGGTCCGGGGAACGCCGCAGCTGCACACGCTCGCCGGCCTGCCCGTGTTCGTGATGCCGCTGCTGCATCCCGCGGCAGCGCTGCGCAACCCGTCGCTCGTCGACACCCTGCGGGGGGACTTTGCCGTGCTGTCCGACCTGATCACCCAGCACCCACCCGACGCCGCTGGCACGGAGACCGAGGACGAAGGCGTGTTGGCCGCCGCGCAGGCGACCGTCCCCGTGCCCGAAGCGGACCAGCTCGACCTGCTCGGCTGACGGGGCGGGCGTTCGGTGTGAGCGTGGAGCGGACCACGGGCGCCGCCGAGACTGAGGTGCTCGGGCGGCGGCTGGCCGCGGTCCTCGAGCCCGGCGACGTCGTGCTCGTCAGCGGTGAGCTCGGCGCCGGCAAGACGACGCTGATCCGCGCAGCCTGCCGCGCGCTCGGGGTCGAGGGCCCGGTGCAGTCGCCGACCTTTACGATCGGCCGCCGCTACGCGGGACGGCTTCCGGTGTCTCACCTCGACCTCTTTCGGCTGCGAACGCTCGACGGCGAGGACCCGGGCCTGCTCGACGACTACCTGACTGCGGACGGAGTTTCGTTCGTCGAGTGGCCGGATGGCAGCGACGGCGAGATCTCGCTTTCCGAGCTGGCCCCGGGTCGCGTCCTGCGGGTGCAGATCAGCCACGCCGGCGGTGACGAGCGCGAGATCGACCTGCCCGCATGAGCGTCACCCTGGTCGGCTTCGACACCGCGACCCCCGATGTCGCGGTCGCAATCGTTCGCGACGATACGACCCTGGACGAGAGCCAGCTCGGAGCCGATGACGGCCCTCGGCACGCCACGGCCTTGCTTGGCGAGATCGAGCGCATGGTCTCCGCGGCCGGCGGCTGGTCGGCGGTCGACCGGCTCGTCGTCGGGCTCGGGCCAGGCTCCTTTACCGGCCTGCGGATCGGAGTCGCGACCGCCCGGGCGCTCGCGCAGGGCCTCGACAAGCCCGTCACCGGCGTCGGCACGCTCGATGCGCTCGCGTGCGGAATCGCCGCGCGCCCCGCGGCCGCGGGCAGGCCCGTGCTGGCCGTGATCGACGCGCGGCGTTCGCAGGTATTCGTCGCCCTTCGCGGACCTGGCGGAGCCCGGGTCTGGGAGCCGTTCGTCGCCGATCCCCGCGAGCTCGTCCGCCGCCTCGCCGAGCTCGACGATCCACCGCTGGCAGCCGGTGACGGCTCGCTACGATTTCGGGGCGACCTCGAGCAAGCCGGAGCCGAGGTCCTGCCCGACGACGACCCGGGCCATCGGCTGGCGGCCAGGCAGGTTTGCCTGCTCGCACGGAGCCTCCCGGGGTCGACGCCGGATCGAATCCGGCCTATCTATCTGAGGCGACCGGATGCCCAGGCGTGGCTCGAGCGAGACCGTGGACCCGATGGGGACAGAAGCCAAACCTGACTCGCTGCAGGTCAGGCGCCTGACCTACGGTCACCTGCCGTCGGTCCTCGCGATCGAGCGGCGCTCGTTTCCGACGCCCTGGTCGCTGGCGATGTTCGTCCTCGAGCTCTCGAAGCCGTCGGGAATCTGCCTCGCCGCGATCGGCCCCGGCGGGCTCGCCGGCTACCTCGTCTGCTCGCGCTATGCCGACGTCTGGCATCTTATGAACGTCGCCGTCGCACCCGAGCAGCGCCGCAGCGGGATCGCCACGACGCTCTTGCAGCGGCTCTTCGTCGCGGCGGGCGCCGACGCCCGCTACACGCTCGAGGTCCGGACGTCCAACGCGGAGGCGATCGCGATGTACCGGCGCTTTGGCTTCAAGCCCGCGGGCCGCCGCCGCCGCTACTACCACGACAACGGCGAGGACGCGCTGATCATGTGGCTCGAGGCTCCGCTCGCCGCGACGACCTGAAACCCGGCCGCCCCCGGACGCGGCAGCAGAGGAGGTGGCCGGATTGATATTGGCGCTGGAGACCTCCTGCGACGACACCTGCGCCGCGGTCGTGGACGGGCCCCGAGTGCTCTCGAACGTGATCTCCTCGCAGGCTGAGCTGCATGAGCGTTTCGGCGGCGTCGTGCCCGAGATCGCGTCGCGCCATCACCTCGAGCTGGTAAACGGCGTCGTCGAGGCGGCTCTCGGCGATGCGGCCGCGAGCCTCGGCGACCTCGATGCGATCGCCGTCACGCGCCGGCCGGGCCTCGTCGGCGCCCTGCTCGTCGGGGTCAGCACCGCCAAGGCGCTTGCGGCCGGCGCCCGCAAGCCGCTGGCCGGTGTCGACCACTTGCAAGGCCACGTTGCCGCCAGCTTTCTCGAGCCCGATCCGCTCGAGCCCCCGTTCGTCTGCCTTGTCGCGAGCGGCGGACACACCCTGCTCGCCGCGGTGCGATCGCACGACGGCTACGAAACTCTCGGCGAGACGCTCGACGACGCCGCCGGCGAGGCGTTCGACAAGGCCGCCCGGGTGCTCGGCCTCGGCTTTCCCGGAGGGCCCGCGATCGAGCGTGCGGCCACGGATGGCGACCCCGGCGCGTTCGAGCTCCCGGTCGCGATGACGCGCGATCCTGGGCTCGACTTCAGCTTCAGCGGGCTCAAGACCGCGCTCGTCTATCTCGCGCGCGAGCTGGACGCCGCGGAGCTGGAGCGCCGCCGCTGCGACCTCGCGGCGTCGTTTCAGGCAGCCGTCGTGCGCCAGCTGACCGTCAAGCTCGAGCGCGCACTGGACGCGGGCGATTGGCGCGCCGTGTCGCTCGGTGGCGGGGTCGCGGCCAACTCGATGCTTCGCGAGCGCGCCGCCGAGCTATGTCGCGAGCGCGGAGTCGAGCTCAAGCTCGTGGCTCCAAAGCTGTGCACCGACAACGCGGCGATGATTGCATCGGCGGCCCGCTTCGTCGAGGCGTCGCCATACCCTGACTATCTCGATTGGGACGCCTCGAGCCGGTGAGCCGCTCGCCGCGCGCGGCCCCGCGGGTCGTCCTGCTCGGGCGGCCCAACTGTCACCTGTGCGACGAGGCCAGAGAGGAGCTGCTCGCCCTGCGTTCCGACGGCCTCTCGTTCGAGCTCGAGGAGGTCGACATCGAGTCCGACGACGCCTTGCTGCGAGCCCATCTCGAGCGCATCCCGGTCGTCGAGGTCGAAGGCGCCGAGGTCTCGACGCTGTCGTTCGACGCGGTCGCCGTGCGCGGCGCCCTCGGCGCCCCCACCGGCTTTGAGTGACCGCTCTGCGGTGGGCTTGTGACCGCTAGTGTCACGGCATGAGTCCTGAGCGGGCGAAGTCAGCCACCCAGACCGATGACGGGGCGTCCGCGCACTCCTCCGGATCGGACGTAGCGCTCGACCCCGAGCGCCTCTCGCTGGGAGTCGCCGCGCGGCTCTCGCGCTACCTCCAGGTGCTCACCCAGGCGGGGAAGATGGGCAAGGAAACGATCTCATCGCAGGAGCTCGCCGAGTACACCCACATCAACTCCACCCAGATTCGGCGCGACCTCTCGGGCTTCGGGAAGTTCGGAAAGCGCGGCGTCGGTTATCGCATCGACTCGCTCGTAAGCGAGATCCGCAAGATCCTGCGAACCTCGGGCCAGCACAACATCGCCCTCTTCGGAGCCGGCAATCTGGGCCAGGCGATCGCCGGGTCCGACATCTTCGCCGACCACGGGTTTCGGATCGTCGCCGCCTTCGACGTCGACCCGAAGCTCGTCGGCAAGCAGGTTGGCGAGAACCTCGCGGTGCGCGACTTCACCGAGATCGAGGACGTCGTGGCCGAGGAGCAGGTCGTCGTCGGAGTGCTCGCGGTCCCGGCGGACTCGGCTCAGGAGGTCGCCGACCGGCTCGTCGACTCCGGCGTGAAGATCATCTTCAACTACTCCGAGCAGCTGCTCGACGTCCCGCCCGAGGTCACGGTCCACACATCGAGTCCCGCCGTGGACCTCCTGTACGCGCTGTACTTCTACCTCACGTGATAGACCCGGCCGAGGTGGCCGCTTCAGACCCTCACCACTCGCTCGACCTCGAGCGAACGCGCGAGATCTTTGAGCAGTCGACCGACTTCACGGTCTCGATCGAAGAGGAGTTCGCGATCGTCGATCCGGCCAGCCTCGAGCTCGAGCAGCGCTTCGACGAGCTCTACGAGGCATGTCAGACCGACGGCCTGCTCGCCGAGGCGGCGGCGGGGGAGTTGATCGCCGCCGAGATCGAGATCAGGTCGGGACGCGGTGAGACGTTCGAGGAGGCCGTGGAGCGCCAGCGCGAGCACCGCGCGAGGTTGTTCGCCGTAGCCGAGGCGAACGGCCTCGGCCTGGCCGCCACCGGGACCCACCCGTGGGCCGACTACCTCGACCAGCAGATCATCGACACCCCGCACTACCAGCGCCTGCAGCGCGATCTCGGCTGGGTGGCGCAGCGCAACAACACCTGGAGCCTGCACGTCCACATGGGAGTGCGCGGGGCCGACCGCGCGATCGCGGTCTGCGACTCGCTGCGCGCCGTGCTGCCGCCGCTGCTCGCCGCCTCGGCGAACTCGCCCTTCCTCGACGGCCGCGACACCGGCCTGCATTCCGTGCGCACCGAGATCTTCACCCGAGTCTTTCCGCGCTGCGGCATTCACGAGCCGTTCGGAAGCTGGGACGAGTACGCCCGCTTCGTCGACCTCCTCGCCCGCACCCGGACGATCGTCGAGTCGACCCAGATCTGGTGGAGCGTGCGCCCCCACCACAGATTCGGGACCGTCGAGGTGCGAATCTGCGACGCCCAGAGTGACGGTGAGGAGTCGTTCGGGCTCGCGGGCCTGATTGCGGCCTGCGTCGCCCAGACCGCTCGCGACTACGACGAGGGACGGTTGGCGCCCCCGCGGGGCCAGCGCGAGCTCGAGGAGAATCTATGGCGCGCGATTCGGTACGGCATGGACGGCAGGCTGATCGACTTCGAGCGTGGGGAGGAGGTCGAGGCCACTGCGGCGCTTGAAGGACTGCTCGACTGGACCGCCCCGGTCCGCGCCGAACTCGGAATCGAAGCGTCGCTGTCACGCGACAATGGGGCCCAGCGCAGCCTCCGGGCGCTTGCGGCGGGCGAGTCGATCGAGCAGATCTACCGCGGCGCCTTCGAGCACACGCGCCGCACCTACGTGCCCGGGTGAGCGAGCGAGTGCGGCGCCGGGCGCGTCTGGATAGGCTCACTGCCTAGATGACCGAATCCGACGAGACGCAGAGCCCGACGGGCGACGGGAACGTGGCGCCCGACGTCGATGACACGGCGCCCGAGGCGCCGCAAGGCGCAGCCGAGCCCCTGAGCCCCGAAGAGGAGGAGATGAGGCGGCGCTTCGAGGAGGAGCTGCGAAAGCTGCGCGTCGAGGACGTTCTGCTGCAGAGCGTGGTCAGCCTGATCAACCTGACCTCGCGCCGCATCGCCAAGCCCGACGAGCAGGACCTCGAGCAGGCGCGCGTCGGGATCGAGGCGATTCGCGCCCTCACCGACCTGCTCGAAGCCGAGCCCGCGGCCCAGGTTCGCGAGGCCCTGTCACAGCTTCAGGTCGCCTACGCTCGCGAGGCCGGCGGCGGGGCCCAGGGTGAGGGCGGGCCTGAGGGGGGCCCGCAGCAGGGCGGTGGCGACGCGGGCTCCGAGCCGAGCGGGCCCGAGGACAAGCCGGCATCCGGCCTCTGGACGCCTCACGACCGCGGCTAGACGGCTGCTTCCACGCCCCCCACGCACCCGGATGACGCGCCTGGACACGTCGCACCTCTGCGCAGCGCCTTCGGCGCTCACCGGTCGCTTCGCTCCCTCGCGCTCGTGTGCCGCAGGCACACTTCACGCCCTGCGTCCTTGATCTGCTCGGCCACGCGCGCCCCCGGGCACGCGCGGC
>Ga0183260_10002594_pt1 | contig 14879 bp, 8 predicted proteins | sample AntDrymUQ4972206_2_FD_129768 | JGI IMG/M metagenome (GOLD analysis project Ga0183260, IMG submission 129768) | Polar desert sand microbial communities from Dry Valleys, Antarctica - metaG UQ497 (22.06) (version 2) (version 2) | ecosystem: Environmental > Terrestrial > Soil > Desert | place... | reverse complement strand
TTCGTCAAGGCCGGCCTGCCGATCGTGGGTGACGACATCAAGTCGCAGGTCGGCGCGACGATCAGCCACCGCGTGCTGCCCCGCCTGTTCATGGACCGCGGCGTCCGGCTGGATCGGACGTACCAGCTGAACTTCGGCGGCAACACGGACTTCCTCAACATGCTCGAGCGCGAGCGCCTCGAGTCCAAGAAGATCTCGAAGACCAACGCGGTGACCTCGATGCTCGACTACGAGCTGGCACCGGGCGACGTCCACGTGGGTCCCAGCGACCACGTGCCCTGGCTCGAGGACCGCAAGTGGTGCTACATCCGCATGGAGGGCACGACCTTCGGCGACGTGCCGCTCAACGCGGAGCTCAAGCTGGAGGTCTGGGACTCGCCCAACAGCGCCGGTGTCATCACCGACGCGATCCGCTGCCTCAAGCTGGGCCTCGATCGCGGGCTGAAGGGCACGCTCGTCGCGCCGTCCTCGTACTTCATGAAGAGCCCGCCGCTCCAGATCCACGACGACATCGCCCACCAGCGGGTCGAGGCGTTCATCCGGGGCGACGACCTCGAGACGCTCGAGGGCACGGAGGAGGCGCCGGAGCGGCGGCTTCGCCGGGTCGCGGGTCGGCGTAAGGAACAGGCAACCTCAGCGAAGTGAAGGTGCTCGCTCTCCGAGGTCGGAGGCCGAGCTCCGCGAGGCGATCCGCCCGAGGACGCCTCGAGGCGCCGCACCGGCGGCTGGCGCCTGGATCGGCGCCGTTCGAGAAGCTGGCCGTCTGGAGCTACCGGACCGCAGCGGGATTGATGGGCCGGCTGCCCCCGCGTCTGGCCGCGGGGCTGATGGGCACGGGTGCCCAGCTCGCCTACCTCGCGTGGCCGGCCAAGCGCCAATCGGTCAACGCGAACTTCGGCCACGTCCTTGGGCTGCCACCGGACGATCCCAAGGTCCGCCGGCTCGCGCTCCGCGCGTATCGCGTCTACGGCCGCTTCCTCGCCGACATCATGCGGCTCCCGCGGATGTCGCCGGATGAGGCGGCCTCGATGATCCCGTCCGCGCAGCTCGACGACGTCGAGCGCATCTGGCGCGGCTCGCGCGGTGGCCTGATCTTCGTCCTGGGGCACGTTGGCAACACGGACATGCTGGTGGCGGCGGTCGGTGGCCGCGGCTGGCCGGTCAGCGGGGTCGCGGACGACTCCGCCTACCCCCAGCTCTTCGAGGACTTCCGCCGGGTCCGCGAGACCCTGGGCGTGCGGGTCATCGCATGGCGCAACCTGCGCGAGATCTACGCGGTCCTGCGCCGGGGCGAGATGCTGGGCCTCGTGATCGACTGGGGCTACCGGCCGGACGGCATCCCGGTCCGGCTGTTCGACGCCTGGACGACGCTGCCGGCAGGGCCCGCGATGCTCGCGGCCCGGACCGGGTCGCTGATCCTGCCGGTCACGACACGGCGTGCAGGCAAGGGCTTCGAGGTGTCCTGGGCCGACCCCATCGAGGTGCGCTCCAGCGAGCCCGCCGAGATCCTCCGGGTGACCCAGGCGATGGCCGACGCGCTGGCCGCGACGATCGCGGCCACCCCGGAGCAGTGGTACAGCTTCAAGCCGAACTGGCCGGCGACCGTCGAGGAGCAGGCGGCACTGGAGGCCCGGGCTGACGCCATCCTGGCCGGACCGTCCGACGCCGGGCCCGCCGCGTCGCCCGCTCGCGACGCCCCGTCGCTCGCGTGATGGTGGGCGGCGGCGCGAAGCCCGGGGAGCCAAACCGAGCGACGATCGTGCAGCGAGTGCGCGCCCGCCTGGTCGCGGTGCTCGCCTGGCTCGCATCGGCGCTGCCGGAAGGTCTCGCGATCCGCCTGGCCGACCTGGGCGGTGCGCTGTGGTACCGCGCCACGCCCCAGCGTGCGGCGCTCGCGAGGCGGCAGCTCCTGCGCGTGTGCCGGCACCTGGCCGAGCGGGGCGAGGGGTCCACCCGGGTGCGCGCCGCCGCGACCACCGATCGGGCGCTCGAAGGGCTCGTCCGGGCGGCCTACCGCCACGCCGCGCGGTACTACCTCGAGGTGATGCGCACGTCCCGCTTCTCGATGCGGGTCATCCGCGAGCGGGTGCTGATCGAGACCCCCGAAGTGGTCGACGAGGCGTTCTCGACAGATCGCCCGGTGATCTTCGTGGCGGCCCACTTCGGGGCGCTCGAGCTGCCCGGGCTGTATCTCGTTCAGCGGACCGGGCGCCCGGTGGTGGGGCCGATGGAAACGATCGACGACCCGGCGCTGCAGTCCTGGTTCGTCCGCAGCCGCGGGCGGGTCGGCCTCCGGATCGTGGGCCTGCGCGAGGCGCGCCGCGAGCTCCTCGGGGCGCTCCGGCGAGGCGAATCCGTGGGGCTCGTCGGCGACCGCGATCTAACCGGCGGTGGGCTCGAGGTGTCGCTGTTCGGCCATCCGGCGCGGCTGCCGCTGGGGCCGGCGCTGCTGGCCATCGAATCCGGCGCGCCCTTGTACATGGCCGCCGTACGGCGCGCCGGCCCGGGCCGCTACCGGGCCCGCGTCGAGCGCATCGAGGTCCCGCCCACGGGCTCGCGGCGCGAGCGCGCCAACGCGACGGTCGCCCGGCTCGCGACGGCCTTCGAGTCGATGATCGCGGAGGCGCCCGAGCAGTGGTGGGCGGTCTTCTTCCCCATCTGGGACGACCTCGCGACGGACCCGGTGCAGCACCCCGCGTCCCCGGAGGTCGCGGCATGACCGTGCGCCGCGGCCAGGCCGATCTGCACATCCACACGCTGGCCTCGGACGGCACATCGGGCGTCCGCGAGATCCTCGACTTCGTCGAGTCGCGAACAGACCTCGACGTCATCGCGATCACCGACCACGAACGGATCGACGCGGCGGTCGCCGCGCGATCGATGGCCCGCGACCGCGGGCTGCGGGTCGAGGTTGTGGTCGGGGAGGAGGTCACCACGCTCGGGGGTCACCTGCTGGCGCTGTACATCGAGCGGCGGGTCCGACCGCTGCGCTCGCTGCGCTGGACGATCGCGGCGATCCACGAGCAGGGCGGGCTGGCGATCCCGGCCCATCCCCTGGTGCCGTATCCACTCTGCGCCCAGGGCTTCGTCCTGCGGCGGCTGCTCAACGACCCGGATCCGTCGGTCCACCCGGACGGCCTGGAGGCCTTCAACCCGACGGCCCTGGGGCGGCCGTGGCACTCCCGGGTCGTGCGCTTCGCTGACGAGCTCGGGCTCGCCCGGGTCGGCAACAGCGATGCGCACGAGGCGAGCGCGGTCGGCACAGGCTGGACGTCGTACCCGGGCCACACGGCCGCCGATCTGCGGCGCGCTATCGAGGAGCGGAAGACGCAGCACCACGGCACCTTCCACGGCGGCGGCTCGCAGCTCCGGACGTTCGGCCGCCAGGTCCGCAAGTACGGCCGCGATGTGCGGGCGACCGTGCGCGGGCGCATCCTTCGCGACGGGACGGGTCGCGATCTCGGCTACCCGGCGCCCCAGCCGGTCACGGCAGGCGAGGAGGCGGAGCGGTGAAGATCGGGCTCGTCTCGCCGTACGTCTACCCGCTGCCCGGCGGCGTAACCCAGCACGTCCGGTACCTGTACGAGAACCTGATCCTGCTCGGGCACGACGTACGGATCATCACGAGCTCGCACGGGCTGCAGAGCTCCAGCTACGGGGACGTCATCAGGATCGGCAAGGGCTTCAGCGTGCCGACCAACGGCTCGGTCGGGACGTTGACCGTGTCGCCCCGCTTCCTGAGCCAGGTCGGTGACCTGCTCGAACGGGAGCGGTTCGACGTCCTGCACTTCCATGAGCCGTTCGTGCCGTTCCTCTCGCCGATCGTGCTCCGCCTCTCGACCAGCGTGAACATCGCCACCTTCCACGCCTACGGCGGCTGGTCGCCGGCCTACGAGTTCGGACGGCGGTTCATGGGCGGCTACGCCAAGCGACTGCACGGCCGGATCGCGGTCAGCGCGGCCGCCCGCCACTTCATCGACCGCTACTTCCCGGGCGACTACAAGGTGATCCCAAACGGCGTGGACGTCGCCCGGTTCCGGCGCGCGGTGCCGATGGCCCGCTGGCAGGACGGCACGCGCAACGTGCTCTTCGTGGGGCGCCACGAGCCGCGCAAGGGGCTGCTGGACCTGCTCAAGGCGTACCGGATCCTGCGCAAGACGAGCTGCCAGTGCCGGCTGCTCGTGGTCGGCTCGGGCCCCCAGGAGCGTGAGGCGCGGCGCTACGTTCTCACCCGCGGGCTCGGCGGCGTCGAGTTCCTGGGCCGGGTCAACGACCACGAGAAGGCCCAGCTGTTCAAGACCGCCGACGTCTACGTCTCCCCGGCGACCGGCGGCGAGTCGTTCGGGATCGTGCTGCTCGAGGCGATGGCAGCGGGCACGCCCATCGTGTGCAGCGACATCCACGGCTACAAGGGCGTCGTGCGCCGGGGCCGCGAGGGACTCCTCGTTCCGCCCCGCAAGCCGAAGGAGCTCGCCGTCGCGATCGGTTTGCTGCTCTCCGACGACGAGCTGCGCACCCGGATGGCGGAGAGCGGCCCGGCCCGAGCCGAGGAGTTCAGCTGGCCGCGCGTGACCGCCAAGGTGGACGAGTACTACGGCTTCGTGATCCGCCGCCTCGCAGCGCAGGGCCAGCTCCCCGAGGGCTTCGCGGCAGCCATCCCGCCGTCGCCGCGCTCGCCGGTCACGACGGGGCAGCGCGGTCAGGGCTGACTAGCCCCCGCTGGCCTCGAGCGCCGGTCCCGCGCCGAGCCGGTCCCGCGCCGAGCCGGGCACGCTCCGGTCCTGAGCGGTGATCCTCAACCACGGTGAGCGGTTCGGAGATGAATGAGCGCGGCCGCACACCCAGACTGCAGACTGGGCATCGGTTCGCGCTCAGCTGTGTCGAAACCGCTCAATCACAGTGAAGGCGCGGGCTCGAACGGTGCGGGCTGGGCGCTCGGTGACCAAGAGCGCGATCGGCCGATGCCTCCGAGACTGAGGTCTGGGTCTGGGTCTGGGCGAAGCTCTCGTTCGTTAACAACGTGTCTGGGGATCATCGCTAGCCGCCGCTGGTCCCCAGCGCCGGCCCCGAACCCGCCTCCTCGGCGGCGGCCGCCTCAGCCATGCCGCGCTCGGCAAGCGCCATCCGCCACGACCACGCGCTCCAGGCAATGACCACGCAGGTCACCGTCAGCGCGAGGAACAGCAGCGCCGGCCCGGTCGCGATGAGCGGCGGCCCGGCGACGTTGCGGTTCACCGTGCTCACCGGGAACTGGAACGGGTAGAGGTACGTGGGCAGGAAGCCCTGGTAGGTGTTGACCACCTGGGACGGCAGCGGCAGCGCGCTGAGGTTCGGGTACCAGACCACGGAGAACGCGACTATCGCGGCCAGCGTGCCGGCCACGAACCGCCGCGCGTCCCGTGCCGATGCCACGACGAGCGCCATACCAAGGAGTGGCACGAGGACCACGACGGCGATAGGCTCGACCGAGACGCCGCGCATCGTGAGCAGGGGAACCTCGGCGAAGGCGATCGTCGCGACCAGCAGCAGGAGCGCGGTGGCGCCTGACGTGACCAGCACGCCGACCCAGCCTTCGAGCAGGCCCCCCAGCGGACCGCGCCGCCGACTCAGCCATCCGCCGTCGCCCGGTCGGTCCAGAGCCAGGATCTGGCGGATCACGACGATCGCGGCGAGGACCACGACCGCGCCGACGGCCAGGCTCCTCGCGCTCAGCACGAACTCCGGGATCAGCGTGGGGCAGGCCTGCGAGCCCGGGTTCGCGTCGAGGACACGGACGTACCCGCACAGCGGCCGGTGGACGAGCCACATCAGCGCCGGAAGCACGACCGCGGGCGCCGCCGCGAGTCGCGCGACGAGCCACGTCCGGCGCGACGCGCCGTGCCACAGCTCGGCCAGGAAGTAGGCCACGGCGAGGACCACGAACGGCAGCGCCGTGTAGTAGTGGTACTGGAAGGCCGCCCGGTCGATCCGCGCCCAGGCGATCCACTGGCAGGCGAAGCCGATCGCGATCAACGCCAGCGGCAGGCTCCGGCGCCGGAACGACTGCACCGCGCAGAAGACCAGCGCCGGGATCCCGAGCCACCACAGGAGCTGGTTGCCCGCGTCGTAGATGGCGCCCGAGGTCCCACCCGCGTACGACTGCTGGTAGAACCAGACCGGCTTGAGATCGAGCGGCCATGCCCACCACGGCGACGATGCCGCGTGACCGCTCGAAAGCCCGTTGTGATAGCTGTACATCTGCCCGGTCAGCTCGAGCAGGGTCTGGCCCGTCGCCCCGGCCGGCCAGCCCTCCACGATCCGGTGGTTCTCGACCCACGCCCACGGCACGTACGACAGGACGTAGACCGCGATCGGGATCGCGAGGAGCGACACGAGCATCCACGCGACAGGCAGGCCGAGCGCCCAGCCGGGCCGTAGCCACCCGGGCGGCTCGGCGGCGGGTTCCAGCCAGCGCGAGGGGCTGTCGGGCTCCGGCGGCGGCGCGAGCGGCCCAACGCCCCGCCAGGCGGCGACCCGGAGCACGGCGTAGACCGCGAGTGAGGCGACGACGAGCGCGAACCCGAGGTGGAGCGGCGTCACCGCGACCGGACCCAGCGCGTACGACCAGTCGAGGCGGCCGGCCGCCAGCGCGACGAGCGCGATGAGGACGCCGGACGCCGCCGGTGCGCCGACCGCGAAGCGGACCTCGTCGTCAGACCATGCGATGGGGTGGACGACGATCACGACCGCGGCAATCAGCGTCAGCGCGACCATGATCAGCATGAACGTCAGGTTGCCCTGCAGCACGAAGCCGAGGATCTGCCAGCCGGCGGTCGCCGGCGTGTCGGGCGGGACGCTCATCCCCAGGTAGCCCAACACGGTCGTCACCGCGATGAGCCCGGCGAGGAGCACGAGGCGGCCCAGCGCGCTCCGCGCCAGAACCAGGATCCCGAGCGCGCCGATCGAGTACGCGGCGACCCACTTGGACGCGAGCGCGAGTCCCAGCAGGACCCCGATCGCGGGCATCGTCACCCAGAACGCCCCTCGCCACCGCCAGCGGCCGGTCCACAGCGCCGCGAACAGCGTGTAGGCCGCGACGATGAACAGCGCGACATAGGCGTCGTTCATCCCGATCCGCGACTGGACGAAGAGCATCCCGTCGAGGACGCACAGGACCCCTACCAGGATCGCGACGGATCGGCGCTCGAACAGGATCCGCGCCAGGACGTAGAGGAGCGCCGCCATGAGCACGCCGGCCAGCACGCCGGGCACGCGCCACGCCCAGGCCTGGCTGCCCGCGTCGATGGTCGCTGCCGTTCCGGATGGCGCGATCGCCAGCACGTCGGACCGGTCCGACGACGGGAAGAGGGGGTTGGTGTCGAGCACGAGCGCCGCGGGCACGAACGGGAGGGCGGTATCGGCGTACACGGCGTTGGCGTGCGGCTCGACCACGTAGACGGTCGCCACCTGGCCGGCCGGGCGGCCCGGGGGCGGCTCGCCCAGGATGTAGAGCTGCTGGGCCGCGTCGTTCCAGCGGACAGCCGATCCGGCCCCCGGAAGGCGGAATTCCTGGCCCGCGGTCACGTTGCCGCTCACCTCAGGATCGAGGTTCATGACCCGGAACGCCGGCCCGTCCGCGGGGTTCGTCGTCACGTACAGCTTCGGCTTGTCGATCCCCTGCACGTACGCCAGGCCCTGCGCGCCGCCTTCGAGCCGGAGCTCCTGCAGGATCTCGGCGTCGGCCCGGCTCACGAATGCCACGCCGTCGGCCGTCGCGACCGCGACGCGCGACACGCTCTGCACGGACAGGCCGGGCAGCCGCCCGGCCGTGATCGCCGCGTCGAGCGCCGTCCTGGCGCTGCCGGAGGCCTCGACACCCTCGATGACGACCCGGTCGCCGCCCGCCGTGAGCAGCGCCTCGTAGACGCTCGCGACGCGGCCGAGGAGCCCCGCGAGCTCGGACGCCACCGCCGCCGGATCCGACACCTCGGCCGGCCGTGCCACGAGCACCGGCACCTGGCCGGCATCGGCGAGCGCCTCGATGCCGTCCAGCTCGGCCCTGCCCAGCTCCGCGCCGGAGCTCGCTTCGAGCGACACCAGCGTGTCGCCCTCCAGCGCGGCGATCAGGCCCGAGCCGTCGCCCGTCACGTGAAGGACACGGGGAGCGGCATCGAGCCGCCCGAAGGCGGTCACCGCTCCGGCGCCGGCCTCGCGGTTCTCGGCGCGGGCTGTGTCGAGCGTCGCAAGGTCGACCACCGCCATCGCGCCGTCCGCCCCCGCGACGAAGAGCCGCTGGCCGGTTGGGTCGAGCGCGAAGCGGGTCGCGCCCGGGATCGCGAACCTGGCCTCGAGGCTGCGCGTCCGCAGGTCGTAGACCCGGACCTCGTCGCCGGTCGCGACGTGCAACCTGTCGCCCAGCCGTGCGCCCGCTCCGCTCAGGTCATCACGGCGGGGCTCGACGACCGCATCCCGGACGGGCACCCCGAGCTCCGTGGACGCCTCGATCTCATCGGCGCCGAGCACGGCGAGCCCGCCCGCCATGGCGTACTTGGCGAGGTGCGGATGGGTCCACTCGTAGATGTCGTGGGAGAGCCCGTAGCGCCAGTGCTGCAGGAACTCCGTGGCCGTTCGGGCGTGGTAGACCTCGTCGAAGTGCATCCGGTACGGCTCGGGCAACCGCCACAGGCGCAGCCCCAGCGCAGCGACCACCAGGATGATCAGGATCCAGGCGTCGAGCCGCGCGAAGCGGCCGCCGCGCTCGTGGCGGAGCTGGGCCGAGCGGTCCGCCCGGACCGGCGCGTCACCCAGCCGGCCACGCAGCCAGCCCAGGACGCCGGCCTCCGCGAGGCCGGGGCGCTCGCTCCACTGGGGCGACCGGTAGGGCGCCGCGGGTATGGCCGGCTGCCCCGCGGCCGCCGAGCGCGCGGCCCGAGATCCCGCCGCGACAGGCGCCGGTTCGGCCCACGCGTGCGCGGGCGCCGCGCCGCCGGCGTCCGGGGCAGCCGCCGGCACCACCTCCTCCGCGTCGTCATCGAGGTCGAGGTCAGGTGCATCGGACGCGTAGACCTCGTCGCCGAGCCGCTCGAGCGCGCCGCCGCGAAGCTGCGTCGCGGCGAACGCCAGCCCGGCCAGGTGGACGGCCGCCACGATCGTGACCCACGTCTCGGAGCGCAGGCCCGGCCCTATCCCGAGCCAGTCGGCGATCCCCGGGTTGCCCGGGTAGAGGGTCGTGAGGACGACGTACAGGTTGGCGAAGGTCGCCAGCGACAGGAGGACGTACGCGATCCGCCAGCGCACCGACACCGCCGCAAGCAGCGCGCCGATGATGAAGAACGGGAAGAGGTAGCGCTCGTGGACGCGGGTGGGGACGACGAAGAAGACCAGCGCGAGGACCGCGAGGCCCACGAGCATCGTGCGCCGGTCGGGGCGCCGGGCGACGGCCAGGGTCACGGCGATGACGGCCGCGAGCATCAGCACGGTGCCGACGACGAGGGCCGGGACCGGGCCGAACATGTATGCCTGGGGGCAGCCGGCCACGCCCGGCCCCGACGGCACCACCACGTCGCACACCCACTGACCGCTGACCGCGATGCCCTGCCCGTCCAGCGACAGGAGCGCCCACGGGTTCCAGGCGTTGACGCTCAGGTATGGGTACGTGGCCGCAGCCGATCCCACCTGCACCACGAGGTCGACAATCGACAACCCGAACCCGGCCGAGAGGACCACGGCCGTGAGCAGCCCGGCGATGCCGGTCGAGAGGATCCGGATAGGCCCGCGGACCCGGCGCTCCCAGCCCAGCGTCGTCCCACCATGCGCCGGGCTGTCCGCCGACCCAGGCGCCCCTTCGTGGCCGTAGCCGCCCCTCGGCCACAGCGCCCGCCGGATCGTGACCGCCGCCACGAGCGGGACGAGGATGCCCAGCTGCGGCTTCACGATGGCCGCGACGACCGTGAGGATCGCCGCCCGCTCGGTCCGGTCGCGCCACAGCTCGCGCAGCGCGAGCAGGAGGAAGACCACGCCGACCGAGTCGACCTGGCCCCAGAGCACCGAGTCGAACCAGGTGATCGGGTTCACGACGACGATCGCGCCGCCGAGGAGCGCTGCTCGTCGTCCCGCCCCCAGCTCGCGTGCCATCGACCAGACCAGCCAGCCGAGCACCACGTCCGACACGATCGCCGGCAGCTTGATCAGGTCGCCGATATTGCCGGTCAGCTGCCCGAGTAGCCCGATCCCCCACAGGATGTACAGGTACCCGGGCGTGTAGTCGTGGAAGAAGTCACGCTCGTAGAAGCCGTACGGGCCCTCGGCCGCGAGGTTCCCGGCCCAGAAGCGGAAGGCCTGCAGATCGACCCCGAAGCCGGAGCCGGGCAGCACCTGTGTCAGAATGAGACGCGCCGCGAGACCGAGCGCGAGGACGATGAGGATCGCGCCGGCGGCGTCTCGCGTACCGGCCGTCCGCTTCGGCGTCTCAATTCCCCGACCGGGCTCGCCCGTCGCGGGACCACTCACCGAGGGGATCGGCCTCCTGCACGAGCGTTGAGGTGGAGCGCAGGGTAGCACAGGGTCACCCGCCGGACCGTCCGGCCGACCGTTCGCCAGGCCCGGACACGACCGCGTCGTCCTGGTGGGTCGGCATCGGCGGCGCGCTCGGGTTCGGACTGCTGGCCCTGTTCGCGTACTCGGTCGGGGACGACGGCACCGTCCGCTTCTACAACCACTTCGTGTGGCAGGCGCTCGCCTTCCTCGACGGCCGCGCGGCGATCGATTTCCCCGTTGCGGGCTCCGGCGACCTGCCCGGCAACGACTTCTTCCAGGATGTCCTCCCGCTGCGCGACGCGGACGGCAACCTCACCGGGCGCGGCCTCATCCCGTTCCCGCCGCTGCCGGCGGTGCTGCTCATGCCGTTCGCGGCGATGTGGGGCCTGCGCACGGACGCCCAGGCCTTGGCCGGCGTCTTCGGCGCGGTCGACGTGGCGCTCGCCTGGTGGGTGCTGGGCCGGCTGCCCGTGTCCATCGTGGCCAGGATCGCCGCGACGCTGTTCTTCGGGTTCGGAACGGTCTTCTTCTACGCCGCGGAGCTCGGCACGACGTGGTACTTCGCGCACGTCGTCGCGGTGGGCCTCGCGCTGCTCGCCGTGGGCATCGCGCTGGGCGCCGACCGCGACGCTGCGCAGGACGAGGACGACCTCGACGACATGGACGACCTCGACGACGATCTGCCGCCCGGTTCGCGCTGGCGCGGCCGTCTGCGGGCGCTCCCGGGTGCGCTCGACGGCCGCCAGGTGCTGGCTGGCGTGATCTTCGGGCTCGCCTGCACGTCCAGGCTGCCGATCGCCTTCGCGGCCCCGTTCTTCGTCCTCGTCGGCGGCGGGCGCGGCTGGCTGGAGCGCGGCGCTTCGGCCGCGCTCGGTGCGGCGATCCCGCTCGCGGCGATCGTCGGATACAACGTGATCTCGACCGGACACCTGTTCCATCCGGCCTACGAGTACCTGTACCAGGCCGAGGCGTACGGCTATCCGACGCTCGGCTACAACGGGTCCTGGGGGATCGAGGATCCCCGGTACATCCCGGGCAATCTCGGGATCGCGCTGTTCTCGACGCCGGTTCTGGCGCCGGAGATCATTCCGGCGGGGCTGGGCGACCACACGCCGCTGTGCACCGAACCGGGCGCGACGCGCGGGCTCTTCGACGAGGCCTGCCCGATTGCGCTGCCGCGCGACACGGGCATGAGCATCCTGCTCACGAGTCCGGCGTTCCTGCTGGTGGTTCCCGTCCTGCTCCGGCTGTACGGGCGATCTCGCCTCGTCACTGGTGCGGCCATCGCCGTGCTGCTCGTGTTCATGGTCAACCTGATGCACTTCAGCCAGGGCTGGGTCCAGTTCGGATACCGGTTCAGCAATGACTTTGTGGCGTTCGCGTTGCCCCTCGTCGCGCTCGGCGTGGAGCGGCTGCGCGGGCGGCCGCTGATCGTCGGCGGTCTCATCGCCGCGTCGGTGGCGGTCAACCTGTGGGGCGCGATCTGGGGCGCCAAGCTGGGATGGTGAGCACGGACCCGCCCGCCCGCGCGGGTCTGGCGAGCCCCGTTGTGGCGCTCGCGGCCGTATGGGTCGGGGTGGTCGCAGTGGTGCTGTGTCGTGCCGCCCTGCTCCCGGGCGTGGGGTACTGGGACACCGCCGAGTTCCAGACCGTCGGGCCCGTCCTGGGCACCGCACATTCACCGGGCTACCCCGCCTACGTGCTGCTCGGTTGGCTCGGCTCGGTCGTGCTCCAGCCGCTGGGCGACCCGGCGTTCCGGATGAACCTGCTGTCGGCGCTCCTCGTGGGGCTCGCAGCGGGGCTGACGGTGCCGCTCGTCCGGCTCCTGACGGGCTCGCTGGCGCTGGGCGTCGCGGCCGGGCTGGGCATGAGCACGACGTCGATCGCCTGGCGGATCGGCACCCGCGCAGACCCCCATGCGCTCCACCTGGCGCTCGTCGCGCTGCTGCTCCTCGCGCTCGTCGCATGGCAGCGCGAGCGTGGCCGCGGCGGGGGGGACCGCTGGCTCGTGGCCGCGTCCGCGATCTTCGGGGTCTCGGTCGCCAACCATTCGCTGACCCTGCTGCTCGCGCCGGCTGTCGGGCTGTACGTGCTCGCCGTCGATCCCTGGATCTGGCGCCGGATCCGGCTCGTGGCGACCTGCGCGCTGGCGCTCGGGACCGTGGCCGTGCTGCTCTATCTCGAGCTGCCGCTCAGGGCCGGGATCTTCCGCGCGCCGCTGGTGTATGGGACGCCCCAGACCTGGGAGGGGTTCGCGTACATCGTCACGGCCGAGCAGTTCCGGGGCAGCGTGGGCGATCCGCTGGCCAACCTGCCGGTCAAGCTCCGGACGCTGGTCGATCTGACCGCCGTCCAGCTGGGACCGCTCGCGGCCTTCCTTCCGCTGGCCTTCTTTGCCACGGTCCTGCGCGAACCGCGCTACGCGCTGCTGAGCGGCGTGGGCGTGGCCGTGACGGTGTTCTTCAACGCGTCGTACGCGAACGCCGACATCGAACGTTACTACCTGGGACCGCTGCTGATCGCCTGGACCTGGCTGGCCATCCTTGCGATCCAGGCCGCGACCGTCGTGGCGGCCTTGGCGCGCGGTATCGACGAGCGCCCGGCGGTGGGGACGGGCGGCCGGCGGACCAACGCAGTGCTGCTTGGTCGGATCGCGCCGGTCCTTTTCGCCGCGGCGCTGCTGCTGCCCGGCGCGCTGGCGCTGGACACCCGGTTCCGGGCCGTCGATGCGAGCCGCGACCGGGGTGCCGCCGACTGGCTCGACGCGACGCTCGCCCGGCTCGAGCCCGACGCCGTCGTCGTCAGCTGGTGGAGCTACTCGACGCCGCTATGGTACGCGCAGCACGTGGAGGGCCGGATCCCCGGGGTCACCATCGTCGACGATCGCACCCGCCTGGACGAGGAGCTTGGAGAGGTCCCCGACGTGATCGCGCGATACCTCGGGCAGCGGCCCGTCTATCTGATCCGCTCCGACACGCGCGAGATGGAGCGGCTGGCCGAGACCTGGGAGCTCGAGCCCGGCCCGATCTCGAACTCACTCGTCCGCGTCGTGGGCCGTCGCGAGGCGAGCCGGTGAGAGCTGCCCCGCCTCGCGTGCCGCGCCTCAGCTGGTTCTTTCCGGCCCACAACGAGGAAGCCAACATCGAGCCGCTTGTGGCCGAGGCGAAGGAGGCGTTGCCCGGGCTCGCCGATGCCTGGGAGATCGTGATCGTCGACGACGGATCGCGCGACGGGACACCGGCGCTGGCCGACCGGCTGGCCGGCGCCGACCCCGACCGGGTCCGGGTCGTCCATCACGCCTCCAACCTGGGCTATGGTGCGGCGCTCCGATCCGGGTTCGCGGCCGCTCGGTATCCCGTCGTGGCATTCACCGACGGTGACCGCCAGTTCCGCGTGGCCGACCTGGCCCGGCTCACCGCGCGGCTCCTCGAGCCGGACGCGCCCGATGTCGTGGCCGGCTACCGGATCCGGCGCGCGGACCCGCTCCTCCGCACGGTCTACGCGCGCATCTACCGGCTCGCAAACCGGATCTTCTTCGGGCTGCGCGTCCGCGACGTGGACTGTGCGTGCAAGGTCTTCCGGCGCGAGGCGCTCGACGGGTTGCGGGTCGAATCGGGCGGGGCCTTCTTCTCGGCGGAGCTGCTGATCAAGCTGCGCGAGTCGAACCGCCGCGTGGTCGAGGTTGGGGTGCCCCACTACCCGCGCACCGCCGGCTCGCCGACCGGCGCCCGTCCGTCCGTCGTGTGGCGTGCGATGCGCGACTTCTGGTCGCTCCGCCTCAGGCTCTGGGCCGCGCCGCGGAAGGCACTCCGGCGCGGATCGCCGATCCTCGAGGAGGGTGGCGCCGGTTGAGCCGGTCTCGCCCGTGCCTGCCAGATACCACCCCGAGTAGTGCAAGGCGGAGCGATGTCACCGCCGGCGCGTTGCACCACGCTCGCGCTCCCTCTCGGTCCCGTCTCTCACTACCCCGGGTAGTGCCCGGCTGCTCCCGCCTGCCCAGTACCACGCGGGGTGGTAGATGACGCCCCGACCGCGCGCCCACCGCGCCTGCACCATCCCGGGTGGTATCTGACGGAACCGGAGCCGGCCCGACCCGGTCCGGGCCGCGTCCGCGTCCGCGTCCGCGTCCGCGTCCGCGTACGATCCGGTCCAAAGAAGTGATCCTCAACCACAGTGAGCGGTTAGGGAATGAATGAGCGCGGCCGCACACCCAGACTGCAGACTGGGCATCGGTTCGCGCTCAGCTGTGGCGAATCCGCTCACTGACAATGAAAATGTGGGCTCGAACGATGTGGGCTCGAACGATGTGGGCTCGAACGATGTGGGCTCGAACGATGTGGGCTCGAACGATGTGGGCTCGAACG
>Ga0183260_10002593_pt1 | contig 14881 bp, 12 predicted proteins | sample AntDrymUQ4972206_2_FD_129768 | JGI IMG/M metagenome (GOLD analysis project Ga0183260, IMG submission 129768) | Polar desert sand microbial communities from Dry Valleys, Antarctica - metaG UQ497 (22.06) (version 2) (version 2) | ecosystem: Environmental > Terrestrial > Soil > Desert | place... | reverse complement strand
GGCCGACGTTCGAGGGCGAGGTCGCCGACAAGATGAACGCGATGCCCAAGTACGTGATCTCGAAGACGCTCGTGGATCCGGACTGGAACAACACGACCGTGCTCCAAGGTGACGTGATCGAAGAAGCGACAGCCCTGAAGGAGAGGGTCGACGGCGACATCGTCGTCCATGGAAGTGCCCAACTGGCCCAGGCGCTGTTCGCTGCGGGCTTGGTCGACGAGCTTCGGCTGATGGTCTTCCCGCTGGTGCTCGGCAGCGGAAAGAAGCTCTTCGACGGCGACGGGAGGAAGATGTACATGCCGCTACGCGACGCCAAGACCGTCGGTGACGGCATCACCATCCTGACGTACGCCACGACCTGAACACCCCGCCCAAAGGCCGCTACGACCGCTACGCGAGCGCGCACGGGGCCAGCCGTTCGTCACGTTACCCGGAGGTGGTGCAGCAGCAGCCGCCGCACCACCAGCGCCGCGAGGCCGACCCGGTACGCGGCGTAGGGCAGCAGCGAGCGGTCGCGCTCGACGGCGCGGATGATCCGGATCGACAGCAGCGTCGTCGCAAAGGAGGCGGCGATGCCGGCGCCGAACGCCCCCGCGGTGCCCGCCGGCAGCCCGCGCCGCGCCAGCCGCGTGCCCTTCAGCAGCGTCGCGCCGACGATGACCGGCAGCGCGACGTGGCGCGAGAGCGCGCTTGCGTCCTCGCGCGCGAAGCCGCGCGCCCGGGCCGCCGCCAGGGTCGCGCCGTTGCGCGACACGCCCGGCATGAGCGCGCAGGCCTGCGCGAGCCCGAGGCACAGCGCGTCGCAGGCGCCCGCCTCCTCGCGCCGGCGCCGGCCGCTGCTCGTCGCGTCCGCCGCCGCCATCGCCGCCGAGCCGAGCACGAGCCCCGCGGCGACGGTCGCCGGCGTGCCGAGCCGCCGCTCGATCGGGCGCTCCAGGACGTAGCCGACGATCGCCGGTGGCACGAAGCTCAGGAGGATGAGCTGGACGCGGCGCCGGTCGAGCTCGCGAGCCGCCGTCCCGACCTCGTCGCGCAGTCCGACCAGCAACGCCGCCGCCGTCCCCGCGTGCAGCGCCACCTCGAAGGCTTTGCGCAGCTCGCCGTCCAGGCGGCTGTAGGGCCAGCCGCACAGCCACGGCACGACCGCGACGTGGCCGGACGACGAGACCGGCAGCAGCTCGGCTGGTCCGTGCAGGAGCCCGAGGGCGATCGCGTCGCGGGTGCGCAGGCGCGGCTCGTCAGCGGCCGCTGGCATCGGCCGCCGGCTCGGCCAATTCGTCCGGTCCCACCGCTGCGTCATCGCCGCCGCCACGCCGGCGCTTGACGATCAGGTAGCCGACGCCGACGACGATGCAGGCCGCCACGAAGTAGTCGAAGTAGTGCAGCGAGTCCTTCCAGTCGGTCCAGTTGGCGCCGACCTGCTGGCCGATGAACGTCAGCATGAAGACCCACGGCAGGCAGCCGAGGAACGTCAGCACGGAGAAGCGGACGAACGGCATCTTCGCGACCCCGGCCGGCAGCGAGATGAACGTCCGGATGATCGGCAGCATGCGCGTGAAGAAGACGGTCGCGTCGCCGTGGCGCTCGAACCAGCGGTCGGCGACCGCAAGGTGGTGGGGCTTGATGAACAGCCGGTGACCGTGCTTCTCGATGAGGTCGACGCGGCCGTAGTAGCCCACCGCGTACGCGATCCACGAGCCGACGAGGTTCGCGAACGAGCCGACGAGCGTCACGGCGACGAGGCTGTACTCGCCCTCGTGGACGTTGAAGCCGGCGAACAGCATCGTCGCCTCGCTCGGGATCGGGATGCAGGCGCTCTCGAGCACCATGAGGATGAAGACGCCCGGAAGGCCGAGGTCGGCGACGACGTTCGTCGCGAACTCGACGATCGGATCCGTCAGTGAGGCCATGACGAACACGCGGCGCGCAGGCTATCGAGCGTGCGCGACCGACGTGTGCGGGTCTCGTGGAGATCCGGACACCGGATAGCCTCGGCGCCCCGATGCGCGTCTGGGTCGATCTCACCAACAGCCCGCACGTGCTCGTGCTGCGACCCGTGGTCGAGCAGCTGCGCGCGCAGGGCCACGACGTGGCGATCACCGCCCGCGACTTTGCCCAGACGCTCGGCCTGCTCGAGCGCTTCGGGATCGGCCACACGGTCGTCGGCCGCCATCGCGGCGGCGGGCTCGCCGCCAAGGGCCTCGGGCTCGTCTCGCGCTCGACGGCGCTGGCCCGCTGGGGTCGCGGCAAGCGCTTCGACCTCGCGCTGGGCCACGGATCCAACGACGTCACGGTCGCGGCGCGGCTGCTGCGGATCCCCTGCTCGACGATGTTCGACTACGAGTGGGCGGCGGTCCAGCACACCGTCAACTGCCGCCTGGCGCACACCGTCGTGGTGCCGGAGGCGATCCCGCCGCAGCGGCTGGCGCGCTACGGGGCAACGGCGGTCAAGCTCGCCGCCTACGCGGGCCTGAAGGAGGAGTACTACCTGGCCGACTTCGCGCCCGACCCGGAGGTGCTCCGCGAGTTGGGCCTGGACGCCGCCGAGCCGATCGCGGTCGTGCGCACGCCGCCCGCCGTGTCGCTGTATCACCGCTTCGAGAACGACGTCCTCGGCGGTGTCCTGGAACGCCTGCGCGGCTCGCAGACGGTCGTCCTGCCGCGCACGCCGCAGCAGCGCGAGCAGCTGCGCGACAGCGGTTTCGTGGTCCCCGAACAGGCGATCGACGCGCAGTCGCTGATCGCCTACGCGGACCTCGTCGTGTCGGCCGGCGGCACCATGAACCGCGAGGCCGTCGCGCTGGGGACGCCCGTCTGGACGACGTTCCAGGGCCGCCTCGGCGCCGTCGACGAGCGCCTGATCGCCGAGGGCCGGCTGAAGGTGCTCGAGCGCGCGCAGGACGTCGAGCTGACCAAGCGCCCGGCGGGCGAGCGCGCCGCCGTGCGCGTGCGGCGCGACCCGGCCGTGCTCGCCGGGCTGCTGGCGCGCCCGGCCGACGTCCGTCGCCGCTGCGCAGCCGGCGCTACGCGCCGCTCCAGCCCATGACGCGCAGCGTGTCGCGCACGCCGTCCTCCGTCACCGCCGCGCCGACCGCCACGAGCGCGGCCAGGACCAGCGCAGGCGCGATCAGCGCCCGCCGGCGCGACAGCACGAACGGCAGCGCCGCTCCCGCCGTCAGCTCGGCGGCGAGCACGAGCTGCGCGAGAACGTCGCACTCGCTCCGCAGCATGCCGACGGCGCCCGGCGGGGGCCGCCGCCGCCGATCGCCGTACAATCCTGCGCGATGCGCCGACGGATCCGTTCGGCGGCCCTCCCACTCCACCGCCACTCGATTCCCCAGCTCGCGGTCGACGGGGTGCTGGTCGCACTCGCGTACTGGCTGGCCTACCAGCTGCGCTTCGACGGCCCCGCAGGGGTGCCGCAGCGCTACGAGGACCTCTTCGAAGCGACGTTCCTGCCGGTCATCGTGGGCTCGCTGGTCATCTTCGCCTGCTTCGGCCTGTACGGAAAGTGGTGGCGCTACGTCACCCAGCGCGACTACGCGGCGATCGTCCAGGCCGTCGTCGTGGCGGCGCTGTTCCTGCTGCTGTACATCGCGGTCCTCAAGCCCGTCACACGCTCGGTCGACGACTTCGAGACGACGGTCACGACGCCGTCGGGCGTGCTCGCCCTGCACCTGCTGCTCATGCTGGCCTTCGTCGGGGGGTCGCGCTTCATGGCGCGCACCGTCTACGAGCGCCCGCTGCGCGGCTTTCGCGCCCGCAAGGACGCGCGCGGCCTGCTGATCGTCGGCGCCGGCGACGGCGGGCGCCTGGTCCTGCGCGAGATCCTGCGCAACCCCGAGCTGCGCCTCAAGCCGGTCGGCTTCGTCGACGACGATCCGCTGAAGCGGCGGCTGCGCGTCGACGGCGTGCGGGTGCTGGGCACGACGAGCGAGCTCGGGCGCATCCTCGACGAGGTCGAGCCCGACGAGGTCACGATCGCGATCCCCTCCGCGCCCGGCATCCTGCGCGCCAACGTCGTGCGCTCCTGCCGCGAGCGCGGCATCCCGGTGCGCACGCTGCCGACGGTCTTCGAGCTGCTGCAGAGCGGCGCCACCGCGGTGCGCCAGGTGCGCGACGTGCAGATCGAGGACATCCTCGGGCGCGAGCCCGTGCGCATGGAGCTCGACCGCGTCGGCGCGTACCTCAGCTCCGAGGTCGTGCTCGTCACGGGCGCGGGCGGCTCGATCGGCAAGGAGCTGTCGCGGCAGATCGCGCGCGTCGCGCCGCGCCGGCTGGTCCTGCTCGATCACGCCGAGGACAACCTCTTCACGATCCAGCGCGAGCTCGAGGACGACCGCCACGTGCATCCCTCGACGCTCGACGTCGTCCTCGCCGACTGCAAGGAGGAGGAGCGGATGCGCGAGATCTTCGACGCGTACCGCCCCACCGTCGTCTTCCACGCCGCGGCCTACAAGCACGTCGGCCTGATGGAGTCCAACCCCGTCGAGGCCGTGCGCAACAACGCGATCGCCACGCGGCTGATGGCGCGCATCTCCGGTCAGGCGCGGGTCAAGACGTTCGTCCTCGTCTCGACCGACAAGGCCGTCGACCCCTCGACGGTGATGGGTGCCTCCAAGGCGCTGGCGGAGTTCGCGCTGGAGGCCGAGCAGGCCCGCTTCGCCGGCACGCGCTTCTGCGCGGTGCGCTTCGGCAACGTGCTCGGCTCGTCGGGCTCCGTCGTCCCGATCTTCCGCCGCCAGATCGCGCTGGGCGGCCCGCTGACCGTGACCGACGAGCGTATGACCCGCTACTTCATGACGATCCCCGAGGCCGTGCAGCTGATCATCCGCGCGGGCGGGCTGGCGAAGGGCACCGGCGACGGCGAGATCTACGTGCTGGAGATGGGCGAGCCGGTGCGGATCCTCGACCTCGCGCGGACGATGATCGAGCTTTCCGGGCTTGACCCGGAGCGTGACATCGCGATCGAGATCGTCGGCCGCCGGGCGGGCGAGAAGCTCCACGAGGAGCTCTTCAACCCCTACGAGCGCCCGCAGCCGACGCCCGCGGAGAAGATCCTGCGCGCCGAGCGCCCCTCGCGCCCGCCGCATGTCGTCGACGAGATGTTCGACCAGATCGGCCTGCTGGTGCTAGAGGGCGACGCGGCCGGTCTGGCTGCGAAGGTGTCAGAGCTGTCCGCGAATTCCAACGTGACTCCCACTAGGATCCTGCGGTCTGAGGCCGACGCTGCCGTGATCTGTGCCGAACCACGACCCATGAGCGACGGCGCGCAGTCGTGACTGCGCGCCATTGCCCGACGAAGGCCGCGGTGCGACCGCGAGGCTGGTGCTCGCGATGAGCGCGGCCGTCATCGCTGCGTCCGCCGAGCGGGTCGTCGAGCAGGTCGGCTCCTACGCCGGCTACGCGTCGATCATCGGGCTCGGCGTCCTGGCGCTGCTGTACTTCACGCAGGCGCGGGAGGTCAAGCGGCTGCGCGAGTGGGCCGGCCGCGCCCCCGAGCGCGCCGCCGAGCTGGAGGAGCGCGTCCAGGCCGACGCGCAGAAGCGCGTGGTCGCGCAGCCGATCGCGCCGGCGTCCGCCGCGGGACAGCAGGCTGCCGAGGCGCGCACCCAGGCCGCCACAGCGGCGGTCTACGCGAGCGTCGGCGCGCCGCCGCCCGGCGTGGCGCCGCCGCCAGGCCAGCTCGCGCGACCCGCCACGCCGGCCGCGCCCGCGCCGGGTGCGATCCCGCCGGTGCCCGCCGCGGGGATCCCGCCCGCGCCCGGTGCCGCGCCCGCGCCGGGCACGCTTCCGGCGGCGTCCGCGCCTGCGGGCTCGACCACCACGCAGGCTCCGGCGACCTCTCCCACCGGTCGGCCGATGGTGACCGCGACGCCCCCGCCGATCCCGGCCGCCGCGTCGCCGGCCGCCACGGCGGCCGCCCGCGCCGCCGCCCCGTCGCGCACGGTCGCTGCGCCCGGCAACGGCACGACGAGCCAGGAGACCACCGAGTCCGCGGCGGCCCGCCCCGAGCTCCTGCCTGCGCCCCCCACGCCGCCGCCCGGCCTGCTCTCCGACGACGACGGCGGCGAGGGCGGCTTCTCCCGCGCACGCGTGGGCATGATCATCGGCAGCGCTGTCGGCGCTGTCGCCGTCGCGGTCGTGTTGATGCTCGTCCTGACGGGCAGCGAGGACAACCCGCCGCCCGAGAACAACTTCGGCAACACACCGTCGGTCGCCGACGAGCCCAGCGGCGCGGGCGCGTCCGACCGCGACTCGGGCTCGGGATCCTCCTCCTCGTCGTCGCTCACGAGCGCCGAGCGGCGTGGCACCGACGTCGCCGTGCTCAACGGCACGACGCAGACGGGGCTCGCGCGCGCCGTCGCCAACCGGATCCAGGAGGACAGCTTCACGATCGGCGGCGTCGCAACGAACGCCAACCAGAGCGTGCCGACGACGGTCGTCTCTTACAACGGCGACAACCGCAAGGCGGCGCTGGCCGTCGCGAAGATCATCGGGATCGACAGCGGCTCGGTGCAGCCCGCCGACGCCAACGCGGCGGCCGCCGCCAGCGGGGACGTTCTCGTCACCGTCGGCTCCGACCAGATCGAATAGCGCCCGCCAGGGGGAGTCCGGATGGCCGGCCCGAATGAGGTTCTGCTCGTGCGCCACGGGGAGACCGACGACAACGCGGCCGCTCGCTTCCAGGGCCGCCGGGACACGCTGCTCAACGAGCGCGGTCGCGAGCAGTCGCGCGCGCTCGCACAGCGCCTGCGCGACGAGGGCCTGCGGGCCCTCTACACGAGCCCGCTGCAGCGCGCCCGCGCGACGGCGCAGATCGTCGGCGCGACGCTCGGGCTGGAACCGATCCTCGACGAGCGGCTGATGGAGGCCGACGGGGGCGACTGGTCGGGCCGGCTGATCGCCGACGTCGTCGCCGCCGCGCCGGACGAGTGGCAGCGCTGGCGCGCGGCCGACCCGACGTTTCGCCTGCCCAACGGCGAGTCCGTCGCCGAGCAGGCGGCGCGCGTGCGCGCCGCGCTCGCCGACGTCGCGCGCGGGCTCCTGCCCGCCCTGGTCGTCACCCACGGCGGCTCGATCCGCGCGATCGGAGCGATCGACCGCCCGCCGGGCGGCTCGATCGGCAACTGCGCGCTCTACCGCCTGCCGGCGGTGAGCGCCGCGCCGAGCCCGCGGCCGTGACGGCGACGGCCCGCATCGTCTTCGCGGGGCTCGTCTGCGCGACGTTCGGCGCGTTCTTCGCCGCGCAGGAGCTCAAGAGCACGCCGCCGCTCGTGCAGGACGTCACCCGCCAGTCGCCGTACTTCTCGCCTAACCGCGACGGGCGCTTCGACCGCGCGCGGCTCGCGTTTCGCCTCAAGCGCACCGACGATGTCACGGCAACCATCATCAACAGCGCCGGCGACCCCGTCCGCAGGCTCGTCGACGGGCGGCGGCTGCGGGCCAAGCAGCGACTGTGGCTCGTCTGGGACGGCCGGCGCGCCAACGGCCGGATGACGCCCGACGGCACCTATCGCATCCGCGTCAACCTGCGCCGCCAGGGCCGCGCGATCGTGATCCCGCGCAACATCACCAAGGACACGATGCCGCCGCGGGTGCTCGTCAGCTCGATCGGGCCCGAGAAGGTCCCGGGCCCCGAGCTGCTGCCGCGGGCTGACGGCGACCCGGCCGTGGTGCACGTGCAGGCCGCCGGGCGGCGCAAGGAGATCGAGGTCTACCGCACCGACGTGCGTCCGCTGCGCCCGGTCTTCGACAAGCCGATCGAGCTCACCGACGACGCGACGCAGTGGGAGTGGGACGGCACCGCCGCGGGCCGCCGCGTCGCCGCCGGCACGTACCTCGTCGTCGTGCGCGCACGCGACCGCGCCGGCAACATCGGCACCTCGGTCCCACTGCCGGCGCGCTTCGAGTACGGGCGCCCGCTGCCCGGCCGCGGCGGGATCACCGTGCGCTACCTGCGCGCCCGGGCGCCGGCGTCGCCCGTGACCGCCGGCGAGGACGCCCTCGTCGGCGTCGAGTCGGTGGGCGCGCGCTTCACCTGGACCCTGCGCCGGGTCGGCTCCAGCGCGATCCGCAAGCGCGGCAGCGGCACCCGCTCGCGCCGCGTGCGCTTCGCCGCGCCGCGCGGCAAGTCGGGCCTGTACCTCTTCGAGGTCCGCACCCGCACGCGCCGCACGGCGACCCCGCTCGTCGTGCAGGCCCGGCGCCCGCGCGACGTGCTCGTCGTCCTGCCGGTGACGACGTGGCAGGGACGCAACCCCGTCGACGACGACGGCGACGGCCGCGCCGACACGCTCGACGCCGGCCTGGCGACCCGCGTGATCGGCCGCCCGTACGCGAAGGACGGCGTCCCCGACCAGATCCGCCGCCACGAGGCGCTGCTGCTGGCCCAGCTCGACCGCGACGGGCGCCGCTACGACCTCACGACCGACGTGGCGCTCGCGCGCGGCGAGGGCCCGGCGCTCGCCGGCCACCGGGGCGTGATCGTCGCGGGCGACGCGCGCTGGCTCGACGACCGCGTCGCGCGCGGGCTGCGCAGCTTCGTGCGCGGTGGCGGCAACGTGCTGTCGGTCGGCACGCAGTCGTTGCTGCGCAGCGTCACGCTGACGCCGGGCGGGCGGGCGATCACGCCGACGCTGCCGACCCAGCGCGACCTCTTCGGCGCGCGCCTGCGGCCGATCGTGCGGCCTCCGGCGCCCGTCACCGTCGTCAACGTCGCCGACGAGATCGACCTGTTCGCCGGGACCGCCGGGCAGTTCGCCGGCATAACCGCGTTCGAGCAGACGCTCGACGTGCGCGGCGGCAGCGAGGCGATTGCCGCGGCCGCGGCGACGCAGGACGGCGCGCGCCAGGTGATCGTCGCCGCGCGCTTCGGCGAGGGGCTCGTGATCCGCCCGGGGCTGCCGGAGTTCTCGGCGAGCCTGCAGGGCAACGCCGAGCTCGCCGAGCTGCTCGACCGCATCTGGACCCTGCTGCGCCGCCGATGATCGCCACCACGACAACCCTCGGTGACCTCGCCCAGACGGCGGGCGTCGTCGTCGCGGCGCTGCTCGCGGCGGTCGTGCTGCTCCACGGCTCCGCCCGCGCCCGCGCGGCGGCGATGCTCGGCGCGCTCGTCCTGACGCCCGTCCTGCTCGTCGCGAACATCTGGTCCACGCCGCAGTTCGAGCCGCTGCGCGAGCGCCCGCTGCTGATGCTCGTGGCGGGCGCCGGCGGCCTCGTCGTGCTCGCGCTCGGAGCCCTGGCGATCCAGCGCCGGCCCGAGCTGCTCGCGCTGGCCGCCGCCGCGGCGCTGCCCTTCCGCGTGCCGATCGAGTCCGGCGGCAACACCGCGAACCTGCTCGTCCCGCTGTACCTCGTGATCGCTGCCGGCGCGCTGGCGTACGCGCTGCCGCGGCTGCGCCTGCCGCGCGGCCTGCACGACCTCGAGGCCGAGGAGGCCGAGCACGAGTACGAGCGCGGGCCGCTGGAGTGGCTGCTCGCGGGCGCGATCGTGCTCTACGCCGCGCAGGCGGCCTACTCGAGCGACTTCGACGGCGCGCTCGCGCAGACGATCTTCTTCTACGTCCCGTTCACCCTGCTGTACGCGCTGCTCGTGCGGATCCGCTGGACGCAGCAGCTGGCCGCGCGCTGCCTGATCGTGCTGCTCGTGCTGGCCGCCGCGTTCGTCGCGATCGGCTTCGTCGAGTTCGCCAGGCGCGAGCTGCTGCTCAACCCGAAGGTCATCAGCTCAAATCAGTTCGAGTCGTACTTCCGCGTCAACTCGCTGTTCTTCGACCCGAACATCTACGGCCGCTTCCTCGTGACGGTCATGCTGGGTCTCGTCGCGCTGCTGCTGTGGTCGCGGCGCACCCCGCTCGTCGCCGGCTGTGCCGCGGGCCTCGCGCTGCTGTGGGCGGGCCTGGTGCTGACGCTGTCGCAGTCCTCGTTCACCGCCTTGATGGCCGGCCTGATCGTGCTCGGTGCGCTGCGCTGGGGAACGCGGCGGGCGGCGGCGATCGTGACCGCGTTCGCGGTCGCCGGCGCGCTCGTCGTGCTCGCGGCGCCCGGCGCGGTCGGTCTGGACGGATCGGCCGACAGCGTCTCCAGCGGGCGCTGGTCGCTCGTGAAGGGCGGCGTCGAGCTGGCCTCCGAGCGCCCGCTGCAGGGCTGGGGCTCGGCGGCGTTCAAGACGGAGTACCGCGAGCAGGAGAAGGCATCCAGCGAGCGCGCCTCGGCGGCCTCGCACACGATCCCGATCACGGTCGCCGCCGAGCAGGGCCTCGGTGGACTGGCGCTGTATCTCGCCCTGGTCGGCGTCGCGATCGCGACGCTGCTGCGCGGCGCGCGCCGCTCGATCGCGCGCGCCGCGGTCGCAGCGGCCTTCGTGGCGCTCGTCGTGCACACCCTGCTGTACGCGGCGTTTCTCGAGGACCCGCTCGCGTGGGCGCTGCTGGCGGTCGGCGCGGCGCTCGCGCCCGAGCCCGGGTCGTGACCGCCCGCGAGAGGACGGCGCTCGCCGCCCTGGCGCTCGGCGCCGTGCTGGCGTGGGCGCTCGTCCCGACGTATCCCGACTACGACGCTTACCACCATCTCGTCTGGGGCCGCGACCTGCTCGCGGGCACCGCGCCCGGCTTCGAGGACTACGCCGCGCCGACCGAGCATCCGCTGTACCTCGCGCTGGGCGCGCTGCTGTCGCTCGCCGGCGAGCCGGCCGACCGGCTGCTCGTGCTCGTCACGATCCTCAGCCTCGTCGGGCTGACGGCGGGCGCCTACGCCCTCGGCCGGGAGCTGTTCGGGGCCGCCGCCGGCGTGGCGGGCGCGATCTTCGTGGGATCGAGCTTCGCCTTCGCGCTGTATGCGGTGCGCGCGTTCGTTGACGTGCCGTTCCTCGCCCTCGTCGTCTGGGCCGCGGCGCTGGAGGCACGGCGCCCCCGTCGCGGACTGGTGCCGATGGCGCTGCTGGCGGCCGCCGGGCTGCTGCGACCGGAGGCGTGGGTGCTGGCGGGGCTGTACTGGCTGTGGTGCCTGCCCGGCCGCGAGCGGCGCGAGCGGGCCACGCTGCTCGCCCTCGCCGCCGCCGCCCCCGTGCTGTGGGCGCTCGTCGACCTCGCCGTCACGGGCGACCCGCTCTTCAGCCTGCACTCGACCAGCGCCCTCGCGGAGTCGCTCGGGCGTGAGCGCGGCCTGCGCAACGTGCCGGCGTCCTTCGTCAGCTTCCTCGCCGACCTCGCGCGACCCCCGGTCGCGCTGGCGGGCGTGGTCGGTCTCGGGCTCGCGCTGCGGCGCTTCGGCGTGCGCCGGATGGCGATCCCGCTGGCGCTCGTCGGCACCGGCGTGTTCACGTTCGTCGCGATCGGCTTCGTGAGCCTGTCGCTGATCCCGCGCTACCTGACGCTGCCGGCCGTCGCGCTGTGCGTGCTCGCCGGCTACGCCGTGCTCGGCTTCACGACGCTCGCGCCAGGGCCGGCGCGCGAGCGCTGGCGGCGCCTGGCGACCGGCGCGCTCGCGGTCGGGATCGCGTTCCTCGCCATCAAGGCGGCGAGCTTCGGGCGGCTGTACGACGAGCTGCGCTTCATCGACCGCACGCACGACGAGCTGGCCGGCCTGCTCGCGGAGCCGCGGGTGCGGGCGGGGCTGCGCTGCGGGGCGCTGACGTTTCCGACCTACCGCCTCGTGCCCGACGCCCGCTGGCAGCTGGACGCCGACGCGCGTGCGGTGCACACGCGGGCCGGGCACCGTGCTGCGGACGGCGTCGCGGTCTACATCACGGGCGACGAGAAGTTCGAGCGGCGCTTCGGTCGTGCCGACGGCGTCAGCCGCGCGACGAACCGCCCGCCGTCCGCGGCCCCCTCGGTCGTCCACGGCCCGTTCGCCGCCTATGCGGTGTGTGACGGGCGCGCACGCTAGTCTCGCGGTCGATGTTGTCGGAGCTCTGGCGCCCCCTGCTCGTCCTGTTCACGTTCCTCGCGATCATGGTGGTGATCCTCGTCTTGCTGTTCGGGGGCGGCGACGACGACGAGCCCTACGTCACCCCCGACGTCCCGACGCCGACGGCGACCGTCTCGCCCGAGGAGCTCGACGCCGGTGTGGAGAAGAAGAACCCGGACGCTGAGTCGATCCCCGCCAAGGACCTCGAGGTCGGTGACTGCGTCGCCGACGCCACCGTGACGACCGGCGACGTCAAGACGTTTGACCGCATCGACTGCGACAAGCCGCACGACGGCGAGGTCTTCACGATCATCAAGCTCGAGGGCGACAAGTACCCCGGCTTGAAGGCCGTCTCGGGCAAGGGCCAGCGCGGCTGCCGCGCGCGGCTGCGCCGCCAGGCCACCCGGAAGGCCTTCGCCGACAGGCGCCTGGGCTACAAGTTCGTCTATCCGACCCCGCAGAGCTGGAACCAGGATGTCCGCGCGGTCACATGCCTGGCGACGTTCAAGAAGCCGCGCACCGGCAAGCTCGCCCAGCGCCCCGGCGCCGACGACGCCTGACCCTCACGCCAGCCCGAGCGCCCGCAGCCGCTCCCACAGCGGCGCGTTGACGCGCTCGGCCGTCTGCTCGAGCGCCCAGGCCCGCAGCTGCGCGTCGGGACGCAGCCGGGCGCCGGCCTGTGCGCGCAGCGCGCTGACGAAGGTGTCTGGATCGGCGGCCGTGGTCACTGCGCGGTCCCACGTGTGCACGCCCGCCAGCTCCGGGGAGATCGTGCGGCGGCCGAGGCGCGCGTACTTCAGGATCCGGTAGGGCAGCGCGGCGTCGTTGAACGGCTCGACGCGGAAGGGCAGGATCCCGACGTCGGCGCAGAGGATCAGCCGCGCCGCCTCCTCGTCGTTGCGCCTGCCCAGCCAGACGAGGTTCGGCGCCGCGCGGCACCAGGCGAAGTCCGCGTCGTCTGAGCACTCCGACTCGTGCCACGCGCCGACGAGCAGCAGCACGAGCTCGGGCATCCGCTCGGCGACCGCGCGCAGCAGCGCCCAGTCCGTGCGCCAGCCCAGGTGGCCGAGCGACACAGCGACGACGGCGCTGCCCGGGTCCGGCGCGGGAAAGGAGTCCGCCGCCAGGCCGACAAGCTGCGCGTCGCGGCCCGCCTCGCGCTCGAGCTCGGCGAGCTTGCCGGAGACGACGAACGTCAGCGCCGAGCGCGACGCCGCCTGCTCGTGCAGCCGCGTCAGCCGCACGCGCATCGACGGCGACGCGTCGTAGGCCATCTCGTAGCGGTCCCAGCGCCCGTACCACAGCTCGGCCTGCGGTCGCATCTGCAGCAGCGCGCTCGCCAGCGGCCATTGCACCGGATGGAAGATCGCCACGGCGCGCAGGTCGCCGCGCAGCGCGCGCAGCAGTCGCCGCGCCGTGCCGCGCGCGAGCCGGTCGCGCACCGGGGCGGGCAGGCGCGCGACGGCCCCGTAGGGCACGCGCGGTGGATCGGCGGCGACGACGCCCTCCGCCCGCAGCAGATCGCGCGCCTGGTCGGCGAGGATGAACCCCTCCAGCGGTCGCGGCAGCAGCAGGAGGGCGCGCGGATCCGGCACGTGCGGACAGTAGCGTGGCGCGGAATGCGCAGCCTCTTCACGCGCCTGCTGGCCGGGGGCGCGGCGTACCAGGCCTCGAGCGTCCTGTCGGCCGCGTTGGCGCTCGTCACGCTGCCGCTCTACACGCGCGCGCTCAGCCGCGCGGACTTCGGCGTCGCCGAGACGCTGCTGACGTTCATCATCCTGGCGTCGATCCTGCTGCGCCTCGGTCTCGGCGAGGCGGTCGTGCGCTTCTACTTCCAGACGCCCGAGTCCGAGCGCGATCGGCTCGCGCGGACGATCACCGCCGGCGTCCTGCTGACCACGACGGCCACCGCGCTGCTGGCGGGCGCGCTCGCCGGGCCGATCAGCGCGCTGATCCTCGGCTTCGAGGACGCGGGCCTCATGCGGATCGCGGTGTTCGGCCTGTGGGCGTTCACGAACCTCGAGATCGCCTACGCGCTGTTGCGCGTCGACGAGCGCCGGCGCGTGTACGTGACGGCGTCGCTGTCCAACGTCGCGCTGAGCGTCGGCCTGACGCTGACGTTCGTCGTCGCCCTCGACCAGGGCGCGCGCGGCTACCTGGCGGGCAACTACGTCGCGTCCGCCGTCGTGCTGCTGGGCCTGTGGTGGACGCTGCGCACGCGGATCGGGCTGCGCCTGGGTCGGCATGCGTTCCCGCTGGGCCCGCTGCTGCGCTTCGGCGTCCCGACGGTCCCCGCCGACGCGACGGTGTTCGCGCTCAACGTCGTCGACCGGGCCTACCTCCTGCGCGCGCAGGGCGCCGCGGCGGCCGGGCTGTTCGCGCTGTCGGTGAAGCTCGCGACGGCGGTCATCCTCGCCGTGCGCGGCTTTCAGCTCGCGTGGCCGCCGCTGGCCTACTCGATCGGCGACGATCGCGAGGCGGGCCGCCTCTACGCCACGGTGACGACGTGGTACGTCGTCGTCACGGGCTTCGTCGTCGCCGGGCTGACGCTGCTCGGGCGCTGGGTCGTGCGGCTGCTCGCGGCGCCCGAGTACTTCGCCGCCCACGAGGCGCTGCCGTGGGTCGCGCTCGGCTGGGCGATGTACGGCCTGTTCCTCGTGCTCGTGACGATCGGCGGGCGCGCCGGCGTCACGACGCGCACCTTCCCGGCCGCGCTGGCGGGCGTCGTCGCCAACGGCCTCGTGCTCGTCGTGCTCGTCGAGCCGCTGGGGATCGTCGGCGCCGGCATCGCGCTCGTCGTCTCCTACGCCGCGATGCTCGCCGTGCTGCACCTGCTGACGCGGCGGCTGTTCGCGGTGCCGTTCGAGTGGGGCCGCCTGACCCACGCGGTCGTGCTGCTGGCGTGCCTCAGCGTGGCGGGCGAGCTGCTGCTGCCCACGGCGGGCGCGGGCGGCTTCGTCACGCGCGG
>Ga0183260_10002592_pt1 | contig 14888 bp, 15 predicted proteins | sample AntDrymUQ4972206_2_FD_129768 | JGI IMG/M metagenome (GOLD analysis project Ga0183260, IMG submission 129768) | Polar desert sand microbial communities from Dry Valleys, Antarctica - metaG UQ497 (22.06) (version 2) (version 2) | ecosystem: Environmental > Terrestrial > Soil > Desert | place... | reverse complement strand
CGCAGGGCAGCTGCTGCTCCCGCGGCCCCCGCTCAGGCGCAGCCAGTGGCAGTCGCGCCAGCTGCGGCGTCCCCGGCGCCTTCCGCGCCGCCTGCCGCAATCGCGGCGCCCATGGCGCCTTCGGCTCCCGCCTCATCACCTTCGGGCGGAGCGGCCACGCCCGTCGTGCCGGCCATCCCGGAGCGTCAGCGACCGCGCCCGATCGTTCCCGGCGCCCCGCGCCCGCGACCGGTCGCGAGCGGAAGCCCGTACGGAGCGCCGCGCCCGATCGCGTCGGCATCTCCCGGCGCGGGCACTCCGACACGCCGCGACGACCGGCCCGCAGCCGGCGGTCCGCGCACCGATGACCTGCGTGGTCGCGCCAAGCGCGGGAAGCGCGGCGCGGTAGATCAGCAGGCGGTTTCCGACAACATCTTCAAGACGATGACGGCCATTCGTGGCGCGCCGCCCCGCCGTGGCGGGGCGCGCCGCGCGGACGATGCGCTGTCACGCGAGGAGATCGAGGCGCAGCGCAGCGCGGAGCAGGAGCGCGAGAAGAAGACGGTGCGCGTCAACGAGTTCATCAGCGTCAGCGAGCTCGCCGAGATCCTGAAGATCCCGCCGACGCAGATCGTCGGGTTCGCGCTGAAGAACCTTGGCTTCATGGTGACGATCAACCAGCGGCTTGATTTCGACCAGATCGAGCTCATCGCGAGCGAGTTCGGCTTCCGCGCCGTGCGCGAGGAAGAATTCGCCGCGGACACGAGCGACGTTCCCGCCGACAAGGCCGAGGACCTCAAGCATCGTCCGCCGGTCGTGACGATCATGGGCCACGTCGATCACGGCAAGACGTCGCTGCTCGATTACGTTCGCAAGGCGAACGTCGTCGCGGGCGAGGCAGGGGGGATCACGCAGCACATCGGCGCGTACCACGTCTCGCTTCCGAGCGGCAAGGACATCACGTTCCTCGACACGCCGGGCCACGAAGCGTTCACCGCCATGCGCGCGCGCGGCGCGCAGGTGACGGACATAGTAGTGCTGGTGATCGCCGCGGACGATCAGGTCATGCCGCAGACGATCGAGGCCATCTCGCACGCCAAGAACGCGAACGTGCCGATGATAGTCGCGATCAACAAGGTCGATCTTCCGTCCGCCAACGTCCTCAAGGTCAAGCAGGATCTGCTGCAGCATGGCGTAGTGCTCGAGGAGTTCGGCGGCACGACGCTTTCCTCGGAGATATCGGCCAAGACCGGGGCCGGGGTGGACGCTCTGCTCGAGCAGCTGCTCCTGCAGGCCGAGCTCCTGGAGCTGACGGCGAACCCCGAGCGGCCGGCGATCGGCGCCGTCATCGAAGCGTCGCTGGATGCCGGCAAGGGTCCCGTCGCGACGGTGCTCGTCTCGAGCGGGACGCTCCGCGTCGGCGACGATTTCATATGCGGGATGTTCAGCGGTCGCGTCCGCGCGCTGCTGGACGAGCGAGGCAAGGCCGTCAAGGCGGCGGGCCCGGCGATCCCCGTGCAGGTGCTCGGCATGACGGGTGTCGCGATGGCCGGCGATCAGTTCATCGTTGTCGAAGACGCGGTGGCGTCGCGCGAGATCGCGCAACGCCGTCAGCGGCTGGACCGCGAGGCGCGGAGCCGGCGGACGGCCAAGGGCGTCGTGTCGCTCGAGGAGTTCATGACGCAGACGTCCGGCGGCGAGAAGCGTACGCTGCGCATCGTCATCAAGGCCGATCAGGGCGGACCGGCGGAAGCGGTTGCCGACGCGCTCGGCCAGCTCTCCAACGAGGAAGTATCGGTCGAGGTCATCCACCGCGGCGTCGGCACGATCAACGAGAGCGATATTCTGCTCGCGCGCGCGGCAGGCGCGATCATCGTCGGGTTCCATGTGCGGCCGGACAACAACGCCCGCGCGGCCGCCGAGCGGGAAGGCGTCGACATCAAGCTGTACAAGATCATCTACGAGGCCGTGGAGGACGTGCGGCTCGCGCTGGAAGGTCTGCTGCGGCCGGAGGAGCGCGAAGTTGTGTACGGCGAAGCGCACGTGCTGCAGCTGTTCCGCGTGCCGAAGATCGGCGTCATTGCCGGCTGCTCGGTTCGCAGCGGCATCATCAACCGCCAAGGTCGCGTCCGTGTGATTCGCGACGGATCCGAAGTGTACGACGGGATCATCGGCTCGCTCCGGCACCTCAAGGACGACGTGCGCGAGGTTCGGTCCGGGTTCGAGTGCGGAATCGGCGTGGAAAATTTCCAGGATGTCAAAGTCGGCGACGTGATCGAGTGCTACCGGACGGAGCAGGTAGCACGCACGCTCACGCCGGCCGCATCTGCGTAACACGAGGCGCGCGGATCGCGTTTCCGAGGCGATCCGCGAGGTTGTCGCGACCTTCCTCGCCGAAGGCGGCGGCGCGAAGGATCCTCGGATAACCGGCCTCGTGACGGTCACCGGCGTGGACATCACGTCCGATCTCCGCCACGCGAAGGTGTTCGTAAGCGTGCTCGGAACAGAGACCGAGAAGGCGGCCACGTTCGACGGCCTGAACAGCGTTGCCGGACATCTACGCTCGCAGATCGCGAAGGCGCTGCAGCTGCGCGTCGCTCCGCAGATCACGTTCAAGGTGGACGAAAGCGTCGCGCACGCCGCGCGCATCGAATCGCTGCTCGAGCAGATCAAGCACGACACGCCCGCGCGGGCCGACGATGAAGAGCGACAGCCCTGAAGGACTCCTCCTCGTGGACAAGCACGCGGGCATTACGTCGCACGACGTCGTGGACGCGGTGCGCCGCGCGTACGGCGAGCGGAGCGTGGGACATCTGGGGACGCTCGACCCCTTCGCCACCGGTCTGCTCGTAGTGCTCGTGGGCCGCGTGACGCGGCTCGCGACATTTCTCGACATAGAGCCCAAGGTCTACGAAGCCGTGATCACGTTCTGCGCCGAGACGGATACGGACGACGCGACGGGCGAGATCACGCGTTCCGCAGGGCAGCCATCGGAGCCGGACGTGCGCGCGGCCATCACCACGCTAACGGGTGATATCCTGCAGGTGCCGCCGGCGTACTCTGCCAAGAAGGTCGGGGGAAAGCGCGCATATGCCGCGGCACGGGCCGGCGAGGCGCTCGAGCTCGAGCCTGCGCCCGTCACCGTTCACGGCTGGGACGTCGGCGCTTTCACCGGCGCCACTCTCGCCGCGACGATCACGTGCGGCGGCGGCACGTACATCAGAGCGCTTGCCCGCGACCTCGGCCGCTCGTCGGGGAGCGCCGCTCACCTGTCGTCGCTCCGCCGGACTCGCGTCGGACGGTTCGACGTCGGCGACGCGGTACCAGCCGCGGATCTGGGTGTAGCGCCGCCTCCGCTCAAGAAACTCGAGGTCGCCGTTGCGCCGGCCTGACGCCCAGAGCACGGAATCAGCGCTGCCTCCCACCGTGACCGCCACGGTCGTCACCGTTGGCACGTTCGACGGGATGCATCGTGGGCACCGCGACGTAGTGCAGCGCCTGGTGGACCGCGCGACGGCAGCGGGCCTGCCAAGCCTTCTGGTGACCTTCGATCCGCATCCGCTCGAAGTCGTGAATCCCGCCGCGGCTCCGCCGCTCCTCACCGTGCGCGAGGAAAAGATCGAGATACTGGCTGAGACGGGGCTCGACTACGTCGCCGTGCTCCCGTTCACGCGGCGGCTGGCGGACTACTCCGCAGAGGAGTTCGTGGAGCTGGTGCTGCGAAAGAGATTCCGGATGCGCGAGCTCCTGATCGGATACGACCACGGCTTCGGCCGCTCGCGCGCGGGCGACGTGGGCGTGCTCAGGTCGCTCGGCAAGCGCGACGGGTTCGAAGTAGAAGTCGTGGAGGCGGTCGCAGCCCCGGACGGGCACAGCATCTCATCGACGGCGATTCGACGGTCGGTCGCGGGCGGGGATCTCGAAAAGGCCGCCGACTCCCTGGGTCGCCTTTACTCCGTAGGGGGACGTGTAGCGCGCGGGGACCAGCGTGGCCGCAAGCTGGGATTTCCGACCGTCAACCTCGCTCCGCCCGTGCGGAAGCTGCTCCCGCCGGAGGGTGTTTACGCGGCGAGGGTGCAGACGCCGCGCGGGACCTTTGGTGCCATGGTCAACCTCGGTCCGAGGCCGACCTTTGGAGACTCCAGCGTAGGCATCGAGGCCTACCTGTTCGACACGGACGTGGACCTGTACGACGCGCACGTCCGCCTGGAGTTTCTCACCCGGCTGCGCGACACGCGCAAGTTCCCGGACGCGGCCGCGCTCGTCGACCAGATCAAGCGAGATGAAACTGCGGCGCGATCTGCGTTGACTGTCCTCTCGGTGGTCGCCGTCGCACTAACTAAACAAAACGCCACCGGGACGATGCGTCCCCGGAGCGTCACCTCAATCAGCTCTTCACAATGAAGTTGAAGCATAGAATCGCAATCATTCTGGCGCTCGTCGCCGGCTCCCTCTGGACTCTCTATCCGCGCACGGTCGTCGAGCGCGTCAAGCGCGACGGCGTGTTCCACTATGACACCGTCCAGCGGGTTCCGCTCAAGCGCGGTCTCGATCTCGTCGGCGGCATCCACATGGCGTTGGAGATAGACGAGTCCAAAGTCGTCGTTCCGGATAAGGCGGCCGCGCTCACGAACGCGTTGACGGTTCTGCGCAACCGCGTGGACGAGTTCGGCGTGGCCGAGCCGGTGGTGCAGCAGGTCGGAAACGAGCGCATCATCGTCGAGCTTCCAGGGATCGACGATCCCGTGCGCGCGCAGGACATCGTGCAGAAGTCGGCGTTCCTGGAGTTCCAGATCACGGACGAGACGGACGCGCTGACCAAGGCGCTACCGCGGCTCGACGGGATCATCAAGTCGCGTGGCCTCGGACTCGCCCCTGGCGCGCGCGCCGACACGGCCACCTCCTCGCCCGCCGCGGGCCTGGGCTCGTTGCTGCAGCGCGACACTTCGGACACGGCGCGCGTCGCGGCAGACACCGGCGCACGCGACACGGCGGCCGCTACGACCGGAGGACCGGGCGCGCTATCGAGGCTGCTTCAGGCGGGCACGATTCCCGGGGAGTTCATGGTCGCCGCCGAGAACGTCGGGGCGATCGAGCACTATCTCTCGCTGCCGGAGATCCAGGCGGCGCTGCCGCCCGGCAAGGTGGTGCGATGGAGCAGTGATTCGACGGTGATCGCGAACAGCGTGTACCGACCGCTCTACGTGCTCGACGCGCGGCCGATCATCACTGGACAGTACATCCAGGATGCGCAGCCGAACCAGGATCCGCTCGAAGGCACGCTCGTCACATTCGAGTTGAACAACGAAGGCGGCCGGCAGTTCCGGCGAGAGACCGGTCGGCACATTCAGGATTACATGGCTATCGTCCTCGACCAGCGAGTCATGGGACGGCCGCCGGTCATTCAGGGCGCGATCGGCACGCGCGGGCAGATAACGATGGGCGGACAGGACCTGGCCGCCGCGCAGGATCTGGCGCTCGTGCTCCGGGCGGGCGCGCTGCCAGTCCCGCTCAAGATCGTGGAGTCGGGAACGATCGGCGCGAGCCTGGGCCAGGACGCGGTGGAGCAGGGCGTTCGGGCCGGGATCCTCGGACTCGCCCTCGTAATTCTCATTATGGTGGTGTACTACAAGCTCTCCGGCGTGTTCGCAGTCGGGGGATTGGTGGTGTACGCGCTGATCACGCTGGCAGTGCTGGCGCAGTTTGGCGCTGTGCTCACCCTGCCGGGACTCGCGGGCTTCGTCCTGTCCATCGGCATGGCGCTGGACGCGAATTTCCTGATCTTCGAGCGAACCCGCGAGGAGATGGATGCCGGCAAGACGTCGCGCGCCGCGATCGACGAAGGATTCGAGCACGCGTGGAGCGCCATCATCGATACGCACGTGACGACCGCCCTCACCGCGGCGATCCTGTATCAGTTCGGCACCGGCCCGGTGCAGGGCTTCGCCGTCGCGCTGCTCGCCGGCATTGCGGCTTCGCTCGTCAGCGCCATCTTCGTGGTGCGTACTTTCTTCCTCATCTGGCTACATCGAACCGGCGGAACCAAGCCGGTCAGCATCTAAGGGACCCATGCTTCGCGTACTGCACAACACCAACATCGACTTCATCCGCCTCTGGCGGATCTCCACGGCGTTCTCGCTGCTGGTGATCCTGCCGGGGCTGATCTGGATCCTCGTGAGCGGATTTCATTACAGCATCGAGTTCACCGGCGGCACGCTGAAGCGAATCGAGTTCCGCGATCCTGCACCGGGCGTCGGTGACGTGCGCGCCGCCCTGGCGGCCGGCGGACTGCCACAGGTGGAGATCCAGACATTCGGCAGCCCTAACGAGCTCATCATGCGGGCGCAGGACCCGGAGACGGTGGCTCTGCAGGACCGGGGAGCCGAGGTCGTGTCGCGGCAGATCACCGCCGCCCTGGACGCGAAGTTCGGGGCCGACGCGTACGAAGTGCGCAGCACGGAAGGCGTCGGCCCGAAGGTCGGGAGCGAGTTGCGGAGGAACGCCCTCATCGCGCTGGCTATCGCGTTCCTGACCACGCTGATCTACCTCGCCTGGCGCTTCGAGTGGCGGTTCGGGCTCGCGGCCGTGCTGGCGACCATCCACGACATTCTCGCGACGCTCGCATTCATGAAGTACATGAACATCGAGATATCGCTGTTCGTCGTCGGAGCGCTGCTCACGGTCATCGGTTACTCGCTGAACGACACGGTCGTGGTGTTCGACCGCGTTCGCGAGAACCTCAAGAAGTTTCCGAAGACCGGGTTGTATGATATCCTCAACCGGTCCGTGAACGAGACGATTCCGCGGACCGTGCTCACGGGCTCCACCACGCTGGCCACGCTGCTGTCGCTGATTATCTTCGGCGGCTCCGTGATCCGGCCGTTCGCGTGGGTGCTGCTGTGGGGCATCATCATCGGAACGTTCAGCTCGGTGTACGTCGCGTCGCCGCTGCTACTGTGGATAAACCACAAGTGGCCGCGTCATTCGGCGGCGGTGGGTCGCGCTGACCGGCTGGCTCAGGCCACGCGGAAGACGGAGCGCGATAGGTCGGTGCCAGCGAGATGATGCGCGCGCCGGGAGCGGGATGACGACGCCAGTCGGCGCCCGCGGTCCGGCGGCCAGCTCTTCCGCGCCGCCCAACTGGCGGCGGATGTACGCCAACGTGGTGTTCCGCACCACGATCTATTATCTGCTACTGGTCGGAGTTGCGGCGCTGACGTGGGAGTATCTCCCGCCGACGGATGTCGGCGCCGCAGGCGGCGACGGTAATCCGCTGACCGGATCCGACATCATCGGCCGGATCGCGTCCGATTCGCTCTCGCTGTCGGTGCTGATCGCGATGATCACCGCGGTGCTCGTGTCGATTCCCGTGGCATGGATCTACACCCTCACGCGCCAGAAGCGCGGATTCCAGCAGTCAGTTGTACAGATGCTGGTCCTGCTTCCGCCAGTCGTCGCGGGCATCGTGATGCTGGTGAAGCACAGCCTTGCGCTGGCGTTCAGCCTCGCCGGCGCCGCGGCCGCGGTGCGCTTCCGCAACACGCTCGACGACAGCAAGGACGCCGCGTACGCGTTTCTCGCGATCGGCATCGGCATCGCAGCCGCTGTGGAGCTGCCGGTCGCGCTGGTGCTGTCGATCGTGTTCAACCTGGTGATTCTGGCTCTCTGGTACACTGATTTCGGGCGCGCGCCGGCCGCGCTGGAAGGGAAGGAGGCGCAGCGAAAGCTGGACAAGGCGCTCGCGATCGCGAGCAGGACGGGGACGTTCGTAGCGCGACTCGACAAGGAGTTGTTCGAGCACATGTCACCCGAGCAGCTGGAAGCCGCGGCGGACAAGGCGCTCCGGCGGCGGCGGCGGAACGCACCGGATTTCATGGACCAGGACATGGACGGCGCGCGCGACAACCTGCTGCTCAGGATCGCCTCGTTTGATGCGCCCGCCGCCCGCAAGGTTGTGGAGCCAGTTCTCGAGGGGCGCGTCAAGCGCTGGCGTTACGGCGGGGTGGTGAGAGAGCAGAGCGGCACGACGGTGCTGGAATACACAGTGGATCTCAAGCGGCGCGAGCCGGCACAAAGCGTGCTGGATGCGTTACGGGACCTGGAGGGACATGTGGTTCGTGTGGAGCTGAAATGAAGAGCGCTATTGGCTGTTTGCTATTGGCTGTTGGCTTGTGGGCGGCAGATCCCCTGCACGGTCAAGTGGCGGCGGAGAGGTCGAACCCCAACCGACTGTCTGACACGGGGGCGTACGAAATTCCGAAGCTGTTTGCGAGCGATACGGTTGTCCGCATCACGCTCGCCACGAATCTGCGGGCAATCGCGCGCGCACGGACCGGGCCTACCAGGTACCGTCCGGCCAGGCTGTCTTATGCCGATACGGGCGGAGCGACCGTTACGGTGCCGCTCCGCGTCCGCGGCCGCGGGCACTGGCGCAGGACGAACTGCGAGATGGCGCCGCTACTCCTCAACTTCTGGACGGACAGCTCGAAAAAGACCCTGTTCGCGCGGGTCGGCCGCGGGCGGCTCGTGGTGCACTGCCGCAACACCGACACGCATGACCAGTACCTGCTGCAGGAGTATCAGCTGTACCGGGTCTACAACCTGTTGACGCCGCTCAGCCACCGCGCTCGGCTCGCGCATGTGACGTACATGGACAGTGCGTCAGGAACACAGATTGCCGCCCGACATGGCTTTATCCTCGAAGACGACGACGCGATGGCGAAACGCAACGGCGCCAGGCAGGACAGCTCGAAAGGGGCGAAGGCAGGAGACTTGGATGCCTACACGGATGCGCTCGTCGGCGTCTTCCAGTACATGATTGGCGGCACCGACTGGTCGGTGGCGGGACTGCACAACGTCCAGCTCGTCAAGCGACCGGACGGGACGATGCACGCGGTCGCGTACGACTTTGACTGGTCAGGCGCGGTCAACGCCAGCTATGCCAAGCCGGATTACCGGCTTCCCATTTCGACAGTGAGACAGCGGTTGTTTCGAGGGTACTGCGCCCCGCCGGAGGAATACGCTCGCGTATTCGCGCTGTTCAACGACAAGAAGCCGGCGATCTACGCGCTGTATGCCGATCACATCGGTCAGCTCATGAAGCCGGACGTGGTGCGCCGCACGCTGGAATACTTCGACGAGTTTTACGCCACCATCAGCGACCCGAAACGCGCGGCGGAGCTCGTCCGGGGCTGCAAGCAGGCACAGTAACAGCGGACCCTGCGTGGCCTCGTTCATCGACAGTCACGCGCACCTGGTTGACCCGGCGTTCGATGCCGACCGCGACGCCGCGATAGAGCGGGCCAGGCAGACCGGCTGCGCCGGGATCGTGGCGATAGGCACGTCGCCCGCGGACTCGCGAACGGCTCTCGACCTTGCCCGGAGCCACCCAGGCTTCATCTGGTCTACCGCGGGACTCCATCCGCACGAGGGGGCTTCGTTCGACGCTGCGCGCGACACGGCGCTGCTCCGCGAGCTGCTCGTCGCCGGAGCGGTCGCCGTTGGCGAATGCGGGCTGGACTACCACTACGACAATTCTCCGCGCAAGTCGCAGCGCGCCGCGTTCGCCGCACAGCTCGCGCTGGCCGCCGAGCTCGGCCGGCCAGTGGTCGTGCATACGCGCGACGCAGAAAGCGACATGGAGAGCATGGTTCGCGAAGCAGGGGAGGCGGGCGTGCGGGGCGTTCTGCACTGTTTCACGGGGCCGGCACCGCTCGCCGAGGTTGCCCTTGGCGCCGGCTGGTACGTGTCCTTCAGCGGCATCGCGACGTTCAAAAAGTGGAGCGGCAACGATCTCATCCGCGCCGTTCCTCTCGATCGCATTCTGGTCGAGTCCGATTCCCCGTATCTCGCGCCTGTCCCGCACCGCGGCAAACGCAACGAGCCCGCCTTTGTCAGCCTGACGCTTGCGAAGGTCGCCGAGGCGCGGGGCGTGGCCGTTGGCCAAATGGGCGATGCGGTGACCGCCAACGCGCGCCGACTGTTCGATTTAAACAGCGGGCGCTAGCTTTGGCGTACTCTCCCCCTCAAGCCAACGACCCACAGCCATGTCCCTCAAAATCATTCAGACGAGCGACGCCCCAGCCGCGATCGGGCCCTATTCCCAGGCCGTAAGCGCGGGCGGGTTTCTCTTCACGGCGGGCCAGATCGCTCTCGATCCCCATAGCGGCCAGATCGTCGACGGCGGGGTGCAGGAGCAGGCGGAGCGCGTGATGGCCAATCTCACGGCGGTGCTGAAGGAAGCGGGCACGGATTGGAGCAGCGTCGTCAAGACGACGGTGTATCTGCACGACATGGCAGATTTCCCCGCGATGAACGAGGTGTACGGCAAATGGCTCGGCGACGCGCGACCGGCGCGCTCCACCGTTCAGGCGGCCGCGCTCCCGCGAGGCGTCCTGGTAGAGATCGACGTCGTAGCGAAGCTCTAGCTACAGCGGTCGGGACGGCACTATGACCGACGTCGGAACCGCCAACACGCGGGAAGAGCTGTTCCGCCTGACCGCATTTGCCCGGTGCGCAGGCTGAGCTTCCAAGATGGGTCCAGGGGACCTAGCTGAAGTACTCGCTCCGATTCCGGGCGCGAGCGATGAAAGAATCCTCGTGGGCAGAGAGACGTTCGACGACGCCGGCGTGTTCCTGCTCACCGACGAGCTCGCGCTCGTGCACACGGTGGATTTCTTTGCGCCGATCGTGGACGACCCGTACACGTTCGGGCAGATAGCCGCCGCCAACGCCCTGTCGGACGTGTACGCGATGGGCGGGCAGCCACTGACGGCACTCAACATCGTCGCCTTCCCGAAGGACAAGCTCCCGCTCAGCGTGTTGACCGACGTGCTTCGCGGCGGTCTGGACAAGGTGCACGAGGCCGGCGCGCACATCATCGGCGGTCACACGGTGCTGGACGACGAGCTCAAGTACGGCCTGGCGGTGACGGGGAAGGCCCATCCGAACTTTCTCCTGACGAACGCAGGGGCGAGAGTCGGCGACAAGCTGATTCTCACCAAGCCGCTGGGCAGCGGAATTCTCGCGACCGCGATCAAGCACGGCTCGCTCGACGCCGGCGCACAGACGGAGGTTCTGGCGTCGATGACCGCGCTCAACGGCGGCGCGAGCAGGGCCGCGCTCGCCGTTGGATCGCGTTGCGCCACCGACGTCACGGGATTCGGCCTGCTGGGCCACGCGTCGCACGTCGCGCGTGCCAGCTCCGTCACGCTTCGGATCAACGCCGCCGCTGTGCCCGCATTCACGGGCGCGGTGGCCGCGTGGGAGGGCGGCTTTCGGACGGCGGGCGCCAACAGGAACCTCGAGTACGTGAATGCGCTCGTGGATTGGGGAGATGCCACCGACGCGCAGCGCGCCCTGCTCGTGGACCCTCAGACCTCCGGCGGGTTACTCGTTGCCATGGGTCCGGACCGCGTCGCTGCCTATCTTTCGAAGGTCGCGGGCGCAGTCGAGATAGGTACCGTCACGGAGCGAACCGAATTTGCGATCGTGCTGCAATAGACGCGGGGGTGGATGGGGCCTGGTGGCTTCCCCAGTCTTCAAAACTGGTGTGACCCGACTCAGTCGGGCCGGGTGGGTTCGATTCCCACACTCTCCCGCCAGCGCGGCGGTTTACGTGTTGCTCCTCCTGGCTGGGCTGTCCACCTCATCACCCGCGCAGCGCCCGGACACTCTTCGCAGTCCGCAGCCGGTTCGCATCGACACCCTGCGACCTGATTCCGGCACGCAGCTCGCGGCGCCAGCTGGCCCGCGCATCTCCCCCGGCGGAGCCTTCCTGCAGTCGCTGCTTCTTCCAGGCCGCGGGCAGATCACGCTCGGGAAAAAGAACGCTTCGCGCTTCTACATCGCGGTCGAAGCGCTAGGGATCGGAATGACGATCAAATCGCTCAAGGATCTGCGCGAAGCCAAGCGCGGAGCAGACGACAGCACGGCGATCGAGTTCAAGGTTGATCCTGTCACGGGCGACAGCACGCCGACCAAGTTTCAGCCCAGCCGCTTCACCCGGGACCGCATCAACGCGCGCCGGACGCACGTTGAAGACTGGGTCGCGCTCATCCTCTTCAACCACCTGCTGTCCGCCGCCGACGCGTACGTCACCGCGAACCTGTGGGACTTTCCCGCCAGGGTTAGCGTCAAAGCCCGGCCCTCCAGCGGGCAGACAGCAGGTAGCGACAGTGGCGTGCCGCCGCTGAGACTCGAGGCGAGAATCACGGGATCGATCGCCTGGTGACGGGCAGTAACGCGCCCATCGGGGTCTTCGACTCCGGGCTCGGGGGACTCACCGTAGTTCGCGAGCTCATGCGACAGCTGCCCAACGAGAGTATCGTCTACTTCGGCGACACGGCCCGCGTTCCGTACGGGCCGAAAGGGGAGCAAACCATCATTCGCTACAGTCAGGACATCGCGACATTCCTGCGGAAACAGGGTGTGAAAGCGATCGTCGTAGCGTGCAACACCGCGACCGCGCATGCCTTGCCGACTCTCCGCGCTGAGCAGGACGTGCCCGTGATCGGCGTCATAGAGCCAGGCGCGCGAGCGGCGGTCGCGGCAAGTCGCGACGGCAGAATCGGCGTGATCGGAACGCGCGGCACGATCCGTTCGCGCGCCTACGACAAGGCGATAACCGCGCTTGATCCCGACGCGACGGTCACGACCGCCGCCTGTCCTCTATTCGTTCCGTTGGTAGAGGAGGGATTGCTCGAGTGCGAGCCGACACGAATCGTCGCCTGCGGATACCTCGAGCCGTTCACCCACGGAACGATCGACACGCTCGTCCTGGGCTGCACCCATTATCCGTTGCTCAAAACCGTCATCGGCGAGACCATAGGCCGGGACGTGAGGTTGATAGACAGCGCGCAGGAGACGGCCGCGGAAACGGGCCGCGTGCTGCGCGAGCAAGGACTCGAAGCCACGGGCAGCGACGCCCGTTATCGCTTCGTCGCCTCAGACGATCCCGAGCAGTTCCTCGCTGTAGGTCAGCGATTCCTCGGCGCGCCGCTGGAGCGCGTGGAGCTCGTCACACTCGGCGTCTGACTTACCCGCTCGCGCGAGACAGGCTCGACAGGGCCGCGGAGTTCAGCGCGCCGTTCCATTCATGCAGCTCGATGGACCCTTCGGACAGCAGCAGATATGTAGGCGCGTCGAGCCACGATCCCGCGTTGGCGAACACTCCTTTGCCGGCTCGCTCGAGCATCGCGACGTGGGAATGCGCGTACACCAGCAGATCGAGTCCGGAATCCGCCGAGAGCGCCGAGTGGGCGACGGCCCGCAATTCGGTGCCTTCATCCCGGGCGCGATGATCGCGACTGGTGTGCGACGTCTTCGTCGCGATGCGGGTGGCTACGTCAGGATGCAGCGTGCGAAAAAGCCGGATCGAAAGCGGGTTCCGGAGTACGCTGCGGAGCCGGCGGTAAGCTTTGTCCTCGCGCTCGCGGAGGCCGTCGCCGTGCTCGATGCGCGTTTGCCAACCGGCGAGCCGGCCCTCCCACGCTTCCATCCGGTAATCGACGCCGAGGTCCTCGCGCAGCACCTCGCCGCCCCAGCAATCGTGATTGCCGGCGACCCAGACGATCTCGGTGCCGCTCTCCTTGAGCTCCGACAGCGCGCCCAGAGTCTTGAAGGCGCCCCGGGGAATGACTGTTTTCCACTCGAACCAGAAGTCGAACAGGTCGCCGTTCACCACGAGCGTGCTCGCGTGCCCCCGCAGCGCCCGGAGGAACGCCAGCAGCGCGCGCTCGACGTCCGGCGAGGCAGCACCGAGGTGCGTGTCGGAGATTATGTAGGCAGGGGCGGACAGCATGCGGGAAAGATAGAGGGAGTAGGTATTAGGTATTAGGCATTAGTGGCGAGTGCCACTAATCTCTGATACCTCATACCTAATACCTTTCCTTCATATGCCTCCCCGCCAGATCGAGCTGCGCGTGCGGTACGCCGAGACCGACCAGATGCGCATCGTCTATCACGCGAATTATCTCGTATGGTGCGAGATCGGGCGAACGGAATACATACGGAGCGTCGCGGGGTCGTACGCCGAGGTCGAGCGCAAGGGGATCGCGCTGGCAGTAGTGGATGCGAGCCTCAGGTACCACGCGCCGGCGCGGTACGACAATCTGATCGCGGTCACGACGACGCTGCGGGAGGCACGGTCCCGCACCGTCACTTTCGATTATCTGATAACCAATGCTGAAACCGGTGAACGGCTTGTCACCGCGAGCACGAAGCTCGCTTCGACCGACGCCAGCGGGCGGCTTACTTCGATTCCGCCGGAGCTTCGAAATGCACTGGAGAAATCAAGTGAGTAGAAAGGCAGCGTTGTTAGCCGTTGGCTGTTCGCTGTTGGCTGCAGGCTGCGCCACCGTGCCGGCGAGGACGTCGGTGTTGACCGATGAGAACGTTCGCGAGTACGCGGCGCTGCTGCGCATGGCGGACGCGCGCGCCCTCAATATCGTGGTCATCGATCGCGGTCTGGCATCTTCCTCAAATGCCGTGCGTGCCGTGGCCGCGAGGACTGTCGGGCAAGTTGGTCGCGCGCAGGCCGCCCCCCGAATCGCGACGTTGCGCTCGCTTCTACAGGCCAGCGACGCAGGTGTAGCCGCGCAGTCGGCGTACTCCCTCGGCTTGCTGCGGGACACGGCCAGCACCGCGGATCTCGTGCAGGCGTTAGCGGGCCCTTCGACTGTCGCGCGGGAAGCTGCATGGGCACTCGGGCAAATCGGCAGCGGAGCCCGAGGCGCAATTACCGACGCGCTCGCGCGCGGCCACTCCGACCCGGGCACACGGGCGCAACTGCTTCTGGCAGCGGCAAAGCTCACCCCGGTGCCCGCGGCCTCCGTGATCGCGTATTTCGACGATGCTCATCCGTCCGTGATCTGGGCCGCGGCGTACGCGATCTCGCGCACGCGGACGAT
>Ga0183260_10002591_pt1 | contig 14893 bp, 12 predicted proteins | sample AntDrymUQ4972206_2_FD_129768 | JGI IMG/M metagenome (GOLD analysis project Ga0183260, IMG submission 129768) | Polar desert sand microbial communities from Dry Valleys, Antarctica - metaG UQ497 (22.06) (version 2) (version 2) | ecosystem: Environmental > Terrestrial > Soil > Desert | place... | reverse complement strand
GCCATCGTCCACCAGCCGGCCGGCATCGCGACGCTGTCGAAGCCGAGCGCGGCGAAAACATTCCGCTCGCCGAAGATGGCGAGCTGCACGAAATGCACACCAATGTTGATCGCGAGCAGCCACGCGACCGCGGGTGTGATTCCGAAACGTGCCTCTTCCTGGTATTCAGTCGCTGTCGCCACTCCGCCTCACCCCTGGTAACGCTCTCTATACAGAAAAGCCCGCGATCAAGTTCCTGACTTCCCTGCCGCCAGCTGCACGATGCGCTCACAGAAATCGGGGAAGGTGATCCCGACCGCCGCGGCAGCCTGCGGAATGAGACTCAGCTCGGTCATGCCGGGCAACGTGTTGACCTCCAGGCAGTAAAGCGAGCCGTCCAACGCCATGCGAAAGTCGACTCTCGGGCAGCCGCCGAGCTTGAGCGCACGGCACGCGGCCTTCGCCTGGCGCTTGGCGTCGTCGGCCACCGCGGCCGGGATGTCCGCAGGAAAAACCTCTTCCGCCATCCCCGGTGTGTACTTGCACTCGTAATCGTAGATCTCGTGCTTGGGAATGATCTCCCCAACCGGCAGGGCTTCGTCGCCGAGCATTCCCACGGTGAGCTCCCGCCCCGGGATGAACTTCTCGATCATGACTTCGTCGTCGTGGCGGAAGGCCTCGTCGATCGCCGGCGCCAGGTCCTCGACCTTCTTTACGACCGTCAGCCCGACGCTGGATCCCTCTTTCGACGGCTTTACGACGACAGGTAGACCGAGCTTGGCCATAACCTCTTCCCTGCTGGCCGGGGCCATCAGCCAGTCCGGGGTCCCTACCCCTGCGGCCCGGAGAAGTATCTTGGAAAGCTCCTTGTCCATGGCCAGCGCGCTCGCCAGGTGGCCGCTACCAGTGTAGCGTATTTTGGCCATGTCGAGCATAGCCTGCAGGGTGCCGTCCTCCCCCTGACCGCCGTGCAGCGCGAGGAACACGACGTCGGCGCCGGTCACCTCGGGCATCTGCGTCAGCGTCGGGAGGATCGTGCCCCCGTTGAACGAGCGCAGCTCCTCCAGCGTCGGCGGCGCCGTTTTGACCCCCCGTTCGCGGAGCGCCCGCTCTGCCTTCGCGTCGATGGCGCCTTTCGCGGGATCCACGAGCGAAACGTCGTGGCCGTTACTCCGGAGAGCGTCGGCGATGCGAAGCCCCGATGCAGTCGACACGTCGCGTTCGGATGACGCGCCGCCCAGAAGTACCGTGATCTTCATTCCGTTGGCGCTCAGTTGGACATCATGAAGTGCAGCATGTCGGAGCGCGTAACGATGCCGAGGCGGCCCTCGTCCCGAACGAGCACCGCCGGCGTCGACTTGGACAATAGCTTGATGATTCCGTCCACCGGCTGGTTCGCGTCCACCACCGGAAACGGCGAATCCATCACGTCCGCGACGGACGCGTCGAGCAGCTTTGGATTCGCCAGCGTTTTCTGGGAGAGCGCCCAGTCGCTCACGGATCCCACGCAATCATCGCCGTCCATCACCGGGAGCTGCGATACGTCGTGCAGCGTCATCAAGCCCACCGCCTGCCGCACGCTGGCTCCAGGGTTCGTGCTGACGATTCCGTTGGAATGAGAGGTCTTCCGCACCAGCACGTCCTCGAGCGAAATCCGCGTCGCGTCGAGCATCTGGTTCTCACGCATCCATTCATCGCTGTACAGCTTCGACAGGTAACGCTCACCTGTGTCGCACAGCAGCGTCACGATCAGCGCGTCCGGATCGTCGAGCTGCCTGGCCGTCTGCACCGCGAGATGCGTCATCAGCCCCGACGACCCGCCGGAGAAAAGCCCCTCCTCGCGGGTGAGCCGCCGCGCCATGGTGAACGCGTCCTTGTCGCTCACGGTGTGGAACTCGTCGACGAGCGAGAGGTCGAGCGTTCCAGGGACCTTGTCCTGCCCGATGCCTTCGACCTTGTACGGAGTGCCTTCCATCATGCTCGCACCCTTCGTTCGCCACTTGTCGGCGAGAATCGATCCCGCTGGATCACCGACGATTATGCGCAGGTCGGGATTTTTTTCCTTGAGATACCGCCCGGCGCCAGTGACGGTCCCGCCCGTTCCCGCGGCGAGAACGAAATGCGTGATCCGCCCCTCGGTCTGCTCCCAGATCTCCGGCCCGGTGGTCGCATAGTGCGCCTCCGGATTGGCGTCGTTGTAGAACTGGTCCGCGAAAATCGCGTTCGGCGTCTCGGCGGCGATCCGCCTCGCCATCATGAGGTAATGCTCAGGATGATCCGGAGGGACGGCGGTCGGCGTCACGATCACCTCGGCGCCGTACGCCTTGAGCAGCCGCACCTTTTCCTGCGACATCTTGTCCGGCATTGTAAAGATACATTTGTATCCTTTCAAGACGGCGGCGATGGCAAGGCCCACCCCGGTATTGCCGCTCGTAGCCTCCACGATCGTCCCGCCCCGCTTGAGCCTCCCTTCCTTCTCCGCGCGCTCGATGATGGGAAGCCCGATCCGGTCCTTGATGGAGCCGCCCGGATTGTATGACTCCGCTTTCACGTACACCGGTGTCCTGACGCCGCGAGTAACGCGATTCAACCGGATCAGCGGCGTCCACCCCACCGCATCGAGGACCGAGTCGTATCGCTTGAGCTTCTCCGACCGTGCAAGCTGACCCTTCCGGGCCGTTCCGTTCTGCTTCACTGGGTGCGGGCGGATTGGCGCAGGATGGTGTCGCCCGGAAGCGCCGGCGCGTCCGGGTGACGGAAGTAGACCGGGAACAGAATAGAAACCGGTATCGCGTCGCCCCGGCGCTGGGCCGGGACGAACCTGAGATCGCTGGATCCCTTGACCGCGGCGGAATCCAGAGCCGCGTACATCGACGTCTCAACGACGCGTGTGGAGTCTGCGGCTACCCTGCCCTGGGCATCGATGAATATTCGAAGCGTGACATTCCCCTGAACCTTCCGCGAGTAGAGAGCCGGCGGATACCGGAAGGGCAGCTCGTTGTTGATCATCTTGGGAAGCACTTCCGGCTTTGGGCCGGTATGGCCGGTGACGACCGGGTCGGGCCCCGCCTCTTTGTCACAGGCTGACATGCCGGCGAAGACGGCCAGCGCCACTCGTGCGAAGGACCGCGAGTTCATGTGCATGAAGTTACCCGTGCTTCGCCCTGTCTACGAGACGCGCGACGAGGTCGAGCGCCTGTAGCGGAGTGAGATTGTTGGGGTCCGTTCCTCTGAGCTCGTCTATCACCGGATGACGCTCTTCTGCAAAAAGCGGAAGCTGCGGCGCGGCGATCGCCTGCGGGCGCCGGCCCGAGCTCACTATGTGCCCGCTCTCCAACGACTTGAGAACCTCGCGAGCGCGATCGAGCACGACGGCCGGAAGCCCAGCCAGGCGACCCACCTCGATCCCGTAGGAGCGATCGGCGCCACCCGGTTCCAGCCGGTGCAGAAAAAGAACGCGGTCGGCGGTCTCCCTCACGGCAACGTTGTAATTGCGAACGCCCGGCATCTGTTCATCCAGTTGGGTCAGCTCGTGATAATGCGTCGCGAAGACCGTCTTGCACTGAACCCGGTCGTGCAAGTGCTCGGTCACTGCCCACGCTATCGAAACGCCGTCATAGGTAGACGTCCCGCGGCCGATCTCGTCCAGCAGGACCAGACTTCGCTCGCTCGCGGAATTCAGAATCGCGCTGGTCTCGGCCATCTCGACCATGAAGGTCGATTGCCCGCGAACGAGATTATCGCTCGCTCCAACCCGCGTGAATAGACGATCCACGAGCCCTATGGATGCGGATCTCGCGGGAACATAGCTGCCGATCTGCGCCATCAGCACGATCAAGCCGATCTGCCTGAGGATCGTGGACTTTCCCGCCATGTTGGGGCCGGTCATGATGATCACCCGCGCGTGCTCGTCGAGCGTGACGTCGTTCGGTATGAACTTCTCGCGCGCCATCATGCGCTCCACCACCGGGTGCCGCCCGGCTTGTATCGCGAGCCCGTACGCATCCGTTATCACGGGACGCACGTAGCTCTCACGCTCCGCTACCTCGGCGAGCGTCGAAAATACGTCGAGCTCCGCTACGGCGCGCGCGATCTTCTGCAGTCGGCGCACGTCCCCGGCGGCGCGAGTGCGCAGCCGCTCGAATATCTCGCGCTCGCGATTCTCGATTCGCTCGCTCGCAGAAAGCACACGCTCTTCGAACTCCTTCAAAGCCGGAGTAACGAATCGCTCGGCGCCGGTGAGGGTCTGGCGTCGCTGGTAGTCCGGGGGCACCAGATGCGCGTTGCTGTTCGTGACTTCGATGTAGTACCCGAACACACGGTTGAAGCCGACCTTGAGCGACGAGATGCCCGTGCGGGCACGCTCCTCCGACTGAATTCTCGCGATGCCGTCCTTGCCTCCGTCGCGAAGCGAGCAAAGGTCGTCGAGCTCCGCGTCCACCCCGGCGGCAATCGTGGGATCGTCGCCGATCGCCATCGGAGGTCGCGGTACGAGAACCCGGCGGATCTCGGCCGCGAGATCGTCGCATGAATCCCAGCCCGCGATGAGCTGCGCGAGAATGGCTCCAGTCGAAGCCGGGGACCCGCCGGCAAGGGCAGGGAACGACGCCGCGATGCCGGGCAGTGCGGCGAGCGAATCGCCGAGCGCTCGCAGCTCACGCGGAGTAGCACGCGACGCAGCGGTCTTGGCCGCCAGACGCTCGATGTCTCTCACTGCGTCGAGGTGGCCGCGCAGCGTCGCTCGCTCCAGAGGGTTGTCAGCGAAGGCGGTGACCGCGTCGAGGCGCGCATCGATCGCCTCGCGGTCGACGAGCGGCGCCAGCAGCCACTCGCGCAACAGCCGGGACCCCATCGGAGTGTGCGTGCGATCGAGCACGCTGCAGAGCGTGCCGCTCTGGTCTGTTCCGCCGCGGAGCGACTCGACGAGCTCGAGATTCCGTCGCGTCATCTCGTCGAGCGGCATCGAGCTTCCAGCGCGCTCGATTCGCGGCGGCTTGAGGTGGGGCAGTCCGCCCGGCTGCAGCTCGCGCATGTACCGGAGCAAGGCGCCCGCGGCCCCGACTGCGAGCGCGTCGGAGCTCGCCACACCGAATCCATCCAGCGACGCCACTCCGAACTGGCGCTGCAGCTCGTCCCGCGCCATGTCCGCGTCGAACTCCCACGGCTCGCGCTCGGTGACGAGCGCATTCTGCGATCTGGGCTGCGGCTCCGCCGCACCTGGACTCGACTTCCGCACGATCAGCTCACGCGGCGCAAACCGCGAGATGAACGCGTCCACGTCATCGGCAGCCGTGGTCGCGATGTGCATCTCGCCGGTCGATATGTCGGCGACGGCCATTCCCGCGACGTCATCGATGAGCTGAACCGCGCAGAGGAAATTTCCCAACGCACTGTCGAGAATGTCATCGGCGAATGCGGCTCCGGGGGTGATCGTCTCCACCACGGCGCGCTTGACCACGCCCTTCGCGTTCTTCGGATCCTCGATTTGCTCGCAGATCGCTACGCGGAATCCACCCTGCACCAGGCGGCGCAGGTACTCGCTTGCCGCCTTCACTGGAACGCCCGCCAGCGGCACCTCCGCCGCGCCACCGCTGTTCCGTGATGTGAGGGTCAAGCCGAGCGTTCTCGCGGCGACCTCGGCGTCCTCGTAGAACATCTCGTAGAAGTCGCCCATCCGGAAAAACAGGATCGCGTCCTGATGCCCGGCCTTTATCTCGCGGTATTGCTGCATCAGCGGCGTCGCCACCGGCGCCGAGCCCGCAGCCGCGCGTGTCACTCCGGTGTGACGCTGCGGATCACCGGGGATCGATACTGGTGACGAAGCCGTCCTGGCCCTTTGCCTTCATGTCCGCCAGTGCGCGGTTTGCGGCCGCGCGGGTAGCGTACCGCCCGACCCGCACGCGAAACGGTGCGGACGTCCCGTCGATGCGCGCTTGATACCCACGCGCCGTCATGCGATTCACGATCGTCTGGGCTCCCGCGCGCGTGTTGGTCGCGGCGACTTGCACCGAATACGATGGCGCGCGCGAAGCCGGGGCAGGGGGCGCGACAAGCGTGTCGAGCGGAATCGACGGTCGCGCGTCGCGCGGCGGCGGCGCCACGCGCACTGTCGCCGTAGTCGTGCCTTCGGGGCCTGCGGGCGTTCTCGCGACCGCAACACCGCGGCAGCGCTGCTGCTGGTACTCGATCTGATTCTTGAGCTCTATGTCCGCTGCGACCACGCGCGCGAGCGCGTCGGCGTTGGCGGCGCACGCCGCGGGAACGTCGCTCCGGTCGAACAGCACCCGGGCAGTCCAGTAGCTGGTTCGCGCGCGATTCCTGCTGTTGGGGAATTCAGCGGCGAGTCTCTGGAGATGGCGCAGAGAGGCGTCGCGATCCCCGCGCGCGAGCTCGAGCTGAGCAAGCCGCAACAGCGCGTCCTCCACCCGCGGCGATGTCGCATGATCGACTACGATGGCGCGGTAGTCCCGCTCCGCGTCGGCCGCTGTCGCCGCGAGATTGCCGCGCCAGTAGAGCGCTTCCGCGCGCTCACCAGAGCTGGGCGCGGAAAGCCTGTACATTGAGTCGACGATCGCGCGTCCCTGCGCGCCCTGCCCTTCGCTCACGAGAGCCTGCGCCCGCAAATAAACCGTATCGCTGCCTTGCGCGCTTGCGTCCGCACCGACGCCTATCAGTAAGACTGCTGCCAGGAAGTAGAGTTTCATGGGATCACCTGAAAGAAAGCTGTTCGATGCCTGCCGTCAGCGCGCAGCGGGTAGCGGGTAGCGGGTAGCGGGTAGCGGGTAGCGCGCAGTACACAGCCGTTCATGCCGCCAGTCGGCTCGTGCCAGACGCACAGATACTCAGTACCAATCCAGCCAGAATCTGTTCATCGGACGCGAATCGGGTGTCCTTAAGGGCCACGTCGGCCGCAACGAGCGCATGGATGGAGCGGTCCAGCGATTCTGCCGACCAGTCCTCGGTCGCGCGCGCCCACACCTTGGCGGCCGCGCCAAAAGATTTGGGAAGCATCAACCATCCCGCGCTCTGCAGCAGACCTATGTATTCCCGCTCGAGGCTCGTCACCGACATCCCTCTGTCGAGCTTCGCTCGGCCCCAAGCCATGGCCAGCGTCTGGTTCGCGAGCACCATCACAATCGACACGCCGGTAGTCTTTGGTTGCGCGAGCAGCCGCGAAAGCATCCCGAGACCGCGGGCGGCATCCCTGTCCACCAGCGCGTCCATGAAGTCACCAAGCGTCTCCCCGTGCCTCACGCCGATCACGTCGCCGACAATCGCTTCGTCGATTTCTCCACCGGAGGCGTAGCTCGCCAGCTTATCTATCTCGGTGGCGAGCTCGTGCAGGTCCGACCCTACGACGCTGTGCAGCAGCTCGGCGGCGGCCGGCGTTATCGACGCGTTGTGAGTCTCGCGCGCGTGGTGAGAGATGAACTTGATAACGCGTGCCGGAGGGAGCGGATCGAACTTGAGCTCGACCGACCGCTCCATTAGCGCGCGATCACTTTTTCCGCCCGCCGCAACCATGATCAAGCTGGTCCCGAGCGCGGGCGCATCGAGATAGCGGTCGAGCACGGAGCGCGTCTGCTTCTTCAAAGCGGACGGATCCTGCAGCACCACCACGCGTCGCTCCGAAAACATCGGCATCGTGCTCAGCAGCACGTCGAGCGACTCGGCGTCGAGCTCGGAGGCCCGCCGCACTTCGAGGTTGAAGGCCCGGCCGGCTGGATCGATGGCCGCGTCGGCGATCTGCCTGACTGCCGCCTCTTTCTGGTATTCGTCCTCGCCGTGGATGTAGTAGGCGGGGTCGAACTCGCGATTTTTTACTATTGCCTGGAGCGATCGGGACGCGGCTTGCGACATCGCTCCCAATATACCGTCAGCTGCTACCGCGTGAGATTCGCGAGGCGGAACGCGGAGTTGGCGAGCTGAATCTGGGCCTGCTCGGCCATGAGTGCCGCCGGCCAGATGGGAATGCCAGTGGATACGGACGCGAGCATTGCATGTGAGGCCATCAGCGATTCGTCGACGAGCATCTCATCCTGCGCCGGGACCATCGCTACAACTGGCGCGTGCGTCAAAGGAGCGTCACTGCCGGTCAGCAGATCGAACCCGGCAACGGCGACAATCCCCGCAGCGAGCAACGCTGCGAGCGTGCCGCCCGGCGTGAAAAACGACGCCGACCGGGGCTCCGGGGCGTCGTGAAGCGCGCGAATGCTGTCGTTGACCCTCTCGGTAAAACCCGGCGAGCAATGGATCGTGGGCATGTTGCGAAAAACCAGCAACGAGCGGCGAATCAGCGCATCCTGGCGCGCGCACGGCGCGCACTCGGCGATGTGCCGCTGCATCTCTACTATCTGGATTCCTGGAAGAACGTCGTCGACGAAGCCGACGTGTTGGGCGCTAAAGGTGCGACAGTCCATGAGTACTCGCTGCAAGGGGCCAACAGGGTTCGGGTTAGGGTACCCGACAAGGGTACCCCGGTTCCCGAACTTGCAGCTATTCCAGCTCCGGCGCCACGATCTCGGCGAAACTGTTTCTGGCCCTGTTGAGCCGCGATTTCACGGTGCCGAGGTTGCAACCAGTGATCTCCGCGATCTCTTCGTACGACTTGCCCTCGAGCTCCCTGAGAATGAAAACATCTCTGTGATGCTCCGGCAGCTTGGCAACCGACTCTTCCACGACCTGGCGAAGATGGCGCTTGCGGTACATGTCGTCCGGCCGGGTCGACGAATCCTCGAACTCGAGAGGACGATCCTCGTCCTGCCAGTTCTTCTTCACTGTCTGGAACAGAACCAACGGGTTTCGCGACCGGTTCCGAAGCTCGTTCTTGGCAAGGTTCGAGGCGATGGTGTACGCCCACGTAGAGAACTTCTTCGATCGGTCGAACCTGTGCAGGTGGCGGTAAACGCGGATGAAGACTTCCTGGACCAGATCCTCGGCGCGCTCCCTGTCCCCAACCGTCCGGTAGATGAAGTTGAGCAGGCGCGTCTGGTACCTGACCACCAGCTCCTCGAATGCCCGCTCCTCGCCGCCCAGAAATGCCGTGACCACGCCGGAATCGTCCATCGCCTTGAGCTGCTCGCGAACGGACACAGCTGGAGTGGTGCTCAACTGCTTGCGGACAACGTTAGTGGCCATCTGGACTCCTCCTTCTGCTGGTTCCCGGGTCCCTGTCGGCGGAGCAATGATCTCCGCAAACGGACGAGGGTGCTTCGCCGGACTAAATAGCATCTGTCATGCCGTCCTGTGCCAGGAGCCTAAGTCGTTACGTACCAATTCGTTACTGGCACAATACGCTGTTGAGCAAGGCGCTTCTGTCCCTGTTGAGTGACACCAAGGGAACATTTTGGACGCTACGGCGAGCCAACTGTTAAGGATGAAGTCGTTATGACCGATGAGTGCCGCCACTACTATAAAATGTGGATATGTGAGTTTCTGTCCCCGCCGTACCGGCGATCAGGCGCGCAGTCTGAAGCCGGCCGCGAACAACAGTCCAATGATCGTTTTGGCGTCCACGATCTCCCCCTGCTCGATCATGATCAGGGCACGAGAGAGCTTCAGCACGTGAACCTCGGCAAACTCATCCGCCTCGTACGCCGTCTCGCCGCGCGTCAATCCGGTCGCCAGAAAAATGTGCATCCTTTCGTCCGCGAAGCCGGGCGTCATGAGTGGAGCGCACATCTCTTGGACACTTTGAGCCGTGCATCCGGTTTCCTCGCGCAGCTCGCGACGAGCGCAATCGATCGGGCTTTCGCCGGCGTCGAGGCGGCCGGCCGGAATCTCGTACAGGTAGCCACCGGCGGCGTAGCGGTATTGCCGAAGCAGGAGCAGGTCGGGGTCGGCGCCGCCGGGGTCGCTGAGAAACGGGACGATCGCGCTCGCTCCCGGATGCCGAACCACAGCCATCTCGCCTTCACTGCCGTCTGGGAACCGGATGCGGTCGAGGTCGAGCTTGAAGACCTTTCCGTCGTACAGGCGCGTCGTAGATATCAGCACGTCATTTTTCATCTGATGATCCCGGAAACACTCTTGAGCCAACCGTGCGAATGAAAAACTCCAGACAGATACTCGGATTTGCGCTCGCTTTCGTGCTCTCAGCTGCCGCATCCTCCGAAGCGCAGACGCGGCCGTCCTCAGCGGCGGTCACGATACGCTCCGGCCCCATGCTCGGATATTCCGAGATGCGAGAAGTTCTGCTGTGGACGCAGACGACGGGTGCGGCGAACGTGCACTTCGTCTACTGGGATTCCGCGGCGCCCGGTGTCCGTCATCGCACGGCGGGTGCCACCACCGTGGCGGCCGACGCTTTCACGACCAAGCAGATCGCCGACAGAGTCGAGCCTGGCAGAGTATACGGGTACGAAGTGTTCGTGAACGGTCAACGCGTGAGCCGGCCATACCCACTGCGTTTTCAATCGCAGGCGCTGTGGCAGTGGCGGGGGGACCCGCCTGCTTTCCGCATCGCGCTCGGAAGCTGCGCCTATGTGAACGAGCCCCTGTACGACCGTCCAGGCGCGCCGTACGGCGGCGGGCTCGAGATATTCCAGAGCATCGCGCGCATGAAGCCGGATGCCATGCTCTGGCTCGGCGACAACGTGTATCTGCGCGAAGCCGACTGGTACACACGCACCGGCATTCTGGCGCGGTACACGCACTCACGCGGCATTCCAGAGCTGCAGCCGCTGCTAGCGAGCACGCACCACTACGCGACGTGGGACGACCACGACTTCGGTCCCAACAACAGCGACCGTTCGTGGGTCCACAAGGACAAATCACTCGAAGCGTTCAAGCTCTTCTGGGGAAATCCCTCGCACGGAGTGGACGGCAAGCCGGGCGTCACCACGATGTTCCAGTGGGGAGACGTCGAGTTTTTTCTGCTCGACGACCGATACTACAGGACGCCGAACGATCGTGATTCGACCGGCCACCGGACCTACCTGGGCGAGCATCAGTTGCAGTGGATCATCGACGCGCTGGCATCGAGCACCGCACCGTTCAAGATCGTCGCGGTCGGCGGGCAGATGATGAGTCCCGCCGCCGAGTTCGAGAACTTCGCGAATTACGCGGAGGAGAGGGAAGCGTTGCTCGCCGCCATCACCCGGGAGAAAATTCCGGGTGTCCTGTTTCTCTCCGGCGACCGCCACCTCACTGAGCTGACGCGACTCGAGCGCGTAGGCACCTACCCGCTGTACGACATCACGGTCTCGCCCCTCTCCGCCAGCGCCTTCGCGACCGGCAAGGCGAACTCCGCGAGCGTCCCGGGAACGTTGGTCAACCAGCGTAACTTCGCGCTGCTCGATTTCAGCGGCCCGCGCACCGACCGCTCGATGAAGATCTCCGTGCACGGCACGGACGGCGCACTGCTCTGGACGCGAACGCTCGCGGCGCGGGAGCTGCGCTAACGTTGATCAGACGTTAGACGGCTCCGCCGCGGGCTCGGACCCGCGCACGTCGACCGGCCCGAGGCCGATTCCGCCGAGGCTCTCCCTGAGCGATGCATCTCCGACAACGACCATTCGTAGCGAGTCCGGCTTGATGTGATCCTGCGCCGCGCGCAGAACGTCCGCCGTCGTCACCGCGGCAACGCGATCCCGGTACGTGTCGTAGTAATCGTCCGGCAGGTCGTACGTCACCAGGTTCGCCAGCGCGCCGGCGATGGCCGCGGTGCTTTCGTATCTGATGGGGAAAACCCCCTGCAGGTAACTCGTGACGAGGGACAGCTCGTCCGCTGCGATCTCGGCTTCACGAATGCGCTGGAGCTCGCCGATCGTTTCACGCGCCGCTTCCGCGGTCACTTCGGTCTGAACCGCCGTAGATACCAGGAACGGGCCGGGGGCCTTTCTCCAGTCGATGATCGAGTGCGCGCCGTACGTGTAGCCGTGCTTCTCTCGCAAGTTCAGGTTGATCCGCGAAGAGAAGACACCTCCAAGCGCGGCGTTCATGATGCTGAAGGGGAAGTAGTCCGGATGCGAACGTGGAATGCCGACGTGGCCGATGCGCAGCTCCGATTGCGCGGCTCCCTCCTTCTCCACCAGCAGCGCGCGGGGGCCGGCGGGCGCCGGTGCCGCGCTCATGTCGGCCCGCTTGCGCGTAGCGCCGGTCCACCCGCTCATCGCGCGATCGATCATTCTCGCCGCGTCGGCGAGCGAAACGTCACCAGCGATCACGAGATCCGCGTTCCCGGGCGAATACAGATCGGCGTGGAGCTGAACGACGTCTTCGCGGCTCAACACGCTCACCGATTCGCGGGTTCCGCCGGGCGGAAGGGCATACCGGGCGTCCGCTGCATACACGAACTCCGTGAACGCCTCCTCTGCGAGTCCGCGGGGCTCGGAGCGTATCTGCTCGATCTCGGCCAGGCGCTCGTCCCGCAGCCGATCCAGCTCGTGCTGCGGAAAGCTCGCGCTCGTCAGGATCTCCCCAAGCACGTCGAGTGATTCTTCGAGATGCTTCGAGAGACAGGTGAGATTGATCCTCGCCGAATCCCAGCCGGCATCGGAGTCGATTACTCCACCCAGCTTCTCGATGCGGCCGGCGAGCGCCAGCGCGGACGACGAGCTGGTTCCCTCGACCATCGCCCGCGCCGTGAGCTGGGCGAGCCCCTCCTTTCCCGCCGGATCAGATTCGGCGCCAGCGGCGATGACGACGGTAACGCTGACGATCGGAAGCTTCGCCATCTCCGCGACGAGGAGACGCGCGCCGCCATCCAGGGTACTGCGCTTGAAGGTGGGAAAGCTGTACGGCCTCGGCGGTCCCGGCAGGGGGCGTGATGCGACTGTCACGCCGCAACCTGCTTCGCTGCTTCCGCCGGCACATACAGGAGCGTCGCGCGGTTGTCGGCGCCGAGTCGCTCGCGCGCGAATCGCGTGACGCTCTCCGGCGTGACCGCGCGATATCTCGACGGCTGCTCATTCACGAGCTCCGCGTCGCCGAAGTACGTGGCGAACATCGACAGCTTGTCGGCCCGATCGGTCGCTGATTCCATCGACAGCGTCCATCCCGTTTCAATGAGCGCGATAGCCCGCGCCACTTCTTCGTCCGTTACCCCCTCGCGGTGCACCAGGTCGACTTCCGCCAGCACGGCCGCTTCGAGGTTCTCGGCGGACACGCCGGGCAGCGCGAGCACGTCTATCACGAGCAGATCCGCGCCCTTCGCCAGGTCGAAGGTAAATGCGCTCACCTCGGCGGCGAGTCGCTTTTCGCGGATCAGCGACCTCTGCAGACGGCTCGTCTTGCGCGTGCCGAGAATCGTCGCGCAGACCGAGGCGTCATAGTGCTCCGGAGATCCGAATTCAGGCGCACGGAAGGCGAGATACATCCGCGGCAGCGTGATGTTGTCCGGCACCACATCTCGGAGCCCGGTGCCAAAGACTTTCGGCAGGGCTGTGTTGGCGAGTGGCGGCTTGTTCGCTCCCCGCGGAATGCCGCCGAAGTACTGCTCGATGAGCTGCACGGCCTCGCCCCGCTCGAAGTCGCCGGCGAGCGTAAGCACCGCGTTGTCCGGCGTGTAGTACGTCGCGAAAAACTCGGCGACGTCCGGAAGGGCCGCGGCGTCGAGATCCTCGAAGGATCCGATGAGCGAGTGATGGAAAGGGTGTTCGGGCGGGTAGGCAAGCGCGGGGAGCTTCTCCCACCAGGTGCCGTATGGCTGGTTGTCCACCGACCAGCGGCGCTCATTCTTCACGACGTCACGCTGATTATCCAGCTTCTCCTGCGTCATGCCCGGGAGGAGCGCACCCATGCGATCGGCCTCCAGCCAGAGCGCGAGAGCCAGCTGGTTCGACGGCACCGTCTCGAAGTAATTGGTGCGGTCGAGCCATGTAGACCCGTTGAGCGTTCCACCCGCGCGCGCGATCAGCTCGAAATGCTCGTTGGCTGCCACGTGCTCCGATCCCTGAAACAGCATGTGCTCGAAGAGGTGCGCAAACCCCGTCCGGCCCGACCGCTCGTTGCCTGACCCGACATGGTACCAGAGATTTACGGCCACAATCGGCGCCGTGTGGTCCGCGGACAGCACGACGCGCAATCCATTCTCGAGCATCAGCGTTTCTATCGGAATTCGCATGAGCGTAAATTAATCCGCATGGCTGAAACGCTGATGTGGGTAAACGGCAAGCAGGTCGATCCCGCGGTGCCGCACATATCCGGACTCGACCGCGGCTTCAACCGCGCGGACGGCTTGTTCGAGACGATGCGCTCCTACGGCGGCCACGTGGCCTTTCTATCGCGACACATGCACCGCCTTGCCGGCGGCGCAAGGGCGCTCGGCCTCGACCTCCCGGATCTGAGCGGGCAAGTGCTGACCGGCGCGCGTGTGGCCAAGGAAAAGGGTTGGTCCGACGCCGCCATCCGCCTCACCGTCAGCAGAGGCGTCGGAGATCTTGGATTGCCGCCGACCCCAGGGGTAACGCCTACCGCGGTCGTGATCGCCTCGCCGCTGCCCCCGACTCCGCCCGGCATGTACGAGCGCGGGATCACAGTGCAAATAGCAAAGGGGCGGCGAAACGAGTACTCGGTCACATCCGGTCTCAAGACGCTCGCATACGCCGAGGCGGTGATCGCGCTCACCGCTGCGCGAGAAGCGGGATTCGATGATGCCCTGTTCCTGGATATAGAAGGACATGTCGCGGAGGGACCGATCAGCAACGTCATTTTTGTAACGGAGAGAACGCTGATCACGCCGCCACTCACGTGCGGAATCCTTCCCGGTGTAACGCGCGCGGTCGTCATGGAGATCGGCGCGGAAGCGGGACTGGCCGTCGAAGAACGGCCCGTCGAGCGCGCGGAGATCGATACCGCGGACGAGATGTTCTATACCAGTTCCTTGCGCGAGCTGTATCCCATCGTAAAGGTGGACTCGACGACCATCGGGGACGGGCGGCCGGGACCGGTGTACCAGCAGTTGCATCGTGCG
>Ga0183260_10002590_pt1 | contig 14898 bp, 13 predicted proteins | sample AntDrymUQ4972206_2_FD_129768 | JGI IMG/M metagenome (GOLD analysis project Ga0183260, IMG submission 129768) | Polar desert sand microbial communities from Dry Valleys, Antarctica - metaG UQ497 (22.06) (version 2) (version 2) | ecosystem: Environmental > Terrestrial > Soil > Desert | place... | reverse complement strand
TGCTCTACACCCAGGGACAGGCCTACGAGATTGAATGGGAGCGGCCGACCGCCGCGGACCGCACGACATGGACCTTCGCCGGCACCGGGGAGCCGGTCGAGCTACCGCCCGGCGAGATCTGGTGGCACATCCTGCCGCACCAATCGATCGTCACTGAGGGCTGACGTCCGCCGGTCGGATCGCGCCCACTCCGGCGTACAGCTCCAACAGCACACCTCGATCGGCTGCCTCCGTGTCGACCGTGACACCCGCGTGGCTGGCGGTGATCACGCGGTGCACTTCGGACAGGTCGCGATTCCCGAGCACGGGCACGCCTACGGCTGCGGGCTCATCCGACCGGTCCGAACGCGCCCGAGCCAGCGGCGGCGCTCAGCGTAGGATTGCCCGCGTCGCGACCCGACAGGACGGGGCTCGCGACCGGCCAGGGGATGCCGATCTCGGGGTCGTCCCAGGCAATCCCGCGCTCCTCCTCCGCGTCGTACGGTGCGCTGACCTTGTAGGTCACGTCGGCCACGTCGCTGAGTACGCAGAACCCGTGTGCGAAGCCGACGGGCACGAAGAGCTGCCGATGGTCGACGTCGTCCAGCTCGAAAGATTCGAATTGACCGAAGGTGGCCGAACCGGGACGGATGTCGACCACGACATCCCAGATGGAACCCCGGGCTACACGAACGAGCTTCGCCTGCCCCGGCCTACGCTGGAAGTGCAGACCGCGCAGTGCTCCGCGCGACGACCTGGACTGGTTGTCCTGGACGAACTCGACGTCAATGCCGGCAGACCGGTGCCGCTGGCTGAACGTCTCGAGGAAGAAACCCCTCGCGTCTCCGTGCACCACGGGCTGCAGCACGATCGGCCCTTCCAGCCGCGTCTGGACGCGCTGCGGGGTTCCCATCAGGCTGGCCAGCCGGCCGGTTGGACAATCTGGGCGGCGTACTCTGCCGTGACTGGTCGCCAGTCCATGTGCGGCAAGTCCTCGCTGGGTTCCAAAACCGCACGCGCTGGCGGGGTGGAGGCACGCTCGAAGCTGCGGACCGACACGGGCCGGACTTCGACCTCCACACCGGCGCCGCCGAAAGCCGCCGTGGCCCAGCCAAGCCGCGATGTCGCTGGGGTGCCTGCCGCGTGAACGACTCGGCTCTCCCGCTCACCGGCCGCGTGCGCCAGGCCCGCGATGACCTTCGCAAGATCGGGGGTCCATGTGGGGTTGCCCCACTCGTCGTCCACGATCCGCATCGGCTCACCCGACTCGGCGGCGCGCACCGCCGCCGCCAGAATCTTGGTCACGAAGTTCGTGCCGCCGGGGCCGAAGAGCCAGGCGGTCCGCACGATGAGATGCCGGTCATTGAGGGCCGCGACAGCACGCTCGCCCGCTAGCTTTGACGCGCCGTAGGCGTTTATCGGGTTGGGGGAATCGTCCTCGCGGTATGGGCGATGGAACGTCCCCGCGAAGACCTCGTTTGTGCTGACCTGCACGGCGAGAGCTCCGTGCAGCGACGAGAGTGCGGCAACCCGTCCGGCGGCTTCGCCATTGATGCGCATCGCCCGATCGGGGTCCCGTGCGCAGCCGTCTACATCCGTCCACGCGGCCGCGTTCACGACGATCTCCGGGGTCCATCCGGCGAAGGCCCCGCTGGCGCTCGGCGTCGTGATGTCCAGCTCACCGCGTGTGAGGCCACGTACCTCGTCCCCGGCCGCCTCAAAGGCACGAACGAGTTGGCGGCCAAGCTGGCCCGCGGCGCCAGTGATGGCCACTCGAGCCATCAGAGCGCAGTGCCCGCAGCCAGCCGATCCCCGTACTGGCGACGGTAGTAATCCATGTACTCGCCGCTCTTCAGCGGGCGCCACCAGTCCTCGCGCTCGAGATACCACTCCACCGTCAGCCCAAGTCCGTCCGAGACGTTGTGCGCCGGAGTCCAGCCCAGCTCGCGGATCCGCGAGCAGTCGACGGAGTAGCGGCGGTCGTGCCCTGCCCGGTCGGGAACCGAGCGGACGAGCGACATCGGCTTGTCCATCAGCCCCAGGATGGCGCGGGTGAGCTCGAGGTTGGTGAGCTCGTTTCCGCCGCCCACGTTGTACGTCCCGCCCGGCTCGCCGCGGGCCAACACGAGCTCCAGGGCATCGCAGTGGTCGTCGACGTAGAGCCAGTCCCGGATCTGGAGGCCGTCGCCATACAGCGGCAGCGGCTCGTCGTCGACCGCGTTGGTGATGAACAGCGGGATGATCTTCTCCGGATACTGGTAGGGGCCGAAATTGTTGCTCGCGCGCGTCAGGAGCGTCGGCAGCCCGTAGGTCGCATGGTAAGCGCCGGCCAGCAGGTCCCCACCGGACTTGCTGGCCGAGTAGGGGCTGCGCGGAACCAACGGATCCCCCTCCCGCGAGCTGCCCTCCGGCACGTGGCCGTAGACCTCGTCAGTGCTGATCTGGAGGTAGCGCCGGTGGCCGTGCCGACGGGCCGCTTCCAGCAGCATGAACGTCCCGTACACGTCGGTGCGGATGAAGGCGTCGGGCTGCTCGATCGAGCGGTCCACGTGCGACTCGGCCGCGAAGTTGACGATGGCATCCACATCTGCGGCGAGGCGATCCACCAGTTCCGCGTCCGCGATGTCGCCCTTGACGAAGGTGTAGCGCGGATTCGATTCGACGGGCTCCAGGTTGGTGAGGTTGCCGGCATAGGTGAGCTTGTCGAGCACGGTGATGGACACATCGGGGTGCCGCTCGAGCGTGCGCCGCACGAACGCGGAGCCGATGAAGCCGGCGCCGCCTGTGACGAGGAGCCTGGCCGGGAGCGCGTCGGTCACCTGTCCGCCTCCACCTCGCGCGGGTCGTGCCCGGTCTCGACGGGCATCTCGGACGCGAACTGTGCGGCGAAGGTGCTCGACTCAAGCAGGGCGTCGATGGTCCCCGCGTCCTGCCATTCACCCTCGAACACCGTGTGCACCAGGCTGCCCTCCCGGAGGTAATGGTTGAGGAGGTCCGTGATCTCGAACTCCCCGCGCGCGGAGGGCTTAAGGCCCCCGATGACCTCGAAGACCGACGGCCTGAAGAGATACACCCCGATCGGGATGAGGTTGCTCTTCGGCCGCTCGGGCTTTTCCTCGAAGCCGATGAGGGCACCCCCGGAGTCGAACTCCGCGACGCCGAAGCGCTCGGGGTCCGGGACCTCCTTCAGGACGGCGCCGGCACCCGCGTCGCCGGCGGAGAACTCGTCGGCAAACTCCCGCAGTGAACCGTGGAGGATGTTGTCGCCGAGCACGATGGCGATCGGATCGTTCCCTGCGAACTCGCGCGCCAGGCCGATGGCGTGGGCGATCCCCAGCGCTCCGCGCTGGTATCGGTACGTCAGGCTCAGTCCGATATCCGACCCGTCGTGCAGCAGCTCCAGGATGTCTCCCACCGACCGGCCACCGACCACGACCATGACTTCGTCGCAGCCCATCTCCTTCAGGGCGGTGAGGGGGTAGTAGATCATCGGCCGGTCGTACACCGGCAGCAGGTGCTTGTTGGTCACCAGCGTCAGCGGGAACAGGCGCGAGCCGCTGCCGCCGGCGAGCACCACACCTCTAAGCGCCACGCGTCACCTGGGCCTCGCGGCGATGACCGGTGCCAGCCCGGCCGCCGCCGCCTCGCTCGCGTGTCGTTTCCGCTCCTCGTCCATGTGTCGCCGGTGCGCCTCCACCACCTCCTCGGGCTCCCCCTCCAGCACCACCTGCCCGTGCTGGATGAGGATCGCGCGGTTGCAGTACTCCCTCACCCAGGTCATGTCGTGGGTCACGAGAACGACCGCCTTGGCGCCCCGCACGAGCTCGAGGACGCGGGCCTTCGACTTCTCGCGGAACTCGGCGTCACCTGTGGCCAGGACCTCGTCGAGCAGCAGCACGTCGGGATCGACCGACGTCGCGATCGCGAAGCCCAGGCGCGCGCGCATGCCGGAGGAGTATGTCTTGAGGGGCGCATCGATGAACTGGCCCAGATCGGCGTACTCCACGACAGCCGGCAGCAGCTCGCGCACCATGGTGTCGTCCAGCCCGAGGAACGCGCCAGCCAGGAGGATGTTCTCCCGACCGGTGAGCTCGGAGTCAAAGCCCGCACCCAAGGTCAGCAGCGCGGAGACGTGCCCTCGCACGTCCACCCACCCCTCCGACGGCCGGATGATGCCGGCGAGCACCTGGAGCAGCGTGCTCTTGCCGGCGCCGTTCGGCCCGATGACGGCCAGCGATTCTCCGTGCACGACCCGCAGCGAGACGTGCCTGAGCGCCCAGAACTGCTCCGCGGGCGTCCGGGTCATCATCTGGCTCAACGTGCGCTGCACGGACTTCTTGCGGCTGAAGCGCAGGCTGTATTGAACGCCGAGATCGGTCGCCAAGATCGCGTGCTCGGTGTCGGAGATCGGGGGCGGCTTGTCGGTCACGCCTATAGCACCTTTGCGAACGTCGGCTCGAGCCGCTTGAAGAACATGGCGGCCACGGCCAGAAATATCGTGCTCAGCACGAGCAGCACGCCAAGGGAATTCCAGTCGGGGGCCATCGGCGGACCATCGGGCGTCCCGTAGATTACCCGCCGGTATGCCTCGAAGAGCACCGCGAAGGGGTTCGCTGCCGCGATGGTGCCCAGGATCGGATTCTCCCGGAAGAACGAGAGCTCCTCGAGTTGGCTCAGGCTGTACAGGCCCGGCGACAGGTACCACCATACCCTCAGGAGGTGCCCATTCAGATTGCCGAGGTCGCGCACGTACACGTTGCCCGCGGCGACCAGGAGCGCCACGCCGAGCGTGAATACGTACTGAACCGCGGCAATCACCGGGATGAGCAAGATCAGAGGCGAGAGCCTGTCGAGGTAGAGCAGCATGATCAGCGCGAGCGGGATCAGGCCGAACGCAAAGCCGACCACACCGGCCGTCGTCGCGGCCACGGGAAGCAGGATCTTCGGGAAGGCGATCTGCCGGATGAGGCGCTGCTGGCTGACCACCGAGCTGGTGGCATCGATGACCGCGGAGGTGAAGAACTTCCAGGGCAGGATCGTCGCGAAGATGAAGAGTGGATAGTCGGGGACCGGACGGCGGGCGATGATCGTGACCAGCAGCACGTACACGAGCATCAGCAGGAGCGGGTCGAGCACCCACCAGATGTTGCCGAGGATGGTGTTCGCGCCGCGCTTCTTGACCTCGGCCTCCACCAGGTAGCGCACGAGGCGCCGCCGCGAGAGGACGTCGCGAACCGCTTCGGCCAGCAGCGCGAACGGGCCCGGGCTGGCAGCCGTGTTCCGAAAGCCGGCCGGCGCCTCACTCGTTGCCGACATGAGCCCTCAGGCCGTCGGCTACAGCCGGCGCGGGCTGCGCCGATGCGTCCGGGAGAAAGCGCTCAACGAAGCGCTCGCTGGCGGTGCCATCCGACGCGCCCAGGTGGCGCGCTATGAAAGCGCCATAGCCGGATAGGTCGAAAGAGCCCTCGAGGATCGCGCGCGCCACGCCGTCGGTATCGTCCACGCGGGTCCCGATCATCTCAGTGCGGTAGTCGACGTAAAGTCCCGGCACGCGTTCGTAAAGCTCGAGGTCCGGGACGAGGAGCACGAGGGGTCGCCTCAACAGAGCCCACTCGATGATGGACGAAGAGTAGTCGGTGACGAGGATGGCGGTCGCGGCGAGTAGCTCGTTGATCTCGGCGGCGGGATCTGCCACGACGTCGTACCCAATGGTAGGAGTTGCAGCCGGGTCCAGGTTGGGGTGTGTCTTGAGGACCAGTGCGAACTCGGCAGGAAGCAGCGACCGAAGCCGCGCCGAATCCATTCCCGGGGCTCTGTGCTTGGCAGGCCCTCGGCCGCGAAACGTCGGCGCATACAGGACAATGCGGCGACCCCGCAGCTCGGGGTGCTGCCTGAGCACGCGCTGCCGCGCCGAGGAGAGTGCGGTCTCATCGAAGAAGAAGTCGGTGCGAGAACAGCCCAGGGCCACAACGCGTTCGGGAGGCGTGCGGAGGGCTGAGGCGTAGTGCGCGCGAGAGGCCTCCGCGGCCACCACGACATAGTCGTAGTTTCGGTGCAGGAAGCGCCGCTCCGTCGGTCCGACAGTGCCGGGTGCGTCTGCGCCGAACCGCTTGAGGGCGCCGGCGGCATGCCACACCTGTACCACCGTGGTCTCTGTGCGGTGAGGCGCCACGTGAATCGGTAGATAGGCGTTGTCGACAACGAACAACCTGGAGGTCTGAAGGTAGTACATCCCGCGCAGGAGACGGACGAAGTACTGGATCCGACCCCCGAGGCCATATCCGTATGGTTCGAGCAGCAGGACGGTGTCGGCCTGGGGGCGCATGCGGCGCAACGCCCTGTAGATGTAGCGCAGGTTGCCTTCGAGCCGGGAGTGCCGCGCCGTCGCCAGGGTGACCCGCGTGCTCCGCAGCGGCAACCTGCGGAAGATGAGCCCGGCCCAGCGGAGGACGGCCGTCGCCACGAGGTACTCAACTCGGTTCACGGGCCTGGCGGTCGCTACGGGCCCAGCTGCCTGCGCACATCCAACACCTGGCCCGTCAGCTCCGAGCGCAGGAGTCCCAGCGTGGCGCGCCCGACCTCCTCCGCTGTGAGGAGCAGTGCGTGGGCCTCAGTGGGGAAGGCGCGCCTGCGCATCTCGGTGTCGGTACGTTCGGGGCTTACGGCGTTTACGCGGATCCCATCCGCTTGCCATTCGTCGGCGAGGCCCTGCGCGAGGTTCACGACGCCTGCCTTGCTTGCAGAGTAGGCGACGTAGTCCGATCGGCCGCGCGTGAAGGAGCTCGAGGCAAAGACGGTCAGGGAGCCGCGGCTCTGCCGCAGATGCCGATGAGACGCGACGGCAGCATTCAGAGTCCCGGTGAGATTCACGTCGATGACCTCCGTGAGTTCCTGCAACGGGGTTTCAGCAACAGGGCCGACCTTCAGCACGCCGGCGGTCACGACGACGTGATCAAGCCCCCCGAGGCGGTCCGCAGCCCCGTCGACCCAAGCGCGGACCGCATCGGCGTCGCGGATGTCCACTCCTGTTGCTCGGCCCGTTACCTCCACGCGGGCGCCGGCGCGCTCGGCCTCGTCCGCGATTGCCCGCCCGATGCCGCTGGTCCCACCCAGGACCAGCAGCCTCGAACCCGCGAGCGATGCTGACGGTGTCGCGTCCGCGTCTGCGGTGATTGTCCTCATCTGCAGGATGCGATCGGCCAGCACGATGTCCAGCTGGGTGGTGATCTTGATATTTGTCTCGTCGCCTGGCACCGCCAGGATTCGAGCGCCGGACACATGACGCAGGACGAGGCTGCAGTCGTCCGTGGCTCTCATATCTCCGGAGGCCGCGGCCGCTTCATACGCCTGAGTCAAGATTCGCTTCCGGAACGCCTGGGGGGTCTGACCTCGACGGAATCGTGAGCGGTCCGGAATCTCTAGGACTACACCGCCGTCGACGACAACCAGCGTGTCGGCGCTGGGAATCACCGTATCAGTGCTGTCTGCCAGGCCGTCAAGAATCGGAGAGATCGAACGGCGGACGACATCCAGCGGCAGCAGTGGTCGCACAGCGTCGTGTATCAGGACGATATCGTCATCCCCAGCATCGAGGGCCTGCATCCCATTCCACGTGCTCTCGTTTCGAGTCGTTCCGCCCGCGACCACGCGGGCCGGGATCTTCAGGTCAGCAGCTTTAACCAGCCGCGCAGTCTCGTCGAGCCAGCTCGGATGTGAGACGACGACGACGCTGTCGATCTCCGCTGAGGCGAGCGTCGTCAAGCTCCGCAGCAGTATCACCTGCCCGGCCAGCCGGAGGAACTGCTTCGGGATCTCGCCGCCAAATCGGTTGCCCTCGCCGCCCGCGAGCAGGATCGCGCCAACCCGCATCAGGTAGCCTCTGCGTCAGTGACAGAATTTGTGGGGCCGCCGGCAGCGTATGGTAATTGGCCACGGCCCGGCTGTTTGTCGACATCCGTAATCTCAATCCGCCGGTAACCCTACCCCTTGCGCGAGTTCGCAGAGTGACGCCGCAGTTGCCAGAAGAGTCAGGAAGTGCCCCTGCCCGTTGCCCCGCACATGTCACCGACGTGCGGTGGGAACGCATCCAGCTGATCCTGCGGGTGGAGCGAGTCCCCGAGTCACAGATCAACGTCGCGGGCTGGGAGTTCTTCCTGGACGCGGGTGAAGGACGCACGCCACTGGCGGGACTCGAGGTCGCCGGACATCGATCTGGTCCAGAAGCGCGATTCGTCCGGTTCAACCTCTTCGCCGGGCCGCACCGGAGGCCGATCGAGGCCGGACGATGGCGACTTGTCCACCGATGCCCCGGCGCAGACGTCTGCACCGTGGGCGCTGCCCAGACGCTCGCATTGTCCACGCACACATCGCGTGAATACCTTTCCGGCACCACCATGTTTCGCCTCGACCCCAAGGTCGCCGACGGCGGTTTCGAGGTCGTATTTACTGTATCGAGTGTCCGGACGCGCGGCGCCTGGGCGCCACCACGTACGCACCTGCGCGCGTGGTGGCGTCGGTTCCGCCGCAGACTTCGCGTGGGCGTGTTCCGGACGTTCGTCGACACCGTGCGGTTGGTCCCGCGGAAGGAGCGGCTCGTCGTCTTCACGAGCGACTCAGCGACAGAGCTGCGCGGCAACCTGAAGCTGGTGTACGACCGGATGCTCGCGCGCGGACTCGGCTCGGAGTACCGACTTCGAACGATCCTGAAATCGAGCATCCGGTCCAAGCGTAGCTTCCGCGATCGCCTGCGGCTCGTCTGGCTGCTCGGCCGGGCCGGCGTCATCCTGCTCGACGACTACCAGCCCGCGATCTATCAGCTCAGGTCACGCCCGGACCAACGAATCATCCAGCTGTGGCACGCACCGGGGGCGTTCAAGACGGTGGGGTACAGCCGCATCGGCAAGGCCGGCGGGACGAATCCCTTTTCGGCGATCCACAAAAACTACACGTACGCCACCGTCAGCTCAGCGTACGAGGTGCCGTTCTACGCTGAGGCCTTCGGCATCCCAGAGGAGTCGGTGATCCCCACAGGGACGCCGCGCATGGAAGAGTTCCTGGATGGGGACCGTCAGGCCGCCGGCCGAACGCGCGCGCTGGAGGCGTTCCCCGCGGCGCTCGGCCGCCGTGTGATCGTCTTCGCGCCAACCTTCCGCGGCACGAACGCCCGCAAGGCCTGGTACCAGATGGAGCAGGTTGACCTCGCCTCTCTCCATGCGCTGTGTCGAGAGCGAGATGCGATTGTGATATTCAAGATGCATCCGTTCGTGAGACGCCGCTTGGAGATTCCACCGGAGCTCGACGATCGCCTGTTCGACGCGAGCCGGCTGCCGATCGATGTGAACGATCTTCTGGTCATAGCGGACCTCCTTGTCACCGACTATTCGTCCGTCGTATTCGAGTACGCCGCCCTGGGCCGGCCAATGCTGTTCTTCGCGTACGACCTGGAGGCGTACGTCGCGACGCGCGACTTCTACGAACCGTACGAGGAATTCGTGCCAGGGCGAATTGTCAGGACCTTTTCGGAGCTCCTCGATGCCATTAGGCATGACGACTACCAGTTCGAGAAGGTCGCTCCGTTCGCCACGCGCCACCTGCCAGAGCACAGGGGCTCGGCGACGGACCGGATCATCGACGAGCTCGTCCTGAGTTGATCAGTGGGGCGGCGATAGCCGTACGGCGCCTCCTCGTCCAGCTCGGCTTCGCAGTCGGATGTCTCTTCCCGGTCCGCTCACGAATTGTTCTCGCCACTGGCCACGATGCGCGCCTGAGAGGGAACCTCGAGGCTATCCGCCTCGCGATCGTCGCACAGATGCCCGCCGCAGCCGTGACCTCGCTGGCGCACCCTCCCGGACGTGGGCTGAGGGCCCGTGTCGCGGCGGCGTTCAACGCCGTGCGCGACGGCTACGAGCTGGCCCGGGCCCGGCTCTTCGTCGTGGATGACTACTTCTTCCCGCTCTACGTGGTCCGGCCGCGCCGCGAGACAATGATCGTTCAGGTGTGGCACGCCAGCGGGGCTTTCAAGAAGATGGGCTACAGCCTTGCAGACAAGACCTTTGGGTCTGACGACGCTCTTTTGAAGCTCGTGACGATCCACTCGAACTACGACCTGTGCCTGGTCTCCACGCGGCGGGTCGCGCCCTTCTACGCCGAGGCATTCGGCCAGCCGCTCGACCGTTTCACATCCGAGATTGGCATCCCGCGCGCCGACCCCTTCTTCGACGGCACATGGAGGAGCCGCACCGCGTCGATCCGGGACCGATGGCGCATCCCCGATGGAAAGCGCGTGCTGCTGTATGCGCCGACCTTCAGGGGGGATCGAGTTACCGAGGCGCACCACGTCGACCACCTCGACCTGGAGGCGATGCGGGAGATACTCGGTGAGGACAACGTGCTGCTCCTGAGGCGGCACCCGTTCGTCAGGGCTCCATCCCCCTTGACCCGGACGTTGAAGGGCTTCGTGATCGACGCCACGGGCGCTGCTGACATCGAAGAACTCATGTTCATCAGCGACCTGCTCATCACCGATTACTCGAGCGCGATTTTCGAGTTCGCCATCCTCGAACGGCCAATCGCCTTCTACGCGCCGGATCTCGATGAATACGAGCGCGAGCGCGGGTTCTACTTTGACTACCGCTCCGGCGTCCCCGGGCCGGTGTTCACCGACACGAGGGCGCTTGCGCGCTGGGTCCGAGATGGCCCGTTTGACGTCGATCGCATTCGGCGGTTCCGTGACGAGACGTATGACGTCAGGGACGGTCGTGCTGCCAGCCGATTCGTCGATCGAGTCGTCCGCTCAGCACTTCCACCGGTTGCCTGAGCGCCGCAGCGCGCCCGGGCTCAGAACAGTCGTCGGAGCCTGCGCGCGACCGCAGCGGGGAGAACCCGGCGCGCCAACCGGCGCGCGACAGCTTTGATCCGAGCACTGCGGCCGCGGCGCCGAGGCGGTGGGGGTGCTGGCTGGGGTAGCGCGGGCTGGGGTAGCGCCGGCTGGAGGGGTGGCGGCCGGCTTCCAACCTCGAAATCGCTGACCTTCAGTGACAAGTTCCCAAACTGCGTGGTGTGCGGCTCGACCCTGCGGCCGCCCCGCTCTCGAGGTCCTCCGACCTGGCTCAGCCTCCTGACAGAGCTCCAACCGCAGCTACGGACCTCGAGAAACAGATCCCAGACTCCGGCAGGCAGCGGGAATCCGGCCGCGACGGTGGCCAGTTCGATGTCGATCTCACCACGCGGCGAGATCGTAATGGTGCCGTCCGGGGTCTGGGCGGTCACGGCCTGCAACTTCGCCGGGATGTCGTACTCCACGAAGCTCTCGCGATCGTGGAGCACCAATGACATCGTCGTGGCTTCGACCTCGGAGGTCGCGTCGAGGATGGCCTGGTCGTCTTCCGCCTGGTCGCCTGCCAAGGGCTCGGGCGGCTGCCAAAACAGACGTTCGCCTCTGGCCACGAAGGTGAGCGGGGTGCCGTCGGCGTACATCAGAGTGGCTGACACCGCCAGCCGCCACGAGCTCTCCGTCCACTCCGCCGAGTCGAGCTTCAGCTCCATGGTAAAGCGGTGCTCTGACGCTGCCTGCGCGCTCACGAGGTCAAATCGGTCTGCCTGGAGCGAGCGCGACAGCAGGCGCCACCGGCACTCGAGGAGACGGGCAACTCCAGGGCCGAAACGCTCGAGCGCGAGTTCGCGGATCGCGGCGTACGTCGCTCGCACGTGCGGGTCCTCGCCGGCCGCCCAGGCCGGGCCTGTCATCCGCTGGAGGAGATTGGCGCGATACCAGTGGAGATAGAGACGGTCACGCCGCGGCCCCGGGTCCGTGTTTTCGTCAATCACGTCGAGAACATCTCGGACGGCGCGGTAGTAGACAACGGTGTCGGCGCGGGCAAACGACGCGTTGCTCGCGTCCTCCCGCCTCATCCAGTGATAGCACGGGTAGTCGGCGAGGATCGACATCCGCTGCGCCTTGAAGAACGCCTTCATGACGAACACGTGGTCCTCGAGCCGGCGCCGGCCTTCCGGAAACCGAATGTGATGTTCGTCGAGAAGCGCCTTGCGATAGAGCTTGTGAGGGCTCAGAAGGCCGAGCAGGGGCGGGTCTGCGCCAGGGTCGTCAAGCGTCGCGCTGTCAACGTTCCGACGAAATTGGTGCCTGGGGACGTACTTGCCCTTGCCGTGGCCCACGATCTTGCCGACCACGACGTCGGCGCCGTTCTTCTCGGCCCGGTTGTAGAGACGCTCGAGCACCTCCTCGGCGATCCAGTCGTCGTTGTCGACGAAGTAGATGTACTTGCCCTTGGCCGCGTCGATGCCGACGTTCCGCGGCCGACCCGGCCATCCGGAGTTCGGAATGCGGATGCTGTGAAGATTTGCGTGCTCGAGCGCGAGCGCATCCAGCCATTCGCCCGTCCCGTCCGTTGAACCGTCGTCGACGAAAATCGCTTCGTACTCGTCCTTCGGCAGGGATTGCGACAGGATTGAGGCGACGCACTCGTGGATGTAGCGACCTGGGTTGTAGACGGGCACTACAACGCTGACCTTGACCCCGCTCACTCGTACAGCCTCGCAATCTTGTCGTCGTAGAGTCGCACGATCTCCGAGCTCCACGCCGCCGTCGCGTTTTGCGCCGACATATCGGTCGTGAAGTCCGCCGCCCGCAACGTCATCTCGCGGATGAGTCCTTCTGGGTCGCCGCCCTCAATCGCTGTCATCATCGAATCCATCGCCGCCGCCAGAGCGTCGACACTCCCGATCTCCGGGATGACTCCCCGCCCGTCACCAAGCAGGTACGCGGCACCGGGATGGCGATGCAGGCTGATGACCGGCAGCCCGACGCTCATTGCCTCCGCGATCGTGAGCCCGAACGATTCAGCAATGCTCGTGGAGACGTGGATCGAGCTCGATCGCATCTCGTCTTTCAGACGCGGCGTCGGGTCTCGAAGAACGACGACATCCTCGAGCCCGAGTTCGAACACGAGGGCGAGCAGCGGGTCGCGCTGCGGCCCGTCGCCGTAGAGGTCCAGCGACCAGTCTGGGTGGCGCTCGTGTACGAGCGAGAAGGCGCGGAGCAGCGCGTCGAACTGTTTCGGCCCAACCAAGCGACCAGCCGCGATCATGCGCCGTTGCTTCAGGTACTCCGCTCGCCTCGGCCCAGTGCTATCCACCGCGTTCGTGATGCAGAACACGGTCTTGGCCGTCGAAGCGCGGTACGCGTCGAGGACCACGGGATTGACCACGTGGATCGCGTCAAACCGTTGGATGGCGGCGTGAAACAGGCGGTGGCGCTCAGGCTCTATCGGGACATGCCCTGCGGCGAGCGCGGAGCCATATCTCTCTCCGCTGTGGTCGCCGAGGATGGACAGGACGCGCGTCGGAAGATTGTCCAGGAGGGTGTCGTACAGCGCGCTGTCGTAGTCGGGACAGTAGACAACGTCAGCGTCGAGAGTGCGGAAGTACTCCTGCATTCGGGTCATGCTCCGCTTCGACCCCGACAGCGTGGGAATCTTCAGGGCAACGGGTGGCTCACCCGGTCGCCGCAGCATGTGCGAGTCGATGAACCGGAGCCGGACATGCGCCGGTGGCTGGTAGACGATCGGTTTCGGGGTCAGCCAGAGAGCGGTCAACGTGACATCGAAGCCGGCAGCCTGCATGTTCCCGGCGAGGTCGAACACGAACCTCGTCTTCCCGCCGGTGTAGTTGAATTGGTGCAGAAGGATCACAAGCCGGAGCGGCCTTCGGATCTCCGTTCGGAACATCGACAGCGCCAGTGTCTGCTGGGTCGTCGGATACGCGAATACCGCCACGCCATCCGACACGTTCGAAATTCCAGTCCGAAGTGCGGGCGGGAATGGAATTCGGGTCTCCACGCCGCGACGCTCGCGGAACAGGTCGAGGGTCGCATGCGCGAGCCCGCGAGGCAGCAGGTCACTCAGCGGCACGGAGAACGCCACCTCCCCCCGCGGTGTCCGCGTTGCTTCTGAGCGGAGGCGCAGCGCGGGCACCATCGCGCGCGACTTTGCGATGAGCGATTGGTCGCGATGCCCCCGAAGGTGGATCGTCACCCTCTCCCCGAGGTGGACTCGCACCTCTCCAGGCCTTACGGCGTGCCACATCGCCCTCGCCCGCTGTCGCGTGGTTTTGGGAAGGACCGCGACCAGGCGCGTGCGCAGCATTGCCACTATCCGGGGAGTGTCAGACATGTCGCTTCCGCCGGCCCAGGCGAAGCACCGCCGGGACGGCGACGCGGACGTCGCTGACCTCCGTCGGGGCGAGACTGGACAGATGCATCTCGGCTCATGGTGCCGCAGAACCAGCGCACCCGCCAACGGCATCGTCACAGTCGCGAGGACGGAGCGCGGGGCAGGGACCATTTTCGTGCGCCGTGGTGCGGCGCTTATCGGTGTGAGTCGTCGATTTCCGGCTAGTGGAGCGCACCAACTCCCGTGGGGCGGTGAGTATCGGCGTACCCCATACCCAATTCTCGCGCGCTGGGCGCTACGGGCCGCATCGGCCCATCTATTGCCACTTCAGGGCAGATAGGCAAAAGCGTCATCGATTAGCGCCGTGGGGCGGCAGGTATCGGAGCATTGGACTCGGGACCCGGACCCGGACCTCGCCCCCGGACGGCATCGACAGGTATCGGCCGCTCCTAGAACGCCTCGAGGTAGCGGTCGACCTCCCATGCGCTGACCTGCATGCGGTACTCGTCCCATTCCTCGGTCTTGGCCTCCACGAAGCGCTCGAAGACGTGCTCGCCGAGCGCCTCGCGGATGACGGTATCGGCCTTGAGCTCGTCCAGCGCCTCCCGGAGCGTGCCCGGCAGCTGCTTGATCTTGCGCGACTCGAGCTTGGCAGCATCGAAGTGGTAGAGGTTCTCCTCCACCGGCGCGGGTGGCGTGAGCTTGCGCTCGATGCCGTCGAGGCCCGCGG
>Ga0183260_10002589_pt1 | contig 14904 bp, 17 predicted proteins | sample AntDrymUQ4972206_2_FD_129768 | JGI IMG/M metagenome (GOLD analysis project Ga0183260, IMG submission 129768) | Polar desert sand microbial communities from Dry Valleys, Antarctica - metaG UQ497 (22.06) (version 2) (version 2) | ecosystem: Environmental > Terrestrial > Soil > Desert | place... | reverse complement strand
AGGAATCTTTGTGATGGCATGTTTATCCTTTTTCTGCTTCTGCTGTTGATGGGTGCAGGACACATTTGAATAGTGATGGAAATAAGCTATAATTCTATCGGTTTTTGGGATGGGCTCTAAATCTATTTTTTATGCTGTGTGATTATAAAAAACTAGGATAGCTGTATTTAACCTAAAAAACGGAAATGACTATTTATGTTTAGATGTAAATTATCTTCATATCTTATTTGAGATGCGGTTTAACAGTTTTTCAAATATGGGGAGAAATTTTGGAAGTCAACTGTGATTTTGTTATTGCACCAATAATCCTGTCTACTGCTTGACCATTTTTAAATACCACAATTGTGGGTATGCTTTGTATCCCAAGGGCATTGGATGTGTTTGTATTGTCGTCCACATTTATTTTTCCGAACACTGCCTTACCATCTAACTCGCTAGATAGTTGATCGATGACTGGGGACACCATTCTACAAGGCCCACACCATGCTGCCCAAAAGTCTACAATCAGCAAAGGATATTTGTGAACAGATTCATTAAAATTAAAATCAGTTAACGTAATGGGTGTACTAGGGTGGTTTCCCACGTCCAATTTGGAATCTGTTCCAATGTTGTTTCTTTTTTCTTGGTATGTTTTCATTTTTCTCTGCATGATCTCTTTAAGTTCATCGTCCCAATTATGCAAAATTATTTTACTATTATAGTTTGATACAATGTGCTTATTATATATTATTGGATAAAAACAATGTTCTCTAATTCATGTAGTTTACGCTAAATGCCTAAAGAGAATCCCATAATATGATCAAAATTTAAAAATAAAATAAAAACAAAAATTTAGTTGGAGTCATGAATTTTTTTAAAAAAATCTTGTATGCAGGCCCTAATTATTGAACAAAAATAGTTTATTATTATTTGCTTTCTATATCTATGTCTTATAAAAACAGTTCTGTTGATTGTCATGTATATCACTGGCTGATTGATGGTGTTATTGAAATTCAAATGGTGTGTGGCAGTGATGTTTATGTGTTTATTGATTTGACATATACTTTTTTTTGGATACTGCGAAAAAGGACTGTAATTCATTGATGTACCATTGATTAATATGGATATATTTTTTCATGTGTTGTTTGATTGAGTCCCTATTTGGGAATGGCAAGAAGTGAATTTGCCATAATCATATAATGGACACTCCTCTATTTTTTTTATTTTTATTAAAAGTTAATCAATATTGAAAAACAATAAATGATAAACTTTTTTTATGTGAGTTAATTTATTACATGTTACTGTTTAAAAGACATACGGAATTCATTTGGTGATTTTAAAAAATAATGTTGATTGTAGTACATGTACTTGGGGTATTGTGCCTGCTCCAAATAACAAATACCTAAAACCAAATTATCAATGACTATGATCTGTATAATCACAATTGGAATGGTGTTATTGGCCGGTAATGACATTGCTCAACACAATATTTTCTCAAGAACTGCAACGTGGTAAAATATAATTTGTATTGGTTTTTCTTGCAAAAATAGTTAATCATATAATTTTTATAATACGGGTGCGCAGAATAGCGTATGAAAAAATTCATAGAGACCTTTGATAAAAGAAAAGGATCAACTAATCCAGAAAATGGCACCAGAAGAATACAAAGGGAGAATGACGGCATTAATCATCTTCAAATATTTTATAATGGGAGCTGGAGACACGATCAAAAATGTAAGTTAAAGACCAATAAAGAGTGCACAATTGAAATTTAGCCTTTTACCCATCTAAATATGCCTAGGTTGGCATATGATTTTGAAAATTGTAAACAATGGCAACTATGCTAAATATGTTTACCTTTTAATTATATAAAGAATATGCATTGAAATGTTATATTTGCGCGTTGGTAAATATTGAAAATCTAAGTGAGAATATATTTGCAGATTGTATCATAATTAACATGACTTGTAGCACGTAATTTTTATAGTGCTGTTAAAATAAACTTTAAAAAATATTATTAAAAAAGGGAATATTGCGTATCCACAAATTGGATTTACTTGATGCGGCTTTGTGCTTTTGATAGGAGAACTTATATGATGTTTATTAATTTATAGGAATACGAAAAAAACGATTTATGGAAAATGTCCAAATTGCAGGACGAAAGGTCAACTGGATGTAATATCTAGTAGTCCTGGAAAAGAAAAATTCAAATGTAACTCGTGTTACCATAAGTTTGGTATGTCTGATTTATAACCTAACTTTTTAGGTGTTATTCTATTATGGACTTTCAAATTGAATTTATCTTTTGCATACAGAAAAATTATACACTGTAAAATAAAATACAACCTGTATTAATCTTTGTTTCTAGTGATTGTAAATTGCTAAATGAAGCCTGGTGTTAGATGAAATAGTATCTTTTGATACGACAAAACATTTTATGCCAACTTAATCCAATGTTTCTTAGTATTACTTAATATGGTATCTTATACATGAATGACTGTTTGAAATTTATATAAGGGGTTTATTCTATGCAACCGCAAAATCATTTTGTCACAATCTTTTTTACTGTTCTTGTCCATAAGAAACCCCGTATATTCATTGATGAAACTCTAAATGGACATGCCTGTTTGCGAAATTGAAATGTGGTTTGTTCTTTAAAAACTACAATCAATTAACCGGGCAATTATTTGCATCTAATTTGCATGGTTTAGAGTAAATAACAAAAAAAAACTGATATTAAAATGATTACAATAGAAACTAATGGTTTTTTCTATTTGTAAATTGTGAATATATGTCTTTTTACCGTAACGAACATGTGTATATATATGGATTATTTATTATTGTGCCTTTCAAATAAAGACTTACATGCCTTGAATCAATCGTGGTTGGTTTTCTTAATTATGGTGCCATATATTTCCAATAATTATCTTATCCTTCTATTAAAACTCATGTCAGGCATATATTGTTAGGTTTAATATTGTTGGCTATCGCTTGAAATGGTGTTTATTTCTTTTTTCATTTCTGTCAAACCTGTATATTATTTTACTTGTTGTTTTATCTGGTCGAGTTTATCGATTTGTTTTAACACCGATTACAGAAATAAAAAATAAAAGTAATTATAAATTATTGTTTGGTAATGAGTTGAATTGTTTGAGGAGTTGTTGATTTGATACAAAACAGACCGTAAAATTTAAAATGTTATAGTTTCAACACTACTTATGGCTGCTACTTTTTTAGTTTTTTATAGATTTAAAACAATGACTCCTGAAGAAACAAAAAAAGCAAATGAACAATGGAAGGATATTACAAAAAGTCTACCTCCAGGAATAGAACTTATGGGTGAGTATAATCATGCGTGGGGGACAGAATATAACGGATTTTTACTTTTTGAGGCTGATAGTAGTGATGATTTTATGGATTGGTGGGCCAAATTTAAAGATGGTATCAGATGGTATGTGGACCATACCCATACAATTACCGCAAGAAGAAAATAATTTTGAATACTGTTTTTAGTATTCGAAGACAACAGTTTTATTTTATAGTGTATAAAGTGATGTATGGAATTTAACGCCTTTGTTTTGGTTAATTGTGGTCTAGGTTCGGAAACAAAGGTGATGGATGAAATTAGGGTTCTTAACTATGTGGAAAAGGTTTATCGGGTATATGGGGTGTATGACATAATAGTTAAAGTTGCCGCAAATGACAAAGAAGATTTGCAACGAAAAATTCTACTGTTAAGAAGAATTGATGAAATTAAATCTACGTTGACATTGTTAGAATTAAATAAATAATGCATAATATACTTTAAATTACGCTAACTTTGGTCAATTTGGCAGCATATTTTCTTGTTTTTTAATCAAATATGTTGTTGTTTTTTAGCGACCAATTGAACTAACCTTAAAACAACTGAGTCAAGTTGATAAAAACCTGTTTCCTAGCATAATGAATAGTTTTTTTTATGTATAAAAAAATTTTAAAGTTATTCTATCGTTTGGGGATTAAATTTCATTGGTAGTTCATGAACATCCTTCCATTTTTTGGATATAGTATCCATTATCTTTGATGTTTTTTTCAACCATTGGTGGAGCTTCCTGGATATGGCAGAATTGACATTCTTCTTGAGTCATCTTTTGTTCTCCTTGTTCGACATTTTGCAAAAATTCTTTGCCATACTCTATTGCTTTTTCATGTGGTGTATTTGCTTCCACAATGACATCAAAATGCATTATTCTGCCATCTTTTTTTGTAACATATGTATCATAAACTGCGCATTCCATAAATTTAATTAATTGTTATTATATTTATTTTATTTCATTGGTTTTATCCTCTTTGAGAAGAAAAAAAATTAATATATTTACTCTTACCCTGTCTTTATCAAGGAGTTTTTTTGTTATTGATTTTGTTTTTTTCTAGTCCTATAGGCCTAGGTCATATTACCCGAGATATCGCGATTATGGATAAATTGATGCAATTATATAATTACAATAATATTGGATTTGTTACAGGGTCTGCAGCATATGAGTTTATCCTTAATGTAAATAATTCTATAGATCGTAACAGCATGTTTATATCGAATTTGTATAAACCACCCGATTTTTCAATAATCGATGGAAAGTTAAATAATGGTTTTATGTGGTTATTAAAATATCTTTATTACTATGCCAATTGTAAAAAAAAACTAAAGGATTTCTTGTACTCTCGTGGCTGCCCGAATATTCTTTTTGATCTAGTGATAAGTGATGAGGATTTTGCCATATTGTCTTTTACTAAACACCATGATGTAAAAAAAATATTCATTACCGATGTGCTAAATACCCAATTTGGTAAATCGTTTTTATCGTCAAAATTTGAGAAACTTCTAAATAACTCAATGCGGAGTTTAATTAATCATTCTGAATGCGTTATAATTCCAGAGATAGGTGAAGACAAAGATAATTTTTTTTACGTTGGGCCTATTGTTAGAGAAATTAGTAACACCAGGGATGAGTTGAGAAAAAAGCTATCTTTTAACAAGAAAACGGTTCTGGTGTCTACAGGAGGGACTAATGCGGGTTTGTATCTGTTGAAAAAAACCATTGAATCGTTCTCATATTTAAAAAATAACAATGAGTATGATTTAGTTATTTTGTCCTCCTTTGGCGACACATTACCAAAACTAAATCAAAATTGTAGATATGTCGGGTGTGCAAACAATGGACATGAGTATGTTAAAGCGGCAGATTTGGTTATATCTCTCGCAGGAAAATCAACAGTCGATGAAAGCCTGGTATATGGAACTCCTGGAATATTTATTCCTATAAAGGATCATTTTGAACAGGAACATCGGGCTAAATTGTTGGGTTTCAAATACGATGATGTTTTTAAATTGGTCGGGCTAATGGAAGAAAAACTTTCTAGCACCAATCCTGTTGAAACAAAGAAATCTAAAAATGGTGTTTTTAGGGCTGCTAAAATAATACATAAAATTTTAAATTATTAATAACTCGATGATTTATTGTTTTTATATTGGAAAATCTGATAATAGTAAAATTTGGAGGATCTGCTTTAGGTATCGATGGCGCTAAAATACCTATTGTAATCCGCAGGATTAAAGAATTAAAAAGGAATGCCAAGAAGATTGTCTGTGTGTTTTCTGCACCCCTTACGCATTATGAGGGCAAGAACCTATCCATGACTGACGTTGCCATTAGAGTATCTAGAAACTATGCTTCACTTAACCCTGTGGATATAGATATTTTTCGAGAGGTTTATCTAAAAATATCTGACAAGTATTTGTCATATGACTATAGACAAAAATTTGTATCTGATTTAGAAAATTTCACTAAAATTGTACTAATTTCACTTAAACAGGTGACCGAAAACAGGCGATTTGTAGACGTGAGCAGATCCAGGATACTTGCTTACAGTGGTGAAATTGTTATATCATGCCTAATGAATTATATATTGAAAAGCAATGGTGTTAACTCTGAATCCGTGTCTGTAGGTGAATGGCCTATTGTTACCGATGATAATTTTGAAGCCGCCAATTTCATGTTAGATGAATCCAAAAAACATCTAAACTCTTTGATTAACTTATTGGAAATCCATGATGTTTTGTGTATTGGCGGATTTATTGGAAAAACGGTTGATGGTTTGGAAACTACGTATGAAAGAGGTGGTTCTGACCGAACAGCTGCCGATCTAGGCGTTTTACTTTCTTCTAGTTATAATGTTCTTATTGATTTTGAAAAAGATAATGCTGTGTTAAGTGCCGATCCTCGCATAATTTCAGATAATTTACAATATGTAGAATCGCTTTCATATAACGAGGCTAAATTGGCTGGAATGTTTGGTATGAAAATTCTGGACCCTATAGCTATAAAAGACATCGATGATAATAATCTGGATATACCAATTGTAATAACAAATATTTCTGACCCTGGCCGTTTTACAAGGATTAAAAAACAAATATCTTTTGAGGATATGGAGCGTGAATCAAAAATTAAAATAGTCACAGGAAAAAGAAATTGTGTTATAGTTAGAATGGAGTCTATTGCAGCATCTCATATGGTAGCATTATTAGAAAAACAACGACAATATCATGATTTTGTAAAACTATCTCCCTATAGACAAGATAATTATGAGATGACCAGATTTTTGTTTTTAGATGCAGATTATGTCAAAAGGCATGAAAAAGCTTTTCGGTCCTTTTATCCAAAAGTGGAAATGGTGTATGCTAGAGGGGTTGTTACCCTTATAGGCGATTCCATGTGGAAAGTCCCAAAAATTGTGTCTGAAACAAGCAGTATAGTTAGTCAACAGGATATTAACATACTAAACATAGATGCACAAGAAGAAACTTCAAGAATTCTTATAGTTGTTGAGGATAACAGTGTTGAGGAAGTAATAAAGTCTATACATTCAAAAGGCACAATTATAAACTAATTGAATTTATCTAATTAAAACTGATGTTGGAAAGTAAAAAGATATGGGTTGACGGGGAGTTGATAGATTATGATGAAGCTAAAGTACATGTATTAACTCATGGATTGCATTATGGAACGGGGGTATTTGAGGGAATAAGATCTTACGCTACTGACAATGGCACTGCAATTTTTAGACTTGATGATCACATAAAAAGGTTATTTAATAGCGGCAAAGCATACTTTATGCATTTTGAATGCAATAAAGATGAACTTAGACAATCTGTAATTGATACTGTAAAAGCCAATAATGCAGGTGAGTGTTATATTAGAATAATTGCATTTTATGGATATGGTAAATTAGGTGTCAATCCTTTACCAAACAAGGTTTCTATTGTTATCGCTGTTTTGAATTGGAGTGAACATATAAAAAAAGAAAATAGGGAAGAGGGGATTGCAACTATGGTTTCATCTTGGATGAAGTTGGATGTAAAAACAATGCCGACTCATGCCAAAGGTGTTGCAAACTATGCTAATTCTGCTTTAGCTAGGATGGAGGCCATAAAATCGGGCTGTGACGAGGCACTAATGATGAATTCCAATGGGTTTATCGTAGAGGCCAGTGCAGAAAATATTTTTTTAGTAAAAGGTGATGTGATATACACCCCTCCGATTTCTACCGGTGCCTTGGAGGGAATAACTCGTGACACTGTTATTGAAATAACAAAGCAAAATAAAATCCCTTTAAGGGTAGACAATATATCTAGGGATGAATTGTATTATTTTGATGAAGCATTTTTAACTGGCACTGCATCTGAGATTGTACCTATAGGAAAGATTGACCATCGAATCATAGGTGATGGGAATGTTGGGCCAACAACAAAAAAAATTCAAAATCATTATGGGCAAATTGTAAGGGGAAAATACAGAAATGACAATACTTCTTGGTTGACTTATATTAAATAAAAAATCCATTTCTGAATTCAATATGGTAATTTTTGGCTATTTTTGAATAACTTTATCTGTTACTGACTTTGGCTATGTTGAGAGCGAGTTTTACAAATTGTGTGGTATTTGTACTAGATTGATACATTCTCTAAATGATCGCAATTTTGACTTTAGCTTGATAATTTCAATATATGGAAAACTGCCTTTGCAAAACAATCTCAAATCCAAGACATTGATGTCTGAATTTTAGGCATCAAGCCTTGTATTTGGTTTTCAGTGCTGAGTGTGCTCAAAATAACATATGCTCATCGTATAGGTTATGATGTTGATTTGTATATTTTTGATAAAGATGTTGCATATCTAAAATTCGTATTAAAATGTCCCCCTTCATATTGGATGTATTCATGCTTTATTCCCAATTTTTTGCATTTTTCACTAAAAACCTTTGTTCCTATGAATAGATTGAATTCGTCATCTTTTCCACAATCAAAAAATAACAAGTTCATGCTTTTCAAATTATTCTTAAAATTATCAATCATGTTGATGGGGTCTTTGTTTTTCCATTCAAGCCACACTTGTTCTTTAATTTCGCCTGTTTTTAGATCAAATGGTAGATTTATTCCTACATTGGTGCCATTAGTTTTTTTTGGAGAGTAATGAGCTGCCATGGATAATACATTTAAGGTGGTAAAGTCACTTTTTTCACTTTTATTTTCTTTATTCCAGAAATTCTTTAACCATTTCTCCGGCCCCCCAGCTTTTTTGAGCACCTTAAATGCCAGTGGAAAATCCGGTAAATAGCAATACTCAAATACTGAATCAAAGGAGTGAGCAGCTATTGCTTTAAACATTTTTGGATATTCCATGCCGATTGTAACTGCTCCATATCCTCCAGAAGATTTTCCCAACAAACTTTTATTGGCAATGTTGTATTTGGAATTTACGAAAGGTATGATTTCCTCGAGTATGTAGTCTTTATAACGGCCAATTGCAATTGAATTTAGGTATTGGCTGCCTCCAAATTTATTGAAACAGTCGGGAACAACAATTACCATTTCACCGCATTTATTTTCGCTAATTAGATTTTCTAATATCTGATAAATTGTTAGCGAAAAGGGGTTGTTATTGATAGATGAATAGTTATTACTTCCAAATGCTGGCAACAAAAAGACTGTTGGATAGCCTTTTGAAAGGCTCTTTGAATAGTTCTCAGGAAGATAAACTATTATGTCCCTTGTGTAGGGATCCTTTAGCGGATTGTTTTTTAATACCTTGCTTTGGAGTTTATCAATTTTTATTTGCCCTTTCAATTTTATCCATAACTGGGATATCTTTCTTTAATTTTTTTCTTTAAGTTTGTTGATAGTTTTTCTGATATGTTTTTATGATATGGATTGTTATCTATGATGTTTTTGTTTGTAAACAGAAACGGGCCATATAAATAGTCAATACCTTTTTCTGGGATAGTTGGTTCAAGAGAACCTAAAAATGAATTTAGCTCATTGTTTACATAGTCAATATCTTTTCTTGCAATCATTTCTTGTTCTTGGGATATTTTTTTAAACAGATTCATTATCATTGGTGGGTCTATTTTTCTGTATCCGAATGGAGGCATATCTTCATTAGTCATTTTTTTCAATTTTGATGGTTCTATATCTAATTTTGTTCCAGTAATCATTGGCATGGGTTTGAATAATGAATCAATTTTTAGCTGCCATGCTTCATCAGGATTTGTTACTGTTGCATCAAAAAAACCATCATGAATTGATGTAGTCGAAATTATGAAATTCCAATTCTTTGGATTAACTGTATATTTTTGGAATATGTTTTTAGCTAAAATTTTATCATCAAGTATTTCCATATATTATAGTGATAAATAATTTAATAATAGGTTTGCGATTAAAACAAATATAATTTGTCATGTATTAATTAACTTGTCCAATGTGGTAAATGGTGGATTTTTTCCGGTCAATGTAAATGATGTTGAATTACCTTTTCTGCCGTTTTCTCTGATATAACCTAATTTTTTAAATATTGCCAAAGATATCTTTCCGCGTTGCCTGTTGTTTCCACAGGCTTTTCTTTCTTTGTCTTGTAAATCTTGCAAAATAAACTCTCCTTTCTTTGTAATTTGGGATAATTGCTGACAGGCTTTCCATAACTTTGAAATGTTGGAATCGTTTTGTCTTAGCGATCCCATATGTAGTATTCGCGAATATCTTTGAGTTATTATTTGGGCTGAAAAATCCAAATCATCTGTTTTCTTGCAATATAGATTGTATATACTTTTTCTGTTGCGTGGGTTTTTTTCTTCTATATTGAACCAAAAGCTGTATCCTTCTGGTTCGGAAAAATATTGATTTACATTTTTGTTCTCTTTTTCATTATCTTTGTTATATGTCCAATTTCTGTTATCATTTAGTATTTTTTGGGCGTCACTCAATCTTTCATAATTGACAATAAATTTTTTTCTTTTGTTGGTTTCTAATTTTAACAGTATGCCACTGTCCACTAAAATATTTAAAGCAATTGTTAGGTTATTTTCGTAGTGTCTTCCTGATAGTTTTTTTATTTGATCTTCAAACAATACATTATGAATTCCCTCTCCAATTAAATTATATAATATCCATCTTTTCCATTCAGAAATTGAGGTCACACTAGTTTATCTACCACAAATGACATTCTTATCAATGTTTAGGAACATTTTATATTCCCAAGAGATAAAATCATGGAAGTTACAGAATCGCATTTTTCACTCCCATTTATTATTCTGTTACATTCATCCGCCATTATCTCATAGTCATTTGTGATTGTATTTTCATAATTTAATTCCTGACATTTGTCATTTTCATTGGCTGCTTTAACATACATGGTATTATGGGAATTATCAAGATGAGTAACAAATGCAACGACAAGAACTATTCCTACTAATAATCCGGATATTGAGCCTTTTTTTATTCTATTTGCAGCCAATCTTTCTTTTACTGAATATTGTTAGGTATGATAGATTTTAAATCTATCTCTTTCTTGTATTTTGAAAAATTATGCGTTAGCGTATTTTTTATGTTCATATTTATTTTATCATTGTTTCTTTATTATCCAATGTTAGAAAATCATCTATTTTTGTTTGAATTTGTTGAAACACTTCGTCAATATTTTTATTTCCATCTATGTCGATTAAGCTATATCTTGATCTCATCTTTTCAAATTCTTTTTTTAACGCATATTGATATTTTATAAATGAATCATAAATATCATTGGAAATTCCAAGATCCACTCCGGATTCATAATAGTCTAGGGAGTATTTTTTTTGAAATACCCTGTTTATCAAATTATATGAATCCACATCCAAATAAAATACCATATCTGGTTTTATGGCAAAACTAAACAAATTATGCAGCCAATTTCTATTTATTCCTCTAACAGAACTTCTTGCTATGGGCGTATAGATATATCTGTCAGAAATTACAATAAAACCCGCTTTTAGCGCTGGAATGATTTTGTTCTCTATTTGATCTGCAAAATCTGCGGCATAATAGAGAGCCATGGTTCTTTTTCCCAACAAAAAATTTCTTTTTGCTTCTTTGATTCCTTTGGAAACAAGATCTGATCGTCCTAACCCTGCATTTATTACTGCGTGTCCCTCAGCTTCAAGTTTTGTTGTTATTTTTTGTATCTGGGTGCTTCTTCCAGATGCGTCGGGACCTTCTATTACAATAAAAGACCCTTTTATCTGTATATCTTGGGTATACTTTAGACCTGATTTAATGATTTTTATTTTGTTTTTCTTCCCAGTATGCTTTTTTAATGTCATTGTATGATTTCCCATTTATGCCACCATTGTTTTTACCCTGACTTTTTGTTGTTTAGTATCTTTAGAATATGCTTTCTTGTTATGTTTTGTTGCTTTTCAATATCCATTGTTGCATCAATTACTGTAAAATTTTGTGAATCTATCATTGATTCATATTGATCTGTAATTCTACCTTGAAATATTCTATAGCTTTCAAATTCGTCTTTGCTTATATTCAAATCCATCCCCGCTTCATAATGTTTTAGTTTTGGTCTTCCAGAGATAATTCTGTCAACTGCTGTTTCAATTGGTATTTGAAAATAAAACACTATGTCTGGTTTTATGGCATAATTATAGACGTTTTCCACCCATTTTTTATCACATCCTCTTACAGTGTCTCTTGCTAATGCTGTGTAGATGTACCTATCCGCAAGTACAATATATCCAGCTCTTAACAGTGGGTAGATATTTCTTTCATATCTGTCTGCAAAATCTGTTGCATGAAGGAGGGAAAAAATTGTTGGCGTCAATATTGCCTTTCTTTTGCCTTTGGAGGTAATTTCTTTAACAGATGCAGAAGAATTCCATTCGGTAAAAAAAACATTATATTCTTTTAACCTCAACCATTTATCTAATAAACGGATTTGAGTTGACTTTCCTGAACCGTCTATTCCCTCAACCACTATGAGAATTCCAAAATCTTTCCTATCCTTAGTTTTATATCTATTAGAAAAATGCAATGAAAATACCTCTGTTTTATAATATGTATTGTCTTTGACCAAAAATACTTTTCCGTTTAACCGTTTTCTGACATTAATGCCTTTTTAACCTGCTCTTAATCTATACATACGTTGTTTTATGACATGTACTGCATTTGTGTTTTTGTTAATTGCGTGTTGTCATATGTTTTTTTATCTTCCCTGTTCACCTAGCATTGTTGGATGATAATTTCTCATCAGTATCGGTTGATTGTATTGTATGAAAATGGTTAATATCTTTAAACTACTATTGAATAATTCCAAAATTATCTTGCATTTTATTTAACTGACTTGGTATGGATGTCGCAAACAAAAGATTTTTTACTAGGGTGACAGGGCCTTATCATAATAAAAAAGGCTTAAATGTGATAAAACTAAAAAATCTTTATAGTATTTGTCTATTAATAAAAATGTTTAATGATAGATACCATTGTTTGCATTAAAAAAATAAAATTGTGTTTGAGATCTTTCTTTGTTGACTGTGCATTTTTAAAATTCGTTATCTTTGCATTATTAATTTTGTCTGTTTTTTACTCTAATACATTTGTTCCAGCCATGGCTTTGCCATCTTTAGACGATAACATCAATTATGCGTCCAATTCTTCTTTTATATCTAATGGGACAAGCAAGAACATTAACTTTTTACAATATGTTAATTCTATGGAGGGATTTAGCATAAATTATACTGACGATTGGCGAGTGGGATCATTGAATCAGATTCAGCCGTTACCTCTTATCTTGGATTATCGCGAATCAGTTTTTTTTTATCATCTAAATGACCTGCAGGGTTTTGCTGTTTATTCTCATAAATTACAGTACAATTTTTTTGACGACCTTGTAAATATATTTACTGATCAAGTACAAAATCAAAAATCAACCTTAGATGGTTTCGCCATCACTTTTTTTCAAAAACTCTTGGACAAGAAACTTGAGAATTTTAACTACATTAAATCTGAATCGGGAGAAGTGATACTTAAAAATGATTTACCTGCTAGAGTTATAGTTTTTGAATTTATGCAGGAAAATAAAGTCTATAAGGTATTAACTATTTTAACAATAAAAAATGATAGAGTGTTTATTCTGGAATACTATTCTGAAAAAGATGTTTATTCCAAAAGTTTTAACATTGCAAGATCGTTTATAGATTCCTTTAAGATATTGTAAATAATGTTGCTGAATTGCTTTTTTATTAAACAATAAAGCCATAACAGTTTCTTCTTTTCTTAGTTTACATTTTAAGTATTTTACAGACAAGTTTTTTTCTTCATTTGTGTTGTTATTTTTTCTAGTATATCCCTTAGAATCATAATAATAGCACTATCAGAGGAAAGGCAATTATAATTTATTCTTTTAAACAAGGTAATCGGATATGAATTTGATATTTCAATTTATTGCTATTTCTTCTATTGTCTTTGTGATGGTTCTATCTACAGATAGCCATTATCTCAAATACATTTTTTCAGAGTCATTTTCAAGTCATTATTCTACTAATTTCTATTCAAATAACTACTTTAAATCAAATCAAACTTCTTTAGATACCGGTTGTGATTTTTTAAATCTTTGTGGAAAAAACATTGACAATGAATTAGGTGAGGTTAGTTTATCTTTTAATAATAAAATTGTCGATATCTCTTACCTTACCTCTGTTCTGGAATTGCCATTCCCATAATTATGGTGCTTATAAGTAACAAAATAGTTAGTTCAATTTTTCCTCATTCCTGTAAATCGTCTATCAGCTTTGGATCCCTTTTTTTTAATATCATTATGAATCTTTCAAGTTTTCTTATGGTTTGAGGGTGTAGATGGTGTTCTATTCCTTCGGCATCTAAATGTGCGGTTTCATTATCCACTCCTATCATTTTTAAGAATTCGGCAAATAAACTATGTTTTTCCTGGATATTTTTTGCTATTTGAATACCTTGAGATGTCAATCTTAATCCTCTATATTTCTCATAAATCAGATAACTGTTCTCATCTAGCTTCTTTACCATCTTGGTTACACTTGGGGAACTGACATTGAGATATTTGGAAATGTCTGCAGTTGTAGCATATCCTTTTTGCTGGATCAGTTCATAAATCACTTCAAGATAGTCTTCCATTCTATCTGTTCTGATTTCGTTTTCTTTTTTTTCATTATGAGCACTACGGATACAGTCCAATCTTTTTTCAAATTGATTTTTCTTTATCCTTTGTGATTCGTCTATTGACAAACCATTTTGTTTAACTTTTCGTGCAACATAATTCTTTCCCTCCATCGAGAACTCTAAATATGATCCCCTGGCTAATCATTTTCTAGGTGGTCATATGTCATGTCTTGATTATGAATCCGAATCTCTTTGTTTATTGGTGTGGTTACCATACAATTAATAAATACTTCCTTTTAGTGTTTATTTGTACTTGTAGTTTTTTATGCCTATTTCTATTCTAGAACTTGCAGGATAATCAAAAGATCTCTTGCATAATTGGAAACAAACTATACAGTTCAATATGACATAGCATCGGTTTCTATGTATGGTGGTTAGTT
>Ga0183260_10002588_pt1 | contig 14912 bp, 14 predicted proteins | sample AntDrymUQ4972206_2_FD_129768 | JGI IMG/M metagenome (GOLD analysis project Ga0183260, IMG submission 129768) | Polar desert sand microbial communities from Dry Valleys, Antarctica - metaG UQ497 (22.06) (version 2) (version 2) | ecosystem: Environmental > Terrestrial > Soil > Desert | place... | reverse complement strand
TGGGAGTGTTGGTTGGTGTGGGAGTGTTGGTTGGTGTGGGAGTGTTGGTTGGTGTGGGAGTGTTGGTTGGTGTGGGAGTGTTGGTTGGTGTGGGAGTGTTGGTTGGTGTGGGAGTGGGAGACGGAGCAATAGATTGTGATAGAGTCTGTGCTGGTGTTGGTGTTGGATCTTTTGGGGATAATTTTTCTATGGGGTTTTGTGTTGGAAGTGTGGGTGTAGGTGTTATAGGTAGAGTTGGGGTTGGCCAAGGTGTTACAGCTAGAGATTGCATAGGTGTTGGAGATGGAGCTTGCGTTGATTCTGTTTTAGGTTGCTCTAGAAAACAGTTAGGATAAGTTCCTGTTGTACCTGTAGGACATTCTGATGGTTTTGGAGTAAGCTGATTGAATGGGGGTAAATCGGATTTGTCTGTAACGGATTGGCTAGGTTCAACAGTTAGTAGTCCTTGAAGGTTTGTTGGAGAAGGTGTAAATGAACCTAAACCGCCGTCATTGTCTTCACTGGGTTCTGCTACTGGATTGCCAGATTGCCTATTAGACTCATCCGCTACTGGATTGCCAGATTCACTTGCAGTACTGCCACCATCGCCATCTGAGCCGCCACCAGCCTCTTCGCCACTGCCGCCACTATCGCCGTCGCCTTCATCTGAGCCGCCACCAGCCTCTTCGCCACTGCCGCCACTATCGCCGTCGCCTTCATCTGAGCCGCCACCAGCCTCTTGGCCTACAGTTGCAAATGCCACATGCCTATTGAAACTGTTGTCAACAAAATATCCACTTGTAGAATCTGAAGTGCTTGAGGGCAAAAGGCTTGAGGGCAAAAGGCTTGAGGGCAAAAGGCTTGAGGGCAAAAGGCTTGAGGGCAAAAGGCTTGAGGGCAAAAGGCTTGAGGATATTGGACTTGACATGAGCATGAATGAAAAAATCGATATAAAAACTATAGCGCAAACAGCAGACATACTATATTTAAGGAACAAAACAGTTATCATTTCCCATATCTGTAGCAACCCAATCTAAATATTAAGGGTTTTGTTTTCAATTAAACGCAAAACAAAACAAAAAAAACCATAATTTATTATCTTGAACGTCAATCTAACCCTGTGCGCATTGATATTGAAATTGTTTACTCATTGTTGTTTTCTTACACAATCAAGTCAGATCAAAACATTTTTTGATAAGCAACATATACTATTTTAATATATCAAATGATAATTCAAAATACAATATCACACAATGTATTTAACGCCGGTAGGTTTTTATCAAAAATAAACAATACAAGATATACTGTTCCACAATTAGTAACCTTGTTTGTAATATTCCTACTATCTATGGCCCTTTGTGAAAATCAAAGAGCAATCTATGGCCAAATGAATAACACAACTAACACCATTGACACACTATCTAATGACCCCTTAACCTTAAACCAGAAGGGTTACGAGCTTTATTCTTTGGGAAACTATAACGAAGCTATAAAGCATTTTGAAAAGAGTTTAGAAGTGGATCCAAACAACGAATATGCATCAACCATGAGATCAGTTTCTCTTGCTTTGGTTGGATCAAGTAACAATGCTGGTAATATCTCGAGTAACAATAACTTGACATCCTCATCCAATGGTGATATAGACAATCCTCAATCTACAATCCAACAACAGCAGCAACCGGTGCAACAACAGCAGCAACCGGTGCAACAACAGCAGCAACCGGTGCAACAACAGCAGCAACCATCAGAAGACCCATCACTGCTATTAACTCAATCGCCTCAACCACAACCACCATCAGAACAACAACCACAGATCAACCAACAACACGAAGAGGTTGACAGTTTTATAGCAAGTGGTGAGGTAAACACCGCCGTTCTCACTAATTCGACAACATGGGATGCAAGTGGAGATTGGAATATGGTAGTGGAGGAAGGAGAAATAGAAACATTTGCAACAAACATGACATGGGTTAGCGGCCAAACCGGACACACTCATGAATTTGTAGATTTCACATCAGATGAGGAAATAGAATTACCCCCAGATAACCTGGTATCCATAGAAGGGGAAATGGGAGTTGGGACAAACGGCGACATTTCTTGGGAGGATGTTCCCGCTACAATAAATATCGGTGCGGGGGGAAGAACCATTTCCATATCGTTGGACCATGAAGAAACAGACCACCATTTCTCTGGACAGCACATAACAGGGACTGTGAGTTTGCTTACGCCGTGTGCTTCCACTCCGGGAGCAGACATGGTGGTATATCCAGCTTGCGGCTAAATCAAAGTGGTTAGAATTATTTTCCCTTTGCCACACAATTAAAAAAACAACTAAACTATTTTTTTTTGTTTAATCCATAGGGTATCAAAACAGATTTTGCAATCATACCGTCATCACCTCTTTCATTATTTGCCAAGATGTAACTTTACCATTATGAGAAAGCACTAGCCATAGTGAAGGATATTATCTTCTGCAGTCATTGTATTGGTTTAACTTGGGCTCGTCTTTTCCTCTTTTCTTCTTTTCCACATCCCTTCACCGTATTTTATTGCCCAGAGTCTTCCGTAATTTGGGCATTCATTCGGCTGTTCTGTTAAAAGGATTCTCGGTTCATTCATTTGACAGGGTTAATCAAGTATCATTTGGAAAACTATCCCCATAGCATAGGAAAACCAAGATATTTATAATGTAGTTAGTCACATTTTGGAAACCAGTTATAGGTATAGGCATGATTTTTTCGATAGGAAAAAATGAAAATCATTCAATGCGCTTTAGAGTTTTTCACATTCCTCAATATTGAAAAAAAACAATTTCAATCCTCTTATAATAACATAAAAGTAGTATTGTAGTAGAAGAGGTAGTAGTCACAACCATTAACATATTAATGAGATGGTTGCATATAATAGGGGGTTTATTAGATATGTTGGTCGGTACAGTTGAAGGGCCGCCCAACAACAACTATACACAATCTAATAAGCCCCATAACATCACTCTCAAGATTAAGGGCATGGTAGTCCGACAAGTAATTTCACATCTTGAAATTTTATGTCAAAGGCTGTTTTTCTTCTATTTAGCAATTCCCTCCAGCGTTTCCGGCAATTTTACAGGCACAGAGTTTGCGAAAGCATCTGCGCTTAAGATAAATAAAATAGCATATTTGCCGATTGGTTACAATAATGACAATCCATGTTGTTTTGAAGTCAATGGTAGAGGAATTCCTTTAATATCATTATCATGGTACATCTGATTTGGATAACAATAACCCGTATGTTAGTGTGGTAAAGCTTCAGGAACAGCTTGCGAAAAAGGTTATCTCAAAGGATGACTTTGACAGGGAAGTTGAATTTGTATGTGGGGTGGATGTATCATACAAAAAGGAAGTTGCACATTGCTCAGCTGTAATAGTCAAAAAAAATACTTTGGAGGTAGTAGAGGTGGCCAAGAGCAAAAGCAAGATAAAACACCCATATATTCCCGGCTTGTTTATTTTGAGAGAATCACATCCTATACTGCACACTATAAGGTTGCTTCAGAATCCATTTCAACTTTTGCTGGTTGATGGGCATGGAATACTTCACCCTAGAAGATGTGGTTTGGCTTGCTACAATGGCATAATTACAAACAATCCCACCATCGGGGTTGCAAAAAGATTGCTATGCGGAAGTACTCAACCGGATGGTTTTGTGAAATACAAAGAGGATGTTCTTGGGTATGCCATAAAAAGAGAGGGTAACCCAAAGAAAATGATTTATGTGAGCACTGGTCACAGGATAAGCTTGCCCTCCTCAGCGCGACTGGTTAGGTCACTAACAAAGATGGGCCAGTTGATTCCAGAGCCCCTTAGAGTTGCAGATATCTCATCTAAGGATCATGACAATAGGGGATACATTGAACTTTAGGCTACCTGTAGCGTAACTAAACACAGAACACCCTTTTAGGTTGATTCAGTATTAACACACATAGCAATAGTTCATTGTACTGTATTGCTTTTAGGTCTGACTCTATCTTATGACCTGGAAATCTCTTTGCTTAACACAAGGTAAATGAAAGCGAATAAAGACATGGATTTAACCTAACTGTTACGAAGTGGAAGACCTTATGGTAAGTTTTTCATCCTTATGGTTGTTATTATCTTACCTAGGTAACACAATTCCCCCCTATGCCGCATTAGCAATTAATAAAGGAACAGAAAATACAGATTAACCCACATTGACAAATGGTCCATGTGCTCTTTAGTTTTCATTACGGTTCCTGGGATCTCATAAATTTTCTTTCTAATTGATATTGATTTTCCTTTTCAAAAGTAGAAACACGTTGAAAGGCACAGGTAATTGATTGGCATTTATTAATATACTTTTGATCCCTTGCATATTTTTATACTTCTCAAAATAATCAATCCTCATGGATAAATCTAGCCTTACGGAATTGGAGGAAGGGAAACAGGGTTATGTTCAAAAAATCTCCCCATTTCTGTGGTTCGACAGCCAGGCTGAAGAGGCGGCAAAATTTTATGTGTCAATTTTCAAAAACTCAAAAATTAATGAGGTTACCCGATATGGAAAAGAAGGATATGAGATTCACGGAATGCAGGAGGGAACGGTAATGACGGTGGACTTTGAGATTGAGGGGCAGGGGTTCGTGGCTCTCAACGGCGGCCCTGTGTTCAAATTCAACGAGGCCATTTCATTTCAGGTGAAATGCGAGACTCAGGAAGAGCTGGATTATTATTGGGATAGGCTTTCTGAAGGTGGCGATGAAAATGCGCAGCAATGTGGTTGGCTCAAGGACAAGTATGGGGTTTCGTGGCAAGTGGTACCCATTATTTTGGCCAAGATGATACAGGACAAGGATACAAAGAAATCGCAAAAAGTCATGAAGGCAATGCTCCAAATGCATAAGTTTGACATAAAGACCTTATGTCAGGCTTATGATGAAACCTAGCAGTGAGAAAAACAATCACGGTTTTGTAGATGCCTTGGATGATTTCGCCCCTGCCCTAGAACTGAACGGAGAAGAGGTATCAATGGCGGTAAATCCCATATAATCGCAATCAGGTTATCACCTTATGGATAGGAATCTTTTTTTTCCTAAATTGCCTTTATTCACCTAATGTTAGCCGAAATAGACAGATTATCGATAACACTGTTAATGGACAACTATACTGACAGATTGTTGCAGCCATCATATCCGGCGGTTCGGCCTCCAATGATAAAGGACGAACAGTTTCTTCCTCCCCCCGTTGCGGAACATGGCTTTTCAGCCCTGATAAGAGCCACATGTTGTGGCAAAAGCGAAGGAGAAGAAGGAGAAGGCAATAAAAGCAAAACCTGTAAAGAAAGCACAGTTCTTTTTGGTTGCGGAACCAGTGAAAATGGTGTTGTGCATAATGCAGATATACTGGGGATAGACTTCAACTCCATAGACTCCATCGTACTTAGCCATGGGCATTTTGATCACTTTACAGGTCTCCCAAAAATACTTGAAAGGATAGACAAACCCATCAGAATGGTCTGTCACCCTGATGCGTTTTTGAAAAGATGGCTAGTATTCCCCAATGGTAAGGGTAAGGCAAAAATGCCTTTCCTAGATAAGGATAAATTGCAAAGGCAGGGAGCAATCATAACAGCAAAGAAAGGGCCGAGCGTAGTTTCCGAAGGTAATGTAGAAGAATACCAATACCAAGATCCATTAAACAACAGCACGAAAACACCAACACCAAAGTTATTAGTTACCGGTCAGATTCCAAGAATCACACCCTATGAGAAAGGATTTCCATTGCAGTATAGGGAAGATCTTAACAAAGGTAACCTTATTCACGATCCCCTGGTAAATGATGATCAGGCCATTGTTGCGAATATCGGCAAAAGGGGTTTGGTGGTCATTAGCGGTTGCGCCCATGCGGGTATTGTCAACACAATCGACTATGCCAAACGGCTCACGGGAATCAGCAAAATATTTGCCATTGTAGGAGGCTTTCACCTTACAGGTGGGGGAATCTATGAAGAGGCCATAGAGCCAACAATAGCGGAGTTGAAAAAGATGGACCCAGGCTATCTGGTTCCCTGTCACTGCACAGGATGGAAAGCTACAAGCCGGATAATCCAGGAACTATCTGAAAAGTTCCTGCAGCCAACTGCGTGCACCACTTTTACATTCGACTCGAACACCTAAGCATTGATATCAGGAACACTACAAAAAGGTTATAGCAATAGATCTCCCTCATATCTATCCCCATCACAGGAATATAACATAGTGGTAGTGGTCCTAAATTCGTTTTTTTATCAGTATTTTTTTTAAAATCCAGATATCATTAAAAGAACATCAAACCAACAACAACAAAACAAACAGGAAAAACGGTTATCGAAACCGGATAAAGAAAAAAAGGGTTAATTAACCATTCTGGTAACAGGTGCTTTGTCCTTAGAGTTCAGTGCAAGCATTATTTTCAACCCCGTAGCAACATCTTACAGTATTTGACTCAAAGATTGGTACCCTACAACTTTACAATTTGCCTTAACATGTATTTGTAAACCTGGATAATTATTTAACCCCATATTTCCAAGTTACTATCCTAGGGAATAGGCATGCCTGAACTATGACACGAATGTAAAGTTAGTTTTGGATGAACATATCGATTACCATCTCGCGACTATGGCATGTTACAAGCGACAGTATTATAAAGGCAAATTAAAGAATACCGCATTTTATCTCGGTCAATAATCTTTATGGCATCCTTTAAATCATATAAATAATCATGCAAAAAGGATTCTGGTTGTCAAGATTATTATGACACTAATCCCATTTCAATGCACACAAAAAGGGAAAACGAAATAACCAAAAGATCCCTGTTCATGATCGGTTTGCAAAATCAACGCGGACGCCACAGCAAATTACATACAGAAAGCCAAGGTTTGCGAGGTTGTTCTCACGCATCACCATATATACATATATATATTTTTATATACTAGTTTTAATAATTTTTCTTGATCTGTGTCCAATTTTGGAAATAATCCCACCAGTCAAAGCATAAACGATGACCAGGATACCAAAGTCCTTTACGATAATGACAAAATCCTTCATAAAATCCTCGAAATATTTGAATCAACCAATGAATCGCTTGATGGCTGCATGGACAACATAGAGTTACCAATGCATGTATTAATTGAACCTTTGTGGAATGGATTATGCCAGCTAAAATCAAAGGGAGCAAAGATAAGGATAATTACTGAGATAACAAACCAGAACATTTCATTTTGCGAAAAAATGATGCAGGTCGCAGAAGTACGTCACATAGATGGCGTAAGGAGCAATTTTAAAATAGTGGATGGAAAGAAATGTTTACTTCATGTAGTATCAATTCAGAACAGTCCATTATCACACGCCATCATAAGCAGTGTCAACGAAATGGCTGCCGCACAGAGATACATATTTGAAAATTTATGGAACAAGGCAATACCCGCAGAACAAAAGATAAAGGAAATGGAGATTGGGCACGTAAATGAAAAAACCGAAGTCTCTTTTGGAATAGAATCGGCTACAACCACAATACTAAACATCCTTCAGAACTCCGAAAAGGAAATGTATATCTGTGCAGACAAGACCTGGCCTTCTGTGGCTATGGGGGTAGAGGTTTTCAGGCGGGCAATGTTTGGAATTAATGATAGGCACAGTCAATCAAGGTTTATTACCGAAATAACTAAAGACAATATCAATTTCAGTAAAGAATTACTGAAAACAGGAAAACTAAGGCACTTGGAGGGAATCAAAGGCAATTTTGCAGTCAGTGAAAAGGAGTATATAGCGTCTGCAACGATGAGAGAAGCACAACTGCTAGTTCAGGTAATCCATAGCAATGTGAAGGCTGTAATAGAATCACATCAATACCTATTTGAAACCTTGTGGAACAAGGCAATACCAGCAGAACAAAAGATAAAGGAAATCGAAGAAGAATTGGAGCCTGTAAGAATAGAGGTTGTTTACGATGGCAACAGAACCAAAAAACTATACAAGAATATGATAAAGAACGCAAGTAACGAAATATTGCTACTCCTACCCACACCTAATGCATTCATCAGACAACAAAAGGCAGGCATGTTACAAATATTGCAACAGGTAGTAAAAAAACACAATGTAAAAGTAAGAATACTCATGCCCCCCTCTTCAACTATGTTAATCGGTCAACATTCCCAAGCCAAACCCAAAGAGATCCCATCACAAGGTGACCACAATTTAGATAGTTTTTTCAGCATTAGGCATATTCAGCCTATGGTAGACTCTGCCCCAAAATCCACAATTCTTGTCACAGACAAAAAACTTTCGTTGGTCGTGGAACTAAAGGATGATACAAAAAAGAATTTTGAAGAAGCTATTGGGTTGTCAACCTATTCCAACAGTAAACCCGGTGTACTATCCTATGTCGCAATTTTTGAAAATTTATGGCTAGAAACAGAACTGTATGAACACATTAGAAATGTAAATGAGGAGCTTCAAAAAGCAAACGAAAATTTAAAAATAAATGACAGGATGCAAAAAGAGTTTATCAACATAGCAGCTCATGAGTTGAGAACACCAACACAGGCCATTTTGGCATTTGCAGACTTGTTGCCATTGTTTCCGGACAATAAAGAATTAGGCAAGATGATTCAAAGAAATGCCAAAAGGCTTCAGCGGTTAATCAAGGATATTTTAGATGTGACGAAAATTGAGAGTCAGCAACTAATATTGAGAAAAGATACCTTTGATATTCATGAGTTAGATTCTCTAATCTCAGATTACAGGCAACAATTGGAAAAGACAGATACAACCAAGAAAATAAAGCTGTTCTCCAAATTTCCTGAAGAAAAAAACGTTTTTCTTAATGCGGATAAAGAACGAGTATCCGAGGTTATTTCAAACATAATAGACAACGCCATCAAATTTATAGAAAAGGAAGGTTCTGTCCATATCCTCATTAAATTAGATAGGGATGAAACCAACGGCAACGGTTTTGCCTTTAACAATCACGTATTGGTAAAGATAAAAGACACTGGGATTGGCATATCTGAGGAGATATTTCCAAGGTTATTTACAAGATTTGCCTCCAAGTCCATAAATGGGACCGGCCTTGGTTTGTATATCTCTAAAAGCATTATTGAGGCACATGGGGGAAAGATATGGGCAGAAAACAATATTGGCGGCAAAGGTGCAACATTTACCATTAGGTTACCATTAAATAATAACAACAAGGCAGATTATGGGCAGAATAATGAAAAAAGGAAGTTGACGTAAGAAAACAAGAAGGTAAATTTCAATTGCAGATGAGGAAACTGATATCACATTGGCTTTCAGTATGCTTTTGGATTGAAAATGCTTTGGTGTGGACACTCTCAATATCCAGTTTTAGCATCACCTTAGTTCATCTCAAGCTAATACTATACAGCATTACTTGATATAAAAATGCCCAATATGGACGGTTTTGGACTATGTAAAAAACAAACGAAATGGACAATAAAACCAAAGTTTGTTTTTTTATCGCAAGTGAAATGTATTATGAAACATTTGGAAAAGAGAACTTGCTAAAATAGACAAAAACCATATAACAAATTCAATTGGAGTATAGCAGCGGCTTGTTGATTAACTTGCGATACATTCCCCCAACAGATACGAACATAAGCAACAATAGCAGTACTGACCTGTCGATTAATCCAATTTCACTAAATAATAAATGTCGCCTATTCCATGTTTTTTAGATATGCTCGATCCTCATCAAACACTTTTTCAAATGCGGATAACACAATGGAACGAAGTTTCCCTTCGTCATCAACGGTGGGATCCGTTGGTGCTGATTTAAAGTCTCCTGCCATTATCACCCTGGTTTTGTCATTTTCCTGGGGAACATAATATACAAAGTACTTTGATCCCACAAATGGACCGTCTATAAACTCATATGCGACGCCTAATGGGTAGAAAACGGTGCCCTTTTCCTTCATCTTTCTTGTTTGACCGTTTATGTCCTCCTCCCAAGTTGTGATAAAGTCATTTTCACACACACACACCCCCCCCCCGTCTCAATCATGGTGTTTTTGAAACCGGGATGGATGCTGGCGCAATCTGTGGCATGTGCTTGGGCAAGCTTCCACACTTTGTCTATTGGTGCGTCATAAACACCTTCCCCATCTTCAATGAAAACCATTACTCTAACAATGTTCCCAAGGGGTTTATTTAACCATATATCTGTAGGGTTGCAATTGTCAATGTTGATGTTAGTTTGGAATAGATTGCATTAGGGCACACTAAATAATGCCGGTCTTTATTCAATTACTATACATGTCAATTGATATTGTACTTGTTTCTACACCCACACCAAACTATAAAGTTAAATTTCCCACGGTTAGCATGGGCATATCGTTACTTATTTTATCAGCTCCTTTGTTTTTATCAAGCATATTTATCGTTAACGCAGAAGCACATAAACTAATTGAAACTCCACACAACAACAACACCAGCTTTGAAACTGCATTAACAATACCAAACCACACGGTATCATGGGCAATTTATCAGGGGCTGGAAAAGCAAGATAATGTTAAATCACGATTTTATGAATTTGACAACAAAAAAATCAACAGTAGTTTTTACGCTCAAATATCTATTCCAACAATTGAAAAATACCTTAACTTTACACCATCTTTGTATTTGATTGGCCCTCTTTTAAAGGATAACGGTAACGATACTTTTGATATGTTTGGTAACTCTGTCAATGGTAGTCAGGCAAAAATAAACAACAAAAGCAACAGCAACATTCCATTTGACATGCCACAGGGCTTTCGAATCCTAAAGCAAACAGATTACAATGGAACCATACCCTCACAAACATTCTATGAGCCATTTACCCAAACAAGTTACTGGGAAAGACAGGAGACGAGAATACAATTATCTAGTTTGGGAACATATTATGTTATAGTGTCCGACAATAACAATAATGACGACGACAACAGCAGCAATGAAGGTAAATTCAGCTTAGCTGTGGGAGAGACAGAGGACTTTTCGCTACAGGATTATTTAATATTGCTGCCTTACTCATGGATAAAACTAAAGTTGTTCTCTGGTGACTATTTGAGCGTATTTGCTGCAGTTATTGGCGTTGTTGTTCTCATCATAATCCCGCCAGCTATAATCTTAAGCATACGAAAGAAAAGGAAGAAAGCAGCAGCAAATTAATGGCATTCTTTTTAAAAGAAGAGTTACACTTTAAAGTTCAAGAGTGTTGTTTTCTACATAACATCTTTGAACCCAACAACATAGTTAATTTGACATGGGATCCTAACGGCCAATTCCCACATCGGTTCTCTGTAAGGGATTCAAAAATATTACATCACAACGCCAAATTTAAAGATCATGGGCATAATTTTGTTGTTTATTGTGTATTAGTGCAACAACCTTATTGTAATCGTTATCTTTAATTTGAAATGGAACACGATAGTGTTATTAATAACAATTGTCCTGTAAATTGCTTGTGCCCGAATTTAACAGCATTTCCGAACTAAAGAAACTTCTTGACGCTAATTGCAAAATAGAAAAAGTGGAACCACCGGTCTATGCTTCTGATGCAGAGGTCAACATAGTAAGGGTGTCCATAATGTGTCCAGATGGCAAATCCCACACAATCAAAGCGTACAAAGAAGAAGCATCCACTTTAAGGGAGTTCATAAGGAAACTCAAAAACTCCAATTGATTGAATATCGGCATCTTTTTGTTTATATACCATATTACTCAATTTCAGTCATGAATTCAAATTACAAGACAATAACAAACCTTACTTTTTTTATGTCAATGGTAACTGCAATATTTGCAATAAGCTTCTCATCCACTGCCTTTGCCCAAAACGAACTTGATGCAAAACTAACAGGCAAAGAAGAAGTCCCGCCCGTCCAAACACAGGCAACAGGAACCGCGATATTGTATCCAATGGGAGATAGTCTGCACTTTATTGTGAACGCCACCAACATAAAAGATGTTACAGCGGGTCATGTGCATAGTGGAAATGAAGGCGAAAATGGGCCAATAATTGCCATATTGTTCCAGTATAATCCACCACAGAACGGTGTAGATTTGGAAGACATGATTGCATCAGATAGGTTAGGGGGACCGATGCAAGGAAAACAAATAACGGACTTGATTAGAGAAATGAACAACGGAAATACATATGTAAACATACACACATCTTCAAACCCTAATGGCGAAATCAGAGGACAAATAACCGGTTTTGCAGAATATGGTCAGCAGTGAGTGCGCTCACCCAAAAAAAAAATTAAACCGAAGGATTAGTTTGAACTGGATCCCCATATTGCTGAATCACAATACTGTGGTGAATCTATGCATTCCGGTCACCGAGTGCCAATAATGGAGTCCACAGGCCATCATTCTTCTTACCGTAGTCCCACACATTCTGATGGTTTACTTCCATACCCAAAGAATAGAGGATAAGACATTCTTCTCAATTACATTTGTTAACCAACAAATATAGATAAAACAGGCAGATGACCAATAGTCAGTTGTCTTAACGGGGTTTGAGCAAGGAGTGCAGAACGGTTCAATTGATTTTTCAAATTATATCTTTTTCTTTGATTATTTTTATAAAGGGGTAATGGGGTTGCGCCGAAAGGAAGCGATACGAACTTGAGAAAACCCTGAATTAGGTGCCTTATTGCAAAACCACATTATTAACAAATGATAAAACTGTCGAGAGAGTTCATCTTCCTATTCTAATCCATACCCTACATGTGTGCTAATAGAATTTGTATAGAATAAGGTAAGACATGGATTGAATCCCCTTTCGTTGGCATCAGAAGATATTTTACCAATACTCTATCTCTGTATGGCAGGAGATAAAGATGAAAGGAATTGAGTTTCTTTTTCTTGGAATCGGCGCAGTTTTCGGTGCGTTTCTTAGGTACAAAATAGCGTCGGCCCCTTTGCTGTTTGGCAACCTTGTTTCAAATGTATTGTTAGTTAACATAATAGGAAGCTTTATTCTTGGAATATTTTCTGTATTGTCTGCGACTTTAAATTTAGATTCAAAGTACTCCTTTCTAATTGCCATTGGTTTTTGCGGTTCCTTAACCACCATGTCCTCATTTGCATTAGAAAGTGCAAACATGATTGACAATAGGCAATTTCTTAATGTATCCGTTAACATCATGGCAAATGTTTCATTGTCGCTACTTGCGGTTTACGGTGGTAGAATTCTAATATCCCAGATACTGCAAAGTTAATTTTAATGGTAAGGCAATCAATGCTCTGTCTGACTATCCGAATCAAAAAGAATGATATGATAAATGGGAAAAGATTGGAAAAGGTATTAATGGAGTTCTTCAAGAAATCAAAGGTCTCTGGGGCAACAGTATGGCTAGGTGTCGATGGATTTGGCAAGAGTGGAAAATCTGCATCTCATTTAGAGGGACTGACAATCAACCAACCCATGATGATGGATATTGTTGAGGAAAGGTCAATAATTGAGCCATTGCTTCCTCAGCTAAAAAGGATGATAGATGACCACGGCATTATTACTCTTCATGAGGTTTATGCAATTTAGGTGCTTTCAGTTAATATTTAAGATATTGATTGATAAGGGGTATGGTATTTACTGGAAAACACAACATATGCTTTTTTGGCGGTTGAAATTAAGACCCTAATGCAGGGTTTTTTGGTAGCGGTTTAAAGATTATGGTCCCTTTTCAGTCGTTAAACAAACTTTTTGGTGTCTCGTCCGTATCGTAATAGTATCCCAATATGTTGTCTATGGTGTGCTGAAGTTTGGTATCACTGTTTACAAGAACCACGACAACTTTGTCCTCTTCAATTATTTGCAATACCCTCAAATTCTCATATTCTGACACAAACCACTTTAGTTTGCCTAGGAGTTTGTTTCCATAAAGTGTTCCTTTTTCATCTTCAGTTATGGTTTCGCTGTTCCCATTGATACCCAAAGTGTCATAAATCGAATTGACGTATGCTCTGTCAATGTGGGCCCCTTTTGCAATGTATAGGTCCCTGATTTGTGAAGACATTACGATAAAGACCGCCAAGATATCATCATCCACCTCCACAAGATGCTTGATTTTATCATAATTGCCATCTTTACCGTTGCCATTCAAATAATCTCTCACAGATTTAATGTTAATATGGGCGGATATATCAATGATTTTGAGGCAGCCAATCACTGTTGGAACCTTTTGCAAATGCATGGAAAGAAAGGCTTACAGCCCAGATAAGCAATTTCCCATTGTAACCTTCTCCTGTTTTTTTTCAACAAATTCAACAACCTAAGAAGGAATCATACGTCTAAATCTGAAATGATTCAGAACCTTGTCAATATATTTAAGGATGGTGATTCTCTCTTTTAAAATAGCAAATTGCAAAAGAAATATGCTGTTGGCCTCATCTTGATAGCAATCTATGCCATTGTCCTTTTTACGGTTCCCTCTTTAGTGTTTGGCAAAAGTGCTACTCCAATTCTTGCCTCCATCACTTTGGTCATGGTTGCGGTATATGTTTTGCTGGGACTTGAGATTATCCATAGGACGGTTCTGGCGACTTTTGCGGCCATACTTTCCATCATTTTAGCGATTACGTTGGGCTCCATGCCCGCTGAGGAAAGCCTCGACTTTATAATTGAATCAATTGACTTTAACACAATAGGCCTCTTGCTGGGTATGATGATCATAGTGGCGATCCTTGGGGAGACTGGCATATTCTACCAAGTTGGAATAAAGATGGGCAAGGCAAGCAAAGGCAACGTTTGGACTTTGATGCTGCTTTTGTGCACGTTTAGTGCGGTTGCCTCGATGTTTGTTGACAATGTCACCACCATATTGCTAATGGTTCCTGTCACCCTGTCAATAACAAGAACACTGAAGATACACCCAATCCCATTCATAATAGCCCAGGTTTTGGT
>Ga0183260_10002587_pt1 | contig 14915 bp, 16 predicted proteins | sample AntDrymUQ4972206_2_FD_129768 | JGI IMG/M metagenome (GOLD analysis project Ga0183260, IMG submission 129768) | Polar desert sand microbial communities from Dry Valleys, Antarctica - metaG UQ497 (22.06) (version 2) (version 2) | ecosystem: Environmental > Terrestrial > Soil > Desert | place... | reverse complement strand
GCCGCCAACGGCGCCCGAACCTACCCCCGCCGCACCCCGCCGATCACCCCATGACCACCCACAGCGGCGAAGAGCCCGAAAACCGCCGCAACCCGGGGCCCCTCCCGAGGTCACCGTACGTGACCACCGCCCGTCACCGGGAGGCCCTCAAGTCATACAAGCCGGTTAACTCGCGGGGCGGACGGGCGCCACCCCGGTCGCAGAAGGTAGCACAGCTTCACACGCCACCTCGACGAGCATGTCCGGGTGCGCAAGCGCCGAAACGGCAACCATGATGCTGACTGGAAACGGAGCGGTGTAGAGCTCACTGCGCAGCCGGGAAAACACGCGTATATGTTCGGGCCGTCGAAGGAATACCTGTTGTCGAATGATGCAAGCCAGGCTACCTCCGGCCACGGTTAATAGCCGATCGAGGTTGGCAACCACCTGCCGGATCTGGGTGTCAATGTCGCCGAGGCCAACGATCGCACCCCAGTTGTCGAAAGCTGCAACCCCGTGTGTAAGGACGAGGTCACCATATCGGACGCCCTGACTGTAGGTGGCCTGCTGAGCCCAGTGCCACTCGGGGACGCTGATGAACGTTGCGCCCAGGTTCATCTCATCGCCAAGATCTCTGTGGCTGCCACGCCCTCAGTGAAGCGCTCGAAGGCGTATGGGTGTAGGTCAAGCGTGCCTGGTTCGCCGGTCAGCTGGCGGGCTACATGGGGGGTGAGGCCTGGAGCGATGCATATGCCGTGGCCGCTGAAACCGGCCAACGTGTAAAGATTGTCGAAGTGGGTCCAGTCGGCGATCGGGTTCTCGTCGGCGGTGAGTTCCAGTAAGCCAGCCCAGCCGCCAATTATTGACGTGTCTTGCATGGCGGGTACTCGTTCGACGAGCCGTTCTACAAGTGGTCCGACGGCCGTCGAATCAAACGGGACGTGCCAGCTGGCGTCGACCGCCGCTCCGATGTCTGTGCCGCACAAGATATTGGCCCCGTCCGGATGCATCCACGTCTTGCCGTGTTGAAAGTCGATCGTGACGGGGAAGTCTCGTGGTAACCCGGGCACCGAGCTGACAGTGAAACATTGCGAGCGCCAAGGCAGGACCGGTAATGACGCGCCGTAGAGCTTGGCGATAGTGGTTGACCAGGCGCCTGCGCAGTTCACGACGGTTCCGGCGCTCAACTCATCTCCGTTGGCGAGCCGCACTCTGCCCACCCGGTCGCGAGCGGTTTCGATGGCCACCACCCGAGAGAACTGTCGGATTCGGGCGCCAGACGCCCTTGCCTGGGTGGCGACTTCTTGCACTACGGCGACAGGGTCGAGGTATCCATCGGTAGGGCAGAAGGTCGCTCCGAGGACGTCGTCGACCACGATCGCGGGCACCAGCGCCAAGATTTCTCGCGGACTCAACCAGGTGGTCGGCACACCGCAGCCGGCTTGCATGCGTACTGCAGCCTGCAACGGTTCGACCGTTGCGGGTTTGGTGACTAGGAACAGGTAGCCGACCTGATGGTGGCCGACGTCGGTGCCACCGGCCGTGATCGCCTCAACCCGCTCCACTGAGGCCTTGGCCATTCTGACGTTGATCTCTTGAGTGAACTGTTGGCGCAGGCCCCCCGCATTGAGGCCACTGGAGCCACCGCAAAGCTGATTCGCGTCCAGAACCGTGACGGAGTGGCCAGCTTGAGCAAGATCTGCAGCGAGGCAGACGCCGGCAACACCGGCGCCGATAATAAGAAAGTCACAGGTGGGTCGGGTCATCGGTCACCGCTCCCACTGCCGTTCGTGACTGCTGGGCCGAGATAGGCACCACGCATCTCAGGACTATCAGCCACGTCCGCCGCATTGCCCTGTAGCACAAGCTGCCCAGCGCTGAGCACGTAGGCGTAGTCGGCGATCCGCAATGCCGCTGTTGCGTTCTGCTCGATTACGAAGACAGCGGTGCCTCGGGAGCGGATGGTCTCGATCAAGCGGAATGAGTCCTTGACGAGCGCCGGTGACAATCCCATGGAAGGCTCGTCCATACAGACGAGGTCAGGTCGACTCATCAGTGCCCTAGCGATTGCCACCATCTGTTGTTCGCCTCCCGAGAGCAGCCCCGATTGTTGGCGACGCCGCTCGGCCAGACGCGGGAAGAAGTCGTACATCTCGTCCATGTCTGCGCTGACGCCGGTCTTGTCCCGTCGGGCTGTAGCTCCTATAGCGATATTCTCCTCGACTGTCATTCGGCGAAACAGCCGTCGACCTTCTGGGACCGTGGCCAGACCGGCCGACACCCGGAGGCGAGTCGGTAACCGCGTGACGTTCCTTCCTCTGAACCAGACCTCTCCTGCTCGTAGCGGTACCGTCCCGAAAATCGCTTTCATGCTGGTCGACTTCCCCGAGGCATTGCCTCCGAGAAGACAAACCATCTGCCCAGGCATCACCTTGTAAGACACGTGGGTTAAGGCGCGGAAGTCGCCGTACTCCACGGTCACGCCGCGTAGTTCGAGCAACGGATCAGTCGACACCGAGAAACGCCTCCTGAACTTTCGGGTCCTGTTGCACGGTTGTCGGATTGCCGTGGGCGAGAAGCTGGCCGTGATCAAGCACGTACACTTCCTTGCACAGCTGCACGACAATGTCGACCTTGTGCTCCACCAACACCGCGGAACATCCATATCGCTGTAGAAGCCCTGGGATCTGCTCAGCGAGTTCGAAGGATTCGTGCGGATTCATTCCTGCCGTCGGCTCGTCGAGCAGAAGCACCCTCGGTTCAAGCATTATAGCGCGGGCAATCTCCACGCGCCGGCGATTCGCGTAGGACAGAGTCCCCACCGGGTGATCGAGCCTTGGCAACAGCCGGTCTCCGAAAATGGCAAGGATGTCTACTGCCGCCTGGCGTTGCCTGGCCTCTTCGGTGCGCGAGCGGGGCAGTCGCAGCATCGCCGCTGTCAGACCGCTCTGGTAAACCCTTGTGCCGCCGATAAGCGCATTCTCAAGCACTGTCATCGAATCGAAGAGTCGTACGTGCTGGAACGTGCGGGCGATTCCGGCGCGAGCCCGCAACCGGGCGCCATGTGGACCCACCGAGATACCGTCCAGAACGATGCTTGCTCTCCCGGGCCGTTGTGCCCCGCTTATGACGTCAATAAGCGTCGTCTTACCGGAACCGTTCGGGCCAATTACGCCGGTGATCACGCCGGCTGGTACGTCGATACTCAAGCCATCGAGAGCAACAATTCCGCCGAATGCGACGTAGGCATCATCGACCGTGAGATGCCCTCGGGCCGCCGTTGCCGGAGCGGTCGTAGCGCGCGCCGGACCGGACGGGATCATGACTTTACCAACGGGGCAACGACGCCTTTGCCGAGTAGTCCGTTGGGACGCCACACCATAAGAATGAGAATGATGACGCCACCGAGGCCGAGGCGATAATCTTGTAAGAATCGCAAAGCTTCGGGAAGGGCGACAAGAATAATGGCGCCCAAAATCGACCCTCGAATACTGGCCAAGCCACCGATAATCACCATCTCGAAAATAAGCAGCGATTGCTGCAAGGTGAAGCTCTGAGGCCCGACGAATCCCAAGTTGTAGGCGAACATCGCGCCGGATAACCCGGCCATTGAGGAGCCGATAACGAATGCAGACAGCCGCATGCCGGTGATCGATACACCACATGCTTCGGCTGCGGCACGGTCGTCGCGCGCCGCCTCGAGCAGCCGTCCGAATCGCGAACTTAGTACGGCCGCAGCCACGCCTACGCACAGGACCGCGGCGATCAGCACGACATAATAGAAGTCTTCCGGAGTGCGGAACTCGTACCCGCCAACGCTAAAAAGCGGAATGCGCGTCAGGCCTCGGGCACCGCCGGTGGCCGCCTCCCATTGCGTCGCAACTGATACGACGATCAAATTCAGTCCGATGGTAAGAATGAAAAGATAGTCACCGGAGACACGCAGAGCTGGGAAGCCGATCAGCAGGCCCAGTAGTCCAGCACCGACAATGGCCAGAGCAACGGCTGCCAGTGCGGGAAAGCCGTCGAGCCTGGTGACAAGTATCCCGGTGCAGTAGGCGCCCACGGCGTAGAAGGCGGCATGCCCCATCGACAACTGACCGCTATTGCCGGTGATGATGTTCTGGCCGACCACGAGCGGGACGTAGATGAGCACACTGATAGCGATCTGCAGCATCAGCGGGGTACCGAAGAGCCACGGGTATCCGGCAAGAAGTGATGCACCCACGATGGCCACCGCGCCGATCGCAAGGGGTTTACGAAGGTAGGCATGCGGAATCCTTCGCGGCGACGACTCGTTCGCGCGTGCGTGATCTTGACGCAGGTCGGCTACGTTATCTTTGGAATCCTTACCACTCATACCCGGCTCACCTGCCCAGAGTTGCTCAGACCAAGGGGCCTGAACACAAGAAACACGATCAGCAGACCGAAGGTAACTGCGTCCATATAGCCGGAGGAGATATAGCCAGCCGTCAGGGCCTGAACGATGCCCAACAAGACCCCCCCGATAAAGGCACCGCGAAGGTCACCAATTCCTCCTATGACGGCAGCTGTAAACGCATAGAGGGTGCCGTAGAAGCCCATGGACACGTAGACCGAATCGTAGTATGCCGCAAAGAGCACGCCGGCCAGTACACCTAGCGCCCCTCCCAATGCATACACTGACGTGACGATCCGGTTGACCGGCACGCCCACCAGCTCGGCGCTCTGCATATCGTCGCGAATGGCACGGACATTGCGTCCCCATGACGTGTATTGCACCATGAGGTAAAGCATTACGGCGATGACCGCTGTCACCGCAAGGACAATGACCTGGATCCAGGAGATCCGTAGCCCGAGGATTTCGATGGCGGACGTGGGCAGCGGCGTATCGAACCGGCGGGTGGCTGGCCCCCAAACTTGAGCCGCGACGTTCTCCAAAATCAAGGTCACTGCGACTGCGGAGACGGTAGGGATAATCCGGTTAGCCCCCCGAAAGGGCCGATAAGCGACACGCTCGATCAACACGCCGAGCAGGGCACCGAAGCCCATGCCGATGACCAGGGCGAAGGCGAAAGGGAAGCCTGCCAGCATCGAACTCAGGACGACGAAGGTTCCCACCATATACACGTGCCCGTGGGCGAAGTTGATCAACTCGAGCAACCCGTACACGAGACTGTAACCGACGGCAAGCAACGCATAGATGGATCCCGCCGCGAGGCCGTTGAGTAGCTGCTGGCCGAATTCGGACACGATCACTCCTTCTGCTAGACCCGTTGTCCGCTGCCTTCGCCGACCATGCGCAGCACCGTCTCGATGAGCTTCGCACTGCTGGGCGCGATCGCCTCCTCAAGAACCGGTGAGAAGGGCACAGGCGTGTCAGCGGCCGCAATCCTTACCGGTGCGGCGAAGAGGTCAGAATGGAGGTGCTCGGAGACAAGTGCCACGAGTTCCGCTCCGACTCCTGCGGTCCGGACGTCCTCGCCGAGCGCTATGACGCGGCGTGTCTTGGCAACCGAGCTGAGGATCGCGGGGATGTCCAGCGGTGCTAGGCTGCGCAGATCTAGCACCTCGGCGCTTACGCCCTTGCTCTGGACGGCCCGGGCAGCGGCCAGCGCGCGGCGCACTCCGCCGGAGTATGTGAGGATCGTAATATCGGTACCTTCGCGAACGACCGCTGCCTGACCGAAAGGAATGGTTTCGCCCTCGGGGCCTCGGGGACCGGATTCGCCGTAAAGCATGGCGTTCTCGATGAAGACCACTGGATCGTCGGATCGGATGGAGTACTTCAGTAGCGCCTTGGTATCGGCTGGCCCTGATGGCGCGACGACCACGAGACCGGGTAGATGCATGAGCCACGCCTCTGGGCGACCGGAATGGTGGCAGCCCGACGAGCGGCCGAACACGTTCACCGTGCGCAGCGTCATCCGCGGTACCGCAAGTCCCCGCGAAACGTAATGAATTTGGCTCATGTGATTGCAGATCTCGTCCATGCAACAGCCAAGGAAGGACGAGAACATGACTTCCACTATCGGTCGACGCCCCGCAATTGCGGCACCCAGCGCAGTGCCGACCATGGCGTCTTCGGAGATAGGTGTGTCACGGACCCGGTCGGGTCCGTACTTACCGAGCAAGCCACGTGTGGTGGCGAAGTTGCCTCCCATAGCACCAACATCTTGGCCCATGAGGAAGACTGTGGCATCCAAGGCGAGTTCTTCGTCCATGGCCTCGATGATTGCCTCGCGAACGGTGAAGGTGTCACTCATCGAAGGCTCGCATTCTGCGAGGGACGCACGAAGTCGAATGCCGCCTGCGGGTCAGGCTGTGGGCTAGCCAATCCGAATTCGACGGCTTCTCGAACGACACGGTCGACATCCTCCCTGATCCCCTGCAGCTGACCCTCGTCGAGAAGCCCTGCCTCGATCAGTTCGGTCACTGCCAGCTGAATAGGATCGCGCGCGGCGGCGGCCCGATAGTCTTCCCTGGGCCGGTACTCCTGCGCGTCGCCTTCTTCGTGCCCGTAGCCGCGGGGGCAATCGAAGACGAGCAGTGTGGGACCGCTGCCTTCTCGGGCACGATCGACAGCCCGGCCGGCTGCAGCATAGGTGGAGTGGAGTTCCTTGCCGTCTACCACCTCCCCGTACATGCCGTACCCCTTCGCTCTATCCAGGAAGTTCCCGGCGGTCGAGGCTGTCCTCGGCACCGAGATCGCCCAGCCGTTATCAATCACGGCGTAGACGATCGGGAGCTTCCAGAGTGAGCCAAGGTTGAGTGCCTCATGGAACGACCCTCGGTTTACCGCGCCGTCACCGAAGTAGGCAACCGCGACTCCGCCGTCTCGGGCGTCCTTGTGTGCCAGGGCTACACCGGTCATGGTGGCGATGTTGCCGCCGACAAGCGGCGAGGCGGGGAGGCAGTTAGTCGCCCAGTCGCCGATGTGCAAACTGCCAGCAACTCCGCCGAGCAGCCCGTCGCGACGCCCCAGCACTTCAGCCATCATCCGGTTCGGATCGACGCCCTTGGCCAAGGCCTGACCGTGTCCCCGGTGAGTCGCCGCGACGTGGTCCAATGTCCGCAGATGGCCCTGTACACCGGCGTGCACGGCCTCCTCACCGATGGCTGGGTGGATGAACCCTGGGATGAGGTTGCGCTGATACAACTCCACCATGGCTAGTTCGAACTGGCGAATGAGGATCATGATGCGGATAAGTTCGGTGCCGGTGCCGGCGCTGATGGCCGGTGACGCCTCTCGGGTGATCGGATCGGTCGTAGCTTGGGTCATTTGGATCCTCTTTCGCTGATGTGGCTGGAGATCTCATTGCGGCGGGGGGATACGGACGTCAGATGGGTCATCAGAACCAGGTTGATCACACGTCGGCCAGAGCATCGCTGAAGGCGGACACGAAGTCTGCTGCGTCGACGCCATCCAGCACCCTGTGGTCACAGGTGAGTACCACGGTGGTCTTTCCATCGGGTGTCGCTCCTCGACTTCCCACAGCCATCGTCGCGGCGGTACCTGGATAGAGCACGGCAGAGAACCAGCTGATCCCAGGCCGACCGATGTTGGAGATCACAAAGGTCGGAGACGTCACCACCTCTACGGGGAGGCTGCCGCTGGTCGCCGCTTCAAGGAGGCTGCGGCGTAGTCCATGCAATTCGGACATTGACCGCTTGTCCGGATCGGCAAAGACCAGCGGCAACAGCGCGTCCTCTGGCCGGACGAGGAGCCCGACTCGGACGTCGCGATACAGGCGTGGCTCGCCATCGAGGCACACGGCGTTGGCTATGGGAACGGCGCGCAGGGCGATTCCCGCCGCTGCCAACAGCACGTCCGAGGTCGTCCCGGCGCCGGAGCGACCTGAGCGAGGAAGATCGACGTCTGCTGCTAGCTGAAAGTCTGGTGCGGCCAGAGCCGCAAGGGTCGCTCGGTTACCCGCCCGCCGACTTCGAGAGAAGTCCGGTACGGAGGTCGCCGGCACGACACCTGGGGCTGCCGCTGCGGAGCCGGCAAGTCTCCCCGAAACCGCGCCGGTCGTCGACACGGACTTCCCGTCCTGTCCGGCTGCGGCGATGACATCGTCCTCACTCACCCGTCCGTCAGTCCCTGTACCGCGGACGGAGTCGATGTTCACACCGAGGCTAGCGGCAAGTTCACGAGCGCCCAGCGCAACCTCGCGAGAGCTGGTCCGGCCAGCGGCAATCTGAGCAGGGGCGCTGCCGCTCTGTTCGAGAACCGCGATCACTTCGCCAGCCGTCACGACGTCTCCAGCGACCCGGAGAATTGAAACCAGCCGGCCGGACGCAGGAGCGTCCACATCCACTTGCGACTTCTCGGTCTCCATGGCGAACATGGGGGAACCGGCCTTGACCTCATCGCCTTCAGCGACGTACCACACAACCAACTCCGCCTCAGTCATCGTCAGGGAGTTCTTCGGCAGCAAAATGTCCATGGACAGCGGACTCCTCACCCAGGTCCAGCCCTTTGGTAGATTGTTTACAACCTGGGCCAACTTGGGCATGATGTCAAGCGCCCGAGCCCTGCTTCTGTTGCCTGCCGGGCCGTTCGCCAGCCACCGGCAGGCCGTGCTGCTGTCTCAGCGCCCGCAAGGAAGGACACCAAGCGACCGTGTGTTCGTCAGAAGACCCAGCTCGTTGGAGCATCGAACTGATGGCCAACGGGCAGCAGTTCGAGGAACTCGCTCACGGCGGTCCGGATCCTCGACTGCCAGATCATGTCCGCGGCCTCCACGTCCTTAGCCGCGATGGCGTCCAGCAGTCGTGCGTGCTCGTCGAGGATCCTGTCGACGTACGGGTAGACGATGCCCAACGATGTCACGAACAGCTGGATCTCGGTAGTAAGGTCACGGAACTTCGCGCTGACTCGCGGCAGACAAGAACACTCCACGATCGCGGTCTGCAGCCCCAGATCGTGTTTGACCAGAAGGCGCTGGTTCGTGCGTGCCGATTTGGTCTTGGACCGGTCTGCGAATGTGTGCAGCCGACTCATCAAAGAGGGGGTCACCATGTCCGTACAGACGAGGTGCCGGATGGCTATCGACCCAAGGGCGCGCCGCATCGCGTATACCTCGAGCACCTCGCCAGCGTGCACGCTGGTCACGATCGCGCTACGGCTAGGCCGCAGGGTGACCAGTCCTTCGTAACTCAGTTTACGCAGCGCTTCACGAATTGGACCTCGCGAGACGCCCATCCGTTCTGCGAGGTCGAGCTCGACGAGAGGGGTTCCGGCCGCGATGTGCCCATTGATGATCGCCTCACGAAGCTGCTCGACCACCGATGTGGCCGCAGCACTGCGCAGGGACGGCTTGAGCGCAGCGTCGTCCAAGTCCACTTTGCTAGTCCTCTCGAGTCAGCTGTCCGGTCTTCGCCCGCCAGACCACGTCAAGATCGCCGCGAGGAAGCACTCAGCGAAAGGATAGGCGCAGCACTATGACTACCCCGTGGAGGTTGGTCGTAGGCGGGTCTCGAGGAATCGGCGCAGCGACCGTCCTTGCACTGGCGGGACGGGGCTACCCGATAGTCCTGACATACCGTGAGCGTGCCGACGCTGCGCGGTCGGTAGCGCAACAGGCCGAGCAGCGCGGCGCGGCGTGGGTGAGGCCGATCCAGCTGGACCTCGCCGAGCCGAAGTCGGCTGAGGCACTCGCGATCGACGTGATCAAGGAGTTTGGAGCCCCGCGCTCCTACTTGCACTGTGCTGGGACGGTGCAGCGTACTTCGTTGTGGGATACTACGATCGAAGACTTCACTGCCCACTTGACATCGAACACCGTGTCGGTTTTCGCGCTGTTGCGAAGCATTGGCGTAGCGATGCATTCAAGCGGTGGCGGGTCGATCGTGCTCGTCTCATCGATCATCGGCGCGGTCGGCGCCCGACACCGAGTTTCTTACGGGGCCGCAAAGGCGGCTCTGCTTGGCTTGGCCACCTGCGCCGCGGTGGAACTTGCTCCGACCGTCCGAGTGAACGTTGTCTGTCCCGGAGTGGTCGCCACGGATGTGACACAGGGACTCATGGCTGATCCTTCCGCCCTCGCCGCACTTACCGAGCGGGTGCCACTGATGCGGCTAGGTGAGGCTGCAGAAGTGGCCGATGTCCTGGTGTTCCTCGCCGAGGACGCCAGCTTTGTCACTGGGGCCGTGTGGTCGGTCGACGGGGGAGCGGTCGCCCGAATATCTAACCCGGCGGGGGACCCCGTCCGTTGAAGGCCATACCGCTGAGCGAAGCCAGCCGCGACGAAGGGAACCAACATGAGTGAACTGACAGGCAAGGTTGCGTTTATCACGGGTGCCGCACGCGGTCAGGGACGATCTCACGCAATCACCCTCGCAGCCGCTGGTGCGGACATCATCGCGCTGGACCTGTGCTCGGAGATGGACGGCGTCAGTTATCCCTCGGCCTGTCCAGATGATCTCGCCGAGACGACACGAGCCGTCGAGGCGCTCGGTCGGCGGATTGTTGCTCGGCAGGCGGATGTGCGTAGTCTGGTTGAAGTCCAGAACGCACTCAACTGCGGGCTCGAAAGATTCGAGCGAGTGGATATCGTAGTGGCCAACGCCGGACTGTGCACGATGAACCGCGTTTGGGAGATCACGGCACAGCAGTGGGACGACACTATTGCCACGAATCTCACCGGCGTCTGGCACACAGTCAAAGCGGCCGTACCTACCATGATTGCCGCGGGCAACGGAGGCTCGATCATCTTCACCTCGTCAACGGCCGGCACCAAAGGGCTACCGTTCCTAGGCCACTATGTTGCCACCAAGCATGCAGTCGTTGGTCTGATGCGGACTCTCGCCAACGAGTTGGGTGAGCACTCGATCCGAGTCAACACTATCCACCCCACCGGCGTGGACACGCCCATGGGACACGACCCATCCATGGAGCGATTCATGGCGAACTTTCCAAGCTTGGCCGGCGTTCTGCGTAGCGGACACGTGCTCCCTGTCGCCCGAGTCGACGCTACCGATGTCAGTGACGCCGTACGTTGGCTCGCTGGACCTGGGGCGCGCTTCGTCACGGGCGCGGCCCTGCCGATCGACGCGGGTGCGGTGATCAAGTGAGCCACGGTCGGCTCCCTGCGGCACACGGAGCTACCGGCCCTCTCCGACATGTGGTTCTGCTGCGCTGGCGTACCGACGCCGACCCGACAAAGGTGGCGGACACGCTGCAGATGATTTGCGAGCTAGCCCGTACGTTCTCAGGGGTGCGGGCCAACCTGGCCGAGCCGGACCTCGGGATCGTGGACGGTAACTGGGACGCCTGTCTGGTGGTCGACTTTCAGAACCGAGCGAGTTGGCGACGCTATCTCGACGATCCCAGCCACATGCAGCTTGTAACCGAGCGCCTTCATCCCCTTGTCGAGGAACGAGCCGCCGCACAAGTCTCGCTCTCACCGGCATACACCACCGAGGGCGATGGCTGCCGGTGACGCGAGACCCGGAATCCACGGCGCTACCCGCACATCCGCTCAGCGCCGCCAGGTTGCTTGGCGGGACGCGAGTCGCGGCACGGTCCACCTTGCTCTGTAGGTGCAACCCATTGACCGCCGTCCTGGATCCCCCTACAGTAAACAATCTACCGAAGCCTGCTTCCGAACTATGTCGGTAGCCGGCGGTACCCGGGAGGCATCATGGGACGCGTCACAAGGCTGGCATTAGCCGCTGTCGTTTGTGCCCTGCTCGTCGTCGCATGCGGCGCCGGCGACAGCCCATCACAGGACGGCGCACCCGGGCAGGACATCTCCCTCGCTTGGGCGGGACCGCTCACCGGACCGTCTGCTGAGTACGGGCTGCAGTCGAGTAAGGCCGCTGAGCTAGCAGTGCGCGAGATCAACGAAAACGGCGGTATCGACGGTCGCGATCTGGTGCTTGAGACCTACGATGATCGTTGCGAGCCCACCGACGCCGCCAACGTCGCGGCCCGTATCGCCTCGGACAGCTCCGTCGTCGGCGTCGTTGGGCACGTTTGCTCCTCAGCTACGCTGGCCGCGCTTCCCATCTACGAACGCGCCGGTCTCACCGTCGTGTCTGGATCCTCGACCTCTCCACGGATCACCGAGGACGGCGGGTATCCCAACTTCTCTCGCACCGTCCCCAACGATGCCCAACAAGGTATCGACGCGGCGCTCTTAGCTGGCGAGCTACTTGGGGCGAAGCGGCTGGCGGTTCTCTATGCCTCCGATGACTACGGGCAAGGTGTCCTGGAAAACTTCCTCGCGACGGTTCCAGATACCGGAGCGGAAGTTGTCGCTCAGGAGACCTACACACCTACCCAGACGAGGGACTTCTCTGCCCAGTTAACCGCGATCAAGAGCGCGGATGCTGATGCGCTGCTACTGATCGGATACTACGACGATCTCGGAACCGCCGTCACGCAACTCACCGCGGCGGGCCTGGAGGATGTAACCATCATCTGTAGTGCCGGCTTGGCGCAAGCGCCGTTTGCAGAGTTGGCGAGCGTGGAGATCCCAGGCAGCTACATGCTCGGCTATTATGACTCAGCCCGCGATACACCCGAGAACCGGGCCTTTGCAGACGCCTTCACCCAAGCCTACGACGACGCTCCCACCTTGGATGCGGTGTACGCCTACGAAGCCGTATTTGTCTACGCACAGGCACTGGAAGACGGCGCCACCGCCGAGAATATGAGTGAGATGGTCCGGGCAGTGACCTTAGACGTTGCCACTGGCCGGATAGAATTCGACGATAGTGGCAACAATAGCGCAGCCCGCGGTGTCATTCAAACCATTGAGGACGGTGCCTTCGTCCTCCACGAGGAGTACACCAATCAACTCGCCGATGCCTGATCGGGGCAGACGAGTCGGGTACTTTCGCGCTTTGAGTAATACACAAAGGGGTGATTGTGGTCACACAGAAACCGAAACTGGTGTGGGTCGAAGGCACCGAAGCTCGGCCGGGACTGGCGGGTCTCTGGAAGTTCCTGGATGACTACCTGAAGTCGCAGGCTGAGCCGGACTTTGACGTGTCTTACGTGGCGTTTCCGCGAGCAGCCGGCGGTGTACGTCAGCTGGCACCGCGACTACTTAGTGAGACCCTAGGTTTGACTGCGGCACAGGTCGCCGCTGAGCAAGGCGCAGATCTGGTGATCTTCAATGACTGGGCCATGCCCATTCATGCTGCCCGTTCGCATCTGGACGTTCCGGTCACAGGCGTGGCCGAGGCCTCCGCGATCTTGGGCAATGTCCTCGCCCAGAGGCCAGCAGTTGTGACAGTAGCCGAGGGCTTGCGCTGGGGTTTCGAGCGCGATCTCCGAGATTTCGGTCTCGTCCAGAGGATGGTGCACCCACCGGTGTGGTGGTTGGATCCACAGTCGACTCATGAGGATATCCAAGAGGCTGTCGTCGATGCTGCCGCGTTCGTAGAGCGTTTCGACGCGGTCGCGCGCAAGGCCGTTGCAGCGGGTGCGGACGCAATCTTGGTCGGCTGTGGGTATCTCGGTCCCACTTTGACTGCGGCGGACTATCGGAACGTGACCGGGCATCCGGACATCCCTGTTTATGACTGCACGCGCTTAGCTTTCGAACTGGGTGTGGCCCTTTATCGCCTAAGCAGTGCGGGCGTCTCCCCGAGCCGCGTCGGATTTGCCCGACCGTCTCAGACGGGGAGCACCGCGGTTGCCGATGTGCTCAATCACCTACAGGTCGTCGGTGGAGCTCGCAAGCAGTTGCTCACACAGGTGCTCGGGGTATAAACGTGAATGACTCGGCTGACGCGTCCTGCGTTGCCGTTGTCACGGGTGCGGCAAGCGGCATGGGTCGCGCGACCGCCGCCAAGCTCCTCCATGAGGGGTGGCTCGTCGCCGCTGTCGATGTCGACCGAGACGGCTTGGCGCGAGCCGCGAAAGAACTTGGGGTGGGGCTGCTCGGCTGCGTCGCGGATGTAACCGACCGCGCGGCCGTCGAGCAATGCCTAGGCTCAGCGCTGAGTGGCGACCAAGAGCTAAGGGCAGTGGTGAACGCCGCCGGGATCTACCCTCCCACCAGATTGAGTGACTACACGGAGGAGTCCTATCGCAGGATAATGGACATTAATTTGCTCGGCACCCTCAATGTGACCGCAGCAGCACTTCCCCACTTCCAAGCGCATGGCAAGAAGGCAACTGTGGTGAACTTCGCGTCGGTGGACGCTTTCGCTGTTTCGCCCGGTCAGCTGGTCTACTCCGCCGCCAAAGCCGCTCTCGTGTCAGTGACCCGCTCCCTCGCCGTGGAGCTGGCTCCGGACGTCCTGGTGAACGCAGTAGCGCCAGGCTGGGTAGACACGCCGGCCAACCGAGCTCTCGGTCGCATGCAGGCGGCAATAGCTGGAATTCCCCTCCAAAGGGCTGCCCAGCCTGCAGAGGTGGCCGATTGGGTTGTGCACCTGTGTCGGTCCGATTCGTACATCACCGGAGAGACCATCGTGATCTCCGGTGGCGCGATGATGCGTTGAGCGCACATACGCGGCCCTTCGCCGGCAAGGCTGATCATGGGTCATGGGCCGAGATCGTCGGGGTAGGTTCTGGCGCCACTGGTGGCTAACCCGGGGGTCATGGCGCGGACCGACGAACTCGAGTTGGCCACCTCCTCCTGGTTGGGATGGTTCAACGAGTCCCAGCCTTCTCGGCTACGACGTTGAACGTGGTGGCCGCCGCGGATCCGTCCGCGCGTTGCGTCTGCCTGTGATGCCGCAGGGATTCGCCAGGCTCGGGCGCGATCCGGGCCAGCAAGCCCTATCGATAGCGTGACCGGCCGATGATCGCCAGAGGACCAGGAGCGCGTGCTCGCTGATCTGCTATCGGAGCCATTATCGACTTTGCCGGCTCTTCGCCGCTGAGGGTGGTCATGGGGTGATGGGCGGGGTTCGCCGGGGGTAGGTTCGGGCGCCGTTGGCGGCCAGCAGTAGTCGGAGTCTGTAGTTGCCGAAATTTCTGAAGCCGTGGG
>Ga0183260_10002586_pt1 | contig 14915 bp, 13 predicted proteins | sample AntDrymUQ4972206_2_FD_129768 | JGI IMG/M metagenome (GOLD analysis project Ga0183260, IMG submission 129768) | Polar desert sand microbial communities from Dry Valleys, Antarctica - metaG UQ497 (22.06) (version 2) (version 2) | ecosystem: Environmental > Terrestrial > Soil > Desert | place... | reverse complement strand
CCTCGTCCGGGGCGCCGGTGATCTCGACGCTGCGTCGGTCGGACGGCAGGTAGCGCTTGACCGCCACCGCGGCGAGGCCGACGACGACCGCTCCCGTGATGGCTGCGACACCGAGCCCGTCGACGAACGACTGCTTGGCGGAGTCGAGGATCGGCGTGTCGGCCGGCAGGACACCCTGACGGACGAGACCGACCACACCACCGAGGCTGCCCTCGGCCACCTCGCGAGCGCGTGCTGGCAGATCGGCGACCGAATCGGCGACGCCGTTGGTGTAGCTGCTGGTGAGCAGCGACCCGAGCACGGCGACGCCGAGCGCCCCGCCGAGCTCTCGCGTCGTGTCGTTGGTGGCCGAACCCATGCCGGCCCGGTCGCGAGGCACCGACGCCATCAGCTGGGTGGTCATCGGCGTCATGGTCAGTGCCATTCCCGCCGCAAGAATGCACAGCGTGACGAGCAACTGCACGTATCCCGTGTCGATCCTGAACAGCGCCGCGCCGGCGAGCCCGACGCCGACGGTGGCGAGACCGGCGGCCCCCACCGTGTCGGCGCCGAGGCGGGCGACGAGCTTCGGTGTCTGCGGCGCGATGAACATGATGACGGCCGACATCGGCAGCAGACGCAGCGCGGCTTCGAGGGGCGTGTACTCGAGCACACCCTGGAGGTACTGGGTCACCATGAAGAACGTGCCGAACATGGCGAAGAACACGAGCGTGATGCCGCCGGAGGAGACGGCGAAGCGTGGGTTCGTGAAGAGTCGCAGGTCGAGCATCGCATTTCGGTTGCGCAACTCCCACACGCCGAAGGCGACGAGCGCGACGGTGGCGCCGCCGAACCAGAGAAGCGACTCGACGGTCAGCCACCCGTGGTGCGGGCCCTCGATGATGGCGTAGACGAGCGCGCTGAGACCGACGATCGACAGCAGCGCACCGATCGGGTCGAGCGGGGTCCGCGTGGAGTCCTTCGACCGCGGCACGAGGACGTAGCCGGCGACGAGTGCGCCGAGGATGATCGGGATGTTGACGAGGAACACCGAACCCCACCAGTAGTGCTCGAGGAGAAAGCCGGACGCGACAGGCCCGATGGCCGCACCGGCGCCGGATATGCCTGCCCAGATGGCGATCGCCTTGGCACGTTCTCGCGTCGGGAAGACGTTGGCCAGGATCGACAGCGTCGACGGCATGACGAGCGCCGCCCCGATGCCCATGACGGCACGCGACACGATGAGCATGGTGACGTCGCCGGCCACCGCACCGAGCACAGAGCCGAGGCCGAAGATCACGAGCCCGGCCTGCAGGGCGCCCTTACGTCCGAACCGGTCGCCGAGGGCCGCTGCGGTGAACAGCAGGCCGGCGAACACGAGCGCGTAGGCGTCGACGATCCATTGCACGTCGGTCTGCGAGGCGCCGATGCCGCCCTCTGCCTCACCGAGCTGCAGTGTCGGTAGCGCGACGTTGAGTACGGTGTTGCCGACGATGACGATGATCAGCGACGCGCAAAGGACGGCCAGCGTCTTCCAGCGACGTTCGTAGGTCACCGGATCAATGCCCTCGAGATCCTCTAATTGCGCTACGTCTCCGTTGCGGACGGTGGCATCAGACACGGTCACTCTCCTCTCGAACCCTGCGTGTCGGCGCCCGTTCGGTCCGACATTTCGCTACGCTATCGTAGTGACATGTTGCTGGCGACCCGAATGCGGAATGAGGTGACACATGCCACGACCACGCAGTGAGGAGGCACGCCGCAAGGTGCTCGTCGCCTCTGCGACGCTGATGGTCGAGCGCGGCGCGGGCAACCTCAGCATCGAGGAGGTCGCCGCCCGATCAGGTGTCGCCAAGACGACGATCTACCGGCACTGGCCTGACCGCTCCTCGCTGATGATCGACACGGTGCGCGCGACCATCGAGCACGTCGGTGTTCCCGACACAGGAACCCTGCGAGGCGACCTCGACGCCTACTTCGGGGCGATGGTGCGGTCCGACCTCGACGGCGGCATCGGCCAGCTGATGCCGTGCCTGCTCGAGGCAGCGTCACGTGACGACGAGATCGAGGGCGTGCTCGACCGGTTGATGGACGAGCGCCGAGCGGTCATCGAGCGCATCTTGCACAGAGCGCAGGAGCGTGGCGAGTTGCCCGGCGACCTCGACACGGAGATCTTCGTCGGCACCGTGGTGGGTCCGATCGTGTTCCGCAAGGTCGTGCAGCGCAGGCCACTGACTCCGGAATACATCAGCGGCTGCCTCGACGTCGCCCTCACCGGGCTCGTCAGCCGACGGGCTGAGCCTCGCTCAGCCGACTGACTGCCGCGGGGGCTGCGCGCCCCCACAACCCATCACCTGACGGCCTCCCTCCGGTCGCTCGCCAGGGGTCGGCTGAGCCTCTCGCTCAGCCGACGGACCCTTCCATCTGGAGCTCGATGAGGCGGCTCCACTCGACGGCGTACTCCATCGGCAGCGTGCGCGTGATCGGCTCGATGAACCCGTTGACGACCATGCCCATCGCCTGCTCCTCCGACAGCCCACGGCTCATCAGATAGAACAGCTGCTCGTCGGCCACCTTCGACACGGTGGCCTCGTGGCCGATCTGGGCGTCGCGCTCGCCGACCTCCATGTAGGGCAGCGTCTTGCTCTGAGAGTCCTCGTCGAGGATCAGCGCGTCGCACTGCACGTGGCTCTTGCACCCGGTCGCGCCCTCGTCGACCCGCACGAGTCCGCGGTACGTCGTGATGCCGCCGTCCTTGCTGATCGACTTCGACACGATCTTCGACGTCGTCTCGGGCGCAGCGTGGATCATCTTGGCCCCGGCGTCCTGGTGCTGACCGGCGCCGGCGTATGCCACCGACAGCACCTCGCCGGTCGCCTTCGGGCCCATCAGGTAGATGCTCGGGTACTTCATCGTCAGCTTGGATCCGATGTTGCCGTCGATCCACTCCATGTGGCCCTCGGCCTCGACCCGCGCCCGCTTCGTGACAAGGTTGTAGACGTTGGGGCTCCAGTTCTGGATCGTCGTGTACGTCACCCGTGCCGAGGGCTTGACGATGATCTCCACGACGGCGGAGTGCAGCGAGTCGCTGGTGTAGACGGGAGCCGAGCAGCCCTCGATGTAGTGCACCTGCGAGCCCTCGTCGGCGATGATCAGCGTGCGCTCGAACTGCCCTGCGTTCTCGGCATTGATGCGGAAGTACGCCTGCAGCGGCATCTCGCACTCGACGCCCGGCGGCACGTAGATGAACGACCCACCGCTCCACGTCGCCGTGTTGAGCGCGGCGAACTTGTTGTCACCGGGCGGGATCACCGAGCCGAAGTACTGCTTGACGAGGTCGGGGTACTCGCGTAGCGCCGTGTCCATGTCGCAGAACAAGATCCCCTGCTTGGCGAGATCGTCTCGATTACGATGATATACCACTTCACTCTCGAACTGCGCGGTGACGCCTGCGAGGTACTTGCGCTCGGCCTCTGGGATGCCGAGCTTCTCGTACGTCGCCTTCATCTGCTCGGGCAAGTCGTCCCACTCGTCGACCTGCGCACCTGCGGGGCGCAAGTAGTAGTAGATGTCCTGGAAGTCGATGTCGGGCATGTTGGTGGCGAACCAGGGCGCCATCGGCTTGCGTTCGAAGGTCTTCAGCGACCGCTGGCGCATCTTCGTCATCCAGCGCGGTTCGCCCTTCCACCACGAGATCTGGTCGACCACGCCCTCGTTAATGCCCTTTTCCGGGTCGAAGGCGTACTCGACCTCGTCGCTCCAGCCCAACTGGTACTTGCTGAGATCGAGATCAAAGGTCGTCATGGGTCACTCTCCGTGGGTCGTCGCGGGGACTTTCCACTGCCTCCATCGTAACAATTCTCGGCCCCGAGCGCTCCCTGCAGGTCACGAGATGGGCTAGAACTTCGTCGTGAGCGCTGTCGTCGTCGTCGTCTTCGTCGCCATCGTGGTCGCAGCGTTCATCTGGTACGTCACGAAGGGCATCCGCGCCCAGCCGCATGGTCGTTCGAGGTCGACGGATTCGGGTTACTACCCGCCGTACCCGGGGCAGGCCGACAGCGGGCACGGTGATCGCGGCGGCGACAGCGACGGAGGTTCCGACTGGGGCGGATCCGACTCCGGCGGTGGCAGCAGCGACGGCGGCGGTGGCAGCAGCGACGGCGGCGGTGGCAGCAGCGACGGCGGCAGCAGCAGCTGACCCGTCATGCTCGGAGTGAGCGTCAGGCTGCTTCGTCGCGCAGCGCGATGCGCGCTGCGACGCGAGGCGTGACCGTGGCGTCGAGCTCGGCATCCGACGGCGTGTCGATCTCGATGAAGATGCACTCGCCGGGGCAGTCCTCGGCGGCGTCGATGACGCGCATCACGTCGCGTGGCACGACGACGGCGAGGCTCGACGAGCCACCGGGATCGTTGAGCGGCCGACCACCCTCCGCGACGTAGGCGATGCCGTCCTCGAGCTGCACGAACACGTCGGCACAGTGGTCGACGCACAGGCCATCGCCCGTGCAGAGATCCTGATCGATCCACACTCGCATCGAGGCGGACCCTAGTGGGAGGACGGCGAATTCGGACCTGCCGTGCCAGGCGATCAGGCGTCGGCGGCGTTCTTCGCGGGACCACCGAAGCTCCAGGACCGGCGGGACGAGAGTTGTGGATGTGTCGACTGCATGGCGGCTTGACGGTGCCGGGGGACGTTCGGTTCCGACATCGGCGACGAATTCGGGCGTCGCACCGCCTTAACCTCGGCGCGATGCTCGCCATCTCCGATCTTCGTGTGTTCACCGAGCCGCAGCAGAGCGCGACCTACGACGACCTCCTCGCCGTGGCGTCCACCGCCGAGCGGCTCGGTTTCGGTGCCTTCTTCCGCAGCGATCACTACCTCGCGATGGGCAGCGCGCTCGACGAGGGTGGGCTCCCCCGGGACCGACCGACGCCTGGACGACGCTCGCAGGACTCGCCCGTGACACCGAGCGGATCCGCCTCGGGACGCTCGTCACGTCCGCCACGTTCCGCCAACCAGGGCCGCTCGCGATCTCCGTGGCGCAGGTCGACCAGATGTCGAACGGGCGCGTCGAGTTGGGCATCGGCGCCGGCTGGTACGACGCCGAGCACGCTGCGTACGGCATCACCTTTCCCGCGCTCGGCGAACGCTTCGACCGCCTCGAGGAGCAGCTCGCCGTGATCACCGGGTTGTGGTCGACACCGGCGGGAGAGCACTTCGCCTTCGACGGCGAGCACTACACCGTGAGCGACAGCCCGGCGCTGCCGAAGCCCGTGCAGGAGCGGATCCCCGTGATCGTCGGCGGCTCGGGCCCCAAGCGCACCCCTCGCCTGGCGGCCACCTACGCCACCGAGTTCAACACGCCGTTCTTCTCGCTCGACGACTTCGTCGCGCAACGCGAGACGGTCATCGCGGCGTGCGAGTCGATCGGCCGCGACCCTGCGACGCTGACGTTCTCGGCGGCGCTCGTCGCCTGTGTCGGCGACGAGGCCTCGTCGTACGAACGGCGCGCGGCTGCCATCGGTCGCGAGGCCGGCGAGCTACGCCTCAACGGTGTCGCCGGTGTGCCGGAGGAAGCCGCCGACACGATGGGACGGTGGCACGAGGCCGGCGCCGAGCGCCTCTACCTGCAGGTGCTCGATCTCACCGATCTCGAGCACCTCGACACGCTTTCCGCGCTCGCCGCGCCGACCGGCTGAGCGCCGGTACGTGCCGATACGTTCCGTGCGATGACGCCAGCATCTCCCGCGCCGCTCCCCGCCGCTCCGCGTCGGGACCACACGTGGAGCCGCCCGACGGGCGATGTCGACGACCCGTGGGCGTGGCTCGCCGATCGCGACGATCCGGAGACGATCGCCTACCTCACGGCGGAGAACGAGTTCTCCACTGCGTGGTTCGGCCAGGACGGCCGCGACGAGCAGATCACGTCGATCTTCGCCGAGATCAAGTCGCGCGTGCAGGAGGACGACGAGTCCGTGCCATCACCGGACGGCGGCTGGTTCTACCTCGCACGCACCCGGGAGGGCGCGTCGTACCCGATCTACCTTCGCGGTCGCAGCCCTGACACCGCCGGCCGCCAGCTCGTGCTCGACGTCAACGTCGAGGCGCAGGGACACGACTACTGCGCGCTCGGTGGCTTCGAGCCGAACAACGACCACACGATGATCGCCTGGTCGCGCGACACGACGGGCGACGAGCGCTACGACCTCATGGTGCGCGACGTCGGCAGTGACCCCGTCGAGACCCCGGGCGACGATCCTGTGGACCACGACGTGATCGAGGCGACGTCGGCCGCAGGGACGGCGTGGTCGCTCGACGGCCAGCATCTCTTCTACTGCCGCCCCGACGACCAGATGCGGCCGTTCGAGGTGTGGCGCCACCGGCTCGGCACACCGCCGGGCGAGGACGTGCTCGTGCTGCGCGAGGAGGACGAGCGTTTCTACCTCGGCGTCGAGTCGACCCGCAGCGGCAGGACGATCCTGATCTCGATGGGCAGCAAGAACACCTCGGAGGTGCTCGTCATCCCCGGCGGCGATCCGCTCGCCGAGCCCGTCGCCGTGCGGCCGCGGGAGGAGGGGCTCGAATACTTCGTCGACGAGTGGAGTGACCGCTTCGTCATCCTCACGAACCTCGACGCCGAGGACTTCCGTGTGATGACGGCGCCGCTCGACGACCCTGCGACGTGGACCGAGCTGGTGGCGCACCGCCAGTCGAACCGCATCGACTCCATCGCCGCCTTCGACGGGCACCTGCTGCTGCACGAATGGCACGCCGCACAGCAGCGCGTGCGGATCCTGTTCGCCGACGGCAGCGAGCGAACGATCGACGTCGGCAACGAGCCGCACTCGGTCGACCTCGATGCCAACAACGACTACGTCACCGACCTCGTGCGCTTCCACGTGCAGTCGCTGACGGGGCCGGCGACCGTCTACGACGAACACGTGGTCACGGGAGACCGGACGCTGCTGAAGCAGACCCCGACACCGAACGTCGACCTCGATCAGTACGTCTCCGAGCGCATGTGGGCCACGTCGGGCGACGGCACCGAGGTGCCGATCGACGTCGTGCGGCACGTCGACACGGCAGTCGACGGCACGGCGCCGTGCGTGGTCTACGGCTACGGCGCCTACGAGGCGTCGATGCCGCCGTGGTTCTCGGTTGCCCGGCTGTCACTCCTCGACCGCGGCTTCGTGTGGGCGCTGGTGCATCCGAGAGGCGGCGGCGAGCTCGGCCGCAGCTGGTACAACAACGGCCGGCTGCTCAACAAGATCAACACGTTCGACGACACCATTGCCGCCGCCGAGCACCTCGTCGCCACGGGATGGTCGGCGCCGGATCGCCTGTGCCTGCGCGGCGGCAGCGCGGGTGGGCTCCTCGTCGGCGCCTGCATCACGAAGCGACCCGACCTGTTCGCCAGCGCCGTTGCCGAGGTCCCGTTCGTCGACATCGTGACGACGATGAGCGACCCGACGCTCCCGCTCACGGTCACGGAGTGGGAGGAATGGGGCGACCCGCGGACCGAACCGTACGCCAGCTACATGTCCTCCTACTCGCCCTACGACCGGACCGTGCCCGCCGAGTACCCAGCGATCTTCGTCTCGGCCGGGATCAACGACGTGCGCGTCTCGTACCACGAGCCGACGAAGTGGGTCGCCAAGCTGCGAACGGCACAGACGGCGAGTGACCGTCCGATCGTCTATCGCTGCGAGATGGGCGCCGGCCACGCCGGACCGAGCGGCCGCTACGACGCCTGGCGCGACGAGGCGAGAGTCCTCACCTTCATCTTGAACACGACGTAATACTGCGGGTTCGTCGTCCGCTGCGCTTTCTCCGTACTAGTGCGGGTTCGTCGTCCGCTGCGCTTTCTCCGTACTAGTGCGGGTTCGTCGTCCGCTGCGCTTTCTCCTCGCGCCGCGTGTGCCTCGTCGCTGGCGCTTCCCTCGGCATGCCGCTCTCGTCATGCTGTCAGGGCAGCCGTGAGGGCGATTGTGATGAGGAGCGTGTTGCGGGCGACGTCGAGCCACGAGATCGGGCCAGGGGTGAGCGAGCCGAAGCAGGCGCACGGCGGGTGCCGCCCCCGCGCGAGGTTGGTGACGATCGCCGCCGTGAACGCAGCGAGCAGTGCCACGGCCACCCAGCACGGCCAGGGATCGGCGAGCTGTGTCGCCACGAGCGCGCCGACGGCGAGCTCGACGTACGGCACCAGGGGCACGACGAACGCGGGCGCCCCGAACGTCGTCGCCTGCTGAACCCACTCCCGGCGCCGCACCAGCTTCGTCACTGCGCTCACCACGAGCACAGCACCGGTGACACACGTCGCGACGAGATGCACCACCTCCGACGCGGTCATCGTTCCACCCCGCGCCCGCTCGTCAGCGGGCGGGAACCGTCACGGACGTCCGTTCGGACGCGGCGATCACGTCTACCGAGGTCGCCATGGCCCTCGCGCTGGCGAGGATCTCGTCGACGCAGTCGTCGTCGTGATCGGGATCGTGGTGGAACAGGGCCAGGCGCCGGACACCGGTCTCCTCGGCGAGCCACACGGCGAACTCGGCGGTGCAGTGACCCCAGTCCGCCTTCGAGGCGAACTCGTGGGGCAGGTACTGGGCGTCGTGGATCAGCAGATCGGTCCCGTCGCACAGCTCACGCACGGACGAGTCGGCGAAGAACCCTCCCTGGGGCTGCTGGTGATCGCTCAGATACGTCACGCTCACACCACCCCAGGTCACGCGGTAGCCGAGCGCGAGCCCGACATGCGGCACGCGGCGCGCCATCACGGACACCGGCGAGTCGGCGGAACCAATGGTGAAGTCGGCCTCGACGATGTCGTGGAAGTGCAGCGAACTCGGGATGCCGTGCAGCTCGACGGGGAACATCGGCGGCGTGATGGTGGACTTCAGAACGTCGTACGCGCTGCGGCCGTCCTCCTGCATCGGTGCGTAGATGTGGAACTCGCCACCCTCGCGCAACAGCGGCTGGAAGAACGGCAGCCCCTGGATGTGGTCCCAGTGGAGGTGGCCGATGAGGCAGCTCGCCTTCAGCGGCTGGTCGTCGGGGCACGTACGCCCGAAGTAACGCAGGCCGGTGCCGAGATCGAACAGGACGGGTGGCTGACCCGGGATCTCGACGGCGACGCACGAGGTGTTGCCGCCATAGCGCGCGACCTCAGGTCCATCGCACGGCGTCGAGCCGCGGACCCCATAGAACGTGACGACCAGATCATCCCCCCCGATGGGACGACTGTAAGCCATCGGCCTGCGCCCGCAAACCTGCAGGTCGGACGCGGCAGGTGTGCCTCGCGACACGCTGGGCCGTAGCGTCGGCCGATGGCCGAGAACCTGACGATCCGCTCCGGCGATGTCGAGCTCGTGTACGAGACGTGGGGACCGCCCGACGGCCCGCTGGCGGTGCTGCTGCACGGCTTTCCCGACAGCGCCACGACGTGGCGGCATCTCGGGCCGGCGCTGGCGGACATCGGTTTCCGCGCCGTGGCGCCGTGGATGCGCGGCTACGCGCCGAGTTCGGCGTCGGCCGCCGGGGTGTACCAGATCGGTGCGCTGGCGATGGACGCCATCGCCATCCACGACCAGCTCGGCGGCGACGAGCGGGCCGTGCTCGTGGGGCACGACTGGGGAGCGCCCGGCGCATACGGCGCCTCCGTGCATGCCCCCGACCGCTGGGCGAGGGTGGTCGGCATGGCCGTGCCACCCGGACCCGAGATGGCGACGGCACTGCTCGTCGATCTCGATCAGGTGCGCCGCAGTTGGTACATGTTCTTGTTCCAGCACCCACTCGCGGAGGCGATCGTGCGCAACGACGATCTCGCCTTCGTCGACATGCTCTGGTCCGACTGGTCGCCTGGCTACGACGCGACGGACGACCTCGCCGACGTGAAGTCGGCACTCCGAGATCCCGCAAACCTCGGCGCCGCCATCGGCTACTACCGCTGCGCACTCGGCACGACGCCACCCGATCCGTCACTCGACGACGTGCAGCGCGCCTGCTTCGCCCCGCTCGTGCACCCCGCGCGATACCTCCACGGGCGCGACGACGGTTGCGTCAGCGCGGACGTCGCCGAGCGAGCGCGTGCGAGCGCTGGCGACGACGTCACCGTCGAGATCGTCGACGGCGCCGGACACTTCCTCCACCTCGAACGGCCCGACGTCGTCAACGCCGCGATCGTCGACTTCCTCACCTGACGCGGGATCAGGGGAGCATCAGCTCGCCGTTGCGCTCGACGACGAGCCCATCGGCGACGAGACCGGCGACGACGGTGGCGTCGTAGCCGTCACTCGACCGACGACCGGCGACAAGTTCGCCGAGCAGGCGGCTGGCGACAAGTTCGCCGAGCAGGCGGCTGGCGACAAGGTCGCCGAGCAGGGTGCCGCGCGCCTGGCGGGCACTCCCGTCGTACGGCGGCTGGCGGCGGCTGACGCCCGCCGAGCCCGCCGCCGGGTCAGGCGCGCCGGCACGGCGCGATGCCCTCCAACAGCACAGGGCAGAGAGCGGGCAGCCGTCACAGCGAGGATCTGGCCGGCAGTAGCGGGCGCCGACGTCCATCATCGACTGGTTCCAAAGCCACCCCTCGCCGACAGGCACGAGCGAGTCGGCGTGATCCTGTGCCGCCGACGTCGTCAGCGTCGTTCCCGCGCTGCGGGCGAGCACCCTGGCGACGTTCGTGTCGACAACGCCGACATCGGCCTCGAACGCGAACGTCATCACCGCCCGCGCGGTGTAGCGACCGATGCCGGGCAGCGCGAGCAGGGCGTCGAGCTCGTGCGGGACCTCGCCCGCGTGGAGCGCGACGATCGCCGTCGCTGCTCCGTGGAGGTTCTTCGCCCTTCGAGGGTAGCCGAGGCCGTGCCATCTCGCGATCGCGTCACCCAGCGGCACCGACGCGAGCGACTCGGGCGTCGGGTACACCGCACACCACTCGTACCACCTCGGCACAACGCGCGACACCTGGGTCTGTTGCAGCATCACCTCGGCGACGAGGATCCGCCAGGGATCGCGCGTCGCCCGCCACGGCAGGTCGCGCAGGTTGACGCGGCCCCACGCACGGACCGCGTCGCGGTCGACGCCCGTGTCAGTCGGACCAGACGTCGACACCGTCGTACGGCCGGGCGCGCGGCGGAGCGGCGTCCCGCCGCCAGGCGAGCAGCTTGCGACGGAAGTAGCAAACCTCCTTGCCGTCCTGGTTGAAGCCTTTCGTCTCCACGCTCACGACACCCCTGTCCGGCTTCGACGACGACGGCGTGACCTCGATGACCCGCGTCTCGGCGTGGATCGTGTCGCCGTGGAACGTCGGGAACTTGTGCTGCAACGTCTCCACCTCGAGGTTGGCGATCGCCGCGCCGCTCACGTCGGGAACGCTCATCCCGAGCACCAGCGAGTACACGAGGTTGCCGACGACGACGTTCCTGCCTTGCACGGACTTGGACGCGAACCAGTCGTTCGTGTGCAACGGGTGATGGTTCATCGTGATCATGCAGAACAGGTGGTCGTCGTACTCGGTGATCGTCTTGCCGGGCCAGTGCCGGTAGACGTCGCCCGGCACGAAGTCCTCGAGGTAGCGCCCGAACGGTCGCTCGTGAACGGTCACTGAGCGTCCCACCGATGAAACGTCATGAGCGGAAAGGTTACGGCAGCGGATCTGAGCCGACCGAGCCGTCGACCGGGTCGCTGCTGAGGTCGCGACCGGCGGGGTGTCGGTGCACGTCCTCGTGGTTGCGCAGCACCCAGTCGACCCGCGTCTCTCTCGTGATGTCGTCGTCCCGGGCGAGCTCGCGCAGGCTGGCGAGGCGCTCCTCGCGACGTTCGATGCGGAACGGCCCGACGCGCAGGCTGAGGTAGAGGATCCCGCCGACGAGGACTGGCAGGAAGAACTGGGCGATGCGATACGACGCGAACCCGAGGGATGCCGTCGAACGGGTGAGGCCGAAGCCGACGAGCGTGGGGAGGTAGACGCCGTCAACGATGCCGAGTCCACCAGGCGTGATCGGGATGACGGCCACGATGTTGCCGAGTCCGAACGCGACGAACAGCGAGATCGGATCGAGCGTGCCGCCGAAGGCGCGCAGGAACACCCACAGCGATGCCGCGTCGAGCAGCCAGTTGACCGCCGCCCACCCCGCCACGCGACCCAGCAGCGCCGGGTTCTTGAGCACCTCTTCGAGCCGGCTCGCGATGCGCCGGATGACCCGTGCGGCCCGGTCCTCGTCGGTGTGCAGCTTGCGGGCGATCCATCGCAGCGCGCGCTCGGCACGGCCCTGGCCGTCCATCAGCCCCATCACGAGGAATGCCGCGATCAACATCAGCATCATCCCGGCGATGGCAGCGAACACGTAGAACGGGTTGCTCACACCGCGTGGGATCGAGATCAGCAACGCCACCCAGAAGATCAGGTTGAGCACGAGCGCCGAACCGATCCCCGCCGTCGCGAGCGCGAAGCCGGCGTCGGGACCGCGCACGCCGGACAGCGTCAGCAGGCGGTACCCGAGGGCCGGTCCGGCCGCCGACCCACCCGGCACGATGTTCGTCATCGCCTTCGTGCTCATCTGGATGCGGAACATGCGCATCGGGGAGATCGGTCGTGCCGCCTCGCCGAGCGCGGCGCGGGTCAGCAGCGAGTAGCAGTACCACGAGCTGACCTGCAGCGCGATGCCGACACCGAGCAGCAGCGGCTGCACCTCGCGCAGCTCGGTGAGCGCCTTGCGGAACCCTGGGATCAGCGGCAGCACGAACACCCAGAGCACGAACGCGAACAGCAGCACCTTGATCGTGGTGCGCACCGGCTTCGTGCGCACGACGGTCGTCACTGCACCCGTGACGACGCTCGTGACACCTGCGCTCTCGTCGTCATGGGGCTCGCGGTCGTGGGGCTCGTCGGCAGGCACCGTCTCTGCGAGCGAAGGAGTCGGCGCAGACCGATCACGCTCGGAGGCGGGCGCCCCGGTGTCCTCGCTCACCCTTCCTTGCTAGTCGATCACGGCGCCTCGGTGGCGGCTCGTTCACGATGCTGCGGCGATGATGCGACGGAGGTGCTCGACGAGCACGGGACGGGCGTCGGCGGCCGTCTTGCCGAGGTGCACGACGACGAGCTCGCGATCTGGCACGACGATCGTGAACTGTCCCTCGTAGCCGTGCGCTGCGAGCGAGCCCGGCATGTCCGGCCACGTCCACCAGTGCCGTCCGTACCCGAACCCGGTCTCGGGATCGGTTGCGATCTGGGTCCTCGCGTGGTCGGTCCAGCCTTCGGGTAGCACTCGCTGACCGTTGCTGATGCCGTCGTTGCGGTACAGCTCGCCGAAGCGGGCAAAGTCGCGCGCGGTGGCGTAGACGTACGAGGAGCCGATGAACGTCCCTGCCGGGTCGAACACGGGATCGGCCGACGCCATGCCGGTTGGTCCGAACAGGGTGGTGCCGAGAAATCGGCGCACGGCCTTCTCGCCGCCGCCGACGGCGTCTCCGAGCACGCGGCACAGGATGTTCGTCGAGCCCGAGCTGTAGTTCCACACGGAAGCGGGTGGATGTTCGAGCGGCTGCTGAGCGGCGTACGCGGCCATGTCGTCGGCGCCCGAGCCGAACAGCATCTCGAGGCAGTTCGACCCCGCCGAGTTGACGTAGTCCTCGACGAAGTGGAGCCCCGATCGCATCTCGAGCAGGTCGAGGATCGTGATCGCTTCCTTCTCCGTGCCCTCCCAGCCCGGGACGGGGGCGCGGCTCTCGACCTCGACCAGCCCGGACATTGCCGCGACCCCGATCGCAGCGTGCGTGATGCTCTTCGCCGTCGACCACGACACGAGCGGCGTGTCGGCACGAACCGCCGACTCCGGCGAGAACAACGTCGCCGGCTGGGTGCCGTACCGCTCGGCGACCAACTCCCCGCCGACCGTGACCACCGCAGCGAGCGACACGCCGAGCTCCGGTGCGCGGGCGAACAGCTCGGCAAGCTCGCCCTCGAGATGCTCCGCCATGTGGGGACACTGTGTCACATCGTGGATGCCGAGCGGTCCAGGAGCGATCGGTAAGTTTGGCGCTCATGTTCGAACCAGACCTCGACGCCGCGGCAAGGGCGATCGACATGGCGACGACCGTGGTCGACGCCGGTCTCGTCGCCCTCCGCGAGGCGGGGGGACCGGACGCCGCACAGGTGCTGGCCTACGACCTCGCCCACTCCGCGTCCGCCGTCGCCACCGCCAGAGCGATGCTCGAGTACGGCGCAGGCGGCGACGAGGAGGCGCTGCTGTGCTGTGCGTTCGCCGCCGACACCGTCCGCGAGCTCGCGTCACGCCTGGCGGGACGCCACGCGCTGTGGAACCTCACGACGGATGCGCTCGCCGACGGCGACGACTTCGTCGCCCGCTTCTGCGCCCCGTCGCTCGTCGCCTCCCTCGCCGAGACCGCCGGAGACCGACACCTCGACGGCGACATGGCCATGGTGCAGGACACGTTCCGCTCGTTCGCCGCCAACGTCGTCGCCCCCCATGCCGAGCACGTCCACCGCACCAACGCCGACGTGCCGGAGGACGTGATCGCCGGTCTCGCCGAGATCGGCGCATTCGGGCTCAGCGCACCGTCCGCATATGGCGGGTTCTCCGAGGGCGGCGCCGACGAGTACCTCGCGATGGTGATCGCCACGGAGGAGCTCTCGAAGGCGAGCCTCGGCATCGGCGGCTCGTTGATCACGCGACCCGAAATCCTCACGCGGGCCCTCGTGAAGGGCGGGACCGAAGCCCAGAAGCAGCACTGGCTGCCACTGCTCGCGTCGGGCGAGGTGATGGCGGCGGTCGCCGTCACGGAGCCCGACTTCGGCAGCGACGTCGCCGGCCTGAAGGTGACGGCAACCCCGGCCGACGGCCCGAACGGCGAACCGGGTCACGTCATCAACGGAGTCAAGACATGGTGCACGTTCGCCGCTCGCGCCGACGTGCTG
>Ga0183260_10002584_pt1 | contig 14931 bp, 11 predicted proteins | sample AntDrymUQ4972206_2_FD_129768 | JGI IMG/M metagenome (GOLD analysis project Ga0183260, IMG submission 129768) | Polar desert sand microbial communities from Dry Valleys, Antarctica - metaG UQ497 (22.06) (version 2) (version 2) | ecosystem: Environmental > Terrestrial > Soil > Desert | place... | reverse complement strand
CTCTACGTAACCATTGCTTATGAGCTAGGACCTGAAGCTCTGGTTGGTGTGGTGCCCAAGGAGGGAAGCCGCTCGGCGGGGATGAGGACAGCATCCCTCCCGGGGTCCACGCTCAGACTTTCGGTCGATGCAGTCGCTAACTTGAGCGAACCAGGCGTTTACGGCGATGTTCTTAAGCCAATGAATTGGCGGGCGAGCCAACGTTTTCTCGTCAAGCCTGCTTGCACAAATCTCCCGCAAACTTGGGACTCGTTATCCAAATTCGCGTTATCGCGCCTCTGCCATGAACATGAGCGAACATGTTGCCGCGCCACCCGATGAATCGCCGCTGACGGTGCCCACGTTAAGTGAGGCGTTGACGATTCCATCCTCATTGGAGCATGTAGCGCCTACCGCGGTCAGTGCCACGAGACGGCCGGCTGCGCGCGAGCTCGCAAGCTGGCGCGTGCTCAAGATGTGGGTCAATGGCGAATCGCTGAGTGAGGCCGTTACGGTCAAACTGATTGGCGTGCACGAAGGCCATTCGATCGTCGTCACGGCCCCCGAGGACTCCAGCGCATTCGACCTTCGCGAAGGCGCTTTGTATCGCTTCCGCAGCTTCTCTGGCGAGTCGACGTATGAATTCACGGCACCGCTGGTTCGCAGCTGCACCGAACCTTTCGAGTACCTGCACATTGGCTGGCCTGCTCAACAGCACGTTGAAAAACGAGACTTGCGGGCCGCGACTCGCGTCAAGACAGAGCTCCCGTGCATGGTGTACCCCGGCACGCAGGCGAACGGGCGCTTTGTGAAGGGGACCATAAGCGACCTTTCGACCGGCGGTGCAGCAATAACACTGCACGACGAGCTCACCGTTTTCTACGATGAAGTGAAGATCGTTTTTCACGTCGCCGTGGCCGATCAGGAGATGATGATCGAGGCCCGTGCACGGCCCGTTCGCAAACCTGATGATTCCGGTGAGCGAGTCATGGGGGTTTCGTTTGTTGCGCTTGCTCCGACCGAAAAGATGGCACTGCACGCTTTCGTCAACGCCGGGCTCGTGCGCGAGTTGGAAATTCCGCTCTACGCTCGACCCTGAGCGTTAGGTAGCACTAACACTAAGGGCTCCCGCAAAATCGCAGCCACAAAAAAAGCCCGCGGTCGCGGGCTTTTGTTTGCGGTGCGGTAGCTCAGTGAACCAGATCGGTTGATCCCGTCTGAACCTGCGCCTTGCCCTTCCCAGCACGAGCCGGGGGCTCGCACAAACCGCAGACATAATTCTTGGTCAATTCAAACGTGTGTGTCACAAACTTTCCGTTGCACTTTGAACATGATGTCAGTGTCACCATGCCGGCGTCTACGAACTTGACGAGTCTCCAGGCGCGTGTCACCGACAGCAGCGGCTCGAGTCCCTGCGCACGAATCTGCTCGAGGTACAGCTCGTAGGCTTTGATGATGCCGTCGATCTCTTCGAGTTCGCTAGTCTTGTCCAGATACTCATACATGTTCAGGAACAGCGATGAATGAATATTCGGTTGCCAGGTCATGAACCAGTCTGTGGAGAACGGCAGCATGCCGCGCGCGGGCGATTCACCCTGCACTTCCTTGTAGAGACGCAACAGGCGCTCGTACGACAGGTCGGTTTCCGATTCGAGCACTTGCAGTCGCGCGCCGAGCTTGATCAACGCAATCGCGCGCTGGATCTGCATGCTCTCGGAAACGATACTTTTGATACGCATGATGATTCTCCCAACAGACGGTTCGTTTGCTCGACTACGCGGTGACGCTGTTCAACTGTCCGGCCATCACGATATTTGCATGCAAGCCGGCGACTGCTGCGCCGGTGGCACTCGACTTCGGCTTCGAATGGCTCGTCAGCAGGCTCCAGACCATATCGTCGTCGAATCGAAATCGGAGGATCAGTTGATTCGATCCGGCGATCTTCATCAATTGCGCAGGGCTCAGTTGATCGATGATGCCTGCCACTTCTTCGGAAACGCCCAACCGGTAAAGTGCCTGCGCCTTGTCGGCGCGGATCATGTGCTGTGCCAGAACAAGGTAGGCCAGATTGGCTTCACGGATCTCTTGCAGAAGTTGTTCGTTGCTCGGGGCGATGGTGCTCATTCGGTTGCTCCTGGTTCGCTGGTTAGGTTGATGCTGGTTTGGTTCTGGACACGTTTCTAAGTGACGCCATTGTGGGAAACAGCCGCAATTCGATGAATCAGCGTATAGCCATGATCCTTGTCGGTCTGCCGCTCGTCAGCGTGTAAGGTTTTTTCCTACAGAAAACGCTGTGTATTCGATTCAAGTAGCCAACGACGGTGCCGTTAATAAAGATGTGCGAGGCACGCGCGCCGCTGCTACGTCGATGGACGAATGGATGGCACGCGTGCTTCGTCCGAAGTGATGTGAATTTGGTTTCCTCCCCCGCCTTCGCGCCGGTCAATCGACCGGCGTTTTTTTTTCGAAAAGCGCTTGGATCGGCCCTCCAATCGGACGATGGCTGATCCCCCATCATCGGTACATTGCTATTGCCTGTGCACATAAACACGGACACGCCCTGTCGGGAAATGTCATGCCAAACGATCTATGCGAAGTGGTCGAATTAGCCAAGCCGGCCACGCCTAGGCCAGCATCGCTGCGACCCAGTGTGTTGCATCACTACGAAGCCATCGCACTAGCAAGTAGCGAGATGCGGGCGGCTGCGCAAGCAGCAAAATGGATTGAGGTTGCGCGCCATGAAGAACGCTGCGGTGTGCTGATCGCAGCTTCGAAAGCGGCAGCACGCTTCCCGAATGCAACGTTGACTGCGATGGAGGATGAGCGCCGCGTGCAATTGCTCCGCCAGATTTTGAATGACGACGCGCAGATACGTGGTTACTCCGAGCCCTGGATCGAACCGATTACTGCCTATCTATCGACCGCGCGCTCGCGCTAGAAAATCAAGCAGCAGATGAGCCTTACGACGCCTTTTCCGGAACCCGATTCGCCAGAGCTCGAACGCTTCGCGATCTATTCGCGCACTGAAATCGTCGCTTTGTTGCGCCAACTACGCGACAAGCAGGTTCTGGTCACGCTGTACTACGATCAGTCGGCCGGCTTTACGGTCAGCAACGTGCTCGACGTAAACGAAGGGTTCGAAGAGCTTATTTTGGATCGCACGTCTGACGCCAATGTGCAACGGGCGATCTACGCATCCAAGCAACTCGTCGTGGTCGCGTTCCTTGACAACGTCAAACTACAGTTTTCAGTTGGAACGGCAGAGGCGGTTGACTATCAGGATCGCCCGTCGTTTCGTGTCAGGCTGCCGCAGCAGCTGTTGCGGATGCAGCGGCGCAATTCGTATCGCAGGCAGCCGCCTGCGATGCGTCCTGCGACGTGTTTGGTTCCATCGCCGCGCGAGCCCGGTCAGTACGAATCGGTGCGCGTGCTCGACCTGAGCGTCGGCGGTATTGCCTTATTCGTGCATCCGATCCAGTTTGACCTGCCGGCCGAGCACAATCTCGAGAATTGCTATCTTGATCTGCCCGACGTCGGGCAGATCACCGTTGCGCTTCGTGTGCGCTATGTAGACGCGCAGACGGGCGCCGACGGCGTACGCCGCTGTGGTTGCGAGTTTGTCGATCTGAGTGAGTCCGCTGCGCGCATGCTGCAGCGCTACCTGAACAAGCTCGATGCCGCGGCGCGTTCGCATCCCGCCGCCCCCGACGCAGCGGCGGCGTAACGCCTAGCCTAAAAAAGAAAGGCGCCGTGGCGCCTTTTTGTTTTTGGACTGCGGCAATTACCGCGCGGTGCCCACCGAGGCGGGATACATGTCGTTCCAGGTGCGTGCGTACTGCGACCCGGTGCCAATCCATGCGACGGTGCCGACCGACAGCGCCGCTGTATACAACGCAGCAATCAGCTCTGCACCCTGTTGGCGGCACACTATGCGCACGGCACACAGCAGGTGCAGGTGATCGGCGGCGTAGCGACGCTCGACGATCTTCATGCTGCGATTGATCGGTAGCAACGACTCGGGCAATCCGGCAACACCTCTGCGGCCTTCGAGCGCCCGTGCGGCGGTGTCCTCGAACCAAACAAACAACTCGGTCGGCGCCGCACCGGGCGTGCTGGCAGCCTCTGCAGGGATGGCAGGCTCGCTAAGTGGTCGATCAACGCTTAAAGGCTTGGTTGCGCTCTCAGCGAGTTGTTTGACGAGTTGATTGCGAGTCATTTGTAAATCCTTTGTCCACACTGATCATTCTGTTGTCAATCGTTGGATCGGCTCGCGGTAGCGCTTCTTTAAACGCGGTATGTCGTGTGTGCCTGTCGATGGCATGGGAAAGCCTGCGATTTCATGCCATTCCAAATGTGCTGAGCAGACGAGCGGTCGGTGCGATTGAACGTCGCATCGCAAGAAGCGTTCGGCAACCTTTGATTTGTTTCGCGTTTTCGGATTGTCAACGCGACGCTATGCGATTGCGGATGCGGAGTGCGAATGCACACAGATGTTCTGCTTTTTCGCCACCTATTGACGGATAGCAGCTTCTTGTGTGCACCTAAAGTTCAGCCACATGAAGAACGACGCCTTTTTATACGACGCGCTTTACCAAGCGCTGAACGACGGTCAGCTCGACGTCAAGACCGTGGAGCAGTTGCGCCCCAATGCTCTGCTCGAATGCGACTATGTCAAGCAATACACGCCGCTGGTGCGACGTCTCGCGCATCAGATGATCGCGAGGTTGCCCGCCAACGTGGAACTCGACGACATGATCCAGGCCGGCATGATGGGCCTGATGGATGCGGTCACGCGTTTCGAAGTCGCTCAGGGCACGCAGTTTGAGGTGTACGCGACCCAGCGCATTCGTGGAGCGATGCTTGACGAGTTGCGGGCCAACGATTGGCTTCCGCGTTCGGCACGGCGCAGTCAGCGCGATATCGAAAATGCAATTCATCGCCTTGAAGGCAAGCTTTCCCGCGCCCCGCACGAAACCGAAATTGCCGGTGAGCTTGGTCTTCCGCTACCGCAGTACCAACAGATGCTGCACGATGCGCGGGGAGCCCATCTGGTTTATCTAGATGATCTCGGGGGCAAAGGCGATGATGAAGACTATCTTGAACGCCATGTCGTTCGCGATGCGCTCGAGCCCGCCGAAATTCTGAACGACAAGCGCTTCCGTCATGCGTTGGTTGATGCCATCGACGAGCTGCCGGAACGCGAAAAATTGCTGATGAGCTTGTATCACGAGCAAGATCTAAATTTGCGCGAGATCGGCGTCGTGATGGGGATCACCGAATCACGCGTGTGCCAGCTGCATAGCCAGGCGATCGCGAGATTGCGCGCCCGTCTCAAGAACTGGTAGAACGCTAGCGCGTCCCGCGCATGCCTGACGTACCGAGTGCTTTCAGTTGTGCCGCGTCGCGGGCAAAAAGTTCAAGTGCGTCGTTTTCACCGTGTCGCATTGCGCGGAAGGCACTGGCCTGTGGAGCGAGCAGCCATAACAAGTGACGTTTGCGGGCCTCGGCTTCGGCCAGTCCTGCGGCGTCGTCTGCGATCAACGCACCACTTTCGTCGTGCAATGCCTGGATAAGCTCCGCGAACAGGCGCGCTGGAGCGTCAGATGGAAGCGAAGAATGCGTATACATGAAGACCTGTTAGTGGCTTGGGCTGGCGCGTTGCGAATGCAGATAGAGCGCGTTGATCAGGTTGGCGGCTATCGCTGCCGCATTGACGCTATAGCGCCCGTCGACGACCGCGCTACGCAGCGCGAGGACCCGGCTTTCGGCACATGGTTCGTGCGCAAGTCGGAGTTCCGCGCAGAGATGAGCGGGTAGGTTTGAACGCGCCAAGATGGTCACGTCTCAAAGTTCGGCAAATCGCTGTAGAACTTTAGAATCGTTGACGATCAGCGTTAACCGCGCCTCGGTGCATTATTCTTTGCATCCTTATCGCTGAGCTCGAACGCCGATTGCGCCCGCGTGGCTGAATTTCCTACCGTAACGCACCGCACTGGCCCGCATGATCCGCCGGGCGGAAGCGCGTCTGGCACTCCGGCGTCCGCTCCCGCTGTCGTGTCCAATGAGCGCGCGCTTGCGCTTGGATTGCCTGGAAGCCTTGATCCATTACCGGTGGCGCGGCCGGCTGCACGCGACCCTGTTTTCTCACAGCCGCTGGTTGCCGTGCCTGATTTGCTCGGGTTGAGCACGGCGGGCGATGGCACGGCTGCCCTGGCGGCGCGGCCGGCCGACACGGTCATCGAAACGTTGCTCGCAGCCGCTCACATCGGTCTGGCCTTGTTTGATCGCGATCTGAACTACCGGCTGTGGAACAACTGTCTCGAAGAGATTTTCGACGCACCCGCGGATGCGGTGCTAGGGCGGGCGGTCGATGCCGTCAAAGGGCTGAACCAGTTACCGGATCTGATCGCGGAACTTAGGCGGATCCACGAAGTTGGCGAGCGGACGCCCATCGAGCGCGAATATCCGTTGCCAGGCTCTCAGCTCCAATGGGTCAGGGTGAAGCTGGCTCCGGTGTTCGCGATCGACGGACGGTTCGATGGCGTGTTGCTGACATGTGAGCGGATCGATCGCGAGCGGTTCGCTCAAAATTCATTGGGGGCGTTGCGTCAAGCACTTGAATCAGTCGGCGAGATGGTGTTCGAGATAGACGGCCAAGGCGTCGTGCTCGACGCGAACGACGCCGCGCGCCAACGGCTCGGCTATGAACGCGACTCGTTGGTTGGTATGTCGCTTGCGCAGATTGATACAGGGCTGGCGACCGACGCGACAGGCGGCGGATTCGGACTTCTTTACGAACAACTTCAGGTTCGCGGCTCGTACCAGGGCGACACGCGGTACAAGACACGTTTTGGCGCCGAGTTCGCAGTTGAGACGGTGCTGCAGCGGGTTCAGCATGACGGCCGCGAGTTCATTCTCCTGCTCGCGCGCGATGTCGGAGTGCGCAAGAAGGCGGAATCGGACCTGACCGAAAGTGCCGAGCGGTTTCGCGCCCTGTTTGACGAAAGTCCGGTTGCCGCATTACTGCTCGACAGCGAGTTCCGGCTGATTGGTATTAATCGTGCCGCGTGCCAGACCCTCGGCTACGACGTCGATGAACTGCTCGGCCGCGATCCCGAAACGTTGCTGCATGGGGACGACCGGGCGTCGCATCAGCAAGCACGCGCAGAGATGCAAAGCGGTGCGATTGAATCCGAATCGGCCGAGCGGCGTTTCATGCATCGAGACGGGCGTGTGGTTTGGACCAAGCTGTCGATGCGTGCAATCGCTTCCGAGAGCGGCTTGCGGCACGTCCTGCTGGTGCTCGAGAACTTTACCGACCGCAAGATTTTCGAAGAACAGCTGCAGGTCGCGCTGCGCGATCAGCAGACGCTATTCGAGACGATGTCGGTCGGTGTTGCTCAAACCATGTCAAGCAAGATCCTGCTCGCGAACCGCGAGTTCGCCGAGATGTTTGGTTATAGCGACGGCGAAGTGATTGGCATGCCGCTATGGGACCTGTGCATCGATCGTCACCACCGCGCACCGAATGAAGTGTCCGGTATGCCGGTGGTTCGAGCCAATCAAACGACGAGCGGCGAGGTGGTTTTGTTCCGGCGTGACGGCGAGCCGGTGTGGTGCCTGGTGCAGGCGCGCCCGATCCAGTCCGAAGAGCCTGGACTCGAGGCTTTGCGTGAAGCGATTTACACGTTTCAGAATGTGTCAGAAAGCAAGCGTCACCGCGAGGCGCTGTCGCGTTCGCTGCACGAACTGAAGGAACAGGGGGAAGAGCTCCAAAGCGCACTTGCGCAGCAACAACTGATCTTTGACACAGCACTGGTTGGCCTGCTGTTCGTGCGAGATGGCCGGCCGGTTCGCGCCAACAGTGCGATGGAAGATCTGCTGGCATGCGAGCCCGGCGCACTGGTTTCGCAGATGCAGCTTTTTTCGCATCCGACCGATCAGTTGTTGTTGGCGAGCCTGTCCGAACACTTCACGCGCATCCATGACACCGGAGTTACCGAGTTTGAGCTGCACATGTTCCGCCGCAAGGGCGCGCCGATCTGGGTTGCGGTGCAGGGACGTGCTGTCAATTCGGAGCGGCCTGAATTGGGCTACATCTTTGCGTTCGTCAACGTCGACGAGCGCAAGCGCTCGGAGCGCGAGCTGCGTGCGACGCTGTCTGAATTGCAACTTATCTTCGACAGTGCACTGGTAGCCGTGCTGTACGTCGCCAATGACTTGATCGTCAAGGCAAACGCGGCGACGGAGCAGCTGTTTGGTTATGACGCGCGCGACTGGGACGAACTGCAAATCTCCTCGTTGTTTGCGGCGGCAAGCGATTGGGATGACATTCGCGAACTCCCGCTTGCCGAGGCGGAGACTGGTGACGACACGGGAGCGGTACCAGAAGCGATATCGGAAGCGTCGGCAGACCCGGATGCCGATGCCGAGCCCAAAACCAAGGTACCCGACGGTGGCGTTTCGTTCGAGCGGCGGATGAGGCGTGCCGACGGCACTACATTCTGGTGTGCCGGATATGGCCGTCCAATTGACCCCACCGCGCCTGATCGTGGCGTGATCTTGACGCTGGTCGATGTCGATGCACGCCGCCGCTCCGAGGAGGAGCTGCGTCGCGTTCGCAACTACCTCGATCTCGTCGTCGAGAATCTGCCGGTGCTAGTTTCGGTGCGCGAGGCTGAGAGCGGGCGCTTTGTTAGCTTGAACCGCGCGGGGGAAACGATGACGGGGTTGACGCGCGATCAGGTGATCGGCCGCACCTGGGGCGAGATTTATGCGCGCCAGTTTGCAGATCTGTACCTGGAGCTCGATCGCAAGGCGCTTTCCAGCGGAACGCAGGTGGACCGTCCGCGCGACGTAATGCTGCGTGCCGATGGGAAGCGGCTGACGATCAATCAGCGCGTTGTCCCGTTATTTGAGTCCGAACCTGGACGCTCCGGGGCCGCTGGCGACTCCAATGCACGTTACGTAATGTCGATTATCGATGACCTGTCCGAAGAGGTGCGCGCAGAGGCGGCACTGCGGGAGACCGAGGCGCGGTTTCGTCAGTTCGCAGAGAATATCGATCAACTCGTGTTCATCATGAGCGGCGATTTTTCGGCAGCGCTGTATGTAAATCCGCGCTACACCACGTTGATTGGTGCTCCAGTCGACGAGTTGCTGGATGATCCCCGTAGCGTGATGCGGCACGTTCATTTCGAAGATGTGCCAGTGGTCAATCGAACGTTGCCCCGCCTGATCGCTCGCATGAGGCGCTTGCGACGCTCCGAATTCACCGCGCGCATCGATCACCCGTCGCGCGGCGTGCGCAATGTCAACGTGCGACTAAGCCCGGTGCGCATGGAAGACGGGGCGATTCGCGTGTTCGGCATAGCCGACGACGTAACCGAGCGGACCCGCGCCGAGCAGGAAAAAATGGAGCAGATCGTCAAGCAGCGCGACGTGCTCGTACGCGAGGTCCATCATCGCATCAAGAACAATTTGCAAGGCGTTGCAGGGCTGTTGCAGCAGACCGCTGATGCACGCCCCGATGTAGCGGACATCCTGTCCGAAGCGGCGACGCAGATTCACGCAATCGCGCAGGTGCACGGGTTGCAGATCCGTTCCAGCGGAACACTGCCGGTCCTGGGCGTTGCCCAGGGTATTTTTTCGACGCTGTCGAATATGTTCGGCGTCGAGGTGCGGTTCGAGCCGCCGCCGCCTGACCTTTGGCGGTTCGGGTTGCCGGAAAACGAGGCAGTGCCGCTGGCGCTGGTCATCAACGAGCTCGGCACCAACGCAATTAAACATCGCGCTTCCCGTCAGGACAACATCATGGTCAAGGTCACCACGCGTCCGGACGGGATGGAGTTTGCGATCGAGAATCCTGGGACGTTGAAAGACGGTTTCGACCTGGCTCAAATATCGGCAAGTGTGTCCGGTCTGGGGCTGGTGAAGGCCTTGCTGCCGCGACGGGGGGCACGACTGACGGTCGAGCGCGTAGGTGCCGTGGTTGCTACGCGGTTGTATCTGTTTCCGCCAGCGATTCGCGAAGACGCCATTTGAGATTTATTCCATCGTTCGAATTAGGCTGGGCTGCGGCACAATCGGGGGGTGGAACGCGAACTGACCATGAAGAATGAACAACCCCTAGTGATGGTGGTTGACGATGACCGTCTGGTGCTGGCGACATTGGTTGCCGGCCTCAAACAGGCGGGGCTCGAGGTGATCGAGACCGACAATGGCGACGACGCGATTTTGCTGGCGCGCAAACACAAGCCGAGGCTCGCTATTCTCGACATGCGCATGCAGGGCAAATCGGGAATGGACGTCGCGCGTTATCTGGCTGCCAATACCGACACCGGCTTTATGTTTCTGTCGGCCTTTGGCGACCAGGACATTGTTGATGAAGCAATGAAATTGGGTGCGCTTGGGTATCTGGTCAAGCCGCTCGACGTTCGGCAGATCGTGCCGGCAGTACGTGCTGCAATGGCACGCGCGGGCGAAGAGAAAACCAGTGCGGCCCCGGGCCCGGCAGTGGAAAACCGGAACGAACTGATTGCGGTGGGCATCCTGATGGAACGGCTGCGTCTCGATTTCGCAGGCGCGCTGGGCGCATTACAGGCGCAGGCGAAGACGGAAGGCAAGCCAGTCGCGGAGCTTGCCACCCACATGGTCGATGCCGCCAATCGATTGAACTCTATTCGCCGCTAGAGCGCTTCGCCGTCAGCTTGAGCTTGCGTCGACCTTTGCAAGCGTGAAATAAAACGTTGCACCATGACCTTCTGACGGCGCTGGCACGGCTTCCGCCCAGATTCTCCCGCTATGGCGACGGATGATCTTTTGCACCGTCGCCAATCCGACCCCAGTACCGGCAAATTCGTTGGAGCTGTGAAGCCGCTGAAACAGGCCAAACATTTTCTCGGCGAAGCGCATATCGAACCCGGCTCCGTTATCGCGCACAAAAAATACCGCCCCTTGACCTTCGTCACACCCAAATTCGATACGCGCAGCACGACTCTTGGCGCTGAACTTGGCTGCGTTGCCGAGCAAATTCTGCAGCACCAGGCGAAGCAAAGTAGGGTCGCCGTTGACCCTGACAGTGGGCGCAATGACGAATTCAACCGAGCGCGTCGGATCCGTGGAGCGAATCTCGCTGCTCAAATCATCGGCCAGCTCGCGCGCGATCTGGGATAAGTCGACCCGCTCGCTCGTTAGCTCACGGCTCGTCATGCGAGACAAATTCAGCAGCGTGTCGATCATCGTATTCATGCGCTGGCTCGCAGCGACAATGCGGCGCAAGTGATCGCGTCCAAGATCATCGAGCGGCTTGCCGCGGTCTCCATAGTCCTCAAGCACGATCGTGGCAAACCCGTCGACGATCCGAAGCGGCGCACGCAGATCATGCGAAACCGAATGTGCAAGGCTATCGATCTCACGCGCTGCTTCTTCGCATTCGCGGGTGCGTCTGGAGAGCTCGCGTGTGCTCGCTGCAAGCTCGAGCTCGCGCTCGCCGAGCCTGGCCTGCAATTCGGCCGCACGCGCCCCGTCGGGTGTCGGTGGACCCGAGGCGGACGTTTCGTCAACGGCGACCGAATCAGCGTTGGTCGCTGCTGGACGGCGTCGCTGCACGACAGCGACTGCGACCAGCACGATCAGCGCACCGACGCCAACAGCGGCGAGCAACATGCCCGCATCAGGCCGCGCACCGGCGCTAACCGTCGCCGCGCCCAACGCGCATGGCGATGCATAGGCCGCCAGCGCGCCGATCAAGCGCCCAAATTGCCGGGTCATCGCCGGTAAGTTCCCGTATTCATCACTCGCATCGCGGCGATTGTGCAGCATCGGGCAGTGGGACGCGAGAACCGCACCAGCGGGTCGCCAAAGTCGCTCGCGCGCCAGCCGAAATGCCCTTCTAACGATGCCTTTTTCAAGAGGGTGTCCGGCGCTGTTCGGCACTAGCCTGCGCACTGCGAAGACGTGTAACCCATGCGTGACCCCAATCACCGATCAACTCCGATGCTGCCCAACTTTTCCTGGCTGATTTCCCGCCTGGGGCAGCGCCTTGATACCAGCATGCGCATCTTGCGCGTCGGCACACCTGCGGCATCACGAAGTTCAAATTCGGTCGTTCTACCGGCAACGCCATCGCGCTTCCGATCAATCGCGTGGCCGCTGATTGGCGTCCTTGTTTTGGTCGCCGGTTGGACCGTGGGGATCAGCTACTACTTTCACCATCAGAGCACCGAGCGACAGTTTCTTGTCGAACAGCAGTCGCGCGGAGCCCGCGCGGCGCGCCTGGTCGAGTCAACGATTCTGTCCGATTACTCGGCTGTGGAGCGCAGCGCGCGCGCACTGGCTGAGCGCAGTGACTTGATCGCAGCGCTGTCAAGGAGAACTGATGCGGCCCGTGCGGTTCGCGAATGGGCACAGAAGGAAGGCAAGAGTGCACGCGGCGGGCTTATTGAGGTCCGCGATGCGCGCGGTGGTTTGATTGAACGGACCGGAGAAGCAGGAACCCAGCGCCTCGATGAAGAGGAGAGCCGACAAGGCGTCCGGGATGCATTGCTTGGCCAGGACAACATTGTGGTGATCGAGCGCTTGCAAGGCCTGACGATCCGCGCGGCGGCCCCCGTTCTCGCCGGCAATCAAATTATTGGCGCAATCGTGGTTGAGCGTTTGATCGGCGAGCAGTACCTAAATCAGCTGGCCAACCAGCTCGGCGCCGAGGTCGCACTGCTGGCACAGGATCGGGTCCTGGGCGCGAGCATGCCGCCCGAAGACGCGGCGTGGTTGCAGAAAGCACGCGCGGGTATTCGAACGGGCTCGACGACCCACATCGAACTGGACGGCAACGAGGATTTGTCGTTGCGACCGTTGCCGATCACCGATCAAGCCTTTGCCGTCGCCGTAATGGTTTCGAACAAGATGGCGTACGAAACGCTATCGGATTCAAGCCGAGCCTTTGGCGCGGTGGTGCTGTTCACAATTCTGGCGACCGTGGTCGCCGGGCTTTACCTGACACGCCACCTTATACGGCCGATCAAGGCATTGACCGAGCGGGCAGAAGAGTTGTCGCTGCGATATGCCGGCCGCGCCACCCAGCACAAAGGCGACGAACTCGACTCGCTGGTGGGATCGTTTGACGCGATGACCACGGCTTTGCTGTCGCACTCGGATCGTTTGTCGCAGGCGCATATGACCGAGCTGCAGGGAAGCCTCGAGCTGCAGCGCCAGTATGCGGTGATGCGACTGTTGCGCGGCCTCGCAGCGGCAGCCAATGAGTCGGATTCGGTCGAGCGCACGTTGGAGCGCGCACTGAACGAGATCGGGAGCTACCTCGACTGGCCACTTGGACGCGTGGCCATCCTGCCCGATTACTCGGAGGACCGGAGCCTGCCGCCGCGTTCGCTGTGGTTCGCGCGCGATCCGGAGCGTTTCCGCGATTTCATTGAAGCAAGTAATGGCATTGCGATCGTGCCCTCACCGAATCACCTGATCGGCCGTGCGTATTTGTCGGGTGTACCGAACTGGGTTTCAGATCTGTCGCGCATGACCGAGTGGAATCGGCTCGATGTTGCGCTGGCTGCGGGCCTGCACACCGGTGTAGTGATTCCAGTGATGGCGCACGGGCACGTGGCCGCGTTTATCGAGTTCTACAGTGATCAACGTGTCGATGCGACCAACGCGTGGCTCGAGTTGGTCGAGGCGGTCGGCGCCGAGTTATCGCGCGTGGCCGAGCGCCAGCGCGCCGAGCGCGAATTGCGCCAGCGCGAAGTTGAAGCAAGCCGGCTCGCTATGGTCGCGTCGCGCACCGAACAAATGGTGTTGATACTCGATACCACGGGCCGCATCGAGTGGGCCAATGATGCAGTGATGCGGTTCTCGGGCCTAGGCATGCAGGAAATGCGAGGCAAGCTCGCGCATAGCCTGATGGGCGGATCGCGCACGGACCCGGCCGCAGTGGCTCAGATCGGGGAGGCGATCGTGCGCGGCGAGCCATGCCGGATCGAATTCGTCGCGACCACGCACTCGGGCGAGGATCGCGTGCTTGAAGTCGAGGGCCAACCGCTACGCGATGAACAGGGCCGGTATTTCCAATACGCGCTGATCAGCCCGGACATCACCGAGCGCAAGCGCACAGAAGCTGCGCTCCGCGAAAGCGCCGAGTACTTCCGAGCACTGTTCGACGAATCCCCGGTGCCGGCAACCATTCTTTCTTCCGATCACCGCATTGTGCGAGCCAATGCTGCGCACACCCGGATGCTCGATTACACGATCGACCAGGTGATCGGCAAGGATCCGATTTCCTTCGTGCATCCCGACGAAGTCGACGATGCATACGTGCTTCGTGGTGACATGGACCGCTCTGTAGAGCGCGAACAGTTCACCTTCGAACGACGCATGCTTAAAGGCGACGGCGCTGTCGTGTGGGTGCGCGGCCACAGCGTGCGCTTTGCCGATGCGAGCGGCGACCTGTTCCGTCTGGAGATGCTCGAAAACATCACCGAGACAAAGGAAAGCGAGCGCGTGCTTCGCGACGCCAAGGAACTTGCCGAATCGGCGAGCCGCGCGAAGTCGCAGTTTTTGGCCAATATGAGTCACGAAATTCGGACTCCTATGAACGGCGTGCTCGGGATGACCGAACTGTTGCTCGGCACCGCTCTCAGTGACAAGCAACGGCGCTTTGCCGACGCTGTATATCGCTCGGGCGAAACGCTGCTGGAAATCATCAACGACATTCTCGACTTCTCGAAGATCGAAGCAGGCAAGCTCGAGCTCGAATCGGTCGACTTCAATCTGCGCACTGTGGTCGAGGATGTCTTCGAAATGCTCGCGCCACGCGCGCATCAAAAGCGCATCGAGCTTGTATCGTGCATTGGTGCTGAAGTGCCGACGGTTGCAAAGGGTGACCCCACCCGCGTGCGCCAGGTGCTGACCAACCTCGTCGGCAACGCGCTTAAATTTACCGAG
>Ga0183260_10002583_pt1 | contig 14935 bp, 12 predicted proteins | sample AntDrymUQ4972206_2_FD_129768 | JGI IMG/M metagenome (GOLD analysis project Ga0183260, IMG submission 129768) | Polar desert sand microbial communities from Dry Valleys, Antarctica - metaG UQ497 (22.06) (version 2) (version 2) | ecosystem: Environmental > Terrestrial > Soil > Desert | place... | reverse complement strand
TGAGGACTCCATGAAGCAGCATCGTCGGGTCATGGCGCTGTTCGCCGTCCTCACGGCCGCGCTCGCGATGCCGGGTGCCGGCGCTGCGGCACCGGAGCAGGCGCTCGACCTCGACGTCATGCGCCGCGCGCTCATCGTCGCGGGCGCGGTGTCGCAGCCCCTGCCCGCCGAGCAGCAGAAGCGGTACGAGGAGTGCAGCAGCACCGAGTACGTCGACGTCGCCGACGGTACCCGGCTCGACGTCGCCCGGTACGAGACGGCGTACGACTGCGTGGACCCGGACGGCTGGCTGTTCGCATTCGAGACCTTCGACAGCTGGACACCGCCCGAGCTCGACTACATCAGCGTCGCGATCGACACCGACATCAACCTGGCGACCGGCTGCGACGGTGACGACTACGCGGTCGTCGGCTTCTACGACGCGGACCTCGCGGACATGCTTGCCGGCGTCTTCCGGACCCCAACCTGCGCGGAAGCCGACCTGGACCTGGTCGCGTCCGCGTCGCTGCAGCACCCGAGTCCGAACGACGTGGGCCTGCTCTTCGACAACGTCGCGATCGGCAACCCATCCCGCTTCGAGTGGTGGGGCGAGCTGGCCGCCGTCGGGGAGGTCGAGCCGGAGTTCTTCCCCGGCAACGGCACCCACCTCGAGGAGGGATTCCTCGACGCCTGCCCGCCGCAGGCCAGCAGCACCGACGGCCACGTCACGCGCAGCAGCTCTTCCGCGCCGCTCCTGTCTGCGCTGTCCGCGGCCCGTGCGACCCGCGTCACCCGGCATGCCTACGGCATCGTGACCTTCGACTCGACCGACCTGGTCGGCGCCCGCCGCGCCGTCGCGGCTGTCGACCCGGCCGCCGTCGTCGAGCCGAACGTCGTACGCCGCTGGTCCGTCGTCCCGAACGATCCCGAGTACCCGGCGCAGTGGGAGCTCGGCGCCGTGCGCGCGGATGCGGCGTGGGACCACACCCGCGGATCGAGCAGCACGATCGTGGCCGTGGTCGACTCCGGTGTCGACGCGACGCACCCGCAGCTCACCGGCAAGCTGGTCTCCGGCTACGACGCGACGACCGGTACCGCGCTGGCCGGCGGCAACACCGACGAGGTGGGCCATGGGACCGCCGTCGCCGGCGTCGTCGGCGCGCGAACGAACGACGGGTCCGACATCGCGGCGCTCGGATGGGACACCCGGGTCATGCCGGTCAAGGTCGGTGACGCGAACGGCGCGACGACGGCCGACGCGGTCGAGGGGATTCTCTGGGCGGTCGACCACGGTGCGCGCGTCGTCAACGTGAGTCTCGGCTCGTGCACCCCGAGCCAGCTCGAGCAGGACGCGGTCGCCTACGCCGAGTCGCGCAGCGTCCTGGTCGTGGCCGCGGCCGGCAACTCCGGACCCGGCGCCGCCGCCGACTACCCCGCGGCGTACCCGACGGTGCTGGCCGTCGGTGCGACCGGGTTCTCCGGTGCGATCGCGCCGTATTCCAACACCGGGTCGTACGTCGACCTCGTCGGGCCTGGCGGCAGCGGTGACGGCGACCCGGCGCACTCGATCGCCGTGCTGCGCAGCGGCGGCGGCGCTGCCGCCGAGGACGGCACCAGCTTCTCCAGCCCGATCGTCGCGGCCGCGGCGGCGCTGGTGTACTCGCGCACGCCGTCGGCGACGCCCGCAGCCGTCCGTTCCGTGCTCACGTCGACGGCGGCCGACCGCGGTGCGGCCGGCCGCGACGACACCTTCGGCGCGGGCCTGCTCGACGCCGGACGCGCAGTGGCTTCGGTGGGCAGCGCACCCGTCGCGCCGACCTTGACCGCCCCGACCACCGCGACCGCCGGGGTGCTGATCACCGTCAGTGGACGGGCGGCACCTGGCGCGAGCGTCGAGCTGTGGGGCGTCACCGCGCCCAACGGCACGATCACGCGCGTCAACACGCCGGCGGTCGTCGCGGACAGCGCCGGCAACTGGTCGAAGACCATCCGGCCGCTGCGCAACGTAAACCTGCAGGCGCGCGTCGGGTCCGCGGTGTCAAGCACCCGGTTCATCGCGGTCAGCACCGCGGTCCGCCAGTCGGTCGCACCGCTGGCCGGCTGCGTCGTCCAGGTATCCGGCTCGGTGTTCGAGCCGAAGCCCGGCGCGACGGTCTACATGCGAGCGCTGGACAGCGCGGGGCGTCCGCTGTCGCTCGGCACCGGCAGCGTCCAGCCGGACGGCCGGTTCCTGCTGCGCCGCGCATACGCCTGCGGGCAGACGCTGTCCGTCTACACGGTGATCTCCGGCGACAACGTCAACCGACCGGGCGCGACGACGACGCAGCTGGTCACCACCCGGCGGTAGCGCGAACCGCGGCACGCCGTACCGGTGCGGCGATGATGTCGGGCATGACCACGCGCCGGCCGGCGAACATTGCGTCGCCGCAGGCTCGCGACCGCGCAGATCGGCGCGATGTTCGTGGTCGACGCGACCTAGGAGCGTCGGCTGGATGGGTGCGGCGATGAGGCTGACCGATGCTGTCCCCCGGGATCCGACACCCGATGCGCTGCTCGACGCCTTCGTCGGGTGGACGACCGCGCAGGGCCTGACGCTCTACCCGGCGCAGGAAGACGCGCTGATCGAGGTCTTCTCCGGCTCGCACCTCGTCCTCAGCACGCCGACCGGGTCGGGGAAGAGCCTGGTCGCCGTCGGCGCGCACTTCGCTTCGCTGGCGAGAGGCGAGCGCAGCTACTACACCGCCCCGATCAAGGCGCTCGTGTCGGAGAAGTTCTTCGCGTTGTGCGCCACCTTCGGTGCCGACAAGGTCGGGATGCTCACCGGCGACGCGAGCGTCAACGTGACCGCGCCGGTCATCTGCTGCACGGCGGAAGTGCTGGCCAACATCGCGCTGCGCGAGGGCGCCCGCGCCGACGCCGGCGTCGTCGTCATGGACGAGTTCCACTTCTACGCCGAGCCCGACCGCGGCTGGGCCTGGCAGGTGCCGCTGCTCGAGCTGCCCTATGCGCAGCACGTGCTGATGTCGGCGACCCTCGGCGACGTGTCCCGGTTCGTCGACGACCTCGACCGGCGTACCGGTCGTACGACGGCTGTCGTGGCCGGCGCTGAGCGGCCCGTGCCGCTGTTCCACCACTACGTGACGACGCCGCTGCACGAGACGATCGAGGAGCTGCTCGCGACCCGCCGCGCGCCGGTCTACGTCGTGCACTTCACGCAAGCCTCCGCGGTGGAGCGGGCGCAGGCGCTGATGAGCGTCAACGTCTGCACCCGGGAGGAGAAGGATGCGATCGCCGATCTGATCGGCGGCTTCCGATTCACCAAGGGCTTCGGCCCGACTCTGTCGCGGCTGGTGCGCCACGGCATCGGCGTGCACCACGCCGGCATGCTGCCGCGCTACCGCCGTCTCGTGGAGCTGCTCGCGCAGGCCGGGCTGCTCAAGGTGATCTGCGGCACCGACACCCTCGGCGTCGGCATCAACGTGCCGATCCGCACCGTAGTGCTGACCGCGCTGAGCAAGTACGACGGCGTGGCGCAGCGGCACCTCAAAGTCCGCGAGTTCCATCAGATCGCCGGCCGGGCCGGGCGGGCCGGTCATGACACGGCCGGCGACGTCGTCGTCCAGGCGCCCGACCACGACGTCGAGAACGAGCGGGCTCTCGTCAAGGCCGGCGACGACCCGAAGAAGCGGCGCAAGGTCGTCCGCAAGAGCCCGCCGCAGGGCTTCGTGTCGTGGGGCCGGCCGACGTTCGAGCGGCTCGTCGCCTCTGCGCCGGAGACGCTGACGTCGAGCTTCGCGATGACCCACTCGATGGTCCTCAACGTGCTGGCGCGCCCGGGCGACCCGATCGGCGCGCTGCATGCGCTCGTCCAGGACAGCCACGAGTCGCCCGAGTCGAAGGAGCGGCTGCTCTGCCGCGCGGACGAGATCGTTGACGAGCTCGTCACCGCCGGCGTCGTCGTGCGGCTGCCCGAGCCGGACGCGGCCGGCCGCACGCTGCACCTGACCGTCGACCTGCCGCCGGACTTCGCGCTCGACCAGCCGCTGTCGCCGTTCGCGCTCGCCACGCTGACGCTGCTGGACCGCGAGTCGCCGACGTACGCGCTCGACGTGGTCTCGGTCGTCGAGGCGATCCTCGACGACCCGCGCCAGGTGCTCTCGGCGCAGCGCAGCAAGGCCCGCGGGGAAGCGGTCGCGCAGATGAAGGCCGACGGCATCGAGTACGACGAGCGCATGGAGCTGCTCGAGGACGTCACCTATCCGACGCCGCTGGCGGAGTTGCTGGACGCGGCGTACGAGACCTACCGCGTCGGCCAGCCGTGGATCGCCGACTTCGAGCTCTCGCCGAAGTCTGTCGTGCGCGACATGTGGGAGCGCGCGATGTCCTTCGTCGAGTACGTCGGCCACTACGGGCTGGCCCGCGCGGAGGGGCTCGTCCTGCGCTACCTCGCCGACGCCTACAAGACGCTGTCGCGCATGGTGCCGGACGAGGCGCGCACCGACGATCTCACCGACATCGTCGTCTGGCTCGGCGAGACCGTCCGGCAGACCGACTCGAGCCTGCTCGAGGAGTGGGAGCGGCTGCGCTCGCCGGAGGACGTCGTCGCTGCGGCACCCCGTCCGGGACGGGTGGTCGACGAGCGCCCGCCGCCGCTCACCGCCAACGAGCGGGCCTTCCGGGTGCTGGCACGCAACGCGCTGTTCCACCGGGTCGAGCTGGCCGCGCTGCGCCGCTACGACGACCTCGGGGCGCTCGACGCCGACGCCGGGTTCGACGCCGACGTGTGGCGTGACGCGCTCTCGGCGTACTGGGCGGAGTACGACGCGATCGGCACCGACGCCGACGCACGGTCGGCGCGGATGCTGCTCGTGGACGTCGACGAGCCGCGCCGCTGGCGGGTGCGGCAGATCCTGGCCGACCCGGCCGGCGACCACGACTGGGGGATCGGCGCCGAGGTCGACCTCGACGCCTCCGACGAGTCCGGCCAGGCGGTCGTCACCGTGACCGCCGTCGATCAGCTGTAGGTCCGGCCCCACGGCTCCCTTGTCGCCCGCGCCGTACCCCCGAAGTGTGGAGATCGACACGCTCAGCACCGCGCGCAATGCGCCACAGTCTCGCGTGGGGAGGGCGGTTAGGGCGGCTGGCGATCAGCGGAAGGTGTAGCCGAGTCGGCGCAGCCGGCGTAGCAGGAAGCCGAGCGCCAGCAGGGTCTGGGTCCGGTCGCCGCCGCCGTCATGGAGCACGACCACGCCGCCCGGCGCGGCCTCGTCGAGCACGGTGTCGACGATGTGCCGCAGCCCGGGGCGCGACCAGTCGCGCGGGTCCACCGACCAGTCGAGCGGCGCGAGACCGAGCACCTGCGCCTCGCCCACGAGGGTGGGCGACCAGCGGCCGCCCGGGGCCCGCACATACCGCGGTACGACGCCGCCGGTGATGCCGCGCAGGATCTGCTGGGTCGCGGCGAGGTCGGCGCGCACGACCGCTCCCGGCGCCAGTGCGAGGTCGTCGTCGTGGTGCATCGTGTGGTTGCACAGCTCGTGACCCCCCGCGACGATCGCGCGGACCAGCTCGGGGTGCTGCTGCGCCTCGCGCCCAACCACGCAGAACACGGCGCGCGCGCGGTACGCCGCGAGCAGCTCGAGGACCTTCGGCGTCCAGCGGGGGTCCGGACCGTCGTCGAAGGTGAGCAGCAGTGCTCGGCCGGCCCGGTCGCGCTCCCGCGGCAGCGAGGGTGCGCTCGCCATGAGCGGGGTGGCCGGCATCGGCTGGCGGAGCCGCGGCGCTGGTGGCCGGGCCGGAGTCGCGGCCGCCGGCGGCCCGAGATGTTCGGGCGAGGACGGCGCCTCGGTGGCCGGGTCCGCCGGGACGGTGTTTGCGCGCACGCGCGTGGGTCCGTGGGCGGACACTGGCACCAGCACGGGCGCGGCGAGGATGCCGAGCACAAGAGTGAGCCCGACGGCCGCTCGCCGGCCAGTCCGCGCCGGCAGGTGCCGGTCCCTGACCACGACCGCCCCGACCCGCGCCCCGACCACACTGACCCGCGCGGCCAGCACGCTGGCCCGCGAGGTCGGCCGGAACAGCCGCTCGCTGTGGTGCCGCCCCCGGTACATCTGCGCCCCTGTCGATGCGCCGCAGGCTCCTCCGCGGCAGAGCTCACCCTAAGGCACCGCGTACGCCGTCGGCGATGGTCGCGTGATAAGGATGACGACGTGACCCAGCCCGGGGTGGCCCCGCAGCGCGTCGTCCTCGTCGGCCTGATGGGCAGCGGGAAGACGACGGTCGGCCGTCTCGTCGCCCGGCGGCTGGGCTGGGAATACTGGGACAACGACGCCGAGCTGATCCGGCGTACCGGGCGATCCCTCGCGGAACTCGTCGAGCTCGGCACCGAGGAGTTGCACAAACGCGAGCGCCGGGTCCTCGTGGCGGGACTCACCGGTACGCCGTGGCTCGTGATCTCGGCGCCGGGCTCCGTCGTCCCGGTCGACGACGAGGTCGCGCAGCTGCTCGCGCCGTGCGTCGTCGTGTGGCTGCGCGCGACACCCGCGATCCTGCTGACCCGGCTGCACGCCAGCGCGCAGCACCGGCCGCTCGGGGCCGACGGGCGCTCGCGCATCACCGCGCAGGCCGCCGCGCGGGCCGAGCACTACGAATCGATCGCCGACCAGGTCCTCGACGTCGATGACGTCGACCCGTCCGGGCTCGCCGACGCAGTCGTCGCCCAGGTCCGCGCGCCGCAGGGCGTGCTGCCGGAGATCGCCGACTAGGGATGCTCGACGCCGCGGCGGCTCCGGCGCCGCGGTCCGCGGTGCTCAAGGCACGCGCCGGGACCGTCGACCATCCGGTCATGAGCGAGGGGGAGCGGCCGGCCTGGGGAATCTCGCCGCCCCCGGCGTCCGCCCCGTTTCCCCCGCGGCCGGTGCTGATCGGGCCGGTGACGATCCTCCCGGACGAGTCGGTACGACGCAGCCGACGCAGCCGCGCGCCCGTCGTCCTCGGCGGTGCGGTCGGGCTGGTCGTGGCCGTCGTCGCCTCGACGCGGGTCCCGGCGCCGGCGGGGCTCGTCGACGTCGTGCGTACGCCGGTCGCGCAGCCGGCCGCGACGTTGCCCGCGGCCAGCCCTCCGGTCGGCGCCCCGGTCGTGCAGCCCTCGGTCGCCGCGCAGCCCGAGGGGGCGGCGGTGGCGGTGCTCTCGACGCTGACGGTGAAGGGCCGTGCGCCGCTGACCGGCTACTCGCGGGGGGAGTTCGGGCCGCGCTGGGCCGACGTCGATCGCAACGGCTGCGACACGCGCAACGACATCCTCGCGCGTGATCTGACGCTGACCAGCTTCCATCCGGGCACCCGCGGGTGTGTCGTGGTCGGCGGCCGGCTCGCCGACCCGTACACCGGGCGGACCATCACCTTCAGCAAGACCCGCGCGAGCGAGGTGCAGATCGACCACGTGGTGTCGCTGTCCAACGCGTGGCAGACCGGCGCCTTCACCTGGCCGGCCGAGCGGCGCCGCGCCTTCGGCAACGACCCGCTCAACCTGCTCGCCGTCAGCAGCCCGGCCAACGCGGCGAAGTCCGACGGCGACGCCGCGACCTGGCTGCCGCCGAACAAGGCCTACCGGTGCGCGCTCGTGGCTCGGCAGACCGCGGTCAAGGCCAAGTGGAACCTGTGGGCCACGCCGGCCGAGCGCGACGCGATCGACCGGGTGCTGGCCGGCTGTCTCGGGTTCCCGGCACCGACCGGTGGCCTCCCCGCCCCCTGACCACCGAGCCTGAGACCCCTGTGCTGACCTTGCTGTCGTGGTCGACCGCCGCCACCAGCTCTTGTGCTTGGTGACAGCAAGACGCTTCTATTGGTGTCAAGCCATGGCGTGGGTGGGGGCGCGGGTGCGCGCTGCGGAGGCCGCGGCGAACTTAGAGTGGGGGCATGTCCTCCCGGCGGCTGGTGCTCGCGTCGGCCTCGCCGGCCCGGCTGCGGCTGCTGCGCGGCGCCGGGTTCGACCCCGAGGTCGTCGTCAGCGGCGTCGACGAGGACGCGGTCAACGAGCCCGACCCGCGGCGCCTGGTCGAGCTCCTCGCCACGCGCAAGGCGCAGGCGGTCGCCGGGACACCGGCCGCCGGCGGAGCCCTCGTCGTCGGCTGCGACTCGATGCTGGTGCTCGGCTCGGAGACGCTCGGCAAGCCGGCCGACGCCGCGGAGGCGCGCGCGCGGTGGCGGGCGATGCGCGGGCGGTCCGGCGTCCTGGCCACCGGCCACTGCGTGGTCGACACCCTCGACGGCCGCTCGGTGAGCGCGGTCGCCGAGACCACCGTCCGGTTCGGCACCCCGACCGACGACGAGATCGCGGCGTACGCCGAGACGCCCGAGGCGACCCAGGTGGCCGGCGCGTTCACCATCGACGGCTTCGCCGCGCCGTTCGTCGACGGCGTCGACGGGGACCCTGGAAACATCATCGGCCTGTCGCTGCCGCTGCTGCGCCGGCTGCTCGCCGACCTCGGCGTGCCGATCACCGACCTGTGGCGGGACCGGTGAGCCCGCTGAAGATCGGCCCGCTCGAGGTCGACCCGCCCGTGGTCCTCGCGCCGATGGCCGGGGTGACCAATGCGGCGTACCGGACGCTGTGCCGGTCCTACGGCGCCGGTCTCTACGTGTCGGAGATGGTCTCCGCGCGGGCGCTCGTCGAGCGCAACGACAAGACCGCCGGCATGGTGGCCTTCGGCGTCGACGAGGACGTGCGCAGCGTGCAGCTGTACGGCGTCGACCCGCGCGTCGTCGAACGTGCCGTGCAGATGCTCGTCGAGGAGACCGGTGTCCACCACATCGACCTCAACATGGGCTGCCCGTCGCCGAAGGTGACCCGCCGCGGCGGGGGAGCGGCGTTGCCCGTCCATCGTGCGGTGTTCCGTGACGTCGTCGCCGCGGCGGTACGCGGGGCCGGCAGCGTGCCGGTGACCGTGAAGATGCGCATCGGCGTCGACCCGACGGTCGTCACCTACCTCGAGAGCGGGCGGATCGCCGCCGACAGCGGCGTCGCCGCGATCGCGCTGCACGCGCGTACGGCGGAGCAGCTCTACAGCGGCCGGGCCGACTGGACCGCGATCGCCCGGCTCAAGGATCACGTCAGCGATGTGCCGGTGCTCGGCAACGGCGACATCTGGGCTGCACCCGACGCGCTGCGCATGATGGCGGAGACCGGGTGCGACGGCGTCGTCGTCGGGCGCGGCTGCCTCGGCCGGCCGTGGCTGTTCCGCGACCTCGCCGACGCGTTCGCCGGGCGGCCGGTCCAGCCGGCTCCGCCGCTCGGCGAGGTCATGACCGTGATGCGCCGCCACGCCCGCATGCTGGTCGAGGTGATCGGCAGCGAGCACTTCGGGATCCGCGACTTCCGCAAGCACGTCGGCTGGTACCTCACCGGCTACCCGGTGGGCCCCGACCGACGCCGGCGGCTCGGCATGTCGTCCTCCCTGGCCGAGCTCGACGAGCTGCTCGCGCCGCTGGACCCGGCGACGCCGCTGCCGGCCGCGGCGGACGCGTTGCCGCGCGGCCACCTCAACGGGCCGCGACCGGTGGCGCTGCCCGACCGATGGCTGGAGACCCGCGACGACCCGACGCCTCCGGCCGGCGCCGACGCGTGGACCTCCGGGGGCTGACCGGCGAGCCGGGTCGCGACGGCGTCTGCTCGACCAAGGGGCGAACATGGCGAAGGCCCTCTTGCGAGGGCCCTCGGCGGAGCTGGTGGGGCGGATCAGGCGAACCGGTCAGGCGACCCGATGCGGCCTGAACTGGACGACTTCGGCGAGCGGCGCCTCGTTGGCGGACTCGAGCCCGGTGTCGATCGCCTGGTAGAAGTCATCGGTGCGCGACTTGTGCTCGGCCTCGATGCACTCTGCGAGGGCGTCCGCGAGCGACTCGCTGAGGGAGAAGACCGTCCCCGCCTGCGTCTCGAGCTCGTACATGTCGGCCCCTTCCACACTTTCGTTCGATCCGTGCTCTCACTATCGACCCCTGCGCGGCCGAAACTAGTGACGACAAGCCGAACCGGGGCTCTTCAATCGAAGAACTCACATTCGGCCGAACGGCCCAGCCAGCTCAGGTGCGGCATCCATGCACCGGGCTCGAAGCCACCGGCCGCGCAGGCCGACGGGCCTGCCGTGTCGAAACGCGACAGCCATCCCGCAGTCCGTGGTGACGAACGGGCGCCTGACGGTGGGTCGGGGCCACCCGGGCCGGATCGGGCCGAGGGCTGACAGACTGGTCTTGATGCGGACCGGTCCAGCACCCGCCCTGCCTTCGGCGGACGACGCCTGGCGGCGGCTGCGCCGGGCGAAGCTCCAGGCCAGCGCCCTGCTGCTGGTCGCGGCCGCGGTCTACCTCGCCACGGTCCTGATCGGCGACGGTGAGGACGGCTGGGTCGGCTACGTGCGCGCGGCCGCCGAGGCCGGCATGGTCGGCGGGCTGGCCGACTGGTTCGCCGTCGTCGCGTTGTTCCGTCACCCGCTCGGCCTGCGTATCCCGCACACCGCTCTGATCCCGGCGAAGAAGAGCGAGCTGGGCACCGCGTTGGGCAGCTTCGTCACCGAGAACTTCCTCACCGAGGAGCTGGTCCGCAGCAAGATCGCGGCGGTCGACCTCTCCGGCCGGCTGGGCGCGTGGCTGGCCGACCCGCGGCATGTCGAGACCGCGGTGGACCGCGCGCACCACGCGATCACCTACTTCGTCGAAGGGCTCGACGACGACGACCTGCAAGCCGTGCGGCCGCTCGTGCAGGAGACGTTGGCCGACCTTCCGTACGCGAAGTTCCTCGGCGGCGCCATCGGCGACGCGGTGTCCTCCGGTCAGCACCGCGCGATCGTCGACCTGGTCATCCAGCGGTCGAACGCGTGGCTGCTGCGCAACGAGGAGTTCGTCTTCGACTGGGTGATGGGCCGCTCACCCTGGTTCCTCCCGCGCCGCGCGACCGCGCGACGGGTCTTCCGCGCGATGGTCGAGCTCTCCGAGGAGCTGGTCGCCGACCCGCACCACCAGCTGCGCGAGAGCTTCGACGACACGCTGCTCGAGCTGGCCGCGGAACTGCAGCGCAACGAGGCCACGCAGCACCGGATCGACGACGTCGTACGACGCAGCCTCGAGCGGCCGGAGGTCGGCGAGTTGCTCGACGAGCTGCTGCGCTCGGCGCTGCGGACGGCGCGCGAGTCGCTGGCGACCGGGCCGGTGGCCGCTCAAGTGCGCGCCCGTCTCACGCAGCTGGTCGGGCGGTTGTCCGATGACGATGCGATGCGGGCCGAGCTCACCGCGTGGGTCGAGGAGCAGGCGCTGCGCGCCGTCGTCGGGAACCGGCACCAGGTCGTCGCGTTCATCGGGGAGACCGTCGGCCGGTGGGACGCCGGGGACGCCGCGCGCCGGATCGAGCTGCAGATCGGACCGGACCTGCAGGCCATCCGGATCAACGGGACGCTGGTGGGCGCGCTGGCCGGGCTGGCCATCCATCTCGTGACCGACCTCCTCGCCTGACCGCACCCGACCGGGCAGATCGGGCGTTCTGTTCACCCGACCGGGTGACGAGCGACCGTCCCCGGCGTACCGATCACTCGGCCATCCGGGCTGACATCGGGAGAGCGACATGGGCACCAGCACCCGCACCGAGATGGTCATCCGCCCGTCGGCGGTGCTCCCCGTCACCGCAGCCGCGCGCATCGTCGAGGCGCTGCGAGGGGAGGACGTGTCCGCAGGCGGCTGCTGGAACGCCAGCACGTCGGTGTGGCAGCGCTACGACCGGCCGTGGGACGGCGTCGCCGGCAGTCGCGGCGACGCCGCCCTCGTCGGCTCGATCGCCGTGGTCTACGACTCGCCGCGGGTCAACGAGATCACGATCTACAAGGTGTCGCTCACCGAGGCGGCAGCCGAGGCGGGCTGGTCGACGGAGATCCTCTGCGACGACGCGCTGGCCTTCGCCGCGATGTCCCTGGCGAGCTGCCCGCGCGCCGCGCTGGCCGCGCCGCCACCGCCGGACCCGTTCAAGAAGAAGCCGCAGGTCGGGGACGTGCCGGAGCAGCGCTCGGTGTGGCAGACCGACGTCGGCGCACTGCTCCGAAGTGATGTCCGCGACATCTTCAAGCGGCTCTAGACCTACATCTGGACCAGCCGCGCCGCGCCGTCGCGCTACCGCTCAGGAGGCCGGCCGCGGGAGTCCACGCAGCGCAGCTCCCGGTGCCGCGCGCTCGGCCGGCCGTCGGCGAAGACGTTGAGGACCACCTCGCAGTCGCAGCAGCAGCCGCCGTTGCGCTGCACCCACGGCAGCACCCACGCGGTGTCGGTGGGCTGCGCGTCGCACCAGCGCTGGGTCCACTCGTGGCTGCCGCGGCAGCCGAACTCGTCCATCACCCGGCACAGGTAGCAGTAGAGGCACTCGGCCGGGTGCGGGCCGGTCCAGTGCTCGGCGATCTCGCCGACGTACGCCTCGGGGTCGAATGCCTCCGTCGTGCCGGTGCTCGGGCCGTCGGTCGTCCTCGTTCTGGTCATGCGGTCCTCCCGCAGCGGGCCGCGCGGGCTGCGCGGTCGGAGAGGAAAGACGGTGCGCAGCGGGTCCGACAGATCAGGCCCAGCCGTCCACAGGTCACGACCGGCGCCCGCCGAGCGCAGGTGGATCTTGGACGCCGGTTCGCGTACGTCGTGCTCACTCGGCCGGACGCGGGTCCAAGATCCGCCGGAGTGCCGGGTAACCGGCGGGGCAGCGGGCATCCTCGGAACGTGCACCCGCCCACCGCCGTCCTGAGCGCCGCCGTGCTGAGCGCCGCCGTCGCCCTCGGGACGGCCGGCTGCCGGGCTCGGTCGTTCGAGGACAACCCGAGCCCGACTCCGCCGCCGTCCGCGGAGCGGCCGACGGCATCGACCTCGACGCGGCCGTCGAGCCCGACGACGCCGTCGAGCCCCACGCCGCCGTCGAGCCCCACGCCGACGGCGGTCGTCGTGCGCTACCGGATCGAGCGTCGTACGACGGACCCGGCCACCCGCGGCTTCCTCGCCGTGGTGCGCAGCACGCTCGTCGATCGCCGCGGCTGGCAGCGCGCCGGGTTCCGGCTGATCGAGCACCCCGACGCGCCGTACGTGGTCGTGCTCGCGGAGGGACCCGAGGTGGACCGCCTGTGCCGCCCGTACGACACCTACGGGAAGTACTCGTGCCAGAACGGCCCGGTCGTGGCGCTCAACGCCGACCGCTGGCGCTTCGCCACGCCGGAGTGGACCGGCGACCTTGCGACGTACCGTCAGATGCTGGTCAACCACGAGTTCGGCCACCTGCTCGGCCAGCACCACCCGCCGGGGGCGCAGTGCCCGGTCCGCGGGAGCCTCGCGCTGGTCATGTCGCAGCAGAGCACCGAGCTCGACGGCTGCCGGCCCAACCCGTGGCCGCTGCCTGAGGAGATCGCCCGCGCGGCGCGCCACGACGAACCCCTGGCGCCGCCGTACTCGCCGTGACGCCGCGCGCTACAGTCGCCCCACTTTGTCCCGTTCTGGAGGCATTCGTGAAGCTGCTGGTGCGTGCTGTCCTCGCCGTGACCGTCGCCGTCGCCGGCTCCATTGCCACCTCCGCTCCTGCCGGGGCGACCGAGTGCACGCCCAAGGGTTGCACGTCGTCGTGCTACCTCGACCTGGAGAGCCTCGAGTACCGCTGCTTCTAGCCGCGACCGGAGGTCCGCGGGCCGCCGCGTCGAAGTCGTTGCTTGAGCGTTAACGGCACGATGCCCGACGGTGGGCCGGCTACCCGTGGAGTCCTGATGCGGTTCGGTGCCACCTCTCATCGCCGGCTACTCGTCGGCGTACTGCTCGCCGCCACGGTCCCGCTCGCCACGGTCGCGGCCGCGACCTCCGGCCGCGCGCCCGAGCCGGCGCCGGTCAAGACGGTGACGTTGCGCGACGCGCTGGCGAGGAAGGCGACGCCCGCCGAGCTGGCGCCGGCCGCGGTCTCGCCGCGCCGACGTACGCCGGAGGACCGCTACGCGATGGCCGGTGGCTGCTACGTCCTCCGCTCCGTCGCCACTGGCCGGTACGTCGGCCGCACCGACACGACCTTCGCGGCAAATGCCGCCGCCCCGGCCGGTGCCGAGCAGTTCCACTTCCAGGCCATCGACCTCGGCAAGTACCTCCTCTTCGGCGGCCGCACGGACTTCCTCTCGGCCGACCGCGGGCCTAACCCGGACGGCGTGCGGCCGGTCACCGACGTCGTGCAGGGCTACGTCGACGGTGTCGGCGACGAGAACCTCGCCCCGCTCCGCCCCCCGGTCCAGGACGCGATCACCTCGGTCGAGGACGGCACGGACCCGGCGGCGCGGCTCGGCGGCGGCAGCGCCGCGGTCGTTGCGGCGACCGCGCCGAGCGGCGCGGCCGAGTGGGTCGTCCGGCCGGCCGGCAGGGGCCGCTACACACTCCAGCTCGCGGTCGACGACCATGACACCGCCAACCCAGGCCCCCTCGACCCGAAGATCCAGGCGACGCTCACGGCGTTGCCCGACGGTCGGCTCTCCGTCGCGCCCGGCGCCGACGCGGGCACCGCCGGCCAGTTCACCTTCACCCGCGCGGACGGCTGCGCGCAGTGGCCAGAGATCACCACCAACGTCAGCGGCCCGCACCGCGTCGGCGCCTCGCCGTATGCCGAGACCAAGGGCTACGTCGACGGTCACCTGCACCTGATGGGTTTCGAGTTCCTCGGCGGCAAGGTCATCTGCGGACGGCCCTGGCACCCCTACGGCGTGCAGTACGCGCTGGTCGACTGCCCCGACCACGCCGGCGGCGGGTACGGCGCGGCGCTCGAGCAGGTCCTCTCCGGCCGACCGGGCGGGCACGACACCGTCGGCTGGCCCAAGTTCGGCTACTGGCCGCGGTACGACTCGCTGACCCACCAGCAGGGCTACTACAAGTGGCTCGAGCGGTCCTGGCGAGGCGGGCTGCGGATGTTCACCAACCTGCTGGT
>Ga0183260_10002582_pt1 | contig 14941 bp, 17 predicted proteins | sample AntDrymUQ4972206_2_FD_129768 | JGI IMG/M metagenome (GOLD analysis project Ga0183260, IMG submission 129768) | Polar desert sand microbial communities from Dry Valleys, Antarctica - metaG UQ497 (22.06) (version 2) (version 2) | ecosystem: Environmental > Terrestrial > Soil > Desert | place... | reverse complement strand
GATTCTCGTTGCAGGCGGCGCCGGCGCGGTCGGCTTCTATGCGATCCAGCTCGCCCGCCTCGGTGGAGCAAGGGTCGTCACGACGGTGTCGAGCGACGACAAGGCCGCGATCGCGCGGACCGCAAGAGCCGATTCCATTCTCAACTACCGTCAGGACGATGTTCCGGCGCGTGTCGCCGAGCTCACAGCTGGCGCGGGCGTCGACCGTGTCATCGAGGTCGCGTTCGCGGCCAACCTCGACCTGAATCGTCAGGTCCTCGCGGCGAACGGGACGATTGCGACGTATGCGGTGGACGAGGAGATGCCCGCGATCCCCGTTCGCTGGCTGCTGCCGGACAACATCACCCTCCGCTGGCTGCTCGTCTTCGCGGTGCCGGAGGAGGCAAAGCGCGAGGCGGTCGCCGAGCTCAGTCGAGCGCTTGCGGACGGCGCGCTGAAGCCGCTCCCGCTCCTCCGGTTTCCACTCGAGGAGGTGCGCGCAGCCCACCGCGCCGGAGAGCAGGGCGCGGTCGGAAAGGTTGTGTTGGAGATTCCGTAGTCGGTTGGCGGCGAGAAGCGGGTGACAGTCACCTTCGGTGACAGTCACCGGGCTCTTCGTCTACTTCCCGAGCGTGTCTGCAAGCTCGCCGAGAAGCCTCAGGCCCGCTTCGCGCCGATCGTCCTCCAGCTTGTCGACCGCCGCGGCGAGCCGCGCCACGACCTGAAGCTCGCCGTCCGCATCCAGCAGCCGACTTGCTTTCCGCGCCCGCTGCAGCAGATCGACGGCGATTGAGGCCTGATTCGCGAAAAGGCCAAGGAGCTCCATCTCCTGCAGGCTGAAGAGCGACGCGCCCGGCCGGTCGAGCACTTCGAGCACCCCGAGCGACTGCTCGTCGTGCAGGAGCGGCGCCGCCATCAGGCCACTCGGCACGTAGCCCGTGTCCTCCGCGACATCGGTGGCGAAGCGCGGATCCTCACGAACGTCCTCGATCACCAGAGGCGTCCGGGTCGCCAGCACCCAGCCCGCGATGCCCTTGCCGGCGGGGAAGCGCATTCCAAGGAGCTCCTCCTCTCCCTCCCCCACGACCGCCTCGAAGACCAGCTCCTCTGTCTCCTCGTCGAGGAGGAGGATCGATGAGGCTCTTGCGCCGAAGATCGAGCGCGCGACCTCGACGATCGCGGCCAACAGACCGCGGAACGCCTCCTCGGAGCCGATCACGCCGGCCGCGACAGCGGCCTGCAGCTCGGTCTTCTCGCTCATCGTCCACCTCCCACGTTGGTCGCCGTCAGGTAGAGAACGCTCTTCAGCTGGAAGGGCGTCAGCTCGGGATGCTTGGCCAGTATCAGCGCGCAGATCGCGGTCATATGCGGTGTCGCAAAGCTGTTTCCCGAGACCGTGAGCGCCCGCCCGCCGAGCCAGGGGACATCCACGTTCACGCCGCGCCCGAAGAACTCGACCGGCGGGCTCGGGTTGTAGAAGAACGCGAGCGGCTCCGGCTCCTCGTGGCTTCCGACCGAGATTACCGACGAGAATCGCCAGGGGTAGCTCTCGACCGGCATGTTGTGCGCCGAGGCGACGAGCACGGAGCGCTTGAAGTAGGCGCTGTCCGCCAGCTCGTGCAGAACCCCGGCGAACGGCTTCTTGGTGGTCGAGAGGCTCATGTTGATCACGTGGAACTCCTGCTCGATCGCGTAGCGAAGGCCCGCGAGAAGAACGCCGCCGCTTCCGGTGAAGCTCGACCCGAGCACGCGCACGCTCGAGAGGCTGCACCCCGGGGCGAGCGCGCGGACGATGCCGGCGCAGGCGGTTCCGTGACCTGAGACGTCTCCCTCGGCGTCCTCCTCCGCGATCACCTCGTCGTTCTCACCGACGGAGATCGTCACCGCGCTCTCGAGCCCGCCGACGAGCGGGTGGCCCGCCTCCACTCCCGAGTCGAGGATGCAGACACGCGCGCCCTCTCCGGTCGAGCCACCCCACGCCCAGTCGCGCGTGACGCGCTCGGGCCACTCGGAGGGAAGCGAGATGCGCTCGACGGCGTCCTTCGGAAGACTCCAGGCGGGCAGCGCGGCGTGACTCGCGTCCCAGCCATGCCCCGCCACGTCGGTCACGTCGCGGGATGCTACGAGGTTGAGAGATCGTGTGGGGGTCAGGCTTAAGCCTGACCCCCACGCAGTTCCAAACGCTTCCGCAGCTCGTCGAGCGCACGCGGGCCCGGCTCGAACCCGGCTTGCGTGAGAGCATTCTCGAGGTCGGCGATCAGCGCCGCTCGGAATTCGAGGTCGGCCTCGGCGCGCGCGACGATCTCGTCGAGCGAGCGGCGAGCAGCGGGCAGCTCCTGTGCTGCGCGCACCCATCCCTGCGGCGCACGGCGAAGGACGCGTAGGCGCTGGCCAAGCCACTCTTCGTCGTAGATCCTGCTCATCTACTCCCTAGACTCCCCGGAGGGCTCGCTTCTTCCCTCCAGCTCTTCACGCAACTTTCGGAGACAGCGCGCGATTCGGCTGGCGATCGTCCCCGCGGGGAGATCGAGCTCGGCGGAGATCGTCCGGTAGCTCTGATCCTGGGCGAAGAAGCGATCGAGGATCTCCTGGCAGGCTTCCCCGAGCGTCGTCACGGCCTCGCGCACCGCGAACGCCTCCTCGATTTCCGCGAAATCGTCGCCGGTCTCCTCGAAGTCCTGCTCGGGCGCCGGCTGCTCCCTGCTGCCCCGCGCGATCGAGTCGAGGCAGAGCCGACGCGTGAGCTGGGCGATCCAAGGTCGTACGGCCGCGTCGTCGCGCAGCTTGTCGAGATGGGTGTAGACCCGCGTGAAGACGTCCTGGAAGACGTCCTCGGCGTCCTCATCCCTCAGGCGAAACCCCTTGACGCAGATGGCATAGACGTAGCGGCTGAATCGCTCTACGAGCGCGTTCCAGGCCTCGGCGTCTCCTTCACGGCAGCGCCGAACGAGCTCGGCATCGGTGGCCGCGTCGAGGGAGCTCATCTGCAGGTGCTCACCGGATCGATGTCAGCAGCCGGTCCGCCGCGTCGGCTGCTGCCTGCTCGCTCGCCCGCGCCTGCGCGAGCCGCTCGTCTCCTTCGCGCACGCCGAGGTTGACCTCGACGAGGTGCGCCGCAGCCCGCGCGCCTCCCGCTGCGAGCGCTGCTGCGGCAGCGGCATCGGCGCGATACGCGGCGTCGCACCGCTCGCCCGCGACGGCGGCAAGCGCCGCAGCGTCCGCTCCGAGCGCTGCGATCTCGAGCGGGACGACGGCCGCGCGTTCGAGTTTTCGCTCGAGCGCATGGTCTCGACGCGCCCCACCGTCGTCGCTGCCTCCCGCTCCCGCACGACGGAGCGCGCTCAGCGCGTCCTCCCACGCCTCCGCGTCTGCGTGCGCAAGGGGCGCCGCGCGAGCTTGCAGCGCCAGCGCCTGCGCAGCAATTCCACCTGCCTCCTCCCACTCCTTCGAGCAGCGCGCGACCATGGCCACGAGCCCGGCCGCGAACGCGACCGTGAGCGCTGCGGCCGAGCCTCCGCCAGGCGCTTCCGATCCGGCGGCGAGCCGGTCCAGAAACGCACGAAGCGGCAGGTCGAGGTAGTTCTCGGTGTCCAGAGCAGGACGAGTCTACGACGGCGCGAGCGGGGGATTCCTAGACTTCCCGCTGATGCCGCTCTACCTGACCGAATCCGATGTCTCCTCGCTGCTCGAGCCGGCCGACGCGGTGGAGGCGATCGAGGAGTGCTTCCGGCGCATGGCGCGCGGGGTCGTCGACATCGCGCCTCGCCGTCGCCTGAGGCTCGAGGAAGGGTCGCTCGCAGACATGGCGGCCTCCGATCGAGAGCTGGGCCTGGCCGGCGGAAAGATGTACACGGCGTCGCCTGCGGGCGCCAGCTTCGTCGTTTGCCTCTTCGACGCGGAGAAGTCGGAGCTCGTTGCGGTGATCGAAGCCGACCAGCTCGGGCGGCTCCGCACGGGCGCTGCGAGCGGGGTCGCCGCTCGTCACCTGGCGCGCGAGGGAGCGACGACGCTCGGCGTGCTCGGCTGCGGCAGCCAGGCCGAGACGCAGGTTGCGTGCGTCCGCGCAGCGCTGCCGTCGATCGACCGCGTCGTCGCCCACTGCCGAACCCCTGAGCGTCTGGCCGCTTTCTGTGAGCTGGTCGGCGCGGAGGCCGGTGACAGCCACCGCGACTCGGGCGCGCAGGACATCGTCGTCACCATGACCACCTCACCCGACCCGGTCCTGCGCGGCGAATGGCTTGCTCCGGGCGCGCTCGTGATCGCCGCGGGAGCGAACGTGGCCACTCGGCGCGAGCTCGACAACGCGGTCCTCGAGCGTGCGTCGTTCGTGTGCTGCGATTCGCTCGGGACCGCGCGACTCGAGTCGGGAGACTTGATCGAGCCTATTCAAGCAGGCGTGCTCGACTGGCTCGAGGTGCACGAGCTGCACGAGGTGGTCTCGGGCGAGGTCGCGGGCCGTCAGTCCGACACCGATGTCGTCGTCTTCAAGTCCAACGGAATCGCGGCCTGGGATGTTGCATTGGGCGCGGAAGTCTTGCGCCGTGCCACGGAGCAGGGCGTCGGGACGACGCTGTAGAGTGAGGCAAGCCTCCCCCTACGGAGACGCGACCGAGGCCTTGGCTTCTTCGATCTTCTCGCCCGAGATCGCGCCCACGATCTCCGGGCGATCCAGCAGCCGGCGCTGCTGTTCCGGCGTGAGGCGGTTCTGAACGTACTTGTCGGAGAGGATCTCGTCGAGCGAGCGACCGCGGTCGTGCTCGCGGATCACATAGCGGGCAACATGCTCCTCGGCGGAATTCCGCTGGAAGAGAAACGAGAAGAGATTCTTGAAGACGGCCACGAGACACGATTGTATCCCAGGTATATGAAGCAGAGCGCGCGAGAGGGTCGATGCGCGGAGCGCGCGCTGGCCGGCGTCGACGACGCCGGCCGGGAGGAACGCATCGTGCTCTGGATCGAGCGTCGGGCCGAGGGCGTCTGGGCGGTGGCGCGCGCAGTCAACCCGCAGCTCCGAGAGACCGACGAGACGCGCCCCGAGGATTTGATCTTCGAGGGCTACGAGCTCGGTGATGCGCTCGAGTGCGCGAACGAGGCGCTCGAGGACGACGTCGTGGTGCTCGCGGGCGACGGGCGCGAGGCCGACGCCAGACCGTTCACCCGCAAAGAGGTATTGCCTTTGTTGGAACGCTGGTTCTTCAACCGCTAGCCGACGGCGCGGTGCTAGCGTCCCGCGCTTCGTGCGCATCCGCGTCGGCCACAGCCCCGATCCCGATGACGCGTTCATGTTCTGGGCGCTCGCGACCGAGCGCATCGAGACACGAGGGCACGAGTTCGAGCAAGTCCTCGCCGATATCGAGACGCTGAACCAGTGGGCGCGGTCAGCCCGTCTCGAGGTGACGGCGCTCTCGCTCGCCGCCTATCCGTTCGTGCAGCAGGACTATGCATTGCTTCCACACGGGGCCAGCATCGGCGCCGGGTACGGGCCGATCGTGGTCGCGTGCCGCTCGCTCGACCGTGAAGAGCTCGCGAAGCTCGAGATCGTGGTGCCTGGGGCGATGACGACGTCATTCCTCGCCCTGAGGCTCGTCCTCGGCGACTTCCGCTTCCGCGAGCTGCCCTTCGACCAGATTCCGGAAGAGGTCTCGTCGGGCGGCGCGGACGCGGGCCTCCTGATCCACGAGGGTCAGCTCACGTTCGAAGACCACGGCCTGGTCAAGGTGCTCGATCTCGGGGAGTGGTGGCTCCTCGAGACCGGTTTGCCGTTGCCGCTCGGCGTCAACGTCGCCCGGCGGGACCTCGGGGCCGAGCCGCTCTCGCAGGTCTCCGACGTGCTGCGGGAGGCGATTCAGTGCGGGCTCGACAACCGCGCGGAGGCGCTCGAGTACGCGCTGCAGTTCGGGCGCGGGATCGACGCTGCCGTGGCCGACAGGTTCGTGGCCATGTACGTGAACGAGCTGACCCAGGACTACGGGGATGAAGGCCGCAAGGCCGTGACCGAGCTCCTGCGCAGGGGCGAGGAGCTCGGGGCCTTTCCCGACGCGGTCAAGATCGACTTCATCTGAGGGCGACGTAAGCCTCCCGCCTACACTCACGCGCATGAGTCGGGCTGTCGTTCTCTCCGCCGTCAGGACACCCGTCGGCCGCTACGGTGGGGCGCTCGCGCACGTTCGACCCGACGATCTCGCTGCCATGGCGATCGCAGCCGCCGTCGACCGCTCGGGTGTCGATCCGGCCTCGATCGACGACGCGTACCTCGGATGCGCCAACCAGGCGGGTGAGGACAACCGGAACGTCGCGCGTCTGGCCGTCCTGCTCGCCGGCCTTCCGGACTCGGTCGCGGGCGTCACGCTCAACCGGCTCTGCGCTTCGGGCTTGTCCGCGGTCGTCTCCGCTTCCCACGCCGTCATCGCCGGCGACGCGGAGATCGTGGTCGCGGGCGGAGTGGAGTCGATGAGCCGCGCCCCGCTCGTCATGGCGAAGCCAGAGAAGGCCTTCCCGCGCGGCAATCAGGCCATGTGGGACACGACCCTCGGGTGGCGCTTTCCCAACCCGCGTCACGAGGAGCTGTTTCCGCTCGAGTCGATGGGCGAGACGGGCGAGAACGTCGCCGAGCGCTGGGGCGTATCGCGGGAGGATCAGGATGCGTTCGCGCTTCAATCGCAAGCGCGCTGGGCGGCGGCGCACGCGGCAGGCCGCTTCGACAATGAGATCGTCCCCGTCGGCGATGTCGGCGTCGACGAGCATCCGCGACCCGAGACAACCGCGCAGGCGCTGGCCGGGCTCAAGCCAGCGTTTCGGCAGGGCGGGACGATCACCGCCGGAAACGCCGCGGGCCTCAACGACGGCGCCGCCGCGCTCGTGCTCGCGAGCGAGGCGAAGGCTCGGGAGCTGGGGATCGAGCCGCTCGGCGCGTTCGTGGGAAGCGCCGTTGCGGGAGTCGATCCTCGCGTTATGGGCATCGGTCCGGTGCCCGCGGCACGCAAGCTCCTCGACCGTCTGGAAATCGAGCCGGCCGACCTCGATCTCGTCGAGCTGAACGAAGCGTTCGCGTCGCAGAGCCTCGCCGTCATCCGCGAGCTCGGCCTGAATCCGGAGAAGGTGAACGTGAACGGCGGCGCCATCGCCATGGGGCATCCGCTGGGGATGAGCGGAGCGCGGCTCGTGGTGTCGCTCCTGCACGAGCTCGGCCGTCGCGATGGTCGCTACGGGTTGGCCACGCTCTGCGTGGGCGTCGGTCAGGGCCAAGCGGCGCTCTTCGAGCGCTAGCGTCTCCTGGGCGGATGGTCTATCTCCAGTCAGACCACAACAGCGAGGGCGGAGGTATCGTCCGGGCGATGGCAATCGCGACCGACCGCGACTACGGGCTTTTCATCGGCGGCAAGCTCGCCGAGCCTGCTTCGGGTGAGGGTCGGGAGCTCATTGAGCCGGCGACCGGCGATCCGCTCGCCCGGGCGGCGATGGCGGGCGAAGCCGATGTCGACAGAGCGGTGGAGGCTGCGCGAGACGCGCTCGACGGGGACTGGGGAAAAACCCCCGGCACCGAGCGAGCCCGCCTCCTGCACGCGCTCGCCGACGCGATCGGCGACAACCGCGCCGAGCTCGCCGAGCTCGAGTCCCGCAACGTGGGTAAGGCGATCTCCTCGGTCAAGGCGGAGCTGCATCAGGCGGTCGAGAACTTCCGCTACTACGCCTCCGCGATCGCCACGATCGGTGGTCGCGCGAATCCGATCGGCGGATCGCTCCTTTTCTACTCGCTCAAGGAGCCGGTCGGCGTCGTGGGGCAGATCGTCCCCTGGAACTACCCGTTGATGATGTCGACCTGGAAGCTCGCTCCCGCGCTCGCGGCCGGCTGCTCCATCGTGCTGAAGCCCGACCCGCAGACGCCGTTGACCGCGATCCGCATGGCCGAGCTTGCGACCGAGGTCGGCTTTCCGGCTGGCGCGCTCAATGTCGTGCCCGGTGACGGGCCGACGACCGGCGCGTATCTGGTGCGTCATCCCGGAGTCGACAAGATCGCCTTCACCGGCTCGACGAAGACCGGTGGCGAGATCATGCGATTGGCCTCCGACCCGGTGAAGCGGATCACGCTCGAGCTGGGCGGGAAGAGCCCGAATCTGATCTTCGCGGACGCCGACCTCGCGAGCGCGATCCCGAGCTCCGCCTGGGCCATCTATTACTCGGCGGGCCAGAGCTGCGAGGCGCGCTCCCGGCTGCTGGTGGAGAAGTCGATCTACGACGAGGTCGTGTCGAAGCTGGCCGAGCTCGCGGACTCGATCCGCGTCGGCGACCCACTCGACAAAGAGACACAGATGGGCTCGCTCATCTCCACCGGGCATCGCGAGCGCGTGCACGGGTTCGTCGAGCGTGGGGCCGGTGAAGGGGCGGAGGTGGTTACCGGTGGCGCGGTCCCGGAGGGTGCGGGCGCGTTCTATCCACCCACCGTCGTCGCCGCGTCCAACGAGCTCGAGATCGCGCAGGAGGAGGTCTTCGGCCCGGTGGTGACCGTCACCGCGTTCGAGGACGAGAAGGACGCGATCCGGATCGCCAACGACGTGCGCTACGGCCTGATGGCGACCGTCTGGACGGGCGATCCGGCCCGCGGGCACCGGATCGCCGCCCGCATCAAGGCGGGAACCGTCGGGATCAACATGCCGTACACAGCCTTCCCCGGGATCCCCTTCGGCGGCTACAAGCAGTCCGGCTTTGGCCGCGAGCTCGGGCTCGAGTCGCTCGAGCTCTACCTGGAGACGAAGAGCGTCGTCGTATCGACGGGCTCGCGCCCGATCAACCCGTTCGGGCTCTAGAGCGTGACCGCAGGCGTGCTCGGGACGATCGGCTCGACACCGGTCGTCCAAGTGGAGCGCCTGGTCGAGCCTGGCATGGCCGAGATTTGGGTCAAGCTCGAGTCGCAGAACCCCACGGGCTCGTACAAGGATCGCATGGCGCTCGCGATGATCGAGGGCGCGGAGCGGGACGGCCGGTTGCGGCCCGGGCAGACCGTCGTCGAGTACACGGGCGGGAGCACCGGCTCCTCGCTCGCGTATGTGTGCGCGCTCAAGGGCTATCCGCTGCGCATCGTGACCTCGGACGCGTTCGCGCACGAGAAGGTCTTGACGATGCGAGCGTTCGGAGCGGACGTCGAGATCGTGCCGAGCCCGGAGGGGATCACGCCTGATCTGATTCCGCGGATGATGAAGCGGTCGAAGGAGATCGTCGAGGAGGTCGACGGCTTCGCCACCGACCAGTTCCGGAATCACGACATGCCTCGTCGGGTATGCGGGGCTCGGGCGCGAGTTGCTCGAGCAGCTGGACGGCAGGATCGACGCGTTCTGCGGCTACGTCGGCACATCCGGCTGTTTCGTGGGCGTTACGCGAGAGCTGCGGAAGGCGCTTCCCGAGCTCCACCGGGTTGCCATCGAGCCGGCCGAGTCGCCCGTGCTGTCGGGAGGGGAGCCCGGGACGCATCGAATCGAAGGGGGCGGATCGGGCTTCTGGCCGCCGCTGCTCGAGCGCGACGACTTCGATGAGGTGCGAACGGTGTCCACCGACGACGCCTTCGCGATGGCGCGGCGCGCGGCGAAGGTAGAGGGCCTCTGGTCCGGCCCGTCGACCGGAGCCAATCTCACGGTTGCGCTCGACCTCGCACAGGAGCTCGGGTCCGGTAAGCGCGTCGCGACGACGCTCGTCGACACCGGGCTCAAGTACCTGGGCGGCGATCTCTACTCCTGAGCGGCGCTATCGCTGGGCCGTCCTCGCTGCCGGGACGGCCGCGCAGGCGAGCGCGTCGGCGGTCGGAATCGGGCTACCGGTGCTCGCGCCCGTGCTTCGCGACGAATACTCGCTCTCGGTCGGCGAAATCGGCGTCGTGCTCGCGACCGTTTGGGTGGGCTCGCTGGCGACGCTCCTTCCCTGGGGGCTTGCGGCTGACCGGTTCGGTGAGCGTGTCGCGCTGGCGCTCGGCCTAGCCGGATCTGCCGCCTGTCTCTTCGGCGCCGCCTATGCGCCCAACTTCGGAGCGCTCCTCGGCCTGCTCACGCTTGCGGGCGCGTCCGGCTCGAGCGTCAACTCCGCGAGCGGACGAGCGGTCATGCAGTGGTTCGACCCGGACGAGCGCGGCCTCGCGCTCGGCATCCGGCAGACGTCGGTCCCGGTCGGGGGTCTCGTTGCGGCACTCGCGGTGCCAGGGCTCGTCGCCGCGGGCGGCTCGGAGCGGGCGTTCCTCTTCCTGGGCGGGCTCTGTGCAGTGGGTGCGCTCGTGGGCGCGATCGTGCTCAGAGGACGCGACGTGACCGACGGAATCGAACCGGACACGGTCGGTCGCACGCTTCGCGACGGACGGCTGTGGCGTCTCTCCTTCGGCAGTGGCATCTACCTCTATGCGCAGGTCGCGGTGATCGGCTTCGGTGTCCTGTTTCTGGTCGACGAGCATCGCTTCTCGACGCAGTCCGCCGCGTTGGTGCTCGGGGGCTCGCAGGTGCTCGCGATCGTGTTTCGCATCGGCGCTGGACGCTGGTCGGATCTCGTCGGCTCGCGTGTCGATCCTCTCCGTCGCGTAGGCCTCGCTGTCACCGCCGCGATGGTGCTGACGGCAGCGCTCGCGGGAGGCCCGGTGTGGCTGCTCGTGCCGGCGCTTACGCTCGCGGGCGGCCTCTCGATGGCGTGGAACGGGCTCTCGTTCGTCGCCGCCGCCGAGCTGGCGGGCACAGTCCGAAGCGGCGCGGCGATCGGTTTCCAGCAGACCGTGCTGTCGGGGGTTGGCGTCGCCGCGCCGGTGCTCTTCGCGGCGACGGTTTCGATCTGGGGCTGGACGGCGGCGTTTGCTCTCTCGGCTCTGTTCCCGCTCCTCGGCTGGTGGGCGCTGCGGCCGCTCGGTGTGCGCTAGAGCTCGCGGCTGGGGTTACCATCAGACCCGAATGGCCGCGGTCGATCTCCCCCGGAACGAGGCCGCGCGCATGGCCGCCGTCCGCCGTTATGACGTCCTCGACAGCCCTCCGGACGGCGCGTTCGATCGAGTCACCGCGCTAGCCGCCCGACTCTTCGACGTTCCAATCGCGCTCGTGACGATCGTCGACAACGACCGAATCTGGTTCAAGTCCCGGCACGGACTCGACGTCGGTGAGATCGGTCGCGACCCGGGTCTGTGCGCGTCGGCGATCCTCCAGGAGGAGCCATATCTCGTCAGCGACGCCGCGGCTGATCCGCGAACGCTCGCGAATCCGCTCGTCGCCGGCGAGCTCGGCTTGCGGTTCTACGCGGCCGCGCCTCTCACGACTCACGACGGCCACAACCTCGGGACGCTGTGTGTCATCGACCGCCAGCCGCGCGAGCTGACCGAGTCAGAGCTCAGCAGCCTTCGAGACCTTGCCGCCGTGGTGGTGGACGAGCTCGAGCTGCGCCTGTCCGCGCGTCGGACAGTCGGGCTCGAGGCCGATCTTCGACACCTCGCAGAGGAGCTTGCGGGCACGCTCCAGGAGAGCTTGCTGCCGGCGGAGCTACCCGCCGTCGAAGGACTCGAGCTCGAGGCCCGCTACCACGTCGCGCACCGCGATCAGGTAGGTGGTGATTTCTACGACGTGTTCCTCGAGCCCGCAGGTCATGGGTGCCTTGCGGTGGTAGGTGACGTCTCCGGCAAAGGCGCCATGGCGGCGGCGCTCACGGGTACAGCGCGCTGGACGCTCCGCACAATCGCGCTCGACGACCGGTCGCCTTCGGAGGGACTATCGCGTCTCAATACCGTCCTTGTCCAAGCGCATCCTGAGCCGAATCGCTACTGCACCCTCGCTCTTGTCGCCATCCGTCCTCGTCGCGACGGAGGCGCTGATCTCACCACCTCTCTCGCCGGCCATCCACAACCGCTGCTCGTCAATCCTGACGGGACGGTGGAGCGCCTCGGCACGACCGGCCCGATTGCCGGTTGGTTCGACGACCCGGTGTACTGGGACTCATCCAAGACCGCGCCGCCGGGCTCCGTTCTACTGCTGTTCACGGACGGGCTGCTCGAAGCCATCGGCGGACATGCCTGCATCAGCGACGTTCCTCTGCAGGACGTGCTGCGCCCGGTCGCTGGCCGAGGTGCCTCCGAGGTCGCCGACGCGCTCGACGCGGCGTTGCCGGCCGGCGTGCTGAGCGACGACGCTGCCTTCCTCGTTATCAAGGTCGGTGAGGCGCGATGACCGGGCTCTTCGACGTCCGCTCGGCGCAGAAGAACGGCGCCCTTTTGATCGAGGTTTCCGGCGAAGTCGACGGTGCCGTGGAGATGCAATTCGTCGAGAGTGTCGTGGACAACGTCCGCACCACCGAAGCCGCGCGTGTCGTGCTCGATCTCTCCCGGGTGGAGTTCATGGACTCCACCGGACTTCGCATGCTCCTTGTGTGCCAGCGGCGGGCGGAGGACCGCGGAATTCCGCTGACGCTGGCGATGGCGTCCAGCAGCCCGGTCTCGCGACTCATCGACGTCTCAGGCGTGGCGGCGATGTTCCAGTACGAGCCTCTGGACTGACGAGACTACGCTCCATTCGTGGGAGTGCTCGCGCGCCTCGATGAGCTCTACGCGATCGGCGGCGGCCCTGGCGCTAACCGTCCGTATGGCAGCCCTGAAGAGGACGCTGCCCACACGCTCGTCGCCGACTGGATGCGCGAGGCGGGGCTGGAGGTCGAGTTCGACGCGCACGGCAACCTCTTCGGGCGAACCTCGATGCGCGACGACATCTGGGTGGGATCCCACCTCGACTCGGTGCCCAAGGGGGGTCGCTTCGATGGTCCGCTCGGCGTGGTCGGAGGGCTCGCGGCGGTGGAGCGGTCTGGGTGCGGGTCTGTGGTCGCCTTCCGAGGAGAGGAGGTCGGCTGCATCGGAAGCCGCGCTCTTTGTGCTGGCGGCGCCGCTCTCCCGGCAGCGTTTCTCGAGCTCCACATCGAGCAGGGGCCTGTCCTCGAGCGGGCTGGCGCTGCGCTCGGCGTCGTGACGAGCATCGTCGGCTATGCGCGCGGCGAGCTCGTCTTCGAGGGCCGAGCGGGTCACGCGGGCACCACGCCGATGGATGGACGCGACGATGCGCTTGTCGCTGCGGCCGCGGCGATCCTCCGTATTCGGGAAACCGCCGGGCGGATCGAGGGAGGGGTCGCGACGGTCGGGCAGCTGGCGGTCGAGCCGGGTGGGAGCAACGTCATTCCGGAGCGCGTACGGATCTCGGTCGACGCACGGGCGCCCGACGCGACACGACTCGACGAGCTGATCGCCGCGATCGGCTTCGAGCCGTCTGACCGGACTCCGCCGGCGGCGATGGCGGAGGGGCCGAGGCGAATCCTGCTGGACGAGCTCAACGGCCGTGGTCTACCGGCGATCGAGCTGCCGTCGGGTGCGGGTCACGACGCGGGGATCCTCGCGGCGGCGGGCGTGCCGAGCGCGATGCTCTTCGTCCGCAGCCTGAACGGCGGGATTAGCCACTCTCCGGACGAGCTCTCGGCCGACGAGGACGTCGAGCTCGCCGTCGATGTCCTGACCGCGAGCGTAGAGCGCATCGCGAACGACCTTGAACCTGCCAAGTAACAGTCTGTTACAAGGCGTTGGAGCTGCCGGGACTACGTTTCCCTGAAGACGATCTCCTGGGCGCCTTCCCAGAGCATGCGGCGCCCGAGCTCGCGCAGGTTCTCGCTCCCCTCCACGATCGTCGCGAAGTGGTTCCCCGCGAGCGCGCCGGCCTTGCTCGCGAACGCGACGTAGCCGTAGGCGAGCAGGAGCTCGGTCTCGCTCACGCCACCGGGATAGAAGATGAGTTCACCCGGACTCGGGTAGCGCGTGGCGTTCTCCGGGCCGATGCCGATGTCGAGGTCGCCCATCGGGATCCAGCCGCCCTCTCCCGACCAGCGGACGTGGATGATCCTCGAGTCGAGCGGAAGCAGGTGCCGGAACGCCGCGACTGTCCCGGGCGCGGCCTCCTCCTCGAAGCGGGCACGGAACATGAAGCCTGCGGCAATGATGTCGAGCATGGAGTGACCCTATTTCACTCGCACACCCGAGATGGTGCGGCAGGGCAACACTCTAACCCGTTGCGTCAGAAGCTCATGAGGCGAGACTCGGCGTCCCAGACTGCAATCTCGATCTGCACCGCACCGCGGTACAGGCTCGGAACTCCTTGTGCGCAGACAAGCTGTCCGGCACGAAACATGCGCTCCGGCGCGCGCGGAAAGTTCACGCGATCTGATCCCCAGATCACGATCTTGATCCGACTGGGGTTGGGGTATGCGCGCCCGAGGTCGAGAAAGGTCGGCTGGCCACGTGAGGAGCGCGCGAAATAGGCGGAGGCTACGCGCGCTTTGACGCGTACAAGATCACCGATGCTTCCATGCACGCTCGTCCACGACTGGCTTCCGTTACACCACGCCGCAGTTCTGGACTCGACGGCAACACTCGATCCACTTGTGCTCGGAAAGGCTGCGGCAATCACTAGCACGAACAGCACGAACGACCAGCGGGTGCGCGTCATCGACGAGACTCCTTTTTCCGTGAGAGAGGGTGGGTCCCCCATCGCATCGTCCGTAGGTCAACAACGATCGATCACTAAGACTGGCTTTTTGATCGCTCGGCGATCCATACGGCGAGGAGCTCGCGCTCGTCCTCGGTCATGCCCGTGGAGTTCCCCGGGGGCATTGCGCGCGTCTGCACGGCTTGGCGCTCGATGTCGTCGGCGCGGGAGGTGATCTCGGCTTCAGTCTCGAGGCGGACGCCGAGGGGCGCCGATGCGCCCGAGTGGCACGCCGTGCAGCGTCGCTCGATCACCGCCTGCACCTGCGCGAACGGCACCGGGCCGGTTTGTGTAGAAGCCACCTCGTCGGGTTTCAGCCAGAGCGCGAGCGCGACGACTACCGCCGCGGCGACGCCGAGGATCCACCACGCGCCACGCCCGGTGTGCCAGAGGTTGAAGAAGTGCCGCACCCCAGCCGTCAGGACGGCGATGAGGACGAG
>Ga0183260_10002581_pt1 | contig 14945 bp, 11 predicted proteins | sample AntDrymUQ4972206_2_FD_129768 | JGI IMG/M metagenome (GOLD analysis project Ga0183260, IMG submission 129768) | Polar desert sand microbial communities from Dry Valleys, Antarctica - metaG UQ497 (22.06) (version 2) (version 2) | ecosystem: Environmental > Terrestrial > Soil > Desert | place... | reverse complement strand
TCGAAGATCGGCCTGCGGGCGGGCGAGCGCATCAGCGCCCACGACCTGCTCGTCGCGCTGTTGCTCGAGAGCGCAAACGACGCTGCCGTGGCGATCGCCGTCAATCTCGCCGGTTCGCGTAGCGGGTTCGTTCGCGAGATGAACGAGCGGGCGCGCCAGCTCGGTCTCGCTGACACCAGCTACGCCAATCCGATCGGTCTCGACGCAGCCGGGAACTACTCGACCGTGCGCGACCTCTCAACGCTTGCGCGGCGGCTGATGGCGGACCGTCGCTTCGCCTCGATCGTGGATCGTCCCCGTGCCACGCTGCGGACTGGAGCACATCCACGGGTCATTGCAAACCGCAACCTCCTGATCCGGCGCTACCCATTCGTCGACGGCGTCAAGACCGGCCACACGGCTCGGGCCGGGTATGTCTTGGTCGGATCGGCCAGCGGGCGCGGAGCTCGTGTCATCAGCGTCGTTCTGGGCGAGCCGAGCGAAGCTGCACGCGACGTCGACACGATCGCCCTGCTGCGCTATGGGATCGAGCAGTTCCGCCGTGTCCGAGCGCTCGTCCGGGGCAGGACGATCGCGCGCGTCGACATCCGACATCGTCGCGGAGACGCGCCGCTGACGGTGCCGGCCGACGTGTCGGTCGCCGTCCGGCGCGGGGAGTCCTATGCGATTCGGACCAAGGCGCCCGACGAGGTCGCCGGCCCGCTGGCGCGTGGCAGGCGCGTTGGTGCGGCTGTGGTCCTCAGTCGCGGCCGGGTGATCGCGACCGCGCCGCTGGTCACTCTTGAAGCCGTACCTGGCGCCAGTCCCTTGCGTAAGATCGCCTCCGCGCTGCTGGCGCCCTTGACCTTGGTCACCATCCTCGCCATCGTTCTTGCCGCGCTGCTCGGCGGGCTTCGCCTGCGGGCGGTCCGAATGCGACGTCGGCGCACCCGAGCTACGAACCAACAATGATCATCACCGTCACTCTCAACGCGGCGATCGACAAGACCCTCGCGGTGCCGAACTTCCGCTTGGGCCGCCGCCACCGTTCGGTCGAGCAGACCGCGATGGCGGGCGGGAAGGGCGTAAACGTCGCGCGTGCGTTGAAGGCGCTCGGACAGCCAGTGATCGCCACGGGTGTTGCCGGTGGGCCCACCGGAACGCGAATCATCGAGCAGCTCACGGAGGAGGCGATCCTCAATGACTTCGTCCGTATCCGCGAGGAGTCGCGCACGTCGACTGCCGTCGTCGATCCCACCTCGGGCGAGCAGACCGAGATCAATGAGCGCGGTCCCACCGTCTCCGAGACGGAGCTCGACCTCTTCATTGACAAGCTGCTCTACCTCGCGAAGGGGGCTGCCGTCTGCGTCTTCTCAGGGAGCCTGCCGCGGGGCGTTGACGCGAACCTCTACGCGATGCTGGTCCAGGAGCTGCGCAGACTCGGCGTGACGACGGTTCTCGACTCCGAGGGCGATGCTCTCAAGCTCGCGGTACGCGCCGAGCCGAGCGTGATCACGCCAAACGAGATGGAGGCGGAAGAGCTTGTCGGCCATGAGTTCCAAGAGGACCAGGACCGACTGACCGCGGTCACCGAGATGGTGGAGCTTGGCTCGGGTGAAGCGATCATGACGCTTCCTTCGGGCTGCCTTGCGCTCGTTGGAGGCGAGCCCGGCGGTGGCACTCGCGGGCAGCAGCTTCACCGTTTGACGATCGAGCCGCTCGAGCCCGTATCCACTGTCGGATCAGGTGACGCGTTCCTGGCCGGCTATGTCTCCGCGCGCTACGGCGGCGCAACAGCCGAGGAGTGCCTGCGCTTCGCCGTTGCTTGCGGGGCGGAGTCGACGCAGCACTTTGGCGCCGGGGTGCTCGATCCGCGGCGTGTCGAGCGGCTGCTGGCTGACGTGCGGGTCGAGACGCTCGCAGGCTCCGCGGCACGGCCCGTCGGCTAGCTGTACGGCGGCCGCGATGAGCGTGTCTCGCCGCCGGGATGGCGCTTTGACCACTGGTAAGGTGGCGGTTCCAGTCCGCGCCGAACCTAGGATGCCGCCATGGAAGTAGAGATCGGTCGAGGGAAGAAGGGTCGTCGCGCGTACGGCTTCGACGACATCGCGATCGTGCCGTCCAGGCGGACCCGTGACCCAGACGACATCGACATCGCGTGGACGCTTGGGCCGTATCGCTTCGAACTGCCGCTGCTCGTCTCGGCGATGGATGGCGTCGTCTCTCCAATGACCGCCGGAATTGTCGGTCGGCTGGGTGGCCTCGCGGTGCTCAACCTCGAGGGCATCTTCACGCGCTACGAGGACGCCGACTCTCAGCTCGAGCGGATCGCTCAGCTCCCCAACGAGCGCGCGACCGCCGAGATGCAGAAGATCTACGAGGCTCCGGTGATTCCCGAGCTCGTCGGGCAGAGGATTCAGGAGATCAAGGCCCAGGGCGTCGTCTGTGCCGCGGCGCTCACGCCGCAGCGAGTGCGCAACTACTACGAGATCGCGCTCGAGGCGGGTCTCGACATGCTCGTGATCCAGGGGACGGTGATCTCGGCGGAGCACGTCTCGATGACGACCGAGCCGCTCAACCTGAAGGAGTTCATCAAGGAGGTTCCCGTCCCGGTGGTCGTTGGCGGCTGCGCGTCGTACTCGACCGGGTTGCATCTGATGCGCACGGGTGCCGTGGCCGTGCTGGTCGGCGTCGGTCCGGGGGCCGCCTGCACAACCCGAGGTGTACTCGGGATTGGGGTTCCGCAGGCGACGGCGATCGCGGACGTGCAGGCCGCGCGCTCCCAGAACATGCTCGAGACAGGCGACTACGTGAAGGTGATCGCCGATGGCGGGATGCGCAACGGCGGCGACATCTCGAAGGCCTTTGCCTGCGGTGCCGACGCCGTCATGATCGGCTCGCCGTTGGCGCGCGCCTACGAGGCTCCGGGGCGTGGCTACCACTGGGGAATGGCGACCTTCCATCCAGCGCTACCGCGCGGCGCACGCGTCAAGACGACCCAGAACGGCACGATCGAGCAGATTCTGCTCGGCCCGGCGCGCGACAACGACGGCAGCTTCAACCTTGTCGGCAGCTTGCGTACGTCGATGGCGACCTGCGGCTACGAGGACATACCGTCATTCCACCGGGCCGAGGTGATGGTGGCCCCGGCCCTCCAGACGGAGGGCAAGCAGCTTCAGCGTGAACAGGCGATTGGCATGGGGGCGACGGCCGCGGCCGCAGCTGCCCCGTCGGCTGACGGCGTGCTCGACACGACCGGCGCGCTCCTTGCCGTCCCCGACGACGGCGGGCCCCCGCCTGCCGACGAGCCGTCGCTCGCCGAGGACGGTGAGCCGGCGCTGGTCGAGACAGCCGCGCCGCTCGTCGGCCGGTGACCGACGCGGTCACGGGGTCGATCGAGCGCCCGCAGGTCGACGCTGGGGCGACCGCCGGCGAGGCCGCCTGGGAGGCGCTCGTCGGCTCCCCTGACAGATCCGCGCCGATCGCCGCGCAGGGGGTGCTGGTCCTCGACTTCGGAGGTCAGTACTCGCAACTGATCGCCAGACGCGTGCGTGAGTGTGGTGTCTTCTCCGAGCTCCTACCGCACCACACGCCGCTTGCCGAACTGCGGCAGCGGATGCCGCAGGGGTTGATTCTCTCCGGGGGCCCGGCGTCGGTCTACTCAGACGACGCGCCGGCGCTGCCAACCGAGCTGCTCGAGCTCGGCGTCCCCGTGCTCGGCATCTGTTACGGCATGCAGGCGATGGCGCTCGCGCTCGGCGGGCGCGTCGAGGCAGCGGCTGTCGGCGAGTTCGGGCGCTCCCAGCTGACGGTCAACGAGCCCGGCCGGTTGCTCGCCGGCCTGCCGGCACAGCAAAGCTGCTGGATGAGCCACCGCGACACGGTCTTCGAGGCGCCCCCCGGCTTCATCGCGCTCGCCTCATCGAGCGAGTCGCCGGTCGCGGCGATCGAGGATGCCAACCGCCGCCTGTATGGGATCCAGTTTCACCCGGAAGTGGCTCACACCGCCTACGGGAGCGAGATTCTCAAGTCGTTCTTGAAGGACATCTGTGGCTGCGAGATGACCTGGAAGCCGGCCTCGATCATCGATGAGCAGATCGAGCGGATCCGCGCCCAGGTCGGCGACGGGCGTGTGATCTGCGGCCTCTCCGGCGGCGTTGACTCATCGGTCGCGGCGCTGCTCGTCCATCGCGCCGTTGGTGATCAGCTGACCTGCGTGTTCGTAGACCACGGCCTGATGCGCAGGAACGAGGGTGAGCAGGTGGCAGCGGCCTTCCGCGACGCCTTCAAGGTCCCGCTGGTGACCGTCAGCGCGGAGGAGCGATTCATCGCCCGACTTCAGGGCGTGACCGATCCCGAGCGCAAGCGCAAGATCATCGGTGAGGAGTTCATTCGTGCGTTCGAGGAGGAGGCGGCCCGCCTTGGAAATCCGCGCTACCTCGTTCAGGGGACGCTCTACTCAGACGTGATCGAGTCGGGCGGCAGCGCCGGTTCGGCGACGATCAAGTCGCACCACAATGTCGGCGGCCTGCCTGAGGACCTCGGATTTGAGCTTGTCGAGCCGCTTCGCTCCCTGTTCAAGGATGAGGTGCGCGAGGTCGGTGCCGAGCTCGGTCTGCCGGAGCGGCTGGTGTGGCGCCAACCGTTCCCAGGCCCGGGGCTGGCGATTCGAATTGTCGGCGGCGAGGTAACGAAGGAGCGGCTGGCGATCCTGCGCGATGCCGATTTCGTCCTCCAGGATGAGATCCGCGCGGCCGGCCTTTATCGCGAGTTGTGGCAGTCCTTCTGCGTCCTGCCGGGCGATCTGCGCACGGTCGGGGTCCAGGGCGACGGGCGCACCTACGGCTACGTCGTCGTGATCCGCGCAGTCACCAGCAATGACGCGATGACCGCGGACTGGGCGCGCCTTCCAGATGACCTGCTGGAACGGATCGCCTCCCGGATGATCAACGAGATCTCGGCGGTGAATCGGGTTGTGCTCGACATCACCTCAAAGCCGCCGGGGACGATCGAGTGGGAGTGACCGCCGTCGCCAGCAAAGCTGCCCCGGGCGGGTCGGGGCGCCGCAGGTCTCCGCTATGGCAACATGTGGCCGCCAGAACGCTCCGGCGGCCGCGCGACCTCCGGCGCCGCTCCGATGTTGCGGGCACGCACTCGGCTTGAAGAGGGCGTCCTCTCCGACCAATGAAGACCTACGTAGCCACTCCAGCCACCCGCCAGCGCCACTGGGTAGTCGTCGACGCCGAGGGCCAGACGCTCGGCCGGCTCGCGACCCAGATCGCCGATGCGTTGCGGGGGAAGCGCAAGCCTGAGTACACGCCTCACTGTGACGTCGGCGACTTCGTCATCGTCGTGAACGCGGAGAAGATCACCGTCACGGGTAGGAAGCTCGAGCAGAAGCGCTACTACCGCCATTCCGGGTATCCCGGTGGCCTGCGCTCCCGCACCCTCGCGCAAATGCTTGCAAGGCGCCCCGAAGAGGTGATTCGGCTGGCCGTCAAGGGAATGCTTCCGCGCAACCGCTTGGCGCGCGCTCAGCTGCGAAAGTTGAAGGTCTACGCCGGCCCTGAGCATCCACACATCGCCCAGAAGCCCGACCCGCTGGAGGTTCACTCACCATGAGCGACGACGAGCGCACTGACGCCACGCCCGAGCAGGAAGCGGGAGCCGGTGAGGGCAGACCCGACGGCGATCACAGCCCCCTTGCCAGCGACCCCGACCCGATCAGCCCGGACCGCGACGAGGGGAGCCTCGACCCCGACGAGGTGAGCCCGGACGCCGGCGAGGTGAGCCCGGACGCCGACGAGGTGAGCCCGCACGCCGGCGAGGTCAGCCCCGGCCCCGGCAAGCTGAGCGCTGCCGCAGCCGAGGTCGCGCCGCCGGCCGCTGAATCCGAGTCTGAGCCGGCCGGCGCGGAGTCTGAGCCCGCTCGAGACGCAGGCGCCCCACCCCAGGGCTCGGAGGGTAGGCCGACGCGCGAGAAGAAGGAGGACGTGGTACCCGGCGCAGACCTGGTGCCCGACCTCGTCCTCCGAGAGGAGTCCACCCGGCGCCCGGCCGATGAGTTCGGCGAGGGCTACATGGCCGACGACTACGCCGGCGAGCTCGGCGCGGACGCTGAGCCGGAGGTGGAGGAGCTCGCGACCGACGAGGAGCCGGCGCCAGTTGCCCTTACGCCGGTCGACCTCGCGGCCGAGGCGCGCTACCGCGCGACCGGCAAGCGCAAGACCGCGGTCGCGCGGGTGATCCTCAAGCCCGGGAAGGGCGAGTACAGAATCAACGGCCGGACGCTCGAGGAGTTCTTCCCGCGCCCGACACTGCAGAAGGTTGCGCGCCGGGCGCTCGAGACAGCGGGCTACGAGGACCGGATCGATGTGATCGCCCGCGTCCACGGCGGCGGTGTCTCGGCGCAGGCGGGCGCCGTCCGCCATGGTGTTGCACGTGCGCTGATCGAGGCGGACCCGAACTTGCGCGGCGAGCTCAAGCGTCGCGGCTTCCTTACCCGCGATGCCCGGGTCAAGGAACGCAAGAAGGCGGGCCTCAAGAAGGCACGCAAGCGCCCGCAGTTCTCCAAGCGCTGATCGCACGGCGATGCCTGCGACTGACGGGACGCCTGCGCTTGAGCGGCGGTTGTTCGGGACCGATGGTGTCCGCGGAGCGGTCGGGGAGCTCCTGACAGCCGAGCTGGCGTTCGCGCTCGGCCGGGCGGCGGCCGTCGTGTCGGGCGTGGAAGCCCCACAGGTCTTGATCGTGCGAGATACCCGCGAGTCGGGGGAGATGCTCGAGACGGCGTTGGCGGCGGGCGTCGCCGAGGCCGGCGGGGATGCGCTGCTCGGCGGAGTGCTGCCAACGCCGGGCGCCGCGCTGCTTGCGCGCCGGCGCAGGCTTGACCTGGCCGTGGTCGTCTCCGCTTCCCATAATCCCTACCGCGACAACGGCATCAAGTTCTTCGGGGGCGACGGAATGAAGCTCTCCGACGGCAGCGAGGCCGCGATCGAGGAAGCGCTTGTCGCCGCGGCGCCGGTCCGCCGTTCCGGGGCGGTCCGGAAGGTCGATCGGATTGGCACCGATTACCTCAGCGAGCTCGAGACGCGTTTTGGGCAACTCGAGCTCTCCGGAACGCGGATCGTCCTCGACTGCGCCAATGGGGCGACCTACCTTCTGGCGCCGGAGATCTTCCGTCGCCTGGGTGCCGATGTCGAGGTGATCGGCGACGCGCCCGATGGGCGCAACATCAACGAGAGCTGCGGGTCGACCCATCCGGACGCCATAGCCGCGGCCGTCGGCCGCAGCCGCGCCGACCTCGGCTTCGCGTTCGACGGCGACGGCGACAGGGTGCTTGCCGTAGACCGCAACGGGAAGCTGGTCGACGGCGACGAGCTGATCGCACTTGCGGCCCTTCATCTCCGCCGCGCCGGCCGTCTTCGAGGCGATGGCGTGGTCGTCACGGTTATGACTAACTACGGTTTTCACCGCGCGATGGGTGCGGCCGATATCGAGGTCGCCACGACAGCGGTCGGGGACCGCAATGTCCTGGCGGAGCTCGTCAGGCGTGATTGGGCGCTCGGCGGCGAGCAGTCGGGGCACATCATCGACATGGGCTTTGTGCCTTCGGGCGATGGGATCGCGGCGGCACTGCTTACGCTCGAGGCGCTCGGCGGGCGCGACCTCGCAGGCCGGGACGCGATGGCAAAGTTGCCACAGCAGCTGATCAACGTCCGGGTTGCCGACCGCAATGCGCTCGACTCCGCACGTGCGATCTGGGACGCCGTCGACGACGAGGCAGCTGCTCTGGCCGGCCGCGGGCGCGTGCTGGTGCGCCCGTCGGGGACCGAGGCGCTCGTCCGTGTCATGGTCGAGGCCCCCGACTGGGCGGAGTGCGAGGCGATCGCTGAGCGGCTGGCGGCGGTTGTGGAGGGCGAGCTCGGCTAGCGGCGCGCGCCGGGTTTTTGGGCCTGGGCCGCGAGGAGCCGCTGGTAGGCTTGTCTCGTCTCGCGAGGGATGCAGATCAGGCCGGGCGGCGAGCCGGCGGAGCGAGCTCGCGCGGCTTTGCTCTTACAGGCGCGACAAGCCGCGAAGCTTTCGGGGTCGGGCGGATGGAGGTTCCAGGGACGGTGTGCGGGATCGTCGGATACGTGGGTGGCAGGTCATGCCAGGAGCTGTTGCTGCGCGGCCTCGAGAAGCTCGAGTACCGCGGCTATGACTCGGCCGGCCTGTCGTTGCTCGTCGACGGGCGAATCGAGTCGATCCGCGCGGTCGGGAACCTGGCGTCTCTACGTGACGCGGTAGCCGCCCGTCCCCACAGCGCCGACCGCGCGGTCGCCACGGTCGAGGTGGAGGCGACGACCGGGATTGGGCATACACGCTGGGCGACACATGGGCGCGTGACGGCGGAGAACGCGCATCCTCATTTCGACACCGCCGACCGCATTCACATCGTCCTCAACGGGATCGTCGAGAACCACGTCGAGTTGCGCGATCGGCTCAGCGTGGCCGGGGCCCGGTTCACCTCAGAGACCGACGCCGAGGTCGTTGCCCATCTGATCTCGAGCCACTACGACGGTGATCTCATCGAGGCGGTCCGCCAAGCGTACGCGGAACTGCGTGGCCACTACGCGTTCGTTGCGATGGCTGCCGACATCTCCGGCCTGCTCGTCGCCGCGCGCAAGGAGTGCCCGCTCGTGGTGGGACTGGGCGACGGCGAGCAGTTCATCGCCTCCGCCATTCCCGCTTTCCTGAAAGAGACGCGCACCGTCCAGGTGGTCGAGGACGGCGAGATCGTCGCCGTGCGCGCGGACGGCACCGAGTTCTTCGACGCTTCTGGCAACCCCGTCGAGCGCGAGAGCTCGACGGTCGACTGGGACGAGTCCGACGCGGAGAAGGCCGGGTTCGAGACTTTCATGCTGAAGGAGATCTACGAGCAGCCGGACGCCGTCGCCGAGACGATTGGCGACCGCCTGCCGGGGGGGATCGTCGAGCTCGCTGAGATCGGGGTCTCCGACGACTTCCTCCGCGATGTCCGCCGGATCGCGATCGTCGCCTGCGGTACCTCCTACCACGCGGGGCTGGTTGGGCGCTATGCGATCGAGGAATGGGCGCGCGTGCCCGTCGACATGGATATCGCCTCGGAGTTCCGCTACCGCAACCCCGTCCTCGACGAGCGCGACCTCGTCATCGGGATCTCTCAGTCGGGTGAGACTGCCGACACGCTTGCTGCTATGCGGCTCGCCCGCGCGCGCGGCGCCAAGGTCCTCGCCGTGACGAACGTGATGGGGAGCCAGATGACGCGCGAAGCGGACGGCGTCCTCTTCACGCGTGCTGGAATCGAGATCGGCGTCGCCGCGACGAAGACCTACGTGGCTCAGGTCGCGGCGATGTACCTGTTCGCCCTGAAGCTCGGGCAGGTGAGGGAGACACTCTCCAGCGCGCGGATCGCTGAGCTGGTCGATCAGCTGAGGCGGCTCCCGCACGAGATCGCGGCGACGCTTGAGCAGGTCGACGAGCCCGTTCGCGCGATCGCCGAGCACTGGGCACAATCGAACTTCTTCCTCTACCTCGGCCGCCACGTTGGCCTGCCGGTCTGTCTCGAGGGCGCGCTCAAGCTCAAGGAGATCTCCTACATCCCGACAGACGCCTACGCCGCCGGCGAGATGAAGCACGGCCCGATCGCACTGCTCGACGAGCGCACCCCGGTCGTCTGCGTGGCGACGGAGTCGCCGGTCGTCGACAAGATGCTCTCCAACATCGCCGAGGTGCGCGCGCGCGGCGCTCACGTGATCGCCATCGCGACTGCCGGCAGCACCACGGTCGAGGGCCAGGCCGAGGAGATCCTCTACGTACCGCAGACGGATTGGCTGCTGCAGCCGATTCTCGCGATCGTCCCGCTCCAGCTGCTTGCCTATCACATCGCCCGTGCGCGTGGCCTGAATGTCGATCAGCCCCGCAACCTCGCGAAGACGGTCACCGTCGAGTAGCGCTCGGGGACGCGCCGTCGCGGGGACGACGCCGTCTCGGGTACGCTCGCGCGCGTGAGCGGCATCGGGCTCGACCTGTTGGAGATTGAGCGGTTGGAGCAAGCGCTGGCGCGCCGACCGCGACTGGCGCGACGCCTCTTCACCGATGCCGAGCTCGCCTACGCCTCCGTTCGCGCGCGTCCGGGACAGCACCTCGCCGCTCGCTTCTGCGCCAAGGAGGCCGTCGCGAAGGCGCTTGGCCTGAGCGCTTGGAGCTTTCGCGACGTCGAGGTCGTCGCAACCGCCGCCGCGCCGGAGCTGCGACTGGCCGGCGCCGCGGCGAGGCGTGCCCGCGAGCTTGGTGTGACGGCGGTTGTCTCGCTCAGCCACACACGGACGACGGCCGGGGCCGCCGTCCTGCTCAAGTGACGCTTGCGAGCTGGCTCGATCCGCTCTACGGAGTGCAGGAGATCGGAGCTGTCGATCGCTGGGCGATCGCTGACGCCGGCGTAGGCTCGCTTGACCTGATGGAGCGCGCAGCCGAAGGGCTGGCGCGCTGCGCCGCCGAGCTTGCCGGGACGGGGCGTATCTGTGTGGCGGTCGGAGCGGGTAACAATGGCGGCGACGGGCTGGCGGCTGCTCGTATCCTGCGCGCCGACGGGCGCGACGTCGACGTCATGGCGGCGACGGCGCTGGACGAGCTTGCCGGGGACGCGCGCGTCAACCTCGAGCGCTTGCCCGGACCAGCGCCGGCACCGGTTGATCGCGAGCGCCTGGTGGACTGTGCGCTGGTGGTCGACGCGCTGCTCGGCACCGGTTGCTCCGATGCGCCACGTGGGCCGATCGCGGCGGCGATCGCGGCGATCAACGAGGCCGCCGCCCCGGTGCTGGCCTGTGACGTCCCATCGGGGGTCAATTCCTCGAATGGCGAGGTCGCTGACGAGGCGACGCGGGCGGCCCTAACAGCCACCTTTCACGGCTCAAAGATTGGTCTCCACGTCGCGCCAGGGGCCTGGCACGCGGGGCGCGTGAACGTCATCGACATCGGGATACCGCGTGGCGCCCCGCCCCCAATGATCGCGGGGCTGATCTCCGATCGCGCGCTCGATCTTGTTCCACGCCGCACGCGCAGCGGATCGAAGTTCAGCTCCGGAGACGTTGTCGTGGCCGGCGGGGCACGCGGGATGTGCGGGGCGCCACTGATGTCGGTGCTCGGGGCACTGAGGAGCGGTGCAGGATACGTTCAGCTCGCCGTACCGGCCGCGCTCGAGGGACTGTGTTCGACGCGCGTGCTGGAAGCGGTGACACGAGCGGTTCCAGGCGATGACGGCGCGCATGTCGCGGCAGGGGTGGAGCCGGTGCTGGAGCTCGCCGACGGAGTCGGAGCGCTCGTGCTCGGCCCGGGGATCGGCCGCTCTGCGGGAGCGCTCGAGTTCGCCCGCGCGGTCGCCGCAAAGGCGCGGACAGCGCTCGTCCTCGACGCCGATGCTCTCAACGCCCATGCCGGAGCACTCGCCGCGCTGCGCGGGCGCGAGCGGGCGACCGTCCTGACGCCGCACGCGGGCGAGCTCGCGCGACTGCTCGGGACCGATTCGGCCGACATCGCCGCTCACCGGCTCGAGAGCGCGATCGCAGCCGCCCAGCTGAGTGGCGCGGTTGTCGTCCTGAAGGGCGATGACTCGCTGATCGCTGCACCGGAGGGCCCCGTCGCCGTCAGCCCCGGCGCCACACCGGCGCTGGCGACCGCTGGGACCGGCGATGTCCTTGCGGGGGTGATCGGCGCTCTGCTCGCGAAGGGACTCGGTCCGTTCGAGGCCGCCGCCGCCGCTGTCCTCGCACATGCGCGGGCGGGGCGACTGGCCGCCGCGCGCCACGGCGTCGACCACACGATCGCCACCGATGTGATCGATGCCCTGCCAGCCGCGTTCAGCGGTCGCGTGCAGCGATCGGCGGCGATGATCTAAGGTCGGGGTATGGCTGAGGTGGTGCGCGAGATCATGGACGCCGAACCGGCGCGCGTAGGCGCGGACACCGACGTCGAGTCCGTGATTCGTCTGCTCCGCGAGCACGAGCTCCCGGGAGTCCCGGTCGTCGACGATCAGGGCGAGTGCATCGGCATCGTGACCGAGTCGGACCTCGTCATCCCGGACGAGGAGGGCGATCTGCACCTGCCGCATTACCTCTCGTTGTTCGGCGGCCTGATCTTCCTCGAGTCGCTCGGCCGCTTCGAGGACCGCCTGCGCAAGGCCTTCGGCTCGACCGCCAGGGAGGTGATGACCGCTGACCCGACGACGATCTGGCCTGGGGCGTCGGTTCGTGAGGCGGCCCACCTGATCAGCGAGAGTGGCCACAATCGCCTGCCCGTCGTCGAGGGGCGGCGCCTCGTCGGCGTGGTGACGCGTGTCGATGTGCTCCAGGCGCTCGCGAGCTAGGCGCGCGGCTTGATCGACCAGCCCCGCGAGCGAGCGCTCGCACGTGTAGACCTGGGCGCGGTTGAGCGAAACTGCGCCACCCTGCGCTCGCTGCTCGCACCGAGCACGGCGCTCTGCGCTGTCGTCAAGGCCGACGGCTATGGGCACGGCGACGTCTGGTGCGCCAACGCCGCCCTCGCGGGCGGTGCCAGTTGGCTGGCGGTCGCGACCGCGGATGAGGCCGCCGAGCTGCGCCGGCACGGGATCGCAGCGCGAATCCTGGTGATGGGCGCGCTGACGCGCGAGGAGGCCAAGATCGCGATCGAGGCAGCAGCTGACCTCGTTGCCTGGCGCGAGCGCTCCGTGCGCGGGCTCGCCGCGCTTGCCCGCTCGTGCGGTCTGCCGTCGCGGGTGCACGTGAAGCTCGACACCGGAATGGGTCGCCTCGGCACCAAGGACACGCGCGAGGCGCGCACTGTCGCGGAGGTCGTCGTGGCCGAGCAAGGGCTCGAGCTCGCCGGCCTGATGACCCACTTCGCCACAGCGGACGAGCTCGGCGACGACTACTTCTCCGAGCAGGCCTCCGCCTTCAGCGCGTTCGCCGAGGAGCTGCGCCGCAGTTACCCGAACGCCATCGTCCATGCGGCGAACAGCGCCGCGACCTATCGCGACCGCGCGACCCACTTCGACCTCGTCCGCTGCGGTATCGCGATCTATGGCCTTGACCCTTTGCAGCAGGACCCGCTCGCGCACGGGCTCGAGCCCGCGCTCTCGCTTCACTCCTATGTGGCGGACGTCAAGCGATTCGAGCGCGGCCAGAGCGCCGGCTACGGCCGACGCTGGAGCGCCGAGCAGCCGACATGGGTTGCGACGCTGCCAATTGGCTACGGCGATGGTTGGCGCCGGGGCCTTGCCAACAACGGCGAGGTGCTGGTTCGTGGCCGCCGCTATCCGATCATCGGGATGGTCAGCATGGACAACATCACGGTCGACCTCGGTCCTGTGACCGATGTCGAGGCCGGCGACGGTGCGGTCCTGATCGGCGAGCAGGGCGAGGAGCGGATTCTCTGCGAGGAGGTCGCCGAGCGGCTTGCCACGATCAACTACGAGGTGACCTGCGGTCTCACCGCTCGCGTGCGGCGGTCGTACGCAAGGCGATGACGGCGCTCGCCGAGCGCCTTGATCGCGAGCCGGCGCTGAGGGCGCTACGTGCGGCGCTCATCGGCCACCATGAGCCGATCTGGCTCGTGGGAGGCGCCGTTCGCGATGTCCTTGCCGGCCGTTCGGTCCACGATGTCGACCTCGTCGTCGGCGGCGATCCCGAGCCTCACGCGCGCACGATCGCGACCAGCGCCGGCGCCGCGGCCTTCTCCCTTTCGCAACGGTTTGGTGCGTGGCGGGCGATCGATCGTCGCGGCGCCTGGGTCTGCGACCTCTCGCCGCTCCACGGCGAGACGATCGAGCACGATCTGGCGCGGCGTGACTTCAGCGTCAACGCGATGGCCGTGCCCGTCGATGGCGGCGAGCTCGTCGATCCTCACGGTGGCGCGCGCGACCTCGACGCCCGGATCCTCCGCGTCCTTGGCGCTGGCGCCTATGCCGACGACCCGCTGAGGCCATTGCGACTCGCCCGGCTCGCCACCGAGCTAGCGTTCGATCCCTCGCCTGAGACGGAGACGCTGACCCGTGAGGCCGCGCCGCTGGTCGGGCGGGCGTCGGGGGAGCGCGTGTTCGGCGAGCTTCGCCGGCTGCTGATCGCCGATCGGGCGGTCGAGGGGCTCGAGCTCGCCGATCGACTCGGTCTGATCGCTGCCATTCTGCCGGAGGTCGACGCGCTCCACGACGTCGAGCAGAGCCACTTCCATCATCTCGACGTCTATCGGCACACCCTCGAGGTCGTCCGCCGCGTGCTCGGACTCGAGCGGCGTCTCGAGGAGACGTTCGGCGACCTGGCCGAAGCGGTTGGTGCTGTCCTCGCCGCACCGCTCGCCGATCAGCTCACGCGCGGCCAGGCGCTGCGACTGGCCGCGCTGCTGCACGACATCGGCAAGCCCGCCACCCGCGCGAGGGGAAGCGACGGTCGAGTCACGTTTCTGGGACACGACAAGCGTGGCGAGCGAATGGTCGGGGCGGTCTGCGGGAGGCTGCGAACGAGTGCCCGCCTGCGCGACTTCGTGGCCGCGCTCACACGCAGCCATCTGGTGCTTGGCTTCATGGTCGACGAGCGACCGCTCTCGCGACGCGACGTCTACCGCTATCTGGTCGCCTGCGAGCCCGTCGCTGTCGAGGTGACGATTCTCTCCTGCGCAGATCGCCTGGCGACGCGCGGCAAGAACGCCGCGCCGGCGATTGCCGCGCACCTCGACCTCGCGCACGAGCTGATCGGCGAGGCGCTCATGTGGCAGGCGCGCGGCGATGTCGAGCCGCTGATCCGGGGCGACGAGTTGGCCGACACGCTCGCCTTCTGCACGCAGCTTGGCTTCGACCCAAACGCCATCGTCGCCGCCTCCGGCCCCGACCGCCTCCGCCGGATGGGCGACGCCACCGAAGCCATCCTCGGCCAGTTCGAACGGTTCGCCCCTGGGCTGCGCGACCGAGTGGT
>Ga0183260_10002580_pt1 | contig 14945 bp, 14 predicted proteins | sample AntDrymUQ4972206_2_FD_129768 | JGI IMG/M metagenome (GOLD analysis project Ga0183260, IMG submission 129768) | Polar desert sand microbial communities from Dry Valleys, Antarctica - metaG UQ497 (22.06) (version 2) (version 2) | ecosystem: Environmental > Terrestrial > Soil > Desert | place... | reverse complement strand
CTCGGGATTTGCCCGTAGATCCGATCCTGACCACTTGCGGTCGACACTGCCGGTCGACGCCATCCTCAAGCAGCTGGAGGAATCGGGCTTCTCGGCGGAGGCGTCGGACGATGCCGGTTCCTATGTCTGCAACGCGACGCTCTACCGCTCGCTCCTCTCGGCGCCGGCGGAAGGAAAACGGCTGATCGGCTTCGTCCACGTTCCACCCACAGGCGTCAATGGCTTCAACGCCGAACGGCTGAAGCAGGCGGCCATAATCATCCTCAACGCCGCCGTCGCCAGCATACCGTCTCCCGTCGCGACGGAGCGGGCGCGCGAAACATGAACCAAAATCTTCGTAAAACAATTTTATGCGCGTATAGGCGCGTATAGGCGCGTATAGGCGCGTATAGGGATGTGCGTCGCCTCGCGACCTCGACGTTTGAGGGAGCGCGCGACTCTCCCGAAATTGCTGCCGAGGCGTGGCGGACAGCTGACGACAGCGCGGCAAGGCCGAAGGCATCCGGTCTTCGAATCTGAAGCGATGAGGCTCAGTTGGACGAAGCGACGCACGATATCCGCGAGGCTCTTCAGAGCATCCAGCTTTTCTCCGATGTGCTCCGCCCCGACCAGCTCGACCAACTGGCGGAACAATGCGATCCCGTGTTCTTCCCGTCCGGCGCCAGCCTGATGGTTCACGGCGAGCCTGGCGCCTCCATGTTCTGCATCGTTGAGGGAATGGTCTCTCTGTCGCTCAATCGCGGTCACGAATTCAGGCGGCTGGGCGCCGGGAATGTCGTCGGCGAGATGGAGCTACTGACCGGAGCTCCCCGGACCGCCACGGTGACCGCCTTGACCGACGTGCATGCGCTGGAGATCACCAAGGCCGCCCTCCTGGAGCTTTTCGCCAGGTCGCCGGAGCTGATCGAAAGCTTCGAGGCGGTCCTCGCGATCCGCCAGGAGATGCTCGAGCAGATTTCCGGAAACCCGACAGCCGCGTCGCAACGGAGCTTCGCCGGACGGGCGGCACAGGCCTTTGCGCGCCTCCTCGGCTGGGAGAAGCGGCGCGGGTAGGGTGCGTGCGCATTCACCAGCAATGAGCGACCGTCTTTATCGATCAGCGAGTGCGAGTTTGGCGCCGAGCGCGACAAAAGCGCCGGCGAAAGTACGGCGCAACCAGATCAACACCCGCGGCCGTGAGATGACGTGATTCCGGATCGCGGCGGCGAATATCCCGTAGCCGACGAATACGGCGAAGGTGAGCAGCATGAAGACGGCGCTCAACTCGAACATGCGTGAGACCGGGTGTGGTTCATTGGCGCTCACGAACTGAGGCAGGAATGCAAAGAAGAAAATCGAGAGCTTCGGATTGAGGATGTTGATCAGGATGGCGGAGATGATCACCTGAGTTGCCGAGCGTGGGCCGATCTCTTTCTCCACCCTGAGCGCGCCCTGCTCCCTTAACGTGTTCCAGGCCATGTAGAGAAGATAGGCCACACCCAGGTATTTCAGGGTCTGGAACGCAAGCGCGCTCGTATGCAGCAGCGCTGCGAGACCCGTGATAGCCGCGGCCATGTGCGGGACGATGCCAAGCGTGCATCCGAATGCGGCGACCACGCTTGCCCGCGCTCCGCGCGAGAGGCCGGTGGACAGCGTATAGAGGACGCCCGTGCCCGGTGAAATGACGACGATCAGCGAGGTTAGCAGGAATTCGACGCTCACGGCGGCCCTCTGTGACGCTGGCGCTTTGGCTGGCAAGGATCGTAAGCGAGACGATCCTGTGGGCGCAACTTCCCGGACGGCGGACACGGCTCGTCCGCATGCGGATCGTTGCCTTCGTCGATGGGTTCCGGCCCGAAGCCAGCTTCCAGAGATGGAGTGGCCGAAACTCGGAACGAGAACAGTTCACCGATGGTCCGACGCATTGATGAACTGCGCTCAATCGGGATGTTGTCGATCAGCCGGGTTCGGCCGAGGCGGGCGGCGGCGAGCAGGCGGAGAGGCTCGCGGGACGATCCGCTTGCTGGCGCGAGCGTTTCGGCGTTGCGGATTTCGAAGTAATCGACGGCAAAGCCCGATGCCGCAAGCGCCTGACGAGCATCGGCTATGGTCGGCTCCCATTCGGCGCCGGCCCGCACCGCTTCCGCCGCCGCTTGCAGCGCGCGGTAGAGGCTTGCGGCGCGGCTCCGCTCATCGGGGCTGAGATAAGCGTTTCGCGAGGAGCGCGCGAGACCATCCGGCTCGCGGACGGTGGCGCAGCCGACAATCTCGGTCGGGATATCGAGGTCGCGGACGAGCTGCTTGACGACGAGAAGCTGCTGGTAATCCTTCTCGCCGAAAAAGGCGCGGTCCGGTAGCCCGATGAGCAGGAGCTTGGAAACCACGGTCGCCACGCCAACGAAGAAGTGCGGGCGGAACTCGGATTCCAGCCCGGCCGCGGGGCCGCCGACTGCGATCTCAGTAGCGAAGCCGGGCGGGTAGATTTCCGCCGGCGCGGGAGCGAACAGAAGATCGGCCCCGAGCGCGGCAAGCTTCTCCCGGTCGCTGTCCTCCGTTCTCGGATAGGCGGCGAGATCCTCGCTCGGCGCGAATTGCGACGGGTTGACGAACAGCGTGACGATGACGCGGTCGGTCCGGCTCTGCGCCTCCCGGATCAGCGCCAGATGCCCTTCGTGCAGCGCTCCCATGGTCGGAACCATGCCGACGCTCAGGCTATCACGCCGCCAAAGCGCCACGTGTCTGCGGACGTCGCGGACGGTGCGCATGGTTTCAGGGTTCATTCGGTCCCACCTTTGTCCGGGCGGTAGCCGCCCCGCCGCCCTGGCGCAAGTGAGCGCCCCTTGCGTCGCTGTCGGCAGGGGCCACATGTCGGTCGACATGAGCAAGAACCGGGACATCACATCGCGGCAGGCCCCGACGGCGCCGTCCATCCGCTCCGATGTCGAGGCCTTCCTGGCGGAAGCCGGGCGCATCGCCCCCGCGGCGGGCGCGCGCGGCCGGCTCATCTTCGCGCTGGACGCCACGATGAGCCGGCAGCCGACCTGGGATCTCGCCTGCGGGCTGCAAGCGGAAATGTTCGATGCGGCGGGCGCGGTGGGCGGGCTGCAGGTGCAGCTCGTCTATTTCCGCGGCATCGGCGAGAGCCGGGCCTCGGCCTTCGTGGCCAATGCCGCGGCGCTTGGCGACCTGATGGTGAAGATCGACTGCCGCGGCGGCCACACGCAGATCGGCAAGGTCTTGGCGCATGTGCGGCGGGAAGTCGGGAAGCGTCCGGTCGCCGCGCTCGCCTATGTGGGCGACGCCATGGAGGAGAACCCGGACCAGCTCTGTCATCTGGCCGGCGAGATCGGCCTCCTCGGCGTCCGCGCCTTCATGTTTCACGAGGGCAGGGATAAAGCGGCGGAGCGGACCTTCCGCGAGATCGCCCGGCTGACCGGCGGGGCTTACCTTCCGTTCGACCGCTCCTCCGCCGCCGAGCTTCGCGCGCTGCTGAACGCGGTGGCGACCTACGCCGCCGGCGGCCTCAAGGCCTTGGAGCAAAGCAAGGACGGCGCCCGTCTGCTCTTGCCGCACATGAAGCGATGAGGATCATCCTGCCGGTCCTTGCCGGCCTGGTGCTGCTGGCCGTGCTCCTCCGCGTGTTCCTGACGACGCCGCCCTCTGATCTGGCGCGCCGGCTGCGCATGGCCGGCGGGCTCGCGCTGCTGGCCTTCGGGGGCGGCCTGCTGCTCGCCCGCCAGTTCGCATTGGCTTTGCCGGTCGGCTTCGCAGGATTCATCATTCTCCGCCGCGAAGCCGCGACGCGGAACGCGGCCCCGTCCGGGCGCACCTCGAACGTGCGTTCAGCCGGGCTGGAGATGATCCTCGACCACGAGAGCGGCGACATGGATGGCCGGGTTCTGGCCGGCCGCCATGACGGCCGAACGTTGTCCGAGCTCCGGCTGGGCGAGCTCCTGGAGGTGGCCGAGGATTTCCGTGGCGACGCCGACTCGCTACGGCTCCTGGAAAGCTATCTCGACCGCTCGCATGCCGGCTGGCGTGACGACCTCGACGCTGACCGGGCGGAGCGGCAGGGCGCGGCGCCGGGTGCGGGCGGCATGGACGCGAAGGAAGCCTACGATGTCCTGGGGCTTGATCCTGGCGCCAGCGAGGCGGAAGTCCGCGAGGCGCATCGCCGGCTGATGAAGCAGGTCCATCCCGACCGGGGCGGATCGGCCGCCCTGGCCGCCAAGATCAACGAGGCCAAGGACCGTATCCTCGGTAAGCATCGCCAGGGCCCACCCTAGTTCGGGACGGCCAGGCAGTTGATCGATCGACTCTTCAGCATGGCGCAGGCGCTGCGGGCTTCCTCCTTGTCGGAGAAGCCGGCGAAGCGGGCGCGGTAGAGCGTTGTCCCGCCGCGTTCGACAGGCTGGGTCAGGGCCTGCATCGAGGCGAGCGTCTGGCCCATCGAATCCTGGGCCTTGTCGATGAGCGCCTGGGCGCCTTCGGCGGTCGGCACGGCGCCGATCTGGATGTGCCAGCCGGTCGGGCCGGTTTGCGGATCGGCTGCCCGCACGGGGCTGGCTGAAGCGATGATATCGTCCCGCCCGGCTCGCGTTCTGGCCATTTCGGCAAGGCGCGCGATCGGGTCGTCGCCCGAGGCTTGCGGCGTGAGATAGGCGAGCTCGGCCACCTCGTTCGCCGAGCTGATCCTTGCGGCGATTGCGTCTTCCGCCAGTGCGTCAGGCGTCCCGGCGTCAGCCACGTCGCCCTGCTCGGGAACGGGCGAGGGCGCAGGGGTTGGAACGGGCACTCGGGCCGGCGCAAGGGCCGGAATGGCCATGGCGGCTGACACGATATCGCGGGTGGCTTGCGGGGCCGCGAAGGCGAGCGCCGTCTCCGATTCCTGTGCGGGGCGCGCGCGTGGCAGGCGCCATTCCAGCGCCAGATCCTCGGCGGCGGCTTCGGGGATCAGAACCTCGTCGCCACCGACTTCGCCGCTGCTGGCGATCAGGAGCGGGGCGGAGCGGTTGCCGCGCGTCGCGGCCGGGAGATATTTGGCGATCAGCTCGCGCATATGGGCGTCGCGGCTGGCGCCGGTCTTGCCGCCCATCACGACGGCGATGAGGTGGCGGTCGCCCCGCCGGACATTGGAGACCAGATTGAAGCCGGACGCGCGAGTATAGCCGGTCTTGATGCCGTCGACGCCTTCCACGGAGCCGAGCAGCCGGTTGTGGTTGCGGTAGGTCGTGCCGGCATAGTTGAAGCTGCGCGCGCTGAAATATTTGTAGTATGACGGGAAACGGTCCTGCAGGGCGGTGGCAAGCCGCACGAAATCACGCGCCGTGGTGGTCTGGCCCGGGTTCGGAAGGCCATTCGGGTTGCGGAACGTGGTTGAATTCATGCCGAGCGCTCGGGCAGTCTTGTTCATGCGCGCGGCGAAGCCGGAAACGCTGCCGCCGACATTCTCCGCGACGACGACCGCCGCGTCGTTGGCCGATTTGGTGGTGAGCGCCAGGATGGCGTCCTCGACCTTGATCGTCTTGCCGGCGCGCAGCCCGAGCTTGGAAGGCGCCTGGGCCGCGGCGTTGGCGGAGACCGAAAACTTGCTTGCGAGCGAGAAGCGCCCGGCCTCCAGCTCTCCGAAGAGGACGTAGAGCGTCATCATCTTGGTGAGCGAGGCGGGAAAGCGCTTCGCGTCGGCGTTGCGGGCGAATAACGTCTCCCCGGTGTTCCCGTCCACCACGATCGCCGCGTATTTCTCAACGGCTGAGGCGGGAACCGCGCCGCAAGTCAGCGCCAGGAAAACAGCGAAAATCGGGAGAAGATGGAACGTGAGTATCCGGTAACGCAACACGGAACGCCTCTGCACAGTGGACACCTTCTTGGCTTGGCTGGAGGGCTGGCCACGCAGCCCCCGGTGAGATGGTTTCCCTACTAGAAATTCTTGTCGTTACTATTCGGTAAAATTGGCTCCCTTCAGCCGCGTATTTCCACCAAGGGCCGGGCGCCCGTCAACCCGGCGGCCCCCGCGCCCGGTCGCGAAAAGTCGCTTTGGGAGGGAGAGGAGGTTTTTTCAAGGCGGGCGCGGTGCGGCACAGAAAATCCTGACAATGCGGCCGGAAGCACTTAAATATGCAGGCGAGGAGAAGCCGGTGGGCCATGGCGAAGGACGTGCGGAAAGGCGACGACCGGAAAACCGGCGATGGCGCCGCGGTCGTGACGAAGACCAGGCCGAAGACCAAACGGCCGAGCCTCTATCGCGTGCTGCTCCTCAACGACGACTACACGCCGATGGAATTCGTGGTCCATGTCATCATGCGCTTCTTCAACAAGAGCCAGGAGGATGCGACGTTGATCATGCTCCACGTGCACAATCACGGCGTCGGCGAGTGCGGAATTTTCACCTACGAGGTCGCCGAGACCAAGGTCACCCAGGTGATGGACTTCGCGCGCAAGCACCAGCATCCTCTCCAATGCGTGATGGAAAAGAAGTGAGGCAGGCCGACAGGGTCGAACAAGGGGGGCGTAAAATCGCCATCAACGGGGAGAGGATCGCCGTCCGTGCGTTGGACCGAAAGGGCGCCCGCCCAACCCCGGATCTGAGCTGCAAAACCGGCCGCCCATGGCCGGACCAAAAGGTGAGGTAATTCGTGCCGTCATTCTCGCGCTCCCTCGAAACGGCCCTCCACAAGGCGCTTGGCCTGGCCAATGACCGCGACCAGGAATTCGCCACCCTGGAGCATCTCCTGCTCGCCTTGCTCGACGACAAGGATGCGGCGGCGGTCATGCGGGCCTGCAATGTGAGCATCGACAAGCTGAAGGGCGACCTCACCGAATATGTCGAGACGGAGCTCGCCAACATGGTGAGCCTGGACGGCGAGGACGCAAAGCCGACCGCGGGCTTCCAGCGTGTCATCCAGCGGGCGGTCATCCACGTCCAGTCCTCCGGGCGCGAGGAGGTGACCGGCGCCAACGTGCTGGTGGCGATCTTCGCCGAGCGCGAAAGCCATGCCGCATATTTCCTGCAAGAGCAGGACATGACCCGATATGATGCGGTAAACTATATCTCGCATGGGATCGCCAAGCGGCCGGGGGCCGAGGAGGCGAGGCCGGTGCGGGGGACGCGCGAGGAAACCGGCCGCGAGGCCGACGACGCCGAGGACGGACCCGGCAAGGAGGGCGCTCTGGAGGCCTGGTGCATCAATCTTAACGCCAAGGCTCGCGCCGGGAAGATCGACCCGCTGATCGGCCGCGAGGCGGAGCTCAAGCGCACGATCCAGGTCCTGTGCCGGCGCTCCAAGAACAATCCGCTCTATGTCGGCGATCCCGGGGTAGGCAAGACCGCGATCGCCGAAGGGCTCGCCAAGAAGATCGTCGAGAACGAGGTTCCCGACGTGCTCACCGGCGCCACCATCTTCGCGCTCGACATGGGCGCGCTCCTGGCCGGCACGCGCTACCGCGGCGATTTCGAGGAACGCCTGAAGCAGGTGATGAAGGAGATCGAGGCGCACGAGAACGCCATCATGTTCATCGACGAGATCCACACCGTGATCGGCGCCGGGGCGACCTCCGGCGGGGCGATGGACGCCTCCAACCTCCTGAAGCCGGCGCTCGCCTCCGGCAATTTGCGCTGCATCGGATCGACGACCTACAAGGAATACCGGCAGTTCTTCGAGAAGGATCGCGCGCTGGTCCGCCGCTTCCAGAAGATCGACGTGAACGAGCCGTCGATCCCGGACGCGGTGGAGATTCTGAAGGGCCTGAAGCCCTATTACGAGGACCACCACAAGGTCCGCTACACCAACGAGGCGATCAAGTCGGCCGTCGAGCTTTCGGCGCGCTACATCAACGACCGCAAGCTGCCCGACAAGGCGATCGACGTGATCGACGAATCCGGCGCCTCGCAGAAGCTCTTGCCGGAAGCCAAGCGCAAGAAGACGATCGGCATCAAGGATATCGAGGCGACGATCGCGACGATGGCGCGCATCCCGGCCAAGTCCGTCTCCAAGGACGACGCGGAGGTGCTCGCCCATCTGAACGACAATCTGAAGCGGGTCGTGTTCGGTCAGGAGAAGGCGATCGAGGCGCTGTCCTCGGCGATCAAGCTTGCCCGGGCGGGCCTGCGCGAGCCGGAGAAGCCGATCGGCAATTACCTGTTCTCCGGCCCGACCGGCGTCGGCAAGACGGAAGCCGCGCGCCAGCTGGCCGAGCTCCTCGGCGTGCGCCTCATCCGCTTCGACATGTCGGAATACATGGAGCGGCACACGGTGTCGCGGCTGATCGGCGCGCCGCCCGGCTACGTCGGCTTCGACCAGGGCGGCCTCTTGACGGACGGCGTCGACCAGACCCCGCATTGCGTGCTGCTCCTTGACGAGATCGAGAAAGCGCATCCGGATCTCTTCAACATCCTCCTGCAGATCATGGATCACGGGAAGTTGACAGATCACAACGGCAAGCAGGTGGATTTCCGCAACGTCATCCTGATCATGACCACCAATGCCGGCGCCTCGGAGATGGCCAAGGCGGCCATGGGCTTCGGCCATTCGCGCCGCACCGGCGATGACGAGGAGGCGATCAACCGTCTGTTCACGCCGGAATTCCGCAACCGCCTCGACGCGATAATCCCCTTCGGCGCGCTGCCGCCCGAGGTCGTCTACCGCGTGGTGGAAAAATTCGTGCTGCAGCTCGAGGCGCAGCTGGCCGATCGCGGCGTCACCTTCGAGCTGGACGAGAAGGCCACCGCCTGGCTCGCCGAGCGCGGCTATGACGAGCGCATGGGCGCCCGGCCGCTCAGCCGCCTGATCCAGGAAGAGATCAAGAAGCCGCTCGCCGAGGAGGTCCTGTTCGGCAAGCTGCAGAAGGGCGGCATCGTCAAGGTCACGGTGGAGGACAAGCCCGAGGGCGTCGCCGCCCTGAACCTCGAATGCATCCCCGACGAGAACGCGCTCCGCAAGGACAAGGGGCCGCGGTCGGAGGAGGGTGACGATGATGACGACAAGCCCAAGGGCAAGCCCGCCCGCGATGGCGGCAGCAAGGTGCCCAGGGTGCCGCTGAAGGTTTGACGCCTCCGCTGTCCCCTGGCCCGTCCCGCTTGGTTCCAAAAGCACGGCAGATCGGGGTCTCTCGGCTCGCGAAATCCTTACCCTGTGTTGCAAGTATATGCAGGTATCTATAACGTCGATCTAGCTCCTCAAGTTAGCTGAGGAAGATTGCGTAATTCGCTCCGAATCGGATGGGCGGTTTGCCTGATTTTCCAGCATCACTGGACACAGAGATGACCGCACCGACCGATCCCCTTTACACGCGGCAATGGTACCTGTCGGCGCTGACAGGCGATGCTTCCGCCGGCACGACCCTCATCGAGCGCATCTGGGAAGAGTTCAACGGCGCCGGGGTGAACGTCGGCGTTTACGATTCGGGAATCGAGCACTCCCATCCCGATTTGAGCGGAAACTACAACTCGGCCCTCCATGTGGTCGTGAACGGGACGACGCTTGGTGGCGGAGTGACAGGCGACGAGAGCCTTCCTGGTCACGGCACGTCGGTTGCCGGGATCATCGGCGCGGAGCGCAACGATCGCGGCACGGTCGGCATCGCCTGGGGGAGCAGCCTGACAGGCGTCAATATCTTCGATCCCGATAGTCCCGCCTCTACTGAGAACCGGGTCGGCTTTTCCGAAGCCCTCCATCAGATGGCCAACTTCGATGTGATCAATTGTCGGTTGCGCGAAGATAACCTCGACCAATTCACCTATACGGAATACGAATTTGCCGCCACAACGGGCCGTGACGGGCTCGGCACGGTCATCGTCCAGCCTTCGGGGAACCACAACGAGGATGTGACGGGCCGCTCGCCGTCTCGTTTCACGGTGACGGTCGGGGCTGTCCTCGAGGATGGTTCCGTGTTCTCGAATTCCAGCAGCGGCGCCTCGCTGCTCGTCTCGGCGCCCGGCGGCGATTGGACGATCCTGACAACCGACATGGTCGGAGCCAATGGGTTCGGCGCCGCAGGCTATGCCGAATTTGGCGGCACGTCCGCCGCGGCCCCGATGGTCAGCGGCGCGGTCGCGCTTATGCTGCAGGCCAACCCCGATCTCGGCTGGCGGGACGTCAACGATATCCTTGCGACAACCGCCTCCCATACCGGCAGCGCGCTGGGGGCGCCGGCGGATGCCGGCGAGGAGAACGCCTGGTTCATCAACGCCGCCGAGAACTGGAATGGCGGCGGCATGCATTTCAGCGCGGATTACGGCTACGGCAGCGTCAACGTTTTCGCCGCGGTCCGCATGGCCGAGGCGTACGGCGTCATCGGCATCGCCCCGCAGACCTCCGCCAACGAAGTCCAGGCATCGGCCACCGGCGCTCCGAACCTCGCGATCGGCGACCTCGCCGCGGTATCCTATGACATAGACTTGGCCGATGGCATCCTGATCGATCAGGTGGACCTCACCCTCACCCTGACGCATGAGTCCGTTGCCGACCTCGATGTCTGGCTTGTCTCGCCTGACGGCACCGAGGTTCAGATCGGCGATAATTCGATCGCCGAGACCAAGCCTGGCGCACGTGAGAGCTGGACCTTCGGCATCGAGGCGCTTCGCGGCGAAAACTCCGATGGGACCTGGACAATCCGGATCGAAGATAACCTGGCGGGCGGATCCGGCGTGCTGGAATCCGTTCGCATCGACGCCTACGGAAAGGCGGCGCCGGAATCCGATGACGTCTTCACCTTCACGGATGAATTTCGGGAGACTTTGTCCTTCGATCCCTCGCGCAACCTGCTTGCCGATACCGACGGCGGCGGTGATTGGATCAACGCCGCCGTGCTGAGCGGCGATGCGATCGTCAACTTGAACCCCGACGCCTACTCGCGGATTGACGGCGCTCTTTTCCGGATTGCCGCGGGCTCGGTCATCGAGAATGCGATGACGGGCGACGGCGCGGACCGCTTGATTGGGAATAGCGCCGACAACAAGCTCAATGGCATGCGTGGCGTCGATTCGCTCGCTGGCGGGGACGGCCTGGATACCCTGGAGGGCGGCGCGGGGGCGGATGTGCTGCAAGGCGGCCGAGGTCGCGATGCCGCAAGCTATATGCATGCGAAAACAGGCGTGACCGCAAGCTTGACAGACCCGTCAGAGAACAGGGGAGAAGCGAAAGGCGACAGCTACTCGAAGATCGAGAATCTAATCGGCTCTCGGTTCCAGGACCGGCTCTTCGGCGATGCTATTGCCAATCAGCTCTTCGGCCATGGCAGGACGGACACGATCGTCGGTCGGGGCGGCAACGATGCCCTGGATGGCGGCGGCGGCGATGACAGCATGCTCGGCGGGGGTAATGATGACAGGCTGCTCGGGGCTGAAGGAAACGACAGGCTTTTCGGCGAGAACGGCATCGACAGGCTCTTCGGCGAGAACGGAGGCGACCGGCTCGACGGGGGCGCCGGCGACGATTGGCTGACCGGCGGCCTCGGCGCCGATTGGATGATTGGCGGCGCCGGCGCGGATCGCTTCGAATTCAACGCTATCGACGAATCCGCCACGGCGATCGGCATCGACAGGATCATCGATTTCCAGCAGCGCGCGGATCTCATCGATCTTTCGACCATCGACGCCAACGTCGGCATCCGTGGAAATCAAGCTTTCGCGTTCATTGAGGGCGATGGCTTCACTGCCGTTGGCCAGGTCCGGGTCGTCCAGGCAGACAGCTACACCTTAGTGTATCTGAACAACGAAAGTGATGCATCGAGCCGCGAGAATGACTCGACCATATTCCTCTCGGGCGACATCACGCTCACGGCCGATGATTTCATCCTTTGAGGTTGGCCTTCGGCTGCCAAGACCGGCTTCACCGCGGCATTCCGATTGCGGCATGCACTAGATTTTTCAAAGCCGCTGGCGACCGCCTGAATTGTTGCCCGGCACGTGCGCCGCATTGCAGAAAAGGCCTTCATTACGGCGCAGATTGTCTCCGGTCAGGCGGCCGATCCGCCGTCATAGGCCTGCTTGAGCGCGGCGATGTCGAGCTTCACCATCCCCATCATCGCCTGCATGGCGCGCCGCGCCTTCTCCCGATCAGGATCGGCCAGCATCCCTTTCAGCACTGTCGGCACGATCTGCCACGAGACGCCGTAGCGGTCCTTCAGCCAGCCGCACTGAACGCGAGCGCCGCCGTCGCACAGCGCGTCCCACAGCCGGTCCACCTCGGCCTGATCCGCGCAGTCGATCATGAAGGAAACGGCTTCGTTGAACTGGAACTCCGGGCCGCCATTGAGGCCGGCGAACGGCCGGCCGGCGAGCGTGAAGTCGACCGCCAGGACAGATCCAGCGGATCCGCTTGGATAGTCGGCCGGCGCGCGCACGACTGCGTCGATTCGCGAGTCCGCGATCAGCGAAACGTAGAAATTCGCCGCTTCCTCCGCCTGGCCGTCGAACCACAAGCACGGTGCAATTTTGGACATATCAACCTCCTGTTCAGCGTTGCGGCGCCACCAGGGCGAACATGGCGCCCTGCGGGTCTTTTGCCTGGACGATCCAGCCGCCGCCCGGAACCTCGTGCGGGCCGTGGAGAACCTGGCCGCCGTTGGAAGCTATGCGGGTCGTCGCGGCGTCGATCTCTCCGACGTTGAAATAGAAGAGCCAGGCGGGCCTCGGAAACCCCGCCGGCGTCGTTCATCATGCCGCCAAGCGACACGCCCCCGACCGCGAAGAGCTGGTAGGCGCCCATCGGACCCATATTGGTGTTCCTGAGCGGCGGGTGGAACCGGCTCCGCCCGCTTAATCCTTCCCCGTGTCGAGCAGAATCTCGAACCCGCCGAAGATCATGCGCTTGCCGTCAAAGGGCATGTCGTCGGTCATTTTCATGCGCGGATCGCTTCGCATTTTGCGGTTGGCTTCGTCGCGCACCGCCCTGGACGGGTAGACGATCCAGGAAAAGACGATGCTCTCGCCGGCCTCGGCCTTCACCGCGCCCTTGAAGTCGGTGACCTTGCCGTCGGGCACATCGTCGCCCCAGGCTTCGACGATGCGCGTCGCGCCATATTCCTGGAAGAGCACCGCCGCCTTGGCGGCCATCTCCCGATAGGCTTCCTTCTTGCCCGAAGGCACGGGAATCACGAATCCGTCGATATAGCTCATGATGCTTCTCCCTGTTCCGTAATTGCAGTTTCCCGGGCGGCGGCCGGCTCCGCTTCGGCGAGCTGGCCGGCAACGATGCCCCAGCCTTCGTGAAAGCCCATCGCCTCGTGGCGTTTCAGCGTTTCCCCTCCGTCGGCTGGGGCCGGTTCAAGCCGCGGCGGTTTCAAACGCCGCCGCTCCGGCGGTGGCCGCGGCCGCGTCCATCCACATCACTTCCCAGATGTGGCCGTCCGGGTCCTCGAAGCTGCGGCCGTACATGAAGCCGTAATCCTGCTTGGGCGTCGGATCGAGCACCGCGCCGGCCGTCTCGGCTTTGCCGACCATGTCGTCCACCGCCTCGCGGCTTTCGGCCGACAGGCAGATCAGCACTTCGCTGGTCTCGCGCGCGTCGGCGATCCGCTTGGACGTGAACTGGCGAAACTTGTCGTGGGTCAACAGCATCGCGTGGATCGTCTCGGAAAAGACGATCATCGACGCCGTGTCGTCGCTGAACTGCGTGTTCTTCTCGGCGCCGAGGGCTTGGTAGAAGGCGGTGGAGCGGGCGAGGTCGCTGACCGGCAGGTTCACGAAAATCATCTTGGGCATTTTGTCTCCTTTTGGCTCGGTGTTTGACAATGGTGCCCCACTCGGTTACCGAAAGCAACCATGAAGTTACAAAAAATAACGGACACAGGGGACCCCCGCTATCGTCGCCGCTATGGGGACGCCTGCGCGGCCGCGCATGCGCTTGATCTCCTCGGCGAGCGCTGGGCGCTTCTCGTCATGCGTGAACTGATGCTGGGGCCCAAACGGTTCGGCGATTTGCGCATGAGCCTTCCCGGAATCAGCGCGAACGTCCTCACCCAGCGTCTCGAAGGGCTCGAAGCGGCGGGCGTGCTCGCGCGGCGGAAGCTTCCCCCGCCCGCACCCGCCCAGGTCTACGAGCTGACGGCTTGGGGATATGAAAGCGAGCCGATCTTCCAGGCGCTCGGCCGCTGGGCGGCGCGGTCGCCGGCGCACGACCCCAGCCTCCCGTTCAGCGCCGCCTCCCTGATGCTGTCGCTCCGCACGATGCTGGATCCAGCCCGGGCCGCGGGGATCGATGCGCGGATCGGCTTCCGCCTGGGCGCGGAGGCCTTCCTCGCTCATCTCGCCCAAGGGCGGATCGAGATTGCGCACGGACCGCTGGACGATGTCGACCTGGTTTTCACGGGAACGCCCCCCGTCCTGGCCGCCGCGATCTACGGCGGTCAGCCGTTCGACGCGCTGGAGGCCGAGGGCGCGCTGCTCATCGAAGGCGACCGCGCGCTTGCCGAGCGATTTACTGGCTTGTTTCCACTTCCGCCGAAGGCCCTGGCGCCGGCGTAACCGCTCCTCCGCTATCCATCGTAGGCGCTGCCAAAACAACAAAGGGTCAGCGCCCGCCAGCGCCGACCCCTTCAGAAATTTGGCTCGCCGGGATCGTTGATAAGGCGTACGACGAGTACGAAATGCCCCTCCTCCGAAGGAGCACGTCCAAACCGCCGAAAATGCGCAAACGTGACCGGGAGCGAGCCGAGGCGCGATGCTTGGCAGGACCTCCTACTCCAACTCTGCGAGAGAAGGCTATGGAGCTGGCGCGCGGAAGGGACGTCGTCAGGACCAAGGAAATTACGGCCCTCGGAATTCCCCGCCACTACCTTGCTCGGATGTGCGCGGAAGGCTTGCTGGTCAAGGTCGGCTATGGGCAGTACCGAGCAATCCAGCGGGAAGCAGCATGACGAATTGTCGCGGGCCGCTAGAAATGAACCCGCGAGCGGCCATGCAAGCCGCTCGCGGGAGCCCGTCTACGGTCAATCTATGACGTGTTGGCGATATCTCGCTTTGGCGG
>Ga0183260_10002579_pt1 | contig 14953 bp, 11 predicted proteins | sample AntDrymUQ4972206_2_FD_129768 | JGI IMG/M metagenome (GOLD analysis project Ga0183260, IMG submission 129768) | Polar desert sand microbial communities from Dry Valleys, Antarctica - metaG UQ497 (22.06) (version 2) (version 2) | ecosystem: Environmental > Terrestrial > Soil > Desert | place... | reverse complement strand
GACGTTAGCAATTATGCCTTTGACGTAACGCCGAACGAGTTCGTGACGGCGATCATCACCGAAAAAGGCGTCGCCCGTGCTCCGTATACCACAAGCCTTAAACACCAGTTTGAAATGAAATAACGAGCCGGCAACCTGTCCATTTTGTTCAAATGATATAATGCCGAAAATTATGGCCGAACGTGAAAAGATCGAGATGGATGTCCTGTTTGTCGGGGCCGGCCCGGCGAACCTCGCCGCCGCCCTGCATTTGAAGAACGCTGTTCGCGAGCATGACGAGTTGGTCGATAAGGGCCGGAAGCGCGCTCGAAAGATCGGCGATCTGGAGATCGGCATTATCGAAAAAGGCCCGTTTGTCGGGGCGCACATTTTGTCCGGTGCGGTGATGGATCCGATCGCTATTCGCGAGCTTATGCCGGATTTTCTGGAACAGGGATTCCCGGCAGATTCGGTCGTTACCGAAGACGCATTTTGGTATCTGACAAAAAAGGGCGCGATCAATTCGCCGCTAGTCCCACCGCCGCTCAAGAATAAAGGAAAGTACATCGTGTCACTCAGCAGGATGTGCGAGTGGCTTGCGGAAAAATGCGAAGAAACAGGTATCAATATTTTTCCGGAATTTCCTGCGTCCGACGTACTTTACGACGAGGGTGAACGTGTCATCGGCGTACGAACCGGCGACAAGGGAATCGATAAGGAAGGCAAGCCCAAAGGCAACTTTGAGCCGGGCGTTGATATTTTCGCAAAGGTAACCGTCCTCGGCGAGGGCTCACGCGGATCGCTGGCAAAGCAGCTTACAGCGCGTCTCGGTTTGGATAACGGCAAAGAGCCGCAGGTTTTTTCGATCGGAGTAAAAGAGCTTTGGGAAGTACCCGAAGGGCATTTTACCGAGGGCAAAGTCGTTCACACGTTGGGATTTCCTTCCGACACGCGGACATACGGCGGCGGCTGGATCTATGGCTTAAAGAATAATGCGATCAGTATCGGATATGTCACCGGACTTGATTACGAAGATCCGTTGATCGACCCGCATGCGGAGTTCCAAAAGTTTAAGACACATCCGAAAGTCGCCGAGGTGCTCAGCGGCGGCAAAATGATCAAGTACGGCGCCAAGACGATAAACGCCGGCGGCTATCACACGATGCCGAGGCTGTATGCGGACGGCGTGCTGCTGGTCGGCGACTGCGCATCGTTTCTCAACGGCCAGCGGATCAAGGGAATTCACACTGCGATGAAGTCTGGCATGCTTGCGGCTGAAACTATCGTCGGCGCCTTCGAACATGAGGACTATACATCGAAATCGCTTAGCCATTTCGCGGAAAAGGTAAATTTAAGCTGGATATACGACGAGCTCTACCCGGTCCGAAACTTTCACGCTTCGTTTCAGAGCGGCCGCTGGTCGGCGTTGATCAATACGGGCCTTCAATTTGTTACCGGCGGTATGGCCTGGGGTTTTATGCCACGGGAACATCACGTCGCGGGTCACGAAAGAATGCAGATGCTCGACGGTAATTCGAACGGCGGCCTTGGCCCAAATGACCATTTGAAGAAAACCGAACGGTACGCGACGCTTAAATTTGATAAACAACTTACATTCGACAAAGTGACTGATGTATTCCACGCCGGCGTCGCACATAACGAAGATCAGCCCTCGCATCTGCACGTGCTCGACACCGACATCTGCGCGACGCGCTGCGCCGAAGAATATGGCAATCCGTGTCAAAGATTCTGTCCCGCGGCCGTATACGAGATGGAGCAGAACCCGAAAACCGGGAGAAATGAGTTAAAGGTGAATTTTGCCAACTGCGTACACTGTAAGACGTGTGATGTTGCCGATCCGTATCAGATTATAAACTGGGTAACGCCGGAAGGCGGCGGAGGCCCGAACTATAAGGGAATGTAGTATTTAAGGAGAAAACCTACGCTATTTAAGCACGTGCGCCGTCGACTTTCCATTTTGGGCACGATTATTGCGACCAGGCTGTCAGAGACACAAAAGGCGTCTTAGTTTGGTACAAAAAACGGTCTTGGGAGGGACAATATGGCAATATTCAATGACGACGAAGTCGAAGGCAAATACGATCAGGCAAAAGGTAAGATAAAAGACAAAGTCGGCGAGTGGACCGGAAACGAGGAGCTCGAAGCCGAAGGCGAGGCCGAGCACGCCGCGGGCGAAACCCAGGAAACGTGGGGAAAAGTTAAACGTGGCGTTTCGGAAACGGTCGATTCTGTCGGCGAAGCGATAAGTGACGTTGGCAAACGTGCCAACGATTAGGCAAAAACCTGTAAAATAAAAAGCCGCCCGAAATGGACGGCTTTTTTTCCTAAAGTTGTATGATTATTTTTGAGGCGACGACGCATCGGCGGCCTCAAAAATTTCAAAATTAACTTTACGATTTTGGATCTCTTTCATTGCCACAATCGTCGGTTTATTCTTACGCGTATCGATATCGACACGGGAAATTGCGCCTCTTTGTAGCTGTTTGCTCCGCTGAGCGGCAAGAATGATCATCCTGTATTTCGAATCAATATCCGGCGGATCGATGATTTCTTCGATTTCCTTCTCAATATCTTCGGTATTCTTATCGGCCATAAATTATTCTTAGTCTCCGGTTCTAAACGCTTTCGACTCCTCGAAACTATCTAGAATACCTCGGATCGCCGTTTCTTGTCTAATCCGCTTTTGGCGCTCTCCGACAATTATCGCTCTTAATCGTTCCGCGGCGTCGACAGCCCGGTCGTTTATGACTACATATTCGAATTGAAAAAACTGGCCCACCTCTTGTACGGAATTTCGCAGCCGGGTGGCCAGATCCTCGGCGCCTTCGGTCGCGCGCGACGTTAGCCGGTCGCGCAATACATCGAAGGACGGAGGCATAATGAAAATGCTCACGGCGTCGGGTGCGCGTTTGAGCACCCAGCCGGCGCCCTGAACATCAATTTCGAGAATCACATCCTTGCCGGTTTCGCGAATCGAGTCGATATACGCGCGTGTCGTGCCGTAATAATTTCCGTGTACCTCGGCATATTCGAGAAACTCGCCGGATTTTGCACGCAGCTCGAACTCGTCCCTGGTTACGAAATGATAATGCTCGCCGTCGATCTCTCCGGGCCGCGCGGGGCGTGTTGTGAGTGATACCGAGTACCCAATGTCGGGTAAGGACGCCAACAGTTCCTTGATCAGCGTGCCTTTTCCGCCGCCGGATGGCGAGCTGATTATAACAAGATTACCCTGCATAAACTTTCGAACTCTTACCGGCTCTGGCAATTCTGCTATCATTCCACGTTCTGCACCTGCTCGCGGATCTTTTCAATGTCGCTTTTGATCGCCAGAGCGTTTTCTTTGACGACCATATTGTTCGTTTTGGATGTGATCGTATTAGCCTCGCGGTTGAGCTCTTGGGTCAGAAAATCGAGGCGTTTGCCGACTTCCTTATCGTCTGACATTATCGAGCGAAAGTGTTCGATGTGCGCCTCTAACCGCGCGATCTCTTCTGAGATGTCGGCACGGTCGGATAGATACGCGACCTCCTGCGCAAGCCGGCCCTGATCGACCTCGATCTCCGACTCGCCCCTTGAGATCATGTCGCTTACGCGTTTTGTGAGCCGCTGACGGTATTCTTCCGCAATGTTCCCGGCTTCGCTAATAATAGGCTCAAGATGCGTTTCAATATCGGCAAGCCGCGATTCTAGCTCGACTTTGAGCATTTCGCCTTCGCCTTCACGCATTTTTTCCAGATCATCAAGCGCGTGATTGAGCGCCTTTTCCACACCGGCCGCAAACTCGATGCTGACGTCATCTTTTTTCGGGACGAGCACGTTCGGAAGGCGCGCGATCACGTTGAGATCGGGTTCGCCGCTCAAAGAAAACTCGTCCTGCATTCGCCTGATCGCCGAAATATAACCGGCGATCATCGGACGGTTGAGATCGTAATTTATCTCATCGGTTCGTTCATACTGGATGTTCACTTCGACACGTCCGCGCGACAGCCTATTGCCTATCAAACGTTTGATCGTGTTTTCGAGCGCCTGCATCTCGCTCGAAAGACGAAGGTTGACGTCGAGAAAGCGATTGTTCACCGTTTTTAATTCAACAGAAATTGAAAATGTCTCCGCCGTAACGGCTCCACGGCCAAAGCCGGTCATTGATCGCATAATATATAGAGTTTATACCAGGATCTCAGGAATCGTCTCTTCGTCCGCGAACTGCAGTTCGTACAACTGCCTGTATTTACCGCCCGTGGCGAGCAGTTCTTTGTGCGTGCCCGTCTCAACTACTCGGCCTTTTTCAATCACGACGATAGTGTCCGCTCGCCGCACGGTTGACAGGCGGTGAGCGATGACGATCGAAGTTTTGTTCTCCATCAGATTTGCAAGTGCCCTTTGGACGAGGCCTTCGGACTCGGCATCGAGGGCCGACGTCGCTTCGTCAAGAATAAGCACCGGGGCATCGATCAAGACTGCTCGGGCGATCGCTATACGCTGCCGCTGCCCTCCCGACAAGAACACGCCCCGCTCGCCGACCATAGTGTCGTATTTGGCGGGGAGTTGTTCGATAAAATCGTCGGCAAACGCTATACGCGCAGCTTCCACAATCTGCGCGTCGGTTGCCGCCGGATCGCCATAAGAAATGTTGTACCGCACCGTGTCGTTAAATAAAACTGTTTCCTGCGATACGAGAGCGATATGCTGCCGCAGACTCTTGATCCTTGCATCCCGCAGGTCGACGTCGTCCCAATAGATCGCTCCATCGGTCGGGTCGTACAGACGCTGTACAAGCTTCACAAGGCTCGATTTTCCGCCGCCGCTTTCGCCGACCAATGCGACCATTGACCCCTTGGGAATCTCAAGCGATATATCATCGATGATCTTTTTCGGATCGCTGTTATAACGAAACGAGACATGATCGAAGCGAATCGAATCGCGAAGGTCGTTCAACTCGACACCCGCCGGCTTTTCGGGCAGCACATCGTCGTCGTCCATGACGGTCCAGACATCTTTCGCCGCGGCGAAAGCTTTCGTGATCTCGTTATGCTGGCGCGATATCTTTCGCATCGGGTCGTAACTGCGAAACAGAAAAAAGAGAAATGTGAAAAATTGAGCGGCGTCCATCCGATTTGCGTTGATCTCGCGGAGCCCAAAGAAAAACAAGATCAGTATCGTTACGGTTCCGATTATATCGATCGTGGGCGGCGATATGGCGGCGATGCGGCCGGAACGAAGGTTCGCGCGCGCTATCACATTCGCGATTCTTCCAAAACGATCCTTCTCACGTACTTCCGCTGAATAGGCTTTTACTATTGTCTGATTTGCGAGCGTTTCCTGAGCTGTGTCGGTGAGGAGTTTGTTCCCTTCGAACGACTCTTCGGCTAGCCTTCGCAGCGATTTGCTGAATTTGGTCGTGAGCAATGCGATGATCGGTGCGATGATCAGAGCCCCGAGCATTAAACGCCAGTTGAAATAAAACGCGGCTGCTAGAAAGAACACCAGCATGAAACTTTCGCGAAGAACGTCGCGTAGATTGGATGACACGGCAAGCTCTATCGCCGAGCAGCTTACGACCAGACGCGACACGAGAAAATTTGTGCGATGCTTTTCAAAAAAGACGGCAGGTTGGCTGAGTAAGTGCTCATAAAGCTGTTTGCGTAGATCAAGTACTGCTGCCTGGCCTATCTTTGCCATCAAATAGGACGAAAAATACTCGGAAATTCCTTTACATATAGTAAAAGCCAAAAGCAAAGCCGCGATGATCGTCCACGCCCTGAACCAATCGTTTTGTGGTATAAGGCTATGAAGATCGAACAGAGTCTTTGATTTCGTACCGGGGTTGGGAAGGAATTGGTCGAAGATAGGTACAAGCAGCGCGCCTGTTGCGGTTTCGAAAACCGCGACCATCACCATCGCGATGACGGCGATCACGAATGTTAACCAATAGGGCTTTACGTATTTGAGCAGCCGCTTTAGATCTTCCATCGGTTGTTAAATATTCGAATATACTTTACCTGTATCGGCGATGTCCAAAACACGCCTAATTTGCAACGCCTATTTGAGATATGGCATCTTTTTTATAGCTTTTCCGTTTCGGAGCCCTCAATATGACAATTTTAATGGCTTTACGAGTATCAGCGGTGGCGCTGTTGTTGTTATCCGCGGCAGTCGGATCCGCAGTCAGCCAGACTGATACGCCGCGTCGCACGACGGCTGTTACTTATCCGTTAGACGATCTTGTGATGGTTCAGTTCCGCGGGACTACGCGGTTTCCTCGTATGAAAGGCGAGGCGCGCGTCAAACGCACAAGTCGTAACGGGTCGCAGGTGGAACTGTCCGTTTCAAAAATGCCGCGGCCGTTCGAACTCGGTGCTGGTTATGCGACATACGTGCTTTGGGCAATATCACCTGACGGACAGGTTGATAACCTCGGCGAGATCCGTAGGCGCGGATTCTTCGAGTTCGACTCAAAGATAAACGTCACCACTCCGCTCCAGACGTTTGCATTGATCATCACAGCGGAACCGCATTTTCTCGTACGCCGGCCGAGTCAGGAAATAATGCTCGAAAATCTCTCGCCATATACTGCCACCGGAAAGATTATTGCGACGACGCCGTCTATACAATATTTCGGGAATTCGAGCGATTATTTTCGCGATTCGCGAACGCCGGAGATAGCCGCGCTTGATTACTCAAAAACACCTTCGACGATCCTTCAGGCAAAACAGGCCGTCGCACTTGCCCGCTACGCTGGAGCCGATCGTGATGCAGTTGACGAACTGCGCGATGCCGAAACACTTTTGCAAAATGCCGAGGCGTCCTGGAAAGCCGGACGTGACGAAGAGATCGTGGATATCGCAGCGCGAAAATCGATAAGCGCCGCCGTGAAAGCCGAAGAAACGGCGAGCGTGCGAAAGATCGCACGTGAAACGCGAAACGAAAAGCTCCGCGCCGATGCCGACGCTCGACAAGCGGAAGATAAATTTATCGGTTCTCAAAACGAGGTCGCTGATCTCAAAGCGGCTCTTGCAGCGGAGACGAGGAATCGTGAGCTGTCCGAACGTGACGTGCAAAATTATTCAACTCAGGTACGCGAACTCCGGGAAGAGAATGGCCGCCTGCGCGACGAGTTAGCCAGGATCCGTATCGAAGCCGATAGTGCAAAAGCTCGGCTCGACGCCATAGAATCTGAAAAACGAGCAGCCGACGAGCGGCAAGCCCGCGATGCACGCGCCGCTTTGCTCGCAGCCAATCGCGCCGAGCTGGTGCGTTCACTTAAGAGATTTGGAGTAGTTATCACAACTGATCGGAATGTGGTGCTTTCGATGCCGGAAGCTATATGGTCTGCCGTGCGCGAATCGTCATTTGCCCCCGCAACCGAGCCGAAATTGTCAGCGATCGCCGAAATTTTGCAGGCTAATCCCGACTATAAGATCGTTATTGAGTCACATACCGACGACCGCGGCACGCTCGACGAACTGACAGCTCTCACGACCGCGCGCGCACAGTTGATCGCAGACCGCCTGACCGGACTGGGTGTTCAAGCCGGCCGAATCGAAGCTAAAGGCCTCGGAAGCGGTGTGCCAGTTGCAGCAAACACAACCGCGGCCAATCGAGCGCGAAATCGCCGCGTTCAGTTGATACTCGTTCCCGCAGCCGATTAGCGACGATACGGACGGCAGTTTGAGACCGGCGCTTGCCGACGTACATCTGCCGAAGTCGCAAGTTCGAGCAAAAATACTTTTAGGCGCGTCACGTCCTGTGGTAGTTTTTAATAAACCGACATCGTTTCGATAATCATTCCTTCGGAGATAGTAAATGAAAAACTTGATTCTCCCCCGATACCTTATTGTTATTACTTTATTTACGTTTCTCATCGCCGTCGTGTGGCTTTTTCCCTCGGTTCGAGAGCACAACGCCCAGGATGCGCCTTCTGCAACGAACCGTTCTGTTTACGAGAAATACCGGCGCAGCGATGCTATCACAGCCGATATTCGAAGCCGGTCAAAGGAAATAGTGCGTGTCGAGGTCGGCTCGCCCGATGACCGTGAGAAAGCGGAAAGGTTTGGTAAGGTCGTCAGTGATTTCGGATCGTTCCTGATCGTTGTCAAAAACAAGACGACGGACATTGGAGCCTCGGGATTGAGCGCGAAACGGATAGACACGTCGATAAACCTGCCCGGAGCCAAGTTCGATCCTGTCGAAGAAGCGCAGGCCGAAACGATCACCGCGGGTGCTCAACGCAACGGCGGCCGACACGGTTATTACATCGTGCAGTTGGGAGGAACCGCAAGGGGCGACTGGATCGAAAGTCTGAGGTCGGCAGGCCTGGAAGTTCTGCAGTACGTACCGAACCAGGCGTTCCTGGTCTTTGGCGACGCGGCGAGCGCTGCTCGAGCTTCGGGCCACTCGCGTGTTCGCTGGGTTGGACGCTTCACTTCGCGGCATAAGATTCCTCAAGCTCTCAAAAATCATCTCGCATCCGCGAGGCAAAATCGAAACCCTGCTATCGAGGCCGCGATCTTTGACATAGCTGTTTTTTCACGTGCGGACGTTGATGCGGCAGCGGCCGAGATCATCGCAAAGGTTGGCGGACGCGTTAGATCAATAGAACGTCTTCCGCATAACTACTTTAATAATGTTCGTGTCGAGATACCGCTCGACCGAGTCGAGGAGATCGCGGAGATCGAGGATGTGATACGGATCGAGGCCTGGGAGAAGCCCGTGATCGAAGACGAACGGGCAGCCCAGATTGTAGCCGGCAATTACAGCAGCACAACCATTTTAAATGTTCCCGGATACAATCCATTGAGCCAGTTCGGCGTAGACGGCACGGGCGTAACTGTGATGGTTGCGGATGACGGAATCAGCATTCCCGGGAACGGCGGATTTTACGTAACGTCCGCAAATACGATCGATGGTCCGCTCCGCGGAGCTACGCCCGGAGCGTCAGGCGGACATGGGCATATCAACGCCAGCATTATTGCGGGCAACACACCGTTCGGGATCCTCGATCCGCTGGGTTACAACTACGGTTTGGGTGTTGCTCCGAAAACCAACATTGTAAACATACCTTTTCTGAAATCCGGAAACACAACCACGGACACGGAGGCCGTCGACGACGCTTTGAATACGCTCGGACCAAATGGGGTCAAAGCAACAATTTCGAACAATAGCTGGGGAGCCGGATTAAACGGAAACGTCTATGGGTCGCGCGAAGCGTTGTATGACGGGTTGGTCCGAGACGGCTCGTTTGCGGCTTCTATCGATCCTTTTTCGATAATATTTTCGGCCGGCAACTCCGGACCCGGAGCAAACAGCCTCACGCGTCCCAAGGTTTCAAAGAATACGATCGCTGTCGCAAATTCCGAGAATATTCGGCCCGAATTTACCGGCACGGGCGCCGATAATATGGATGATCTGCGGAGCTCGTCGAGCCGTGGCCCGACAGCGGACGGCAGGATTAAACCGGATATTACCGCACCGGGAACTGTGATCACGGGAAGCCGCGCCGGGTCGTGCTCGTCGGTCACAAGCTGTTTCGATGCAAACCACGCATACAGCTCCGGCACGTCGCACGCCGCTCCGCAGGTCGCGGGTGCGGCCGCCTTGTTTACCCAATACTGGCGTGGTTCTCATGCAGGCGCCTATCCTAATCCTTCCTTGATAAAGGCAGCGATCATCAACACCGGCCAGGAGATGAGTGGCGCGACGACTAATACAGCGACGATACCGAATGGTATTGAAGGGTGGGGCCGTGTCAACATGAAACTGATGATGAACACGGGTGTTCCTATCCAATATATCAATGAAACCGTTGTGTATACCGATCCTGGAATGGGGCTGGCAATATTGGGCACGGTTGCGGATTCGACAAAACCGACGCGCGTGACCCTGGTTTGGACGGACCCGCCGGGAGTAAGTGATCCGGCGCTGGTAAACAACCTAGATCTACAGGTAAATGTCGGCGGCAATTTTTATCGCGGCAATGTTTTTTCTGCAGGCGTATCGACGACAGGCGGCACAGCCGACGGTGTCAACAATGTAGAAAATGTTTTCCTACCCGCAGGAATTCCCGCCGGAACGTTTTTTTCTGTTGCTATTTCAGCAGTGGCGATTAACGGTGACGGAGCTCTAGGCAATGCCGATACTACGGATCAGCATTTTTCCCTGGTTGCTTATAATTTTAGTCCGTTGGTGACCCAGGTTTCAGATGTCGCATCCGACTTTGACGGCGACGGTAAAACAGACGTCGCGGTATGGCGGCCTTCGAGCGGCGTCTGGTATGTCAGCCGCAGTTCAGACAATGTTGTAACAGCTACGCCGTTCGGCTCTTCGGGCGATGTTATTGCTCCTGGTGATTACGATGCGGATAGTAAGACTGATTACGCCGTCTTTAGACCTTCAACCGGCACCTGGTATATCAACCGGAGTTCCGCGGGATTTTACGCAGTGGAATTTGGGCAGAATGGTGATGTTCCCGTAGCGGGCGACTACGACGGGGATGACAAATACGATATCGCGGTATGGCGTCCTTCCAATAGTGTGTGGTATCTGCTGCAAAGCACGGCGGGTTTCACCGCGTCGGCGTTCGGAACTTCCGGAGACAAACCGGTTCCGGGAAATTATGACGGAGATTCGAAGACCGATCTTGCTGTCTATCGCCCATCGACCGGAACGTGGTACATGCTGAACAGCACGACCGGCCTTTCGGTCACGAATTTCGGCGTGAGCGAAGACCGTCCTGTACAAGCCGACTATGACGGCGATGGCAGAACGGACGTTGCCGTTTGGCGGCCGAGCAGCGGAACGTGGTATCAGCTCCAAAGCACGGCCGGGTTTTTCGCTCTGAATTTCGGACTAAGCTCTGACCGCCCGGCGCCGGGCGATTATGACGGCGACCTCAGGGATGATATCGGGATTTTTCGCGAGTCAGACGGTACCTGGTATCAAATGCGTAGCCAGCAAGGTTTCGCGGCCGCGCGATTCGGAAGTCCGGGAGATATCGCGGTCCCCGAAGGATATATTCCGCAATAGCCTGTTTCAAAACGCGGACCTGATAGGTCCGCGTTTTTATTGGTTAAAGATCTGGATACGGTCAGGCGGCAGGCTGACCATGCATTCGTCGCCGATATTCAGTCCGACGACCTTGAGCACAAGGGCGGTCAGAGAAAGGCCGTCGCAATCAAATCCCACGACCGTTGTCGCTCCAAGAAATGTGATGCTCGTGACGGTTGCTTTTAACAGATTGTCTTCCGGAAACGAGGCGCCGAATGATAGCGATATCTGTTCGGGGCGTATGCCAAGGATTACATTTTGATTGATCGGCGCGAGAGTCGTTCGCTCGTGCTTTTGGGCAAAAAGCCGGTGGCTGCCATCTAACGTCTGATACTCCGGCATCTCGGACTTGCTGGACGTAAGACGCCGGGCTGCAAAGAGATTGTTTCTTTCGACGATCGAAGCGACCGACGACGATTCAGGATTTTCATAAACGTGCTGGGGCTTGCCGATTTGCGCGATCTCACCGCCGGTCAAAACCGCGACACGGTCGCACGCTAAAAGTATCTCTTCGAAGTCGTTCGACGCATAGATGACGGTCAGATCCCTGGCGGCGACTATCTCGCGCAACCGTGCAAAAGCGGTTCCACGCATTGACTTGTCCATGTCGCAGAACGAATTATCAAGCAGCAGAACACCCGACGCGGTTTTGAGCGCGGTTTCAAGCGCCAGCATCTGGCCTTCGCCATCAGAGAGTTCAGGCGCGGTGTTCGAGCGGAACAAAGCCCGCCAAATCGATTGATTGCTAAGAGACGGGAATTGAAATTTTCGATCCGCGAACGACAGGTTTGTTATGTCGCGGCCATTGTACTCGATCGAACCTGCGGTTGGCGCGAGCTTGCCCGCGGCGATCTTGATGAGCGTGCTTTTTCCGGCCGAAGATTCGCCGAAGATACCAAGAATTTCGCCGGGATTAGCTTCGAAGGACACGTCCCGCAGTACCCATTTGTCGTCGAAACGCTTGGATATCTGCTTCAAAGATAGGGACATAGGGGCATGTAAACGCAACTTTGACGGGATTTATTCGTGCAAAGAAAAGTATGCTGTTGTCATCAACATAAAGCAAGTATAATTGATTTATGACAAGGAAAGAGCACGGAATAGGGCGAAAATTGGCACACGCCGGTGGCTGGCAGATCGCCAAGCGTGCGGCGAAAATGGTGCCGTTCGGTGGTGCGCTGGTGGCGGTCGCCCTGGTCGGTCACGATGTTAAGAGAAAAGGACTGCTTAAAGGTGTAGTTAATTCGGGGCTGGACGCTATACCTTTCCTCGGATTAGCAAAAAACGGTATCGAACTCCTTACCGGCGATTTTATTCCGGACAAGGATTCACAGCGGACCGGCATTTAAAAGTAACGTGATGAAAAATACATTCTCAAACATTTCAAAATTCGGTTTCGTCGTTGTCGCATTGATGTTGTTCGTTACGGCGGCGGACATATTCGCCCAGACGCGCAGGAAAAGACGTGCCGCGAGGCCGGCCGTGGTAACGACGCCGCAACCACGTACCGAACCGCTGATAATCAGCCGTGCCGAGGATTTTCCGGATGAAAATGCAACGCCAACGCTTCCGGCGCCCATAATTCCTGGGACGACGCGTGTCGCGGATGACCCCAACGCCGCGAGCATCGATGAACTTCGGGCCCGGCTGGCCCTGCTCGAATCGAACAAGGGCAAAACTTCGGATCAAAAGCAGAAAAGCCTGCTGCTTTACCTGGATATTCTGACCAAGGCGGAACAACGGTCTGAAAGCCTGCGCAAGCAAACCTTTGACATGATCGAAAAGGAAAGCACGGTACGCGCACGTTTGGACGCCATCGAAACCGACGTTCGTCCCGAATCGATCGAGAAGAATGTTGCGATGGCCGGAACGCTTCGGCCCGAAGAACTGCGAGACAGCCGCCGGCGCAGTCTTACCGCCGAACGAACCAACCTTCAAAATCTGCTTGCCGAGATCACGCGTACCCGCGCGTCTCTTGAGTCAAACCTGCTGCGCGCCGATGCACTGGTCGACCGGATGCGATCAAGGCTGGAAAAAGACATCGACGACGCGTTGACCGACGACACCGAGAAAAAACCTTAGCGCTGAAATAAATTTTTCATGCAAGCCGCCGCAGCGGCATTCGTTCCTTTAACGTCACACAAAAGCGTGGTCCGGTTCCGCTCGGAAAGTTAAAGGAGTGAAAAATGAGATTTCGTGTAATTGCCTGCATCAGTTTCGTCGTATTTTCTTCATTCGTTGTTGTCCAACCGTCATTCGCACAGGGAATCGTCATTCCGATCATTTGTCGCGCTCGGCCATGCAGGCCTATACCGCTTCCACGCCCCATCCCGCTGCCAAACGTACTGCCGGTCAAATCGATCAAATTGGACACAAAGATCGTGGGCCAGGTGGCGACAACGCACGTCGAGCAAATTTTTCGCAACGACACGCCGCACACGCTTGAGGGCACCTACTTTTTTCCTATCCCGGAGAACTCCTCGATAGTTGAATTCTCAATATGGGAGAACGGCAGGAAACTGGTCGGTGAAGTTCGTTCACGCGAAGAAGCGCGGCGTATATACGACGAGATCGTCCGGCGCCAGCGCGATCCCGGCCTGCTTGAGTACGCTGGCAAAGACCTTTTCCAGGCTTCGATATTCCCGATCCCGCCGCACTCCGATAAAAAGCTAGAACTGACATATTCGCAGATCCTGAAGGCCGAATCGGGAACCGTAGCTTACCGGTATCCGTTGGGAAGCGGCCGCAATATTTATACTCGGCCCGAGAATTTTGGCGAGACGCATCCTGTTCGGACCGCGTCTCCGCAAATGTTCGGAACATTTTCCGCGCGCGTCGAGATCGCGGGCAAGAACGGACTACGAAATATTTACTCGCCGACCCACGACATCGACATCAGCAGACGAGGCGAGAATACCGCGACGGTAACTTTCGAGACGAGCGGCAGCGATTCGGATTTTCAATTATTTTACGGCGTTTCGGACGACGATTTCGGAGTGTCGCTGCTGACGCATCGCGAACCGGGCAAGGACGGTTATTTCCTGCTGATACTTTCGCCGCGTGACCGACTGGCGGAGCATGCGGTCTTAAACAAGGACATTGTATTCGTTCTGGACACCAGCGGTTCGATGGCCGACGAGGGCAAGATGGAAAAAGCCCGTTCCGCTTTGCTGTTTGGCATTCGAACTCTCCGAGATGGCGATCGGTTTAACGTCATCAACTTTGCAGGCGAGGAGCATTTGATGGAGCCTCGTCTGATAGCCGCGGACGCGAGCGGAAAGCGCCGGGGCGAGGACTTTGTTAAAAAGCTCGAGCCGAGCGGCGGAACAAATATCAATGATTCGCTCATTGCTTCGCTAAAACAGTTCGAGAAAAGCGACCGGGCGAAAATGCTGGTATTCATGACCGACGGCCTGCCGACGGTGGCCGAGACCAACGTCGAAAAGATCCTCTCTAACGTTCGAGCCGCAAAAACCGTTGACGTGCGGATCTTTCCTTTCGGCGTCGGTTACGACGTTAATACTTCGCTGCTGGATAAGCTCGGTTTGGAAAATGCGGGAATGTCCGAATACGTTCAGCCTGGGGAAGACGTCGAAATAAAGGTTTCCAACTTCTTTTCACGAGTAAGTTCGCCGGTGCTTTCTGATCTGGCAATTGATTTCGGTGCGGTCGAGACCGCTCTAATGTATCCGCGAAAACTCACCGATCTGTTTCGTGGGATGCAGCTCGCGGTTGTCGGACGATATCGCAATGCGTCCGACCTGCGGAACATCACGCTGATGCTGCGCGGCAAGACAGGTAGTGAAACGCGCAGCTTTCGGTATGATGACCTCGATTTTCCGCTTCGTTCGGACGAAAACGAATTTTTGCCCCGACTGTGGGCCAGCCGCCGCGTGGGTTGGCTGAT
>Ga0183260_10002578_pt1 | contig 14953 bp, 11 predicted proteins | sample AntDrymUQ4972206_2_FD_129768 | JGI IMG/M metagenome (GOLD analysis project Ga0183260, IMG submission 129768) | Polar desert sand microbial communities from Dry Valleys, Antarctica - metaG UQ497 (22.06) (version 2) (version 2) | ecosystem: Environmental > Terrestrial > Soil > Desert | place... | reverse complement strand
TTAAGGTAGAACCTGTACTACCCAGGGAAACATCCATGTTTGTCACTCCCTTTACAGTTACATCTTTTGTATCTAATCCTACGTAAGATACGATCAGCACTGCCTGGTCATTTGGCACTGAGAGGGTAAAACGTCCCGATTCATCAGTGGTTGTCCCCGTATTGGTCCCTTTTACTGTAACAGACGCACCGACAAGCGGTTCATTCTTAGCATCTGTAACTCTACCTGAAACTGTTTTTTGTTGGGCTATTGCAAAAGAGCTTAAGAATAATAAGCCAGCAGCCAACCATAACCGCAAAGCAGTTAGATTTAAGAGCATAGTCAATCGTTTTTTTGTTTTAATTAATTGGTATTGAAATCTTTCGAAAAGATAGAATGAAAAAATTAATTAACAATAAATTATTTTAAAAAATTTTGTAATTAAGTTTTCTGTTTGTAAAAGACCAAATTTTATAATGAGGTGCTGCATGAAAATTTTAAGAATTTTAGAGGCAATAGATTGCACGAATTAATTAACTCATCAATAAGTTATTTCAAATTAGTATTTTAGAAATTTAATTTTAATAAAATTCAGGTAAATCATTTATTGCACGCATTGTTATGTTGGGCACCGGATTTACAGGCAGGTTTTAAGTAGATTCCATACAAGGATATCAAAGTTGTGAACCTTCAGGACGAAAGCAAATAAAGCTAAACGCATGTTGAAAGCAGTAGATGAGCTACTTAAAATAAAGAATTAAGTATAAAAGAATCTTTTAAAAGCTGCAATGGCTATTGACTTTTCTTCAGTGCTGATTTTATATTTTACGTGTTTAAAAAAAAGGTAATCTTTTATCACCACATCCGATGCATTTAAATTCATGAATTGCTCATAATATTCAGGGAATTTAAACTTCTCGGGAGTGAGTTTTCCCCACACAGATTTTACTGCTATCTCCATGCACGTTTTATCATCAGGCTTGGAAACATAAGAAACAAACAACATAAACACTACTAATATAATGATCAAAATTTTTCTCATTTTCTTTGTTTATTGCCTGGTTTTTAATTATAAAAACTATGAATAAAATTTTTTGCTTATTCTTTTTTTAGTTTATCTACACGGTCATAAAATTCATTTTGTAGTTGTAATGTTTTTGTATCAGCCTTTACAGCCTTTAATGCTTTTACCAATGAATTGATTGTAAATTCTGTCACCACTTCACCCAGCTCGCGGCTAGCTTTAGCTCCTTCTCCGGCATAATGATTCGGATATGAGCCATACCACCATATGCCGGTGTATAAGTCGGGTAAAAACAATCGTTTTAGGTTTGTTCCTGATTCTTTTTTGACAACATCCATCTTAACCAAATCAGGTCGCAGGTATAATAAAGTTGACGTTTCTCTTTCACCGGCATGTTGGTCCATGCTGGCATCTGATTTACGTATGCGAGCCAATCTGGCATTGTAAACCGAATCAGGAGTAGGCTCAAAAAAGAACACGGCATAAGGCCTGCGCTTTTCTAATTGTGTTTGCACAAAATAGCGCAGCATATTTGGATTGCCACCATGCCCATTGATGATCACGATTTTTGTAAAGCCATTGCGGGCTATCTCAGCACAAGTCGCATCAAGCAATTCTAATAGTAAAGGACTGGGTAGTGAGAAAGTTCCCGGTTGGTGTTTGGCTTCATAAATTTGACCGTAGAAATAGTCAGGAAAAACAACAGCATATTCTTTTTTTGTTGCACGGGACGCCCATTCCCTAACATGAATCAGGTCTGAACCAAGTGGGGCATGCGGCCCATGTTTTTCTAAAATTCCAATGGGCAGAATGCATGTCCTGGCTGAAGAATCCAATGCCTTTTGCCAATCATCTGCAGTTAATTCATCCCAGCGGGCGGGAAGCCGTTGTCCGGTTATCTGTTGCAATACAAATAAAGAGAAGAAAAACATGAAAACCTTAAGCATGGATTTAGCTTTTAAAATAAATTAATATTTTAATTTGTTTTTGTTTCAATACCTGCCCTTTTTTTCAATTCTTCTACAGGCATAAGATTGTAACGCCCCACCTGCTTCTTTCCTTTGTAAGTAACCACTTTCAGCATGACAGCATCCTTTGGCGGAATGAGTGCTTCCTTATATTTTGGATAATACCGATCAGGAAACGAATTATCAAAGCTGTAATAAATATCAAGGCCTTCCACTTCAGTACTTAACTCCACCTTTGGCTGATTATCCTTTGTTTTAGTTACTTTGAAAATGGGATCGTAAACACTGGGAGCATATTTCACTTCTGCTTCATCAAGGCGTTCGAAATGTGTTTCCACTTTGGAAAAAAATCGGTTCCAGTTCTTCTTTTCTTTTGGCGACCATACTGATTCGGCAATAGCCATTCCACGTGGCCAGATCATATATTGTGCCTGGCGAAAGTTATATACTTGTTCTGTCCATAAATTACCCTGGCCCCCTTTAATAAATTTCGCATCTACACCATCAGGCAGGGGTTCAAATTCATAAGCTTTATTCAAACGCAGCGAAGCATAGATACGGGTTTCAATAATAGGATCCGCCTGCATATAATCAAGATAAGCAAATGTGGTAGGACTCATAACTACTTCATGTCCCATCTTAGCAGCTTCAATGCCACCTTTCATTCCACGCCAACTCATAACTGCCGCACTGGGTGCCAGTCCTCCTTCCATTATCTCATCCCAACCCATAAACTTCTTACCTTTTGAGAGCACGATTTTTTCCAGTCTCTTTTCAAAGTAACCTTGAACCTGCTCCATGGTTTTCAAACCTTCTTTTTTCATTAATGCTTTAATAGCATCATTTTTTTCCCAAAAATTGTGTGGCGCTTCATCACCACCAACATGTATATATTCAAATGGAAAAAGTTGAGCTACTTCCGTCATCACCTTATCTAAAAAAGTATATACTTTTTCATTTGCCGGGCAAAGTGTATTATCCACCAAAGCAATAGGTGGTGCTCCTTTCGACCAATCCATAATTTGTTCCCCAGAACGTACTACATATTTATTTGCACCCTCTGTACAGGAAAGGTCGGGGTAAGATACCACGGCGGCCAGGCTATGTCCAGGCACATCTATCTCAGGTAAAATATTTACAAAACGCTCTTTAGCATATTGTACCAGCTCTCTTATATCATCATGTGTATAAAAACCACCGTAGTTGCGGGGTTCGTCAGCTTTAGGTGGAGTAAAATTTCCGAAATAACCTACTTTGTTTACTCTCCATGCACCTACCTCTGTAAGTTTCGGCAAAGATTTAATTTGAATACGCCACCCTTCATCATCAGTCAAATGCAGGTGCAGCAAATTGTACTTATAACGCACCATATCATCTATAAACTGCTTCACTTCCTGCTTGGTAAAAAAATGCCTCGATACGTCAAACATCAAACCTCTCCATCCAAATCGTGGATAATCTGTAATTTCTACTGCAGGTACCTCCCACTTTATATTTTTTGAAAGTGTGTTACTTTCTATTTCTTTAGGAAATAATTGCACCAGCGTTTGGGCTCCATAATATAATCCTGCCGGCTCATTAGCTTTTATCACAATGCCTTTGGTACTAACAGATAGTTGATAACCTTCTTTACCAATCGTATTGTTTTTTTGTGTGTTTAATATTAACCGGATGGTAGCAGATGTTGCTGGATTGCTTACCGTGACTGTACTGCCGGTAGGAACTGAAAAACGTTGTTTTAAAAAATCAGTTACCCCTTTCATTTCCTGATGTGATGCGGCTTCAATCAGGATATTTGTTGGTAGTAAAAACATTCCGGTATTTTTTATAATGGATACAGGTTCCGGAATAATAGCAATGCCCGTGTTATTGGTTTGACTAAAAGCTGTAGCAAATAATAAGCTACTAAAAAGAAGGTTGTATATTTTTTTCATAATGCAAATAATTAGTACAGGCAATAGATAATCATAATAAATGTAAAGAGAAATAAATTTATAACGGGGTTGGCTTTCTCTATTCAATTAAGCAATATGAATTTTAACCTTTGTACAATATTGATAAACCTAAAATTTAACTGTACACAAAAATGACGTTTAACTGTGCTTATATTTATTCGTGTGTAATCACCTACTACATGTACAACGGGCCCATTTTTTTTATTTTCATTGCGGCTACCGCTAACCCATTTCGCTGAGAAAGGACAAGCGGGGTTTTTGAAAAGGCATAAGCAGTTAATTGAAAGATTTTGAATTCAGCATTTGGTGAAACTTTGAATATACTCCATTGGTCCAGCCAAAACCATCTTGTGTAGGGTACTCCCCGCCTCCACTTTCCAGTTGCATATTTTTTACATTATATTTCTCCAGCATCTTCCCGGAAGTTTTGAACACTTTTTCATTTAGTGCCATCCATCGTTCAACAATTGTTTTCGCAAGGTTATTATGTCCGTAATTAAGTAATCCTTTTACAGCAATATATTGCAAAGGTGCCCATCCATTAGGTGCATCCCATTGCTGCCCGGTTGTTACTGTTGTGGTTTGTAGTCCACCGGCACTTAGAAAATGTTTTTCCAAAGTTTGTGCAACTGCTTTTGCTTGTCCTTCAGTTGCTATTTTAAAAAGTAAAGGAAATGCTCCTGCTAAGGTTAAGGATTGTTTTTGTTTTTCTTCTACATAATCATGATCAAAATAAAAACTCTCATCTTCATTCCAGCAATATTGATTGATGGCCTGCTTGCGCATGTTTGCCGCAATACTATATTTTTCAAAATGATTTTTATCATTTTTCAGGTCATAGCCTTCCGCTATTGTTTGTTCAAGGTCGTATAAAAGACAATTCAGATCTACGGGAATAATTTCAGTTGTGTGGATGCTTGAAAATTCACCGTTTTGTTTGTACCAACGTGACGAAAAGTCCCAGCCGGATTCACAGGCTGCCCGCAAATTTTTATACAGATTTTCTTTATCCTCTACTTTTGTGGCAAGTTCTATATCTTCTTTAAAAGATTCAGGTCGTGGGGTTTCCCATTCATCACTGTAATGATTTAAAATAGAACCGTCAGGCATGAGTACCACACGATGTAAAGTATTATTTTCTGAATTCAATTGCTTATTGCCTTTCATCCAAAAATTATATTCTTTTACGAGCTGTGGCAAATACCTCACTAAAACTTTTTCCCTACCATCATCAAAGCCCGATTGTTCTTCCCTTAAAAGTTTTACCATTGAAGCATAAAAAGGGGGCTGTGATCTTCCAAGAAAATAACTTCGGTTGCCATTAGGTATATATCCAAATTGTTCAATGAGAAAAGAAAAATTATCCACCATATTTTGAATCATTTGGCTTCGTCCGGATACCTGCAGACCAAGCATGGTAAAATAACTGTCCCAGTAAAAAATTTCTCTGAATCGCCCGCCGGGAACAATGTAGGGAAATGGCAATTGTATTAAAGAGTTATTTCCCTTTTCAGGTTGCCTTGTTAATTCGTTCCAAAGAATTTCAATATGCGCTGCAATGGGCATATTGGCTCTTTTATTTGTTGAATAAGTTTTGGGAAGAATAAAATTTTCATGAACAAAAGAGGCCAAATCAAAACCCGGTTCAATTTTTTGCTTTTCGAATTTTTTTTGGATAATTGAAAGGCTAGAACGTGGTATACAATCAACAAATGTTTTACCATCAGGAAAAATATTTTGCATTTGCACATCTTCAAATAACTCTCCTGCCAAAAAGATATCTTCCACAATCCTTGTTTAAAAAAAATTAATGATTACTCTCTGAAGCAGGCAATGTTTCAACCGTTGTTTTCTTTTGAAAATGGTTAAAAACGATAAGGCTCACTATAAGAATACCTATGGGTACAAGTGAAAAGTAAAAAGCGGTTTGTCCCCCATACTTTTCAAAAATATTTCCTGTGATTATAGAACCTGTTGTACCACCTAATGCAGAAAATATAACGATTAAACCGCTCATAGGGCCATGCTGCCGTGGCGGCAGTGAGCTCAGAATAGCAGAATTGATTGCAGGATAAACAGGTGCCAGCAATAATCCGATGACCGGAAAGATAAAAGCTGCAAGAGGAGCATCTGCCCAACTATCAATTGATGCAACCTCTACCTTACCTGCAAGAGGTATGACAAGTAATACGAGTATGGCTGCAATCAAAAGGCAAACTATCAGTACAGGGAGCCAGTGAATTTTCCGTAATACTACACCTGCAGTGAAACGGCCTATGGCAGTGGATGCCGCCAATATGCTCGCCATTTGAATACTTAGCGTCGTAGATAAATGTAATACCTTGTTATTAAAAGTGGGCAACCAGCTCATAATGCTTTGTTCAATCAATACATAAAAGAAGGCGCTTACTATAAAGATCAAAACCAAAGGACGAATAGCCAGCTTAAACATGTCCGCAAAATCCTGTAACAAAGGTTTTGAATCTGGAGTTTTTATTGAGGACTCATCAAGGGGTGCACTGAGTAATAACAAAAAAGCTGCTGCAGATAGTGCGGCAAGTAAATAATAAACCTGTAGCCACGATGTGGAAGCTTGATTCTGATCGTCAACAAAAGCACTGAAAATAAAATAACCGGTTAAAATGCCAACCATAAAAAAAGACTCAATAAAATTCATGAAGCTTGCATGATCTTTTTTGTTAGAAGTGATAATGCCTATGGTAGCAAATACAGATACTTTTATCAGGGCAAAACTGGCACCGACTACTGCAAACAAAAGTTTAGTCATGGCAAACCCTCCGATAGATGGCATCAGCAGGCAAGCGATGGCAACAAAAGCCAATGCAAGTAACATAGACCTTTTGTAACCAATCCGGGTAATGTAAGAGGCAACAAAAAAAGATACTACAGCAATACTCAGATCTTTGAATGCTTCTAAAACACTGGCAGCACTTTGTGTAACGCCATAATTATTCTGCACCTGGAGAATAACAGTTCCAACACTGTTGAGTAAAATGGCGAATACAAAATAATTGAGAAAAAGAGAAAGTTTGATTTTCCAGTTGTTTGGCATAACGGTGTTTCTCAAAAATATTTAAATATCGAATATACAGTATATGACCTTCCATTAAGAAATGTTTTCATGTGCTCTTCTTGCCTGTTGTAAAAACAAATGCCGGCTTTAAGCCGGCATTCTACCAATTCACTTAGTAGTATCTCAAAAAACAAATTGAATAATGTCTTCCTTATGCTCAGGCTGCCTTAAAAAGTTGTTTCAGTTTGATTAATCGGGTTTTTTGAATGTCAGTTTTTTTATAATAAAAGATCCGATCTCGGTTCCTATTTTATTGCCTTGCTCCAAATCCGAACGGTAATGTATGCCGCCATACAACCTCGACCAGGATGCTTCCAGAGAAGCTTCTCTGAACGACTTAAAGGATCTGTTGGCAATGCCAAATTCCAGTTCTGAAGTATCGGTATAATTAAAATTATCGCCATAGAAGTGGGTCATTACTTCAGCTGATGCAGCTGAAATAACAGAGTGGCCACTGACATATCCCGGAAATGGAGGCGATTGAATATAAGGCCGCCATGCCTGATCTATGTATTTATTAATAACTGTTTCAGGGCGTACAGAGTTAGCTTTAAACTTTGTATCCCAACAGGAAATAAATCCATCAAATAAAGCAATTGCAGTGGCTGTATATGAAGCAACCGTTTTATTGAAATCTGCACCCGATTTCTTTGCGGCTATTCCTACAATATTCATCCAATGGCCGGGCGGTGAAAATTTTTTCGTTGCATACATTACGTGCCCTACCACATGTAAATTGAATGGGTTATCGTCAAAAAATTCAGCTATATGCTTTTGCTCATCAGTGAGATTTTCAGTTAAAGTTTTCACCTCCATCAATTCTTTACTGTAAGCAGAAGTTGTATCTTTTAGATTAAAAACCGGTGGTGGCGGAGCAGGAAATTGAGCAGCAGAATCTAATGCCAACGGACGGATATCACACCAATGAGGCTCTAAAGCCTGTGAATAACCTGCAGGTGTGGGTACCCATCGTCCATCTTCCATTTTTACAGTATACCGCTCAGCACTTCTTGTCTCTGCATAATTATCTCCCTTGCTCCACTTCATAATGCTGGCGGTAATGGTATCACTGAATGCAACTGTATTTTCCACCACATCTGATGGCATTCCTGCACTGTCAGCTCTTTCTTTTAAGTCTTCCCAATATTCCATCAATACACCTTCGGGAAAGGTGACGGCATTACCCACTTTTACGAAGGATAAAAGGGCCGCAAGTCTGAAATCGATCTTTACTCCGACAGGCGGCTTGGGCATTTGTGGCAAATGTTTTATCTGGCCTGCAAGTGTATGATAACTGGAATCCCCTGCGGCAATACATTCATAAGCAGCAATATTTGCGTAAGCATAATTACGTGATGCAACTACGGGGGAGAAATTATTGTACAGCACAACGTCATTTAACTTCTTTACTGTGTTACAATATAAAAGAGGATCACTTGTGAATTTCGAATAATCCTTCTTGCCTGAACAAGAGGATAAAACCGCACTAAGGCAGCATAAAAAGAAAAAATTTTTCATCAATTTTTTACAACTAATAAATTAAAGAATGGAGTTAACTCAATAGCTGTTTGTCCTCAGGAGGTTTGTCCTGTTTAGATGAAAAGTTTCGTACCGGAATGGTTGTGTTAAATGAGTAGTATTTATTGGTTACAACACCTGACATGTCAATGCCATATTGGGAAGTGACATCGCAATATTCAGGAAGCATTATTTTAGTGGCAGCATTTTTTTTGGTGTTGGATGAGCCGGGAACTTCGGCTGTCATTTTTATAAAATCAACTTCTGCGTTTTTTAATTTCTGTTGCGTTTTATCGGGCACGCATAGTAATTCAAGAGAATCATTATACACGCGGCGCTTTACATATTCATACTCCACTCCTTCTATTTCTATAGAACCACTTATCTTTTCAAACTCGATGGAATTTAAATAATAGGGTAAATTTAAAGGCGTTTTAATGGATACCAGTTCTGCTTCATTATACCAGTCATTATCCAATTGTAAATGGAGTTGGGCTTCATTGGCTTTATGTACAAAATGGAATATAACTCTGTAACCAAAGAGATTAAAGAGCATTATCAACAGGAATGCTATTGCAGTAAAGCGTTTCAACTTAAAATAACGATTTACAATATTACTTATTTTTTATGGATGATCCACTCTTGTTCTTATTTGAAGAAAGTCATTCACACATATTAAATGACTTTAGACCTAGCTAAACCAAAGTAGATTATTCACTCGAATTCAAATGACAAATGAATGAAAGGTTGCTTTTTACTATTGCAATTTTTTATTGTTAGCGAAAGCTGCGTCCTCTGTCCCCAACACACAAAAAGGCTCTACATATTCAGTACCTTCGGAGTATAAAAACCTATTTAGTTATGTTATACGGACAGGTAAGTATAGACCCGGAAATTATGAGCGGTACAGCAGTTTTTGCAGGAACGAGAGTCCCTGTTCAAAATCTTTTTGACTACATCGAAGGAGGAGAAGACCTTGCTGAATTTTTAGACGATTTTCCATCAGTATCAAAAGAAGCAGCATTAGCAGTTTTAGAGATGGCAAAGCAGACATTGACCTCTGAAAAAATGTTGCATGAAAATTTTGCTGGATGAAAGCTTGCCTCGTAAACTTCGCGATGATTTTGGTGCCAGGCATGAAGTTTCAACAGTAAGGGATCAAGGTTGGTTAGGCAAGAAAAATGGTGAACTTCTTGCTCTTATAATCCAGGCCAAGTTTGAGTTATTTGTAACACCTGATCGCAATCTACGTTATCAACAGAATCTCGACGAATTACAATTGACAATTATTGTTTTTTGTGCTAAGGATAATAGGAGAGAAACATTAAAGCATCTTATTCCTAAAATATTTGAAAGTCTTACAAAAGAAAAAGATCAAAACGTAATTGAAATTTCCTGATACCATTCCGCATTTTGCTAACATGGTGTTTAGAAATAGCGGTTCGATTAAGCACTTGTGGATGTGAGCTGTAACAAAAACAACATAACAACTTCCGTAATACAGTCAAGAAAATCTAATTCTATTTCGTTTGGTTTACTACAAATGTTTTTTTATCTACTCCCACCCCTGTAATTTTTACTGATTTCCAAGCCTTTGGTATTACAGATTTTACCTGTGTAATTCCTGTCGGTGTAATTTCCACTCCACCAAAGCCCATGATCACTGCCTGTAGCACTCCCCCTGCACCTGTAGCAAAATAAGGGTTCGTTCCACCTTTTGTTTCCGCAATAACCCTAAAAGGAGGATTTAAGTTGGGAATATATGCATCATTGAACCAATGGTAGGCTTTCTCCTTGTCACCTAAGCGGGCATACAAAAGGGCAAACACTCCCTGTGTCATTGCGGGAGTACCTTCATCAGGCACGCGGGTTTCGTAGTACTCCAGATCACGTTTTATTTGCTTTGGGTCAGTAATTTCTTTTAATGGATATGCCAGTAAATTCACATCAGCTTGCTTTATTCCTTCGCCTTTATAGGTTGCATGTTCGCGGGTGATCATGTTTTCCATTCCTGATTTTAAGCTATCCCCCTTCATAGTCAATATCGGAATATTGTTTGCCACATGGGTCCAATCTGCATCAGGTTGTATATCTAATATTTTAGCAGCCATTACTGCATATTTCAAGTTAGCTTTTGCAGCTGCATTGGTAAAAGCATTATTGTCAACGTTTTCAGCCCATTCATCTGCAGCCACTACGTTTTTAATGTCGTATCTACCGGGTCCATTTCTTTCAACTCTAGATGCCCAAAAGTCTGCTGTAGCCGAAAGTATTGGATAACCTTTTTCACGAAGCCATTGTTTATCCTGTGTAACCGCATAATAATTCCATGCAGCAATAGCCACGTCGGCAGTGATGTGGTGTTCAAAAGGACCGCTCAGCGCCCACACGGGGGTTTCTTCCACGCCGGATTCGGCGCTTTCCCATGGATACATAGCTCCTTTATATCCTTTGGAAAATGCATTCTTCTTTGCTGCATCCAATCTCCTGAACCTGTATTCCACCATGCTTTTGCCCAATTCAGGATGCATTACCAAGAGTGCCGGGTACATCCATATTTCAGTGTCCCAAAATACATGTCCATTATATCCCAGCCCACTGAGTCCCATTGGCGATGGAGACAGATCAGTACCTTCTCTTACAAAAGAATACAGATGATATAGCATGCTGCGCACATCTTGCTGAGCCTGTGCATCGCCCTCAATTTCTATATCACTTTTCCAAAGATTGTCCCATTCTTTATAATGAAATTGCAATAAACGTTCGCGGCCTTCCAACTTTGCAAAGATGGTGGCCCGTTCGGCTTCATTCAGTGGATCATCGTGGTGTGCAGAAGTGATGGATGAACCGGCTACAGAAAAACGATAAGTTTCACCTGCTTTTATTTTCTTGGAAAATTTCATGAGGTGCATGCTGTTGTCCCACATTTCATGCACTACCCTTGGTTCTTCTCCATGATGCTCGGAAAATAAAAAAGTATTGCTTGCGCACATCAAAAGCTTACCTGTAGGGCTGCGGGCGGATGAGGTAAGCAGGCTGATGACCACATGAGGGCGATCGATTTCATTGTAATAATTTTGGACGTCACGTAAAGCGTCCGGGGCTTCCATTACACTGCTACCGGATATATTAATGTCTTTTTTTGCGGTAATAGATATATCCATCAGCACTGTAAACGGCAGATGACGTAAGGAATAATAGGTATAAGAAACAGAGGCTTTATCTCCATGATCAAAGGATGTGGTAAAGCTTGCTTTGCGCATATCAAGTTCCTGCTGCATATTGGTAACTGTTGACCGCGCCATTCTTTTGCCATCGATATCCAGATTCATATTCAACAGGTTGAAACTGCGCAGAAAATTGCTAACACGTCCACGTCCATATTGGTCATAGGCGCCGGCAAGCACTACATCTTTTACCTTAAAAGGATCCGGAGATGAAACGATACCAATCATGCCATTGGCTACTGTGATTCCATAATAGTTCGATGGATCAATTTTGTCAGCTTTGATGATCCAGGGATCCTGTGCATTTGAAAAACTATTAATCCCGAGGAAAGAAAAAATAAAAAGCAATCGGTATATCATAACTTATTTATTAAACTAATAATTGAATTTAGCTTTATTTAAGTAAAATTTGATTTCAGAATAGTAATGTTGCAGTAATGAAAAAATCGTCGGTCGCTTTATTTGTATTTTTTTTGATCCTGATAGCTTTTTTATATTTATTTATTCCCAATTCTGTTTCTATAAACCAGGAAGTTTTTATTAAATCAAATGCCCAAGGCATATATAGAAACTTAGGTGTAGAAAACAACTGGAAGCAATGGTGGCCTGGAACAATTGATAAGTCTGATAATTTAAATCAAATTTTTAAATTAAATAGTTATACTTATACTGTTACGGATAAAAGTGTCAGCAACTTATTTATTTTAATCAAAGGCAATCATATTGCAGCAAAAACTTTACTGCATGTTATTCCGCTTAAGCCAGATTCAATTAAATTAATCTGGGGCGGCAAGATTTTAACTTCTAAAAATCCGGTTAAGAGAATTCAAAAATATTTTGAAGCAAAAGCTTTGAAAAAAGAGATGAAAAAAATTATTGGAAAGATGGATGAATTTTTTTCTGATAATGCAAATATTTATGGTATACCCATAAAACAGGAATTGGTAGTTGATTCAATATTGGTTTCAACAAATGCCGTATCAACAGGCTATCCAGATACAGAATTTATTTCAAACCGTATTAACAAACTTAAAAACTATATCCGCAGCCAATCGGCTAAAGAAACAGGCTATCCCATGTTGAATGTAAGTACGTCAGACAGTATTAATTTTCTTACTAAAGTTGCCATCCCGGTCAATAAAAGATTGAAAGATTCCGGAAGCATTTCTTATAAATGGATGCTGGGTGGTGGAAAAATATTAGTTACAGAAATCAAAGGCGGGCCTCATTCTATAAAAGAAGGGTTCACGAAAATGGAATATTATGTAAACGATTATAAAAGAGTAGCTCCCGCTATCCCATTTCAATCGTTGCTAACAGATCGTATGAAAGAACCGGACACAAGCAAATGGATAACAAGAATTTTTTACCCCGTAATGTAGATTTTAATAATTTATTTTTTTTTGGCCGGTAAATTTTATTATCCGGATGCTATCGCTGTTACGTCCTAAGATAAAGGCCACCTGGTTTTTAATATTAATAGGTGCAATATGTTTAACCTGTCCTTTTACTGCCGCGCCATTCATAGATTGACAGATGAACGATCCGTTTCCCTTATTAATAAGTATTGTGCCGAAATCTGCATCGTACCTGCCCATTTCAATATTATTATCGTAATAATTTCCCATCAATAATATATCAGGTAAATTATCATTATTTGCATTTATCACAACCGCATCTTTAAAAGAACTAAGTTGTGCCTGCCAGGGCAATGCTTTTGCATCAAACTGAAGATCTCCCTTATTAATAAATACTGAATTGGAAAAATAGTGAGCAGATAAGATTTCCGCTTTTTTTAATTTATCAGCAGTAAAAAGATCATCAAGTGTTGCCTTTGCAAAATTTTCTGCATATAAAAATTTTTTCCTGAGCAAGGGTATTTGTTTTTCTAATTCTGCTTTGTTAGCAAAAGGAATTTCTTTGTCCTCGAGATAATATGTAAGTAGCTGCTCTTTTTTCCCATTACCGTCAAAATCATTATAATACAGACGCACCGGCTGTTTAGCAGAAGCTTTTAAGCGGCTGTTTAATCCAAGGTTGCCAGCGATCAAATCTATATCACCATCATTATCAACATCGCAGGGCAACATAAAATTCCACCAACCTTTTTCTTTTGTCAACAGTTTTTTAGTAAACTTTCCATTATTGTTTATACATGCTGTAAGGCCATCCCATTGTAAAGAAAGCAAGAGGTCTTTATCACCGTCTTTATCAATATCAAACCATAATGCCTGCGTTACAAAACCCGCATTTGATAATCCTTCTGCATAAGAGTTGGTAACATCTTTAAATCTTCCTTTTTTATCGTTCAACAAAAGATAGGATTTTGGAATCTGACCGTATTCCCAGGGTACAGTTCTGGCGCCAATAAATAAATCCATAAAGCCATCTCCATTAAAATCGTTTGGCACAACGCATGAAGCCGTTAGATATAAACTATCAAAAGGATTGAGCAGGCGTGTAAAATTAGCTTTGCCATCATTTAAATAAATCCTTGGCGTATTGTGCTCATCCTGCCCGTAAAATTCATTACCTCCATTAGCAACTACCAGGTCAGTATGCCCATCATTATTCATATCGGCCCAGCATGCGTCCACGTTTTCATAAATACTATCATTATCTAAAACAGTTTGTATTGAAGGCACAAAAGTGCCGGAAGCCTGTTGTAAAAAAATGGCGCTTTTTTTATTTCTTGCAGAGCCAATAAATACATCGTCAAGCCCGTCTTTATTAATATCCGCAACAGCCAAAGCAGGCCCCTCGGTAGAAAACATGTGAGGAATCAGGGGTTCGCGATCAAACTCACCGAAATGATTTTCCTCGTGAAGAAAATTTAAGTTTACATCTTTTGTAATGTCTGTTATTTGCAAAGCAGAGCCACTATTGTGTTTTTGCAACCTGTCAAAATCAAATACAGGAAGGTCTTTTGAATAAGTAATTTTTATTTGTGCAGAATTATCAGAGATGAATAATTGCTGGTAAGTATTATCGGGCCAGATTAAAAAAGCAGAACCAACTTTAGTATTTTTTAAACCAATTTGAATTGGGATTTCCATGCTGGAAAGAAACCCTTTTACCGGAAATTTTTCATAAGTTCTGATCTCATTGTTTGCATACAAAATAATTTTTGCGCCTACAGCATTAATATTTTTTTCAGGTCCTTTTAATATTATTTGCAATGAAGTTTT
>Ga0183260_10002577_pt1 | contig 14960 bp, 14 predicted proteins | sample AntDrymUQ4972206_2_FD_129768 | JGI IMG/M metagenome (GOLD analysis project Ga0183260, IMG submission 129768) | Polar desert sand microbial communities from Dry Valleys, Antarctica - metaG UQ497 (22.06) (version 2) (version 2) | ecosystem: Environmental > Terrestrial > Soil > Desert | place... | reverse complement strand
TCGGGCCGATGCCCATCGACACCGTCGGGTACTCCCAGAAGTCAGGCATGAGCCGCGGGTGGGGGTACGAGGACAGGCCGACCCGGCCCACCTCCTGGCGGAAGTGGTCGAGGTCGTCCTCGGCCAGGCGGCCCTCGAGGAAGGCCCGGGCGTAGATGCCGGGGGCGGCGTGTCCCTGGAAGTAGACCTGGTCGCCGAAGCCACCGTCGTCCTTGCCCCGGAAGAAGTGGTTGAACCCCACTTCGATCAGCGACGCCGAGCTGGCGTAGCTGGAGAGGTGGCCGCCGATGCCCTCGGAGCGGATCTGGGCCCGGGTCACCATGACGGCGGCGTTCCAGCGGATGAAGGCCCGGATGCGCCGCTCCACGTGCTCGTCGCCGGGGAACCACGGCTCGAACTCGGGCGGGATGGTGTTGATGTACGGCGTGGAGACGCTGGCCGGGAAGCCAACCTGCTGGGACTTGGCCCGCTGCAGCATCCTCATCAGCAGGTAGCGGGCCCGGTTGCGGCCGTGGTGGTCGACCACGGCGTCGAAGCCGTCGAGCCACTCCTGGGTCTCCGACGGATCGATGTCGGGAAGCTGGTGGCTGAACCCGTCGAAGATCATTCCGTCGTCCATGGGGCAATGATCCCACGGGAACCCGGCGGGGTCGGCACGTAGCCCCCCCGGGGTGCGGCGGGTCAGGAGGGCGCTCACCTGGGCGCTGGTGGCAGCCGTCGCCGCGTGCGGCCTGACCGGCGTCGAAGCGTGGCCGCTGACCGGGTGGCGCCTCTTCTCGCAGCGCCGGGGTCCCGTGGCCGTGCGCCTCGAGGCCCGGGTGGTCGAGCCGGGAGGAGCGGAGGCACCGATCCCCTTCCACCTAGGGCTCCGGCTGGCCCTCTCGCCCTTCGCCGCCGCCGTCGGCCAGCCGGACGCGCTGTGGCGGCCCCGTGGCACCGGCCTGGTCTTCTCCAGCCCGCCGCCGGCGGGGCTGGTGGTCGCCGTGCAGGTCGCCGGCGTCGCCGGGGCCGCGCTGTTCCTCTGGCGCCGCCGGCTGGCCCCGCTGGTCGGGGCCTGGGTGTGCCTGCTCGTGCTGGCCGGCGTGCGCACCCGCCTCGGCAAGATCCTGCACAACGACGTGCTGCTCGTGCTGGCCAGCGTCCCGCTCCTCCTGGCCGGCTCCCACCCGACGACGACGACGCCCGCACCGGGCTCCCTGGCCCCGCTGTTCGTCCTCGCCGCCGCCGCCATGCACGTCGGCACCTGGCTCGTCCTCGGCCTCGACTACTTCGCCCACCTGGCCACCGCCGCCCTGGTGCTGCTCCCGTGGGCCAGGATGCGCAGGATGAACGACCACGGCGCCGCCCCGACCCGGACGGCGGGGACGGGCCCGGCCCGATGAGCCCCACCACGACCACCGTGTACACCGACGGCGCCTGCAGCGGGAACCCCGGACCGGGAGGCTGGGCCTGGGCCGTCCCCGACGGGCGGTGGCGCAGCGGGTTCTCGGCCGCCACCACCAACCAGCGGATGGAGCTGTTCGCCGTGCTCGACGCCTGCGAGCAGCTGGACGGCCGGCTGGTGATCGTGAGCGACTCCACCTACGTCGTGAACTGCTGGCGGGACAGGTGGTACGTGGGGTGGATGGCCAAGGGCTGGAAGAACAGCCAGCGCCAGCCGGTGGCCAACCGCGACCTGTGGGAGCCGCTGGTGGTCCACTTCCAGTCGGGCCGGCTGCTCCTGCAGTGGGTCAAGGGCCACTCGGGCGACCCCATGAACGACCTGGTCGACCGGCTGGCCGTGCGGGCGTGCGTCGAGCAGAAGGCCGGGGGCGGCGAGCGCCCGCCGCCAGGTGGGATCGAGGCGGCCGGCCCCACCGACCTGGTGGCCGAGAAGGTCGAGACCATCGCCGGCCACCCCCTCCTCGTCGCCGGCCTGCGCCCCCCCGGTCTCGGCGGCTACGACCCGAACCCGGTGGCCGACCGGGTCAGGGATCTCCTGCGGGCTCGGCTGCTGGCCGAGAAGCTGCTGCACCCCGATCTCGTCGTGCTCTCGGGGATGGACCTCGGCGCCCCCCAGCTGGGCGCCGAGGCCGCCGCCTCGCTGGGGCTGCCCTACGTCGCCGTGCTGCCCTACCCGTCGATGGAGTCGGTGTGGCGGCCCGAGGCCCAGGAGCACCACCGCAGCCTGCTGGGCGGGGCCCGCGAGGTCGTGACGGTCGGCCGCAAGGCCCCGGCCACCAAGCAGCAGGCCGGCATGGCGCTCGGGCGCCGCAACGACTGGCTCGCCCGCCACGCCGCCGACGCCGTCGTCGTCTTCGACGGGCGGGAGGAGGCGTCGGCCAAGCTCCTGAAGTCCCTGGAGAGCCGCCTCGGCTCCGACCACGTGCAGGTCGTCGGGCCTTGAGATGGACGATCCCGAAGCCGTCTTCCACCGGCTCGTGGCCGGGCTCGACTACCCCATGTTCATCGTCACCGCCGAGGCGGAGGGCACGCGGGCCGGGTGCCTGGTCGGCTTCGCCACCCAGTGCAGCATCCGCCCCGTCCGGTTCGTCGTCTACCTCTCCGAGAAGAACCACACGTGTGGCGTGGCCCGCCGGGCCGGGTTCCTGGGCGTGCACGTGCTCGGGCCCGACGACCGCGCCTTGGCCGAGCTGTTCGGCCACGAGACCGGTGACCGGGTCGACAAGTTCGCCCGGTGCCGCTGGCGCCCGGGAGCGGAGGGCGTCCCGATCCTCGACGGGTGCCGCGGGTGGTTCCTCGGTCGGATCACGGGGCGGGTCGAAGGTGGTGACCATCAGGGGTTCGTCCTCGAGCCCATCGACGCCGCCCTGGCCGGCGACCCCGGCGGTCTCGGGTTCCAGTCGTTGAAGGGGATCGAGCCGGGCCACGAGGCGTGATGGAGGCGCCACGCGGCAGACCGCGGACGGGCCCTGGGGCGTGCTCACGCCGATCCCGGCCCGGCGGGCGGGGCACCGAGGCTGACCTCGGCCACCGTCTCATACGTTGCACACCCCGCACCGGGCCGGCTGCGGACGAGCGCCACCGCCGTGACGGGCCAGCTGGCCGAGACGGGCCGGCCGCCCAGGGCCGGCGGGATGGGTCGGCCGCCGCGGCCCCGCGCCAGGGTGAGGTGACCGACGAAGGGCCGGGCCTCCGGGGGTGAGCCGAAGCGGCCGGTGGCGTCCCGGACACCGGCGGCGAGGTCGTCGACGCCGGCCACGGGCACCACGAGGGTGCTGCGGCCGAGGCGGCTGGTGGCCGGTCCGATGCCGGCCCGCGGCGGCGCCGCCCGCCCCACGGCGAGGAGGGCATCGAGCAGCGCCGGCACAGCGTCCTCGGCCACCTCCCCGAGGAACCGCAGGGTGACGTGCCACTGCTCCGGCGAGGTCCACCGCACCGAGGGGTGCTCGGGCCGAGGGAGGCCGGCGAGTGCGTCGAGGACGTCGGGCGGCGGCCAGAGGCCGACGAACAGGCGCATCCACCCGGGCTACCACGATGACAGCCGGCAAGAACCTGACCGGGGCCCGGCCAGCGGCTAGGAACGGGCCCGTGCGGGTCGGGGTGGACACCGGGGGGACCTTCACCGACGTCGTGGCCGAGGACGGGCGGATCACCAAGGTGCTCTCCACCCCCTCCGACCCTTCTGAGGCTGTCGGGGCCGGCGTCGCCCCCTTCGCTCCCGACGTGCTGGCCCATGGCACGACCGTTGCCACCAACGCCCTGCTCGAGCGGCGGGGCGCCGTGGTGGCACTCGTCACCAACGCCGGCTTCGCCGACCTCATCGAGATCGCCCGGCAGGACCGGCCGGCTCTGTACGACCCGACGGCCCGGCGGCCGGCGCCGCTGGTCTCCCGGGAGCTGCGGATCGAGGTGGCCGGCCGGCTGGGTCCCGACGGGGAGGAGCTCACCCCGCTGGGCCCGGTGCCGGAGGTGCCGGCGGGTGTCGAGGCCGTCGCCGTCTGCCTGCTGCACAGCGACCTCGACCCCGTCCACGAGCGGGCGGTGGCCCAGGAGCTGCGGGCTCGCGGCCTCGACGTGACCTGCAGCTTCGAGGTGTCACCCCAGCACCGCGAGTACGAGCGGCTGTCGACCACGGCGGCCAACGCCTACCTGCGGCCGCTGTGCGCCGACTACCTGGGCCGGCTCCAGGACCTGGCCGGCGAGGTGCTGGTGCTGACCTCGGCCGGCGGCCTCGTCCCGGCCGACGAGGCCGCCCGGGTGCCGGCCCGCCTGTTGCTGTCGGGACCGGCCGGCGGGGCCGCGGCCGCGGGCTGGGCCGCCACCGCGGCTGGCTTCCCCGACGCCGTCACCTTCGACATGGGCGGCACCTCGACCGACGTCTGCCTCATCCAGGACGGCCGGCCGGCCCCCGCCGGCGAGCGCACCGTCGCCGGCCTCCCCGTGCGGCTGCCCTCGCTCGACGTGCACACCATCGGCGCCGGGGGCGGCTCGATCGCCCGGGTCGACCCCGGCGGGGCCCTGGCCGTCGGCCCCCGCTCGGCCGGCGCCGCCCCCGGCCCGGCCTGCTACGGCCGGGGGGGCACCGAGCCGACGGTGACCGACGCCAACCTCGTCGCCGGCCGCATCCCGGCGGGTGCCGCCCTCCCCGGCCTGGCCGGCCTCGACCTCGGCCTGGCCACCGCGGCCCTCGACGGCGCCGGCGTGACCGCCGACGGCGTGCTGGCGGTGGTCGACGCGGCGATGACCCAGGCCGTGCGTCGGGTGTCGGTCGAGCGCGGGGTGGATCCGGCCGCCCTGGCGCTGGTCGCCTTTGGCGGGGCGGGCCCGCTGCACGCCTGCGCGGTGGCCGAGGCGCTGGGCATGCCCGCCGTCGTCGTGCCGCCCCGAGCCGGCGTCCTGTCGGCGGCCGGCGTCCTGGCCGCCCCCCGGCAGGCCGATGTGGTCCGGTCGTGGCCGACCCCGTCCGACACGTCCGGCCTGGTGTGGGCCGGGCTCGAGGTGGCCAAGGAGGCCATGGCCGGGGTCGACGTGGCCCAGGGCGGATGGTCGGCCAACCTGCGGGCGCTGGTGTCCGAACCGCTGCGCCTGTCGAGCGATGAGGTGGAGGTGGAGGTCGGGGTCGACTGCCGCTACGCAGGCCAGTCGTGGGAGCTGACGGTGCCGACGGTGGACGCCTTCCCCGCCGAGCACGAGCGCCGCAACGGCTATCGCCGGGACGGGACGCCGGTGGAGGTGGTGGCCGTGCGGGCCCTGGCCCGGGTGCCGAGCGGCGTCGATCTCGGCTCGCTGCCGCCGGTGGCGCGAAAGGGGCGGGTGGTGGGGCCGGCGGTGATCGCCGAGGAGGACTGCACCGTGTGGGTGGCCGACGGCTGGGCGGCCGAGGTCCACGAGAGCGGCAGCTGGCTGTTGCAGCGGGACGACGCGCAGGGCCACGAGGCCGGCGGGGCCGACGCCGAGGGGGGCGAGCCGGGGTCGGCCGGCGACCCGGGCGAGCCACCGGACGGCCGACCGGAGGGCTCGGCGGGCATCCCCCCGGCGCCGTACGACCCGTCGACGCTGGCCGTGCTGATCGCCCGGCTGACCGGGGTGGCCGAGGAGATGCAGGCCGTGCTGCGGCGCGCCGCCTCGAGCCCGAACATCAAGGAGCGGGCCGACTGCTCGTGCGCCCTGTTCACCGCCGGCGGCGAGCTGCTGACCCAGAGCGAGTCGATCCCCGTGCACCTCGGCTCGATGCCGGCGTCGGTGGCGGCGGCCATCGAGGCCTTCGGTCCCGACGACCTGGCCCCCGGCGAGCAGGTCGTCCTGAACGACCCCTTCGCCGGCGGCACCCACTTGAACGACGTGACGCTCGTGGCCCCCTGCCACCTCGACGGGCGCCTGGTCGGCTGGGTGGCCAACCGGGCCCACCACTCCGACGTGGGCGGCATGGTGCCCGGCTCGATCCCGCCGGCGGCCAGCGAGATCTACCAGGAGGGGCTGCGCCTGCCTCCCGTCCTGCTGGGACCGACGGTGGTGGCGGTGCTGCTGGCCAACAGCCGCACGCCGGAGGAGCGCCGGGGTGACCTCGACGCCCAGCGGGGGGCCAACGCCATAGGCGCCGCCCGCTACGCCGAGCTGGCCGCCGGGGGCTGGGCGCTCGACGAGGTGGTGTCCTACGGCGAGCGGCGCATGCGGGCTGCGCTGGCCGAGCTGCCGGACGGCACCGCCACCTTCGAGGACGTGCTCGACGGCTCGTCCACGGCTGTGAAGGTGGCGGTCACCGTGGCCGACGACACCGTCACCTTCGACTTCACCGGCACCGGGCCCCAGGCCGTCGGCAACCTCAACGCCGTGCGGGCGGTGACGGCCAGCGCTGTGGCCTTCGCCCTGCGCTGCGCCACCGACCCGACCATCCCGGCCAACGGCGGGGCTCTCCGCCCCGTGAGCGTGGTCACCGAGCCCGGCACGGTGGTCGACGCCCGCCCGCCCGCCGCCGTCGGGGCCGGCAACGTCGAGGTGAGCCAGCGGGTGGCCGACGTCTGCCTCGGCGCCCTGGCCCAGATCGCCCCCGACCGGGTGCCCGCCGCCGGCCAGGGAACCATGAACAACCTCATCCTCGGCTCGGCCGAGGCCGGCTTCGTCTCCTACGAGACGCTGGCCGGCGGGCAGGGCGGCGGGCCGGTGAGCCCTGGTGACAGCGGCGTCCACACCGCCATGACCAACACCCGCAACACCCCGATCGAGGCCTTCGAGCGGGCCTACCCGATGCGGGTGCGGCGACTGTCCCTGCAGCGGGGGTCGGGCGGCGGCGGCCTGCACCCCGGCGGTGACGGCCTGCTCAAAGAGGTCGAGGTGCTGGGCGACTGCACGCTCAGCCTGATCACCGAGCGCCGGATCTCCCAGCCCTGGGGCCTCCACGGCGGGGGCTCGGGTGCCGTGGGCGAGAACTGGCTCCTGCGGGGCGGCGACGAGGGGGCAGCCGAGACGCTGCCCGCCGCCTGCACCGTGAGCCTCGAAGCCGGTGACGTGGTCCGCATCCTCACGCCCGGCGGCGGTGGCTTCGGCGCGCCACCGGCAGCCGGCTGAGGGGTCGCCCCGCTGGCAGCACCGAGAAGCCCTCGGGGGGACGGCTGCACCCGAGATCGCCGGTCAGCGGCCCCCACCGGTTCGGCACGGCCAGGAGACGATGGCCATGGGGGTGGTCTTGATCGGGGGTCGAAGGGTGCCGCGGTCGTCGACCAGCCACGACGCCAGGAGGCGCCGCAGCTCGGCTCGCACCTCGGCGGTGTCCGGGAGGGCGAGCACCTCCTGGTAGGACCGGACGGCCGCCCGGAGGTCCGGATGGCTGACGCGATTTCGCACCTCGACCACCTCGAGCTCCGGCTCGGCCCCCAGCTCGGCCAGGATCGCCGCCGCATCGAGGTAGGTGGGCGCCGGCTTGCGGGGGGCGCCGTGGAAGTGGCGCCAGAAGGGGTCGACGAGGGCGTCGGCGCTCATGGCATTCATGGAGACGAAGGCCCGCCCCTTGCCGGCGGCGTCCATCCCGGCCAGAAAGGGCTCCGCCTCGGCGATCAGGGGCAGCACGTAGGAGCAGATCACCACGTCGGCCGGCTCGAGGCCGCCAGCAGCGTCCACGGCGACGTCCTCCCAACGGCTCTCGACGCAGCGCACGTTGCCGATGCCCCGCTCTCGTGCCGCCCGCCGGAGGACGCCGAGCATGGCCCGGCTCGGGTCGACGGCGACGACGCTCTTCACTCGCGGGGCCAGCGCCAGGGCGAAGCGGCCCGTGCCGGCGCCGACGTCGATCACGGTGCTGTGGCGGTCGACGGCCCGGCGGAGGCGGGGGAAGAGCGGGTGATGCTCCGCCGTCTCGCCCACGGTGGCCGCGAAGCGCCGGGCCCGGCCCCTGGCGTTCCAGTACTCGGCCCCCAGCGCCCCACGGCCGGGTGAGAGCTGCTCCGCCTGGGCGAGCCGGGCCTGCACCAGCCGCCGCCATCGCGTCGCCGCTCGCATCCCACCAGCATGGCGGCCGCCGGTGCCGGGCCCAGGGATCGTTCAGCCCGCGAGCCCGGCGGTAGCGTCGCCCCATGACCGACGAGGCCGATCTGACCCGTCGGCTCATCGAGCTCGAGCGGCGCATGGACCTCCTCTTCGACCACCTGCACCTCGACGCCTCGAACCTCGCCCGCCAGGCCGGCGCGGTGGGGTCCGACGTGCGGGCCCTCCTGGACCGGGGCGACAAGCTCGGCGCCATCACGCTCGTCCGCGAGCAGACCGGGATGGGCCCGAGCGAGGCCAAGCGCACCGTCGAGCAGATCATGGGCGGGTCGTGAGCGGCGTGGGCGGGGGCCATGTCATCCCGGGCTACGAGCCGGGGAGCGAGCCGGTCGCGCCGCCGACGAACCCGGCCCCCGAGCCCTCGCACGCCGAGCGGGTGCGGACGCTCGTCGCCGGCCAGACCCGGGGCTCGCTGTCCACGCTCGCCGTCGACCCGCCCGGCACCCCGTTCGGCTCGATCGTCACCTACGGGCTGGACGGGCGGGGCCGCCCCGTCAGCTTCGTCAGCACCCTGGCCGAGCACACCCGCAACCTCCTGGCCGACCCTCGGGCCAGCCTCCTCGTGCTCGAAGCCGTGCCCGACGGGAACGACCCTCTGGCCGCCAGCCGGGCCACCCTCCTCGGGCGCATGGAGCGGGTGGCCGACGAAGCCGAGGCCGAGGCGGCGAAGGTGGCCTACCTGGTGGCCAACCCGCAGGCCTTCTACGTGGCCTACGGCGACTTCCTGTGCGTGCGCCTCGAGGTCGAGCACGTCCGCTACGTGGGCGGCTTCGGCCGCATGTCGTGGGTCGACCCCGGCGACTACGCCGCCGCCGAGCCCGACCCGCTGGCCGCCCACGCCGCCGGCATCGTCGCCCACATGAACGCCGACCACGCCGACGCCCTGGTCGAGCTGTGCCACGCCTACGCCGGCCGGGTCGACGTGACGGCGGCCCGGATGACCGCCGTCGACCGCTACGGCTTCGAGGTGGTGGCCGACGTCACCGGACCCCGCCAGCAGTCGGCGTTCCGCGTCGGCTTCCGCACCGAGCAGGCCGCGCCCGACGGGGTGCGCAAGGAGCTGGTGGCCATGCTGCACGCCGCCCGCCGCTGACCTCTGCCGCGGGGACGTGCCGCTACCGTCGACCTCCATGGACGTGAGCGGGTCGTCGGCCGTCGTCACCGGCGGCGCCTCCGGGCTGGGTGAGGCCACCGTGCGGCTGCTGGCCGAGCGGGGGGTGCGGGTGGTGGTCGCCGACCTCCCCTCCCAGGAGGAGCGGGCGCAGGCGCTGGTGGCCGGCACGGGGGGCGCCTTCGCCGCCACCGACGTGACCAGCGCCGAGCAGGTGACCGCCGCCGTCGAGGCGGCCGGCGAGCTGGGCCCCCTGCGGGTGCTCGTCAACTGCGCCGGCGTCGGCTGGGCCACCCGCACCATCGGCAAGGACGGCCAGTACGACTCGGCCCACGACCTCGACGTCTTCAGAAAGGTCGTCGAGATCAACCTGGTCGGCACCTTCAACTGCATCCGACTGGCGGGCACGGCGATGAGCCACAACGAGCCCGATGAAGACGGCTGCCGGGGCGCCATCGTCAACACGGCGTCCGTCGCGGCCGAGGACGGCCAGATCGGCCAGGCCGCCTACTCGGCGTCGAAGGGCGGCATCGTCGGCATGACCCTGCCCGTGGCCCGCGACCTGGCCGTCGTCGGCATCCGGGTCAACACCATCCTCCCCGGCCTGATCGACACGCCGATCTACGGCGTCGGTGAGGCTGCTGAGCAGTTCAAGGAGAAGCTCGGCGCCGCCGTGCTGTTCCCCCGGCGGCTGGGGCAGCCGAGTGAGTTCGCGTCGCTGGTCTGGGAGCTGCTGACCAACAGCTACCTGAACGCGGGAATGATTCGGCTCGACGCCGGGATCCGGATGCAGCCGAAGTAGGGGCTCGGGTCTGGCTCGCGGCGCGGGGCGGGCGGCGGCCTCGTGCCGGTCGCTCAGACAGGTAACTCGCTCCCTGGCACGAGGCCGCCGCCGTCCCTTGGTGCACGAGTCCCCTCGCACGAGGTTGCTGCTTCGCGGCTTGGAGGCTGTGGCCAAGGGTTCATCGCAGGAACGATGCAGTCACTCCTGCTGTGCCGGTGCACCCTCGTGTCTCGGATCGGTGCTTCACCAGAGCGGCACCGCCTCTCAGGGGCGGAAGGTTCCGGCGCTGTCGAGCATGGGGACCGTTTGGCTGACGTCTCTCGCTGCGGCCACCTCGATGTCCAGGGTCCAGCCGGCGGCGGCGAGCTCGCGGCCGCTGGCTGTCTGGGGGAGGAGCGTGGCGAGGTCGTCGGGGACGGAGGTGGCGGCCCAGGACGCTTCGGGGGACACGGTGCGGGGTGGCTTTGAGGAGGTGACGGGCTGAAGGGCCTCGCCGAACAGGGCGAAGAGGCCGGCCGTCGGGTCCGTCGAGGTCCTCGGGGGGCTGAGGGCGGCGATGACGGCGCCGGCGCCCCAGGCGTCCTCGACGGCCAGGCGCAGGGAGCCGTCCGGCCAGCGCTCGCCGGCGGCGACCACCCCGACCGGGAACGCGGCGATGGCGGCGGCGACGGCGGCGGCGTTGCGCAGGCATCCGGCCAGGACGGTCACGCCGCCGGCGGCGGCCCGGTGGGCCAGGGTGGCCCCGTTCGGCGACGGCAGCAGGATGTGGTCGGCCCGCTGCAGGTTCCGCAGGGACACCGGTGAGAGCGACGGCTGGGAGGTGTCACCGGCCGGCGGGGAGCGCAGGGCCAGGAGGGCGCCGCGCCGCGAGGCCTCCTCTGCCGCCGCGGCGTCGTTCTCGGCCGGCCAGGGGGTGATGGCGGCGCCCCGCCCGCAGGCGACGTCGACGGCGGTGGTGAAGCGCAGGACGTCGACGATCACGATCGTCCGAACGCCCCCGGCCAGCAGGGCGTCAAGCCCGCGCGGCCCCCACTCGAAGCGGACCTCAGCGTCGAGCTGGTCGGAGGGGGCCATGGCCGGAGCCTCGCGCGACCGGGCTCGACAGGGTCAGCGCTGCCAGTCCTTCCAGACCGGGTCGTAGCCGAGAGCGCGGAGGGCCGCGGCCACCTCGGCGGGGGAGCGGTCGTCGCTGACCTCGAACTGGGGCTCGGCGTCGCTGTCGCCGGCGTAGCCGCCCGGCTCGGTGTGGCTTCCGGCCGAGAGTGTGGTGACGCCCAGGGGGACGAGGGCGTCGCGCAGGGCCGCCGGCTCCCGGGTGGACAGGCTGATGCCCACGTCGGGCAGGCACAGGCGGAGGGCGCAGACCAGCTGGGTGAGCGAACGGTCGTCCACCGGGTCGGTCGGCTCGTAGCCGCCGGCCGCGGGCCGCAGGCGGGGGAGCGAGACCTGCACCTCGCACCGCCACCAGCGGCGGGTCAGCGCCTCGGCGTGGGCGGCGACGGCCAGGGCCTCGGAGCGCCAGTCGTCGTGGAGCCCGAGCAGGGCGCCGATGCCCAGGCGGCGCATGCCGCCGGCGGCACCCCGGTCCGGGGCGGCCAGGCGCCACATGGCGTTGCGCTTCTTCCCCAGCCGGTGGACGTCGGCGTAGGTGGCCTCGTCGTAGGTCTCCTGGTAGACGATCAGCCCGTCGCAGCCCGCCGCCACCAGCCGCCGGTAGGTGGCCTCGTCCCACACCTGCACCTCGACCGACAGCTGGGGCACGAACGGCGTCAGCGCCCGGACCACCTCCTCGAGGTAGCCCTTCGAGATGATGCGGGCGTGCTCGCCGGCGACGAGCAGCACGTGCCGGAACCCCCGCTCGACCAGCACCCGGGCCTCGGCGACCGCCTCCTCGACGGTCAGGGTCCGCCGGGCGATCTCGTTGCCGGCCGAGAACCCGCAGTAGGTGCAGACGCTGACGCACTCGTTCGACAGGTACAGCGGAGCGAACAGCCGAACGGCCCGACCGAAGCGCTGCACGGTGAGGTGGTGGGCGGCGGCGGCCAGATCCTCGAGCCGGGCGGCGGCGGCGCCGGACAGCAGCACCGGCAGGTCGGCGGCCCGGCCGCGGCCGGCGCCGAGAAGCCGTTCGACGTCGGCCCCGGTGGCGGTGTCGACCCGGCGCCGCCAGCCGGTGAGGTCGGTGGCCAGCAGGTCGGAGGCCGCCGTCCCGGCCGGCACCCCGGTGGGCCGGGAGCTCAGCCCGATGCCGACGGCGGTCACGGTCGGCCCCCGACCGGCCGGACCCCGTCGACCCTCTCCGAGAGTGCCCGGAACCGGCACCTGGGAGCGACCGAACCGGGCACTCCCGTGGTCGACGGCGCCGGTCACACCGGCTCCAGGAAGCCGGTGAGCGGCGACGATGCTCGGGCGGCGGGGGCTCGGCCGGCGAGGCCGGCGCGGGAGGCGAGGCGGCCGGCCTCGACGCCCAGCCGGAAGGCGCGGGACATGGCCACCGGGTCGGCGGCCGTGGCGATGGCGGTGTTGACCAGCACGGCGTCGGCGCCGAGCTCCATGGCGTCGGCGGCGTGCGACGGGGCTCCCAGCCCGGCGTCGACCACGACGGGCACGGTGGCCTGCTCGATGATGACCCCGAGCGCTTCACGGGTGGTGATGCCCTGGTTCGAGCCGATGAACGAGCCGAGCGGCATCACGGTGGCGCAGCCCACCTCCTCGAGGCGCTTGCACAGCACCGGGTCGGCCGGGCAGTAGGGGAGGACCGTGAACCCGTCGGCGACGAGGCGTTCGGCGGCGGCCAGCGTCTCGACCGGGTCGGGCCACAGGTGGCGGGGGTCGGGGGTCACCTCCAGCTTCACCCACGGCGGGGCCCCGCCCGAGCGGGCCAGCCGGGCCAGGCGCACGGCCTCGTCGGCGTCGACCGCCCCGCTGGTGTTCACCAGGAGCAGGACGGTGGCGGGCAGGGCGTCGAGGATGTCCTCGGCGGCCGAGGGGTCGACCCGGCGCAGGGCCACGGTGACGATCTCGGCGGCCGACGCCTCGATGCTCGCAGCCAGCGAGGCGTTGGACGGGAACTTGCCGGTGCCGAGGAGCAGCCGTGAGCTGAACGTGCGATCGCCGATGACCAGCCGGTCCTCGGTGGTGACTGGAGCCATCTGGAGCGCCTCCCTTGGGCCCGCATGATCGGGCCGGTCCGAGGGTCGCGGGCTCTGGCTCCCCGCCTCTCAGCCCGGTGCACCGGGCTCCCCTGCGCGTGTCGGTCCGATCCTACGCCGCCGCCGGCTGACGCCCTTCCCCTGGCTACGGTGCTCGTCGTGAGCACCCGCAAGCTCATCATCGCCGCCCTGCTGTGCGGGGTGGCCATCCTCGTCGCCGGCACGTTCCTGCTCGTCAGCCTGAGCACCAGCGGCGCCAGGACCAAGGCCGACCAGGTGCCGGCCCCGACGACGACCACCCGCAGCTGACGGGGAACCCGATCCCCACCACGGTGGCACCGGCCGCTGGCGCCCAGAGCTCGAGCACGGCCGGCAGGGCGGCGGCCCCCACCCCCACCGCTAGCATCGGCCGGGCTCGCATCCCGCAACGACGAGGTGGTGATCCCCCTGGCCGAGCAGTTCGATGTCGTCGTCATCGGCGGCGGTCCCGGTGGGTACGCCGCGGCCCTGTACGCAGCCGCCGCCGGCCTGAAGGTCGCAGTGGTCGAGAAGGACAAGCTTGGCGGCACCTGCCTCAACCGGGGGTGCATCCCGGCCAAGGAGTACCTGGAGACGGCCTCGGTGTACCGGACGGTGGCCCACGCGTCGTCCTTCGGCATCAGCGCCGGTGAGCCCACCATCGACTTCGGCGTGGCCCAGGCCCGCAAGCAGAAGGTGGTGGACCAGCTGGTGGGCGGCCTCTCCGGCCTGCTGAAGAAGCGCAAGGTCACGGTCGTGAAGGGCTTCGGCCGCCTCGCCGGCGGGCGGACCGTCAAGGTGGACGACGGGTCGGAGTTGAAGGCGGACCACGTGATCCTGGCCGCCGGCTCGGTCCCCCGCACCCTTCCCGGCTTCGACGTCGACGGCACCCAAGTCCACACCTCCGACGAGGTGCTGTCGTGGGCCTCCCTGCCCAAGCGGGTGGCCGTGGTCGGGGGCGGGGTCATCGGCTGCGAGTTCGCCTCGGCCCTGTGCGACCTGGGCTGTGAGGTCACCATCCTCGAGTTCCTGCCCACGCTGATGCCGCCGGTGGACACCGACATCCGAGCCGTGCTCCAGAAGGCTTTCGTCGGGCGGGGCATGACCATCCACACCGACGCCAAGGTCGAGGGCCACGAGCCCCAGGACGACGGGTCCACCGTCATCCGGTGGAACGGCGACCAGTCGCTGGCCGTCGACGCCATCGTCATGTCGGTCGGCCGGCGCCCCTACCCGGACGGGCTGCTCGACGAGGGCACGGGCGTGGAGATCGACGACAAGGGCTTCGTCAAGGTCGACGGCACCATGCGCACCTCGGCCGACGGGGTGTGGGCCGTGGGCGACCTGGTCAACACCCCCCAGCTGGCCCACGTGGCCTTCGCCGAGGCGATCACCGCCGTTCGCGACGTGCTGGGCGAGCAGGCCCTGGCCGTCGACTACGAGAAGGTGCCCTGGTGCATCTACAGCCACCCCGAGGCGGCCTACGCCGGCCTCACCGAGGAGGCGGCCCGCCACGCCGGGCACGACATCGTCGTCGAGAAGCTGCGGATGGTGGGCAACGGGCGGGCCATCATCCTGGGCGAGACCGACGGGCTGGTGAAGATCGTGGCCGAGAAGCAGGCCGACGGCACCGCCGGGCGCATCCTCGGCGTGCACCTCGCCGGGCCGTGGGTCACCGAGCAGCTGGGCCAGGGCTACCTGGCCGTCAACTGGGAAGCGACGGTCGACGAGGTGGCGCAGCTCCTGCAGCCCCACCCGACCCTGTCGGAGACGTTCGGTGAGGCCGTGATGGCGCTCACCGGGAGGGGATTGCACGGCTGATGGCCGACATCACGATGCCGCAGCTCGGGGAGACCGTCACCGAGGGGACGATCACCCGATGGACCAAGGCGGTCGGCGACCAGGTCGCCGAGGA
>Ga0183260_10002576_pt1 | contig 14972 bp, 14 predicted proteins | sample AntDrymUQ4972206_2_FD_129768 | JGI IMG/M metagenome (GOLD analysis project Ga0183260, IMG submission 129768) | Polar desert sand microbial communities from Dry Valleys, Antarctica - metaG UQ497 (22.06) (version 2) (version 2) | ecosystem: Environmental > Terrestrial > Soil > Desert | place... | reverse complement strand
TTCTGCGCGCCCCTTCAGGGCGCGGACTGTTATCTCCGACTGAACCAGAGGCGGCGCGCTTCGCTTGCCACTGGCTACCTTCCGCTCGCCCCTCTGGGGCGAAGAAGGAGTCTCACTTTAGGTATTAGATACTCGAATTATAATTCTCGATAAGGGGATCGAAGACTTTCAGAAAATGCGCAATCCTATCAGCTAACCACTTGTGCTGAATGGGCCAGTCCTTTTCACTATTAGGGTCCTTATTGCTCATCACTAATTTGATATAACTTTCTTCATTATTCCCGCCTAAATTTGATTTTAACACTCCGCCTTTCTCCTCAAATTCCTTCTTCCTTTTCAGGCTGTGCTCTTTTAGCACCTTGTAAAGATTATTTCTTTCTGGCTCAGGCCCCCAAAGTGTTACATCAACGTGAATCCAGTGATCCGCGCGACTGATTCTCGCATTGCACTTCACTTTCACCGACCCCTTCTTCCAACTCTTGAAAGTTTGGGCATCAACTTTGGCAGCAGAAGGAGCTTTTTTAAGGACACTCATGTTTGTTGAATCATTTATTACTTCGACATCAATGTATTTCCCAAGATGGCTCCAATATCTATAGTAAAATTGTTCGTCCGTAATGCTCACCTTTGCTGCCTCCTGTTACAAAAGAATCTACTTCTTGAGAAACTGTGAGATGCCGCGCTGGCAGTCTTCCGTCATGCGCGCGATGGCGTTTGTGTCAACACCTGATTGCAGGGCGGAGTCGAACGTCATGCCGTCCATATGGTAAAGCAGGCGCTTCGAGAGCATCACGGCGGAGCGGCTGACCTTCTCGAAACCGGCGATGTACCTTTCGACTTCGCTTTCAAACGTCGCGTCGTCGAACACTTGATTGACGAGGCCGATGCGCTCCGCCGTCTCGGCGCTGATGTCAGCGCCGCGCGTGATCAACTCGAAAGCGCGTTTCTCCGAGACGTTGCGCCGCAAAATTGCCATCACCATCGCGGGCACGAATCCGATTTTCACTTCGGGGTAGCCGAACCGCGCGGAACTCGCGGCGAGCACGATGTCGCACGCGGTCGCCAAGCCGCAGCCACCCGCGAGCGCCCGCCCGCGCACCGCCGCGACGACCGGCACGCGCACACGACGTATCAACGCGAACAACTCCATCAACGATTGCGCGTCTTCGAGATTTTCGGTGATCGAGCTTTGAGAAATCTTCTTCAGCGCCGCGAGGTCGGCACCGGACGAAAAGTCGTCGCCCGCGCCGGTGATGACTACGACGCGCACCGCTTCTCTTTCGTCGGCGTCGCGCAGCGCGCGTTTGAGCGCGGCAATCAACGTATCATTCAGCGCGTTACGCTTCTCCGGGCGGTTAAGTGTAACCAACGCGACCGCACCTTCCACGACGTAGAGAATTGGCGAGTTGCTTTCCATGTGGACAGTGGACAGTGGTCGGTGGACAGTGGTCAGGGTCAGATTCTTACTGTCCACTGTCCACCGACCACTGTCCACTGCTTATTCATCCTTCCAAAAAACTGAGGAGCGCGGCGTTGACTTCAGACGGGGACTCCTGCTGCACCCAATGATTGCTGTGCGCCAAGCGCACTTCACGGTAAGGCGCGTCAACATAACGATTGACGCCCCGCACCGTGTCGGGGACGATGGCGAAATCGCGTTCGCCGTAAATAAAAAGCGTCGGCACGCGCACACGCCCGCCACCTGTTGATGAAGAATTTTCGCCGCTTCGCCGCTTCAGCAGCGCCTTCACATTCGCGCGGTAGTAATTGATAGAAGCTGTCAGCGCGCCCGGCTGACGCATCGCTTCCTTTAGCACCGCGATGTCGGTCTCGGTGAAAGTGCCGCGTCGCGCAGTGCGTTTGAACATGTCGTCAAGGCCGCCGAAGTCATTCCGGCTGATCCACCATTCGGGCACGCGGGGCAGTTGAAAGAAGAACATGTACCAGCTTCGGAGTAACTGCCGCACGGTTAAATTCGCGGCCCACGCCGCCGGGGGCGGGACTTGCAGCGCGGCGAGCTTCGAGACGTACTCGGGATACTTCTCAGCCACCTCCCACGCGACGGCCGCGCCCCAGTCGTGGCCGATGATCGCCGCCTCGCGCGCCCCGCAGTGGCGGATCAGGCCGAGCACGTCTCCGACGAGAGCCTCCATCCGGTAGTCTTCGACGCGCGGCGGCTTGTCGCTCAGATTGTAGCCGCGCATATCCGGGGCAACGACGCGGTAATGCTCGCCGAGCGCCGCCAACTGATGCCGCCACGAGTACCAACATTCGGGAAAGCCGTGCAGCAGGATGACGAGTCTCTCTCCCGCGCCGCGCTCCGCGTAGTGCAAACGCACGTCGCCGATCTGCGCGTAGCCGTGCCGGATCGAGGGATCAATGTTGGTGAGGGAATCGCTCATGTCAATCAGACTTTGAATTTTGACGGTTGTTTAGAGAAGGACATAGCCCTCCTGTAAACGGGCGAACGTATTTACAAATCGCTTCGGTAAAAACTATTTCATGAACCGGCGCTACTGATTAAGTCCGAGAGTGTTTGCTTCCTCGTCGGTGACATCAATCCACATCCGCAGCAGCGCCGTGGAGAATGTTTTACCCTGCGCGTCAGTCATCAGCGAGAGCGTGCCGCCGCCGCCGAGACTTTCGTGTAACAGGAAATTGAGCGCCGAAAGATTAGGCAACTCAAAACGCTCGACCTCGCCTTTGACGATTTCCCCGAAATGCTCCTTCACGCGCGCGGCGGTCACTTCGCGGACGAGCAGCGAATAATACTCTTCGCGCAGCGCGATCAATCCGACGTTCGCCGTGTCGCCCTTATCGCCAGAGCGCGCGTGCGTGAGTTTGACTAATTGGATTTGCATGTTTTCATCAAAGCGTGACGGCTTGAACATCGCCGAAGTTTAGTATGTTGTGACCGAGTTGCACAGCAAACAAGGACGGGGCAAAGTTCACACAGAGACACAGAGGATTCACAAAGGTTTTGAATGTCCTCTCTGTGCCCACTGTATAATCTCCGTGTCTGTGTGTGAACCCCGACTGACGTTACACTTCAACATCCAATCTCGAGCGCCTGCCGCCATCCCGACATACATCACAGCAGCATGTGATTGTTTTTATAGAGAGACAACCAATGAAAGCCAACAACGACGAGCGCGTGTGTGATCGTCCCGTCGGCGATGAGCACGGGGATTTGATCGAGCGGGACAAGGCGCACGGCGGTGTGCTCTGTTCCGTCGAAGACGGGCGCTTGATGGAAGTGTACGTCGCGCGCGAGAAAGGTGTGAATCCAGTTGTTCTGAATCGCCGGGTTGGGTCGTGTGCTGCCGAGCAGCAACAACTCCGAATTAGATTCATAACCCGTCTCTTCGAGCAACTCGCGCGCGGCGGCACGGCGGTCGTCCTCGCCGTCGTCAACCATGCCACCCGGAATTTCCAGCGTCACCTCGCCGGTGCCGTGCCGGTATTGTTCGATCATCACTACTTCGTCGTTCGCCGTCAGCGGCACGACGTTGATCCAGTCGGGCGCTTCGATCACATAGAAATCGTGTTCGCGCCCGCCGCGTGGATTGACGCTCAAATCACGCCGCACCTGAAACACGCGACAGTCGGCGATTTGCTTGCTTTGAACGCGACGCCACGCGGCGGGACGCAACGACGTTTGTTGATCTTCCACGCTCATACTTGCTCGACTTCAACGCGCGGCACAATCTCGCTCTTCGGAATCAGCGCCGGCCAGTAAGCAACGATTTCTTCAACTTTGGGGCGGCCCCCGGCGAAGCCCGTCACGCCCGGCGGCCCCGTCAGAATCAGTGGCGCGATTTCTTTTGTGAATCGCTCGACGGCCCTGCGGTCTTCGCCGCGCACGCCGACGCGTAACTGCACTTCCGGCAAATCCGGTAAGGGCGCTCCGGCGAGGCGTCCGTGCGTCGCGTTCGCGCCGACGAACTCCGTCAGGATTTGGTCAAAGCGGAGACCGAGACGTTCGAGGCGCGCGCGCAGGATTTTATCGGCGGCCTCAGCTTTGGCGTAAGCATCAGGCCACGAATAGACGAGCGTGCCGACGGCTTTGAAGCCCGCGGAATAACTAATCGAGACTTTCAAAAACTCAGTCGCGGGACGACCTTCGATGCCGAAGACATGCACGCGATTAGAACCATCGTCTTCCAATTGAATCGTCGTGAAGTCGGCGACGCAATCGGGCGTGATGTATTCGTGCGGGTTGCCCATCTCGTAGACGAGCTGCTCCTTGATGCTCGGTACGGAGACACAACCGCCGGTTCCTTCATGTTTCGTCACGACGAAAGTACCGTCCGCGCGGGCTTCAACAATCGGAAAGCCGACGTTCGCCAGATCAGGAATGTTTCGCCAGTCGTACTGGCAGTTACCGCCCGAACATTGCGCGCCGCACTCGATGATGTGGCCGGCAATGGTGCCGGCGGCGAGCAGATTCCAATCTTCTTCCTTCCAGCGAAATTCGTGGATGATGGGTGCGAGCGTCAGTCCGGTGTCGGTCGCCCGTCCGGTAATCACGATTTGCGCGCCGCGATTCAGGGCTTCGACCATCGGCCACGCGCCGAGGTAGACGTTCGCGCTCTGGATGCGATCCCGCACCGTCGAAAGCGTCGCCCCCGTATCCATGTTGCGCAACTCGATGCCGCGCGACAACAAATCATCGAGTCTCTCCATGATGTCGTCGCCCGTCACTACGCCGATGCTCAAACGACCAGACAAGCCCAACTCGCGCGCCACCTCGCGCACCGCTCCGGCGCACCCTCGCGGGTTGACGCCCCCCGCGTTCGCCGTCACGCGGATGTTACGCTCGACACACGCTGGCAGAATCTCGCGCATCAGCGGTACGAAGTCACGCGCGTACCCTGCGTTCGGATCACGCGCGCGTTGCTTCTGCATAATGGACATCGTGACTTCCGCGAGATAGTCGAGCATCAAATAATCAATCTGCCCGCCTTCAACCTGCTGCACCGGCGCGTCGAGCATGTCGCCCCAGAAGCCCTGCCCGCTCGCAATGCGTATTGTGTCTTTCATCTTTTTTAACATGGCGGAAGCCTGACCGTGAGGGAGGGCGTTAATGCGCAACGAAAAATACACCCTTGCTAACGCGCGGACTTCTGCCCTCTCGTTCTCTTACATCAGCGTCGGCGGCAGCACATACTGGCCGAGGTGCGGGCCGTCGTAGTTCAGGGCGACGCGCAGCGCCAACTCAAGGGCGTCGCGCGTTTCCTCCGGCACGATCACGGCATCAACGAATCCGCGCGCGGCGGCATACTTTGCGTCCAACTGGCGGTCGTAGTCGGCGCGCACCTGCTCCATCTCCGCTTGCAACTTTTCGTCGGGCGCTTGTCCTTCGCGTTTCAATTTTTCGAGCTGCGTGCCGAACAACGCCCCCACCGCCGAGTCGCCTTCCATCACGCCCATGCGACCCGTCGGCCAACTGAAAATGAAGTCAGGATCGAATCCCTGCCCGGCCATCGCGTAGTAGCCCGCGCCCGATGCATGGTTGATTGTCAGCACGATTTTCGGCACGCTCGCCGTCGCCATCGCTTCGACGAAACGCGCCCCGGCGCGGATGATTCCCGAATGCTCCGCCTCGGCTCCGACCATAAATCCCGACACGTCCTGAATGAACAACAGCGGCGTGCGATGGCGGTTGCACACGTCAATGAAGTAGGCGACCTTCTCCGCCGAATCGGTGTAGATGATGCCGCCGAACTTCGGCGGCCCCGCCGCACCGGGCGAACGAATGAGGCCGCGATTGTTGGCAATGGCGCCAACCTGAATCCCGCCGACGCGCGCGTGCCCGACGATCATCTCTTTCGCGTAATCGGCCTGAAATTCGTCGAGGTGTCCATCGTCGAGAAGGCAGCGCATCACTTCGCGCGCGTTGTAAGGCTGGCGATGGTCTTCGGGGATGAGTTTATATAAATCGTCTGCCGGACGCGCCGCTTCCGCGCGCTCCGTGATCGAAGCCGCGCTCAAACGCGCGGGGGGAAGCTCGGCCACTACTTCCCTGATCTTCGCCACACACGCCTCGTCGTTTGCGACGCGGTAGTGCGCGACGCCGGAAAGCTCGGTGTGCGTGCGCGCGCCGCCGAGCGTCTCGTTATCAATCGTCTGCCCGGTCGCGCCTTTCACGAGGTTCGCGCCGCCGAGTCCCATGAACGATGTCCCTTCGACCATCACGATGATGTCCGAAAGTGCCGGAAGATACGCGCCGCCCGCGACGCACGGCCCCATCACGGCGGCGATCTGCGGCACGTGCAAGTAACGACGCATAATCGAGTTGTAGTAGAAGATTCGCGCCGCGCCGTACTGCCCCGGAAACACTCCGCCCTGATACGGTAAATTGACGCCCGCCGAGTCAACCAAATAAATAATCGGCACCCGCGAGCGCATTGCGATTTCCTGCGCGCGCAGAATTTTCTTAATCGTCTCCGGCCACCACGAGCCGGCCTTCACGGTCGCGTCGTTGGCGACGACGACGACCTCACGCCCGCCGACGCGCCCCACGACCGTAACCACGCCCGCCGCCGGAGCGCTGCCTTTGTACTCGTCGTAAGCGACGAGAAGACCAATCTCCTGCATGAAGGAATCGCGGTCGAGCAGCAATTCGACGCGCTCGCGCGCGGTGAGCTTTCCTTGCGCGTGTTGGCGCTCGATTTTGTCGGGGCCGCCGCCACGCCGAATCTTTGATTCAAGACGTTGTAGGTCTTCAACTAACTCACGCATCCGCGTCGGCTTCTCGCCGGAAGCCGGGCGCGAGTCAATCATCTCTTCGACGTTTTTGTGAGTCACAGGAGTTTGTCACAAACTGCGATTGGCCGCATATGGCTCTCATGTTACAGGCAAGAGCGCGCATTTCTTTGGGCTTTGAATGAAATTCAAAATAACATACGACTGTAAAGCGTGACAATGAGGTTGTTATTAAGGAATGCCGGGCAGAAGCCCGCGCGTCAGCAAGGGCGTCTTCTGAGCTACATATAGAACGCCCTTGCTGACGCGCGGGCTTCTGCCTTTCTCACTTCCACAGCGAGCGCATTAAGTTTCTCACGTTCGCCTTCTCCGGCACGCCTTCGAGGATGGCGACGCGCGCGCCGCGCTGTTCCAGCATCACCCGACCTTCGCTCGTTTGCCACTCGTAAGAAATTGCCGCCGCGCCGGAGCGTGCAGCGTTATAGCGCAAATCGGTGCGTCTCGCATACGCCTCGAAAAATTCACGCGCGTCCTGCTCCGTGTCCCACACCGAGAGCATTGCGATCATCACTTCCTGCGGCTTCGCCCCTTCATACAACGCGAAGCAATCGCCGCTCCAACCGGCTGCCGCTTTCTTCGCTTGCGCGTCGTCTTTTAAGTATTCTCCGAGTACAAGGTAAAAGCTCCACTCACCATGCACGTCATAATCGGTGCGCCGCCACTTCGCGCCGAGTTTCACGGCGAGGTTCGGCATCTCAACTTTGACCGGCTCCTCACGCACGAAATACTTCTCGGGATGCATGATTTGTTCGGTTGATTGCGGCAATTCCGTGAAGGCTCTGGAGAGACCGTCCCAACCGCGGCGCTTATGTACTTGAAAAGCCCAGTTCATGCCCCACTCGTATGGAAACAAGAGCGACTCGCGTAGCGCGCGTGGTGCTTTGTTAAGTTGATCCATTGTCGAATCGTCAGCCTCCGGTGGTAACGATTCCGCGCTCGCCGATTTCGGGCGGCGTAGAGCGTAATACATCATCGCCAGCGTCGCGTCGCCCTCGATCAAAGCATGCGCCGCCAACTCGGCGTCTGAATCACCCTTCGGCCACTTCTCGAAACGGCGGAGGTTGAAGTGCTGATCCTGAAGCGCGTGCGTCAGTTCATGTGCCATCACGGTCTTTTGCGCGTCAACGTCAATCCAGTCGGCGAGGTAAAACTCCTGCGTCTTCGGGTCGTAGTAGCCGGCGACCTGTTCCGTCAAAAGGCTGATGATGAACGCCCGAAGTTGAAAGTCCGGCGGTACAAGCCCCAGTTTCTTCAACTCCCGCTCCGACGCGCGCATCTCCTCGGGTGTCGAGCTTTCATCAAGGTTCTTAATAATCATGCGCTCGATCTCCACGCGCGATTGAGCGCCGCTACGCACCGACCGGAGAATCGGGAGCTTTCTCACTTCGCTCGTCTCGCGCAGGACTTCGGCGGTCGCCGCCACGACCGCCGCGCTTTTCGCGTTGACGGCGGTCGCCGTAGCGCGTGCCTGTCGCCCCGCCCCGCCGCGCGCCGTGCTGCCCGTCAACAGCGCCGCCAGAATCACAACGACGGCGACGAACAATCCCCCGGACGGCAGCTTGATTTTCTTTGACATCGCAAACCTTTCGCTCTTATAGTCCGCTCACACGTGGCATCAGCAATTAGTTCTAATTCGTCCTTCTCTGAAATTCAGGACGGGAGGTGTCAATCTCAAATGCGGGAATTATCTGGCATGGACGAGATGTTTGACGAATGGCACGAAACGCTGGTGCGCGTGCGCTACGCCGAAACCGACCGGATGGGCGTCGTCTATCACGCGAACTATCTCATTTGGTTTGAAATCGGCCGCACCGAGTTTTGCCGCGCGCGCGGTTTCGCGTACCGCGAGATGGAAGAAAACGACAACGCATTTCTTGTCGTCGCCGAAAGCTACTGCCGCTACAAAGCCCCCGCGCATTACGACGATGAGTTGCTTGTACGAACGCACATCACCGAGTTGCGCCGCCGCTCTGTGCGTTTCGGTTACGAGATCGTGCGCCTCCCCGACGGCCCCATCATCGCCGAGGGCGAAACCGGCCACGTCGTCACTGACCATACGGGCCGCGTCATCTCAATGCCCGACGCTTACCGTCAATTGCTCAACTCAAAACCCCTGACACCCCTCGCCGCCGTCCCGCCGCCCCGCGCAGGCCGCGTCCCGGAAGAAGGAGCGTTGTAAGAAGTATAGAAGGCAGTAGGCAGAAAGCAGAAGGCAACGAAAGAAATTGTTTACTGCCTTCTGCTTTCTGCCTACTGCCTACTGCCTTTCACGCTTCGTGAGGAAGCGAGAGTCGCTGAATCTCACGCGCTCGCCCGGTCTCTTCATCAACGTCAATAACGACGCCGCAAATTCTCACGTCTCCAATCGCGTGCTCGGCGCGTTTATGAATCATCGAAGTAAAGCGCGCGATCACGTCGTCGCGGTTCATCCCGATTACGCCCGCGTAACTGCCTGTCATGCCGAGGTCGGTGAGGTAGGCCGTGCCGTTCGGCAAAATTCGTTCGTCCGCCGTTTGCACGTGGGTGTGAGTTCCGACCATCGCCGACACGCGCCCGTCTAAGAACCATCCCATCGCATATTTTTCCGAGGTCGCTTCGGCGTGGAAGTCCACGAGCCGGACGCGCACGCTTTCGTCAAGCGCATTGAGTAATTCATCAGCGATGCGGAACGGATCATCCGCCGGGTGCATGAAGACGCGACCAATTAGATTCAGCACGGCGACGCGATACCCGCGCACTTCTCCGACCCACATCCCGTTGCCGGGCGTCCCCTTCGGATAGTTGGCGGGACGGAGCAGACGATTGTTGCGTTCGATGTACGGAACAACTTCGCGCTTATCAAAGATGTGATTGCCAGAGGTCATCACGTCAATGCCGGCGGCGAAAAGCTCGTCGGCGAGTTGCGGGGTAATTGAAAACCCGCCCGCAACATTCTCGCCATTCATTATCGCCAGATCAATGTTGTGCTGCTCGCGCAAATCCTGAATGCGATCAAGCATCGCAATTCTTCCGGGGCGCGCGACCACGTCGCCGATTATCAGAACTTTCATCTTTAATCCGTTCTAAAAGAGAGTGACAGGTGACAAGTGAGAGGTGACAAGAAGAATTGCGCTTAATCTTGTCACCCGTCACTTGTCACCTGTCACAAAAAAAAGAGGCTTGAGGGAAATCCGCGATAGCCGTTCCGACGTCGTAATTGAACCTGCGTAAACAGGTGGGTGACTTTTTAGAAGCCGCAGCCTCTGGCAGATCCCTAACAATGAGGGAATGCACTGGCATAAAAGCGGCGTCAGTCTCCCTTTTCAACGACGTTGGCTCAATCATCGTAAATCGGTGACGAACCACGCAGAATAAATCCCTCAGCCACACGCATATTAACATGAATCCAAGCCAATGTGAGAATCTGATGTCAGAATGTGGAGGTCACAAATTTGTTCGCGTAGATAACAAATCTCATAGCTCTTGACAGTGAAAACCTCCCGTATGTTAAATACGGCATGAAATCCCATCGAGCCTCCAAAACACCTCCTGCTCCCCTCACGAAACTCTTTGACCACTACCAACTCGATGCGGCTTATGATGAGATGTTTGAGGCGGTTGACCAGCCGCGCCCCTCTTACGAAGCTCTTTACCAACGCTTGCTCGAACTTCCCGCCGACACTTTGCGGCAACGCCAACAATCTGCTGATCTGGCGTTTCTGAATCAGGGCATCACCTTCACCGTCTACGGAAGCGGCGAGGGCACCGAACGCATCTTCCCTTACGATCTGCTGCCGCGCATCATCACCAGCGCCGAATGGGAGCGCGTCGAGCGCGGGCTGACGCAGCGCATCACCGCGCTGAATCTGTTTCTCAAGGACATCTACAACGAGGGTCGGATTTTCTCCGACGGCATCGTTCCCCGCGAGTTGATTTATAGCTGCCGGCATTTTCGGCGCGAGATGTGCGGCGTGCGCGTGCCGCGCGACATTTATATTTCGGTGGTCGGCACCGATTTGATCCGGCTGGGCGACGGTAGCTTCGTGGTGCTAGAGGATAACTTGCGCGTGCCGAGCGGCGTTTCATACATGCTCGGCAACCGGCAGGTGATGAAGCGTGTCTTTCCGCACTTGTTCAGCAGCTACGGTGTGCGCCCGATTGACCATTACGGACGGGTGCTGCTCTCTACTCTCAAGGCGCTTCCCCCGGCGGAACTATCCGACCCGATGATTGTGCTCCTAACGCCGGGCGTCTATAACTCGGCTTACTACGAGCACACTTTTCTCGCGCGGCAGATGGGGATCGAATTGGTCGAGGGGCGCGACCTGCTGGTTCACGATAACTTCGTCTACATGCGAACGACGGCGGGGCTGCGGCGCGTTGACGTGATCTACCGCCGCGTTGACGACGACTTTCTCGATCCGTTGGTTTTCCGCCGCGATTCGATACTCGGCGTGCCGGGACTGTTCAACGTCTACCGCGCCGGGAACGTCACGCTCGCCAATGCGGTCGGCACCGGAATCGCCGACGATAAGGCGGTCTATGCTTACGTCCCGGCGATCATCCGTTACTACCTTGGCGAAGAGCCGATTCTGCCGAACGTGGAAACCTTTCTCCTCAGTAACGATTCGCAACGACGTTATGTGATTGAGCATCTGGGCGAATTGGTCGTCAAAGCGGTCGGCGAATCGGGCGGCTACGGCATGCTCATCGGGCCGCACAGCACCGCGCGCGAGCGCGAAGAGTTTAGGCAGCGAATCAACGCCAACCCGCGCAATTACATCGCGCAGCCGACGCTACAACTCTCGCGTGCGCCCTGTTTTATTGACGGACATGTTGAAGCGCGCCACGTTGATCTGAGGCCGTACATTCTTTACGGCGAGAAAATTACGATTGTGCCGGGCGGACTGACTCGCGTCGCGCTCCAGCGCGGTTCGCTCGTCGTCAATTCCTCTCAGGGCGGAGGGAGCAAAGACACTTGGGTGCTCTACGAATAGAATGAAGGTCAGGGTGTGGAGGCCGGATGTTAGCAGTAGCGACGACTTCAACTTCAGGTGTTTGACACCAAAAATCTAAACTTATGCTGTCACGAGTTGCCGACAATCTTTACTGGATTACGCGCTACCTTGAGCGCGCCGAGCATACCGCACGGTTGCTCGACCTCAATCTTCACCAGATGCTCGATCAGACGCCCGAATCGGCGGCGTTGCGCTGGCAGAGGGTACACGCCGCCTTGAGAATGACGCTGCCCGTGGACGCGCCGAACGACGCTTACCGCATCACCAATTCGTTGACGTTCGATTTATCAAACGATGCTTCCATCGTCTCATACGTGATGGCGGCGCGAGAGAACGCGCGACAGGTGCGCGAGCAAATCAGCACGGAGATGTGGGAGCAACTCAACCAACTTAGTCTGCACATCCGGCGCACAAAGATGGAGACAATCTGGCAGTCGGAACCTCATGAATTTTTTCAAGCCGTCAAGAACGGAGCGCATCTGTTTCACGGCATCACCAACGCGACGATTTGCCACAATGAAGGCTGGCACTTTCTTCGGCTCGGTCGCTTCATCGAGCGCGCCGTCAATACCGCCGCGCTGCTTAATTCCCATCTAACCTCAATCATTGAGCGGCAGCAGGTCTCTTCGGAGCCGCTTGATTACGTCGAGTTGGTCGGCGTGCTGAAGTCATGCACGGCGTTTGAAGCTTACTGTCAAACATACACGGCGGATGTCCGGCCCAACACAATCGCCGAGTTTTTGCTCCTCAGCGCCGAATGCCCGCGCTCGGTGCGCTTCGCGGTCGAGATGGTTCAGGCGACTTTGCAGGAGATTGCGCGCATCACCCGCAAACCCGGACGCGCCGAGCGTTTGGCCGGGCGTCTCCGCGCGACGCTTGAATACGGACAGGTGGACGAAATCATCGCCGACAATCTGCACGTCTTTTTGGAAGACATCCAGCGCCGCTGCACGCAGATTCACACCGCCATTCATCAGACTTATATCGCGTACCCGGTTGATTACATGTTAGCTTCGTAAAGAGATTTCTCAAACATTCAATGTACTATTCAATCCAGCACACAACACGCTTCCACTACAGCGCGCCGATCAGTGAAAGCATTATGTCCGTGCGCATGCAGCCGCGCAGCGAAGGCATCCAGTATTGCCGTCGCTTCGACCTGACGATCAACCCGCGCTCGCAGGTCTTTCATTACCGCGACCACCTCGGCAATACGATCCATCATTTCGATGTGCCGCGCTTTCATTCTCAACTAATCATCACGGCGAAGGCACTGGTCGAGATGTCGCCCGCCCCCCACGTCCCCGAAGGGCTCGATTCTTCGGCGTGGGGTGAGTTGGACGGACTCGTCTCCGGCGGCGATTATTTTTTCCAACTCCAGCCGAGCCGCTTCGCCTCTCCGAGCGATTTGCTGCGCGAACTGGCTCACGAGTTGCGTTTTGCCGAACGTCGCGACGATCCGCTGAGCATGCTGCGTGAAATGACGGCGACGATTCACAAGCATTTCGACTACGCCCCGCAGAGCACGAAAGTTGATTCTCCGGTTGACGACGCGCTCCGCGCGCGCAAAGGCGTCTGCCAGGATTTTGCGCACATCATGATTACGCTCGCGCGCGAACTCGGTATTCCCTGCTGCTATGTCAGCGGCTATCTGGTTGACCGGGTTGAGGACAATAATCGTTCGGCTGAGGATGCGACGCACGCGTGGGTCGAAGCGCTGCTTCCCGGACTGGGCTGGGTAGGATTTGATCCGACTAATAACCTCGTCGCCGGGGGTCGCCACATTCGCGTTGCCGTTGGCCGCGATTACGACGATGTTCCGCCGACGCGCGGCGTCTTCAAGGGCGCGGCGGAGAGCGGCCTGACCGTCGCGGTGCAGGTGTCGCCCTGTGAAGCGCCCCCGCCCGACGATCTTCCGGCCCCGATCATCGAACCGCTTCCGCCTGATCTGCAACAACAGCAGCAGCAACAACAGTGAAATCCGACAGGTGATTTACTCACTCACCTTACGCGATTGTGATTTTCAGCCCGCGCGAGCGGGCGACAGCATAGAGCCTCTGTGCGAAGCCCGAAGGGCGAGCGCAGGGTCAGCAATTGGAAACACAAACAAGCCCGTGAAATGGGCGACAGCATTGACATCGTCCTCTGTCGCTATCTCCGATAGCTCTGATTTTTATTTATCAACTTATACCCGGCGTTGCGCTTCGCTTCACACCGGGCTTTATGCTGTCGCCGCCTGCGGCGGCTGGAAAGCGTCTTCCGCGTAACGCGAGTTACTCAATCCCTGAGCGGCACAGGTTCGATACGGATATAGTTTTCCTAAATGAGTTGAGGGACAGGTCATCAATGAAATTCCGTCTTGGTTGCGAGTTGGAATACGATGTCGCGGAGAATTCAGTTTTCATCTTCAACGTCGGCGTCAACCAGCAGCATCAAACAATCCTTTCGGAAAGCTTCGTCGTCAATTCTCATCTCGAGTACGAAGAGTTTACGGCTCCGCACGAAGGCAATCGGTTTCAACGCCTCGTCGCTCCGCCCGGAGAGCTGACAATCGTTTACCGGGCGGAAGTTGAAACTGCTTACCGGATGGACAACCCCGACCTTATCGAAGAAGTGCCAATTGATAAATTACCGCCTGAGGCGCTGGTCTATCTTTCGCCGAGCCGCTACTGCCAGTCGGACAAGCTGGGACGCCTCGCGTTCTCCATCTTCAAAGAATGGCAGCCCGGATATTCCAGAGTGACGGCAATCTGCAACTGGATTTTTGGACACGTCGAATACCTGCGCGGGAGCAGTGACCAACACACCTCGGCCTTCGACACGGCGACTGAGCGCGCGGGAGTGTGTCGTGACTTTGCGCACCTCGGGATCGCGTTCTGTCGGGCGTTGAGTATCCCGGCGCGCTTCCTCAGCGCGTATGCTTACCAACTACAGCCGCCCGACTTCCACGCATGCTTTGAAGCGTATCTTGGCAATCGCTGGTATCTGTTTGACGCGACACGTCTCGCCCCTCAGAACGGTTTAGTCCGCATCGGCGTCGGAAGAGATGCCGCCGATACGCCGTTCGCATCAATCTTCGGTCCGGCGGAAATGAAGCGGATGTCTCTTTTACAGCGGTTTTCATTTGAGTGAGAAGACATAACCACAATGCTCAAACCATCCACGAATATCACTCACAGTAACCATCGCCATAGCTTTCGCCAGAGC
>Ga0183260_10002575_pt1 | contig 14974 bp, 11 predicted proteins | sample AntDrymUQ4972206_2_FD_129768 | JGI IMG/M metagenome (GOLD analysis project Ga0183260, IMG submission 129768) | Polar desert sand microbial communities from Dry Valleys, Antarctica - metaG UQ497 (22.06) (version 2) (version 2) | ecosystem: Environmental > Terrestrial > Soil > Desert | place... | reverse complement strand
GTCGACGACGGCGAGCAGGTGCTCGTAGTCGGGCACGGAGTGCAGGCGGTCGAACGGGTGCGGGACGTAGACGAGCCCGCCCTGGGCGCGGATCGCGGCGATCGTCTCCTCGAGGCTCATGCCGCGCGGGATCTTCTCCTCGATGAACAGGCCGATGACCTCGCCCTGGCCGGCCGTCTTGACCTCCTCGCCGACGATCACCTTGACGCCGTACTCCGCTGCCTTCGCACGGGCGTCGAGCGCGCCGGAGACCTCGTTGTGGTCGGTCACGGCGATCGCGCCGAGCCCGCGCTCGCGCGCGGTGGCGAGCAGCACGTCGACCGGCGTCACGCAGTCGCCGGAGTGGTCGGTGTGCATGTGCACGTCGACGTCGATCAGGGGCCGCCGCCGCAGCCGGGCGCGCAGCGGCTGGTCGCCGCCGGGAGGCCGCCGGCGCGCGGCCAGCTCCGTGTAGATCGCCTCCGCCGCGTCGGCCACGTGGCTCCAGGCCAGCGCCTCGCGGGCGGGCTGCATGCCGTCGCGCAGGCGCTGGAGCAGCTCGCGGTCGCGGGCGAGGCGCTCGAGCTGGCCGGCGAGCACGTCGACGTCGCCGGGCTCGAAGCGCAGGCCCAGCTCAGCTTCGCCTCGGCCCGCCGGCCCGGCCGGCTGGGTGTCGAGCACCTCCTCGTAGCTGCGCAGCCGCGAGCACACCGGCACGGCGCCGGCGCCCATCGCGCGCACGATCAGCCCGGGCGCGGGCGCCTGCCCGAGCGAAGCGGCGACGGCGACGTCCGCCGCTCCCAGCACCTCGTCCTCGCTCGTCTCGGCCGCGGTGACGACGCGCACGCGGTCGCGCACGCGGCTGCGCAGCGCCCCGGTGGGCGCCGCCCCGGTCGGTGAGAAGACCGTCGCCTCCCACTCCACGTCGTCGGGCAGGCGCCGCAGCGCGCGCAGGAACAGCCGCAGCGCGGCGCGCTCCTCCTGGGCGCAGAAGGCGATCCGCAGCGGGCCGGGTGGGCGGGGCCCCTCTCCGCGGTCCCTGGTCTTCGCCCCGGGCCGCAGCAGCCGGTAGGGCGCCGGGAAGTAGTGCTCCATCAGCTCGCGCGTCGCCACGAAGGCGGCCGTCCGCGCGTCGAGCCGGCCGAAGAACAGCTCGACGAACCGGCGGGCGACCTGCGTCGAGAGCACGCGCTCCGTCGGCGCGTGGAAGGAGCCGACGTTGAGCGCTCGCGAGTGGCGCAGCGCGACCGAGGACGTGCTGGGCGCGAACGGCTCGTGCACGTGCACGAAGTCCAGCGGCGCGAGCGAGAGCACCTCCTCCATCGTGCGGCCGACGTCGACGGGCGGCGACGGCGCCATGCCGCGCCGGTTGAACGGCAGCAGCTCGCCGACGCCCAGCACCCGCACCTCGCCGCCGGGATCGAACAGCGCCTCGGGCGCCTCGCGCGCGGCCCGGATCAGCCGCCGCGACTCGCGCACCAGCTCCGGCGACCGCGACGGCGCGAGCACGAGCACCCGGTGCCCGCGCGAGGCGAGCTCGTCCGACAGCGCGGCGACGAACGCGTTGACCTCGTGGGCGTCCTCCCAGGGGAACGGCGTCACCTGGGCGATGGAGAAGCGCTCCGGCACCGCGGCGGAGGATAGTCCCAGAACGCCGACGGCCCGCCGAGGCGGGCCGTCGAGTCCGGCTTCGATGCGGGTCGCGCCTAGTCGGTGATCGCGGCCGACTCGCCCTCGGGCGCCTGCTCCTTCGCCGTGCGGGCCTTCTCGGCCGCCGCCCGGGTCGTGGCGTGGTTGGCGATGAACTCCTCGGTCGCCTCGCGGGCCAGGTCGTCCGGCCGCTGCGAGTAGGGGGACTTCATGAGGTAGGAGCTGGGGCCGTCGAGCTGGCCGCCGATGCCGTGGTTGAGTGCGAGCTTGCAGCAGCGCACGGCGTCGGTGACGATGCCGGCCGAGTTCGGCGAGTCCCAGACCTCGAGCTTCATCTCGGCCATGAGCGGCACGTCGCCGAAGGCCTGGCCCTCGAGCCGGATGTGCGCCCACTTGCGGTCGGTCAGCCACGGCACGTAGTCCGAGGGGCCGATGTAGACGTCGTCGGCCGGCAGCTCGTGCTCCATGATCGAGGTGACGGCGTTGGTCTTGGAGATCTTCTTGGACTCCAGCCGCTCGCGCTCGAGCATGTTGTAGAAGTCCATGTTGCCGCCCACGTTGAGCTGGGAGGTGCGCATGAGCTTCACGCCGCGGTCGCCGAACAGCCGCGCCAGCGAGCGGTGGACGATCGTGGCGCCGACCTGCGACTTGATGTCGTCGCCGACGATCGGGAGCCCGGCCTTCTGGAAGCGCGCGTTCCAGTAGTCCTCGCGGGCGATGAACACCGGGATGCAGTTCACGAAGCCGCAGCCCGCCTCGAGCACCTGCTCGACGTACCACTTGGTCGCCTGCTCGGAGCCGACCGGGAGGTAGGAGACCACGACGTCCGTGCGGGTGTCCCTGAGCACCTGCGCGATGTCGACGGTGGAGCCCTCGGCCTTGGTGATCTTCTGCTTGAGGTACTTGCCCAGGCCGTCGTGGGTCATGCCGCGCTGGACGGGGATCCCGAGGTGGGGCACGTCGTCCTTGACGAACTTGATCGTGTTGTTCTGGCCCGCCCAGATCGCTTCCGAGAGGTCCTTGCCGACCTTGTCGGCGTCGATGTCGAACGCGGCGGAGAACTCGATGTCGCGGACGTGGTAGCCGCCGAGGTCCACGTGCATGAGGCCCGGCACCGCCTCAGCGGGGTTGGCGTCGCGGTAGTAGTGCACGCCCTGGACGAAGGCGCTGGCGCAGTTGCCGACGCCGATGACGGCGACGCGGACCTTCTCGTTCTGGTAGCGACTGCCGCCGTTGGTGGACGGCCCGTGGCCGTCGAGATGTTGACTCAATTCGTGTCCCTCCGTTGAGAACGCTCTCAAAGCAACATAGACCGCCGGAGCGGGGGCGTTACAGCGCCGGAGGCTCGACGGCGACGCGCGTGAGCTCGGATCGCACGTGCCAGATGCGCTGGAGGACGGTCACCACGGACGCCGCGGCGAGCACGTAGACGGCGATCTCGAGCACGTCGAGCCCGAGGCCGGTGAGCAGCAGGCCGGCGGAGAGGATCACCACGCGCACGGCGCGATCGGCGATGCCGACCTTGCACTCCACGCCGAGCGCCTCGGCGCGCGCGCGGGTGTAGGACACCATCAGCGAGGCGAGCGCGGCGACCACCACCGCGGCCACCGCGGCGTCGTTGCCGTCGCGGGAGAACAGCACGGCGACCGCGGCCAGCACGACGCCCTCCTCGATGCGGTCCAGCGTCGAGTCCAGGAACGCGCCGAACTGCGTGCCCTTGCCCGACATCCGCGAATAGCGCCCGTCGAGCGTGTCGCAGACGGATCCGACGACGAAGGCGATGCCGCCGAGGAGGATCTCCTCCCGCCAGACGAGCACGGCGGCCGCCGCGCACAGGGCGAAGCCCGTCAGCGAGATCGCGTTGGGCGTCAGGCGCGAGTCGATCAGCCGCCGGCGCGCGAGCTCGGAGTAGACGCGCGCGGGTGGGCCGGATCCCCGCGGCGGGCGCTCGACCGGTGGCGTGGCCATCGCGGGTGAACTCTAGGCGCCCGCGGCACGGGGCGCCGCGTCCCATGCCCAGACCTCGGGCCGGGCCCGGGCCAGCAGGGCCTGGGCGGCGAGCGCCGCGACGCCCGCGGTCGCCGCCCCGAGGAACGCGTCGAACCACCAGTGGTTGGCGGTCGCGACCACCACGAAGCTCACGACCGCGGGATAGCTCCACCACAGCAGCTGCGCCCAGCGCCGGCGCACCATGCTCGCCAGCGGCAACCCGAGCATGAGCGCGAACGCGACGTGCATCGACGGCACGGCCGCGAACGGGTTGAACAGGAGGTTCGACGACTCCGGCTCCACGCCCGTGAACTCGGCCACCGAGTCGCGGAAGCCCCACTCGGGCATGAAGCGCGGGGGCGCGGTCGGGAACGCCATGTAGCCCACGAGCGCGATCCCCATGGCGACCATGAACATGTTGCGCACGAAGTAGAAGCGCTCGTTGCGGCGCAGGTAGAGGAACGCGAGCGTGAGCGTGGTGATCGTGAAGTGCGAGTTCACGTACAGCCAGCTCGCGATGTCGATGACCCAGCTCTGGCTCGTCGACCAGGCGTGCAGGGCGGGCTCGAAGAACAGCCCGAGCGCCTGCTCGAGGTCGATGATGCTGCGCGCGTTCTCGAACGCCGCCGTGGCGCGCGCGTCGACCTGGCCGCGCACGAGCCGGTAGAGCCAGTACGCGCCGCAGAAGAGGACGATCTGGCGCAGGAGGTCGGTCCAGCCCCGGGGGAGCACGCGCCGGGAGGCGGCGAGAAGGCGAGGGACCATCGCCCGATGGTAGAGATGCGCGACCCTCGTGCGGGCCGTCTTAGCGAGCGCTAACCGGCGCGGTCGAGCGGCGGGGGCTCGCAGCCGGCACGGTGGCGCGTGAGCGGCAGCGCGAAGCTGGCCCGCACCCGCACGGGGCCGGCGCCGTAGGGCTCCACCGCGGTCCAGCCGCCGGGCGCCGGGCGCACGCAGCCGCCCTCGGCGCGCCAGTACGGCGTGTAGCGCTGGCGCACGACCGTCGGCCCGGCGGCCACGACCTCGAAGCCCTCCGGCCCGGCGGCCAGGACCCGCGCCGCGCCGGAGGCGGGCGGCGAGGCGTCGCGCACCTCCCAGATGCGCCAGCGCGGAGACTCGAAGGCGAGGCGCAGGAACGCCGGGCCGCGCTCGAGCAGGCGCGCCTCCGCGCGCGCGGAGTAGTCCAGCGGCGCGACGGACAGCGCCACCCAGCGGACGGCGTTGGCGCCCAGCCAGGCCTGGTAGCGCTCCGTCGTGAACCGGCCGTCGTCGTAGAAGAGCGGGTTGACCTTCTGATCGAGCTGGCGCTCCCACCCGCGCGCGAGCGGCACCGCGGTGGCCAGCCGCGCGGCTTCCCAATGGTTCTTCGTGAACGCCACCTCGACCCGCTCGCCCGGCTGCGCCGCGCGCGCCAGGAACGTGCTCGCCTCCGTGAAGAAGGCCGCCTCGGTCGACGGGTCGCCGGACGCCTCGGCGACGGCCCGCACGGCGGGCAGCCACTGGAGGTAGACCAGCGCCATGCCGCAGGCGGCGAGCGCCAGCCGCGGCGCCCGCGGCCGCGCCGCGAGCACCAGCAGCGGCGGCCCGAGCAGCACGGTCAGGCGGAGCGCGTTCTGCCCGAAGGTGGTCGGGATCAGGAACGCCCCGACCAGGACGGCGAGGTTGAGCGCCGCGCCGGCGCGCAGCGCGCGGCGCTCCGGGGCCAGCAGCGCGGCAGCGGCGGCCGAGACCGCGAGCATCGGCCAGAACGCCGTGGCCACGAAGCGGTCCGGGCCGCCTTCGGGGAACAGCGCGACCAGCGCCCCGCCGCCGGCCAGCACCGGCAGCGCCAGCCACGCGGCGCCGGCGAGCTCGCCCCGGCCGCCGCCGGCCACGCGCGCCGCGGCGGCGAGCAGCAGGAACGCGCCGGCGACCGGGCTGGCCCACACCGCGGCGAGCGCGAGCAGGGCGGCCGAGGCGCTCCACGCCCGCGGGTGCCGCCGGGCGGAGGAGCCTGTCGCGTCCACGCGCCCGGGTGTCCCACGCGCGCGCTCGGCGCACAGCCAGGCCGCGAGCGCGAAGGCCAGCCCGAGCGCGAACGGCATGCGCCCGATCGCCACGTTCGCAGCCATGCCGGCCGCGAACAGCCAGGTCGCGGCAGCGGCGCGGGACGCCTGCGGACCGTGTCCGCCCGCGGCGGCCGCGGTGCGCGCCAGCGGGCCGAAGGCGGCGGTGGCCGCCACGGCCGCGAGGACGCCGACGGCCGCGGGGCCGAGCAGGGCGGCGGGCGGCGCGAACAGCAGCGAGTAGCCGAGCACGTGGTGGCCGCCGTACCACTGGGCGTTCCAGACGGCCGCGCCGTCGCGCTCGAACAGCCAGTTGCGGAAGGAGTGCCCCGCCATGTCGGCCGTCGCCGGGGCGGCGGCCAGGTAGATCAGGCCGAACAGCACCGCGCCCAGCACGGGCGCGAGTGGGTGCTCGAGCGCGCGCCGCATCCGGCCCCGACCGTAGCGCGGCGGGACCGGTGGGGTTCAGCCGCCGGTCAGCGGCTCGAGCCGAAGTCGGCCGTCACCAGGCAGGCGCGGCCGGTGCCGATGCGACCGACGCGGCGGCCGATGCCGACGCGGCGGAAGCCGCGCGAGAGCAGCACGGCGCGGTGCGCGGGCGAGTCGAGCCACATCCGCACGACGTGCCGGGCGCCGCAGCGGTTGGTCATCGCGATCGTCTCGCCGATCCGGCGGTAGCCGACGTAGCGGCGCACGCGCTGGACGAAGGCGCCATGGGCGAAGACGTCGGCGGCGAGCATGTGGCGGGTGTGCACGTCGGCGGCGCGGGCCAGCCGCCGCTCCGCGAGCAGGTGGCGCAGGCCGTGGTGAGAACGGGCGCGGTTGATCGCGCGCACCACCGCGCGCTCACCGGCGTCGTGCCGGGGGCCGGCGGCCTGCGCGGAAGGGGCCGCGGCGACGAAGACGAGCATGGTTGAAAGCGTGCAGAGCACGAGAGCGACGGAGCGCATGGGGCATCACCTGTCTGGCCGCCTCCCTGAAGGCGGCCGGAGAAGTCGGGGTTCCGAGCCAGTCCGTGTTGAGGCCGGAGTCAGGTCCGGCCGATCCGTGTGTGTTCGCAGGCCGGAATCGATTCCGACCAATCCATGTTTACGGGCCTGCGGTTCTGGGCACTCCGTCGCGGCGCGCGACCCTAGCAGGGTCATCGGCATCTGCAGCCCGGCCTTTAGCGCCAATGTTCGAGCTTCCGCACCGGGCTCCCCGTGCGGGCGCCTATGGTCCCGGGGCGATGGCGTGCCTGGTCCTCGGCGAGACGCTCGTCGACCTCATCTGCGAGCAGCCCGCCGACGGGCTCGCCGACGCCGCCGCGTTCGCACCCCACTTCGGCGGGGCCGGCGCCAACGTGGCCGTCAACGCGGCGCGCAGGGGCGCCCGGGTGGCGCTGGCGGGCGGCGCGGGGCAGGACCCGTGGGGCGAATGGCTGCTCGAGCGCCTGCGCTCCGAGGGCGTCGACACGCGCTTCTTCGCCCTCGCCGAGGGGCGCCAGACGCCGGTCGCCTTCGCCACGGTCACCGCGCAGGGAGAGCCGAGTTTCGCGATCTACGGCGAGGGCATCAGCGCGGCGCTGGCCGCGCTCGACGGGCGGATCGACGAGGCGGTCGAGGCGTCCGAGGCGCTGTCGTTCGCCTCCAACACGCTCGTCGGCCCCGAGCGCGCCGTCACGCTGCGCGCCCGCGAGCGCGCGCTCTCGCTCGGGCGGCCCGTGTGCTTCGACCCCAACCTGCGCCTGGAGCGCTGGCCGAGCCCGGAGGCGGCCGTCGAGGCGGCGCGCGCCTGCCTGCCGGGCTGCCTGCTGGTCAAGGCCAACGCCGCCGAGGCCCGGCTGCTGACGGGCGAGGCGGACCCCGGCCGGGCCGCCGACGCGCTGGCCGCCGCCGGTGTCGCCCTCGTGGTGGTCACGCTCGGTCCCGACGGCGCCCTCGCGCGCGGTGCGCAGTCGCATGAGGTACCCGGCCGGCCCGCCCGGGTGGTGTCCACGGTGGGCGCCGGCGACGCGTTCCTCGGAACGCTGCTCGCCCGCCTGCAGGAGATGGCGTGGGATCCCGCGCACCCGGGCCTGCGCGAGGCGCTCGCCGAAGCGGCGGAGGCCGGCGCGCGGGCCACGGAGACGTGGGGCGCGGTGGCGTGAGCGGGGCCTCCGCCGTCTCTCCCGCGCGCGTGCGGCGCATCCGCGACCGCCTGCGCGAGGTCTACGGAATCCCGACCGCCCCGCCGCACCGGCAGGGGCTCGACGAGCTGATCCTCACCGTCCTCTCGCAGTCGACCAGCGACCGCAATCGCGACGTCGCGTTCCTGCGCCTGCGGCGGCGCTTCGGGAGCTGGGCGGCGGTGCGCGACGCGCCCGTCGAGGCCGTCGAGGAGGCGATCCGCCCCGGCGGCATCTCGAGGGTCAAGTCCCAGCGCATCCAGGCGATCCTGCGCGAGCTCACCCAGCGGACTCCGTCGGCGGGCACTGGCGACGCCGACCTCGACCTGAGCCGGCTGGAGGAGGCGACGGTCCAGCAGGGGCGCGACTTCCTCTGCTCGCTGCCCGGCGTCGGCCGCAAGACCGCCGCCTGCGTGCTGCTGTTCGCCTACGGCAAGCGCGACGTCCCGGTCGACACGCACGTCTCGCGCGTGGGCGCGCGCCTCGGCCTGTTCCGCGACAGGGCGCCGTTCGAGGAGATGCACGACGAGCTGCTCGCCATGACGCCGCGCGGGCAGGAGCTCGAGCTGCACGTGAACCTGCTGCGCCACGGCCGCCGCACCTGTCACGCACGCCGCCCGGCATGCGGCGGATGCGCCCTTCTGCGAATGTGCCCGGCGGGGCGTCGATATATGGCGTGAGCGCTGCTACGATCTGCGTCACATCGACTGAGATCTTTTTGCAAGGAGCGTCACGTATGGCCAAGACCATCGGCATCGACCTCGGCACCACGAACTCGTGCATGGCCGTCCTGGAGGGCGGCGAGCCGACGGTGATCGAGAACGCGGAGGGCGGCCGCACCACTCCGTCCGTCGTCGCCTTCACCCAGGGCGGGGAGCGGCTGGTCGGCACGGTCGCCAAGCGGCAGGCCGTGACCAACCCCACCAACACCGTCTTCTCCATCAAGCGCTTCATGGGCCGCAAGGAGGCCGAGGTGCGCGAGGAGGAGTCGATCGTCCCGTACAAGGTCGTCGCCGGCAGCGGTGGCGACGCGCGCGTGGAGGCGGGCGGCAAGCAGCACTCGCCGCCGGAGATCGGCGCGATGATCCTCCAGAAGCTCAAGGCCGACGCCGAGGCCTACCTCGGCGAGACCGTGGACGGCGCGGTCATCACGGTCCCGGCCTACTTCAACGACGACCAGCGCCAGGCGACCAAGGACGCGGGCCGCATCGCGGGCCTGGACGTCAAGCGCATCATCAACGAGCCCACGGCGGCGGCGCTGGCCTACGGCCTCGACAAGGAGACCGACCAGACGATCCTCGTCTTCGACCTCGGCGGCGGCACGTTCGACGTGTCGGTGCTCGAGATCGGCGAGGGCGTGTTCGAGGTCAAGTCGACCGCGGGTGACAACCACCTCGGCGGCGACAACTTCGACAAGGCGATCGTCGACTGGCTCGCGACGGAGTTCAAGCGCGACCAGGGAATTGACCTCACGCAGGACAAGATGGCCCTCCAGCGCCTCTACGAGGCCGCCGAGAAGGCCAAGATCGAGCTGTCCTCCGCACAGGAGACGCAGATCAACCTGCCGTTCATCACGGCCGACTCCGCCGGCCCCAAGCACCTCGACGTCCGGCTGACGCGCGCCAAGCTCAACGAGCTGGCCTCGCCGCTGGTGGAGCGCGTGGTCGGGCCGGTCCGCCAGGCGCTCGACGACGCCAAGGACAAGGGCGCCTCGAAGATCGACCACGTCGTGATGGTCGGCGGCATGACCCGCATGCCCGCCGTGCAGGAGAAGGTCAAGGAGCTCACCGGCAAGGAGCCGCACCGCGGCGTCAACCCGGACGAGGTCGTCGCCGTCGGCGCCGCCATCCAGGCCGGCGTGCTGGGCGGCGAGGTCAAGGACGTCCTCCTGCTCGACGTCACCCCGCTCACCCTCGGCATCGAGACCAAGGGCGGCGTGATGACGAAGCTGATCGAGCGCAACACGACGATCCCGACGCGCAAGTCCGAGGTGTTCTCCACCGCGGAGGACAACCAGCCGAGCGTGGAGATCCACGTGCTGCAGGGCGAGCGCGAGATGGCGACCTACAACAAGTCGCTGGGCAAGTTCCAGCTCACGGGCATCCCGCCCGCCCCGCGCGGCATCCCGCAGATCGAGGTCGCGTTCGACATCGACGCCAACGGCATCCTCGCCGTGTCCGCCAAGGACCTCGGGACGGGCAAGGAGCAGAAGATCGAGATCAAGGCGGGCTCCGGCCTCTCCGACAGCGAGATCAAGCGCATGGTCGGCGACGCCGAGGCGCACGCCGAGGACGACAAGCGCCTGCGCGAGCTGGCCGAGGCCCGCAACGCCGGCGAGTCGGCCGCCTACCAGGCGGACAAGCAGGTCAAGGACCTCGGCGACAACGTCGACGAGGCCTCCAAGCTCGAGATCGAGGACGCCGTCAAGGACCTCAACGAGGCCGTCAAGACGGACGACGCGGAGGACATCCGCGCCAAGACCGAGCGCCTGCAGTCCGCGTTCCACAAGGTGTCCGAGGCGATGTACGAGCGCGCCCAGGCCGAGCAGGCCGAGTCCGCCAACGGCTCGGCCGACGGCTCCGCCGACGGCGCGGCGGCGGACTCCGAGGAGGAGGTCGTCGACGCCGAGGTCGTCGACGAGCAGAAGTGATGAGCGAGGAGCAGAGCAACCTCACGACGGAGGAGGAGGCCTCGGCGGCAGCCGCCGAGGCCGCTCCGCCCGTTCTCGAGCCGGCCGCGCCCGCCGAGGCGGCGGAGCAGCAGGTGCCGGAGGCGGCGGAGGACCAGCCGGGCACGGGCGAGGAGGCCGCGAAGTACCTCGCCCTCGCCCAGCGCACGCAGGCGGACTTCGAGAACTTCCGCAAGCGCATGGCGCGCGAGAACGCGGCCGCGCTGGACCGCGGCCTGGGCAAGCTGGCCAAGGAGCTGCTGCCGGCGCTCGACCACCTCGAGCACGCGCTCAAGGCGGCGGAGGGCCACGAGGACGTCGTCAAGGGCTTCGCGCTCGTGCGCGACGAGATCGTCAGGGCGCTCGGGCGCGTCGGGATCCAGCCGTTCGCCCCCCAGGGCGAGGCGTTCGACCCCAACGAGCACGAGGCGATGGCCTCCCAGCCCGCCGAGGAGGCGGAGCCGGGCACGGTGATCGAGGTCTACCAGCAGGGCTACCGGATCAACGGCGCGGTGCTGCGGCCCGCGCGGGTCGTCGTGGCGGCGTAGCCATGGCGCGGCCGGCCGACTACTACAAGACGCTGGGCGTCGACCGGAAGGCCTCCCAGGAGGAGGTCAAGAAGGCCTATCGCAAGCTCGCCCGCCAGTACCACCCGGACACGAACAAGGACGCCGGCGCCGAGGGGCGCTTCAAGCAGATCTCCGAGGCCTACGACGTCCTCGGCGACCCGGAGAAGCGCAAGCGCTACGACCGCGGCACCTCGGTGTTCGGGCAGGCCAATCCGTTCGGCGGCGGGACGGCGGGGGCACCGGCCGGCGACTACGGCTCGTTCTCGGACATCCTGACCGGGATCTTCAACACGACCGGCGGGCGCGGCGGAACGCGCACCAAGCCGGCGGCCGAGCGAGGGCGTGACCTCGAGACGACCGTCACGCTCTCCTTCGAGCAGGCGATCGAGGGCGCGCAGGTGCCCGTGTCGATCGCCACCCACGCGGCCTGCACCACCTGCCGCGGCACCGGCGCCCGCCCGGGCACCTCGCCGATGGTCTGCCCGGTCTGCCAGGGCCGCGGCGTCGAGTCCCAGGGCCAGGGGCTGTTCTCCATCACCCGCCCGTGCGCGCGCTGCGGCGGCTCGGGCACCGTGATCGAGGAGCCGTGCGCCACCTGCGGCGGCCAGGGCCGGCTGCGGGAGCTGAAGAAGTACCGCGTCAACATCCCGCCCGGCGTCAAGGAGGGCTCGCGCATCCGCCTGCCCGGCAAGGGCGAGGCGGGGCTGCGCGGCGGGCCCGCCGGCGACCTGTTCGTGATCTGCCACGTCACCGAGTCGCCGATCTTCCAGCGCAAGGGCGACCACCTGGAGGTCGAGGTGCCGGTCACGATCGGCGAGGCTGTGGGCGGCGCCGACGTGGAGGTCCCCACCCTGCACGGCACGAAGAAGCTGCGCGTGCCCGGCGGCACCAAGCACGGCACGGTCCAGCGCCTGCGCGGCGAGGGGCCACCGGTGCTCGGGAAGGGCCCCTCCCGGCGGGGCGACATCCACTACCGCTTCGTGATCGACGTCCCGCGCGAGCTCTCGGCCGAGCAGCGCGAGGCGCTCGACGCGCTGTCGCGGACGATGAACGGCAACCCGCGCGAGCGCCTGATGCGCGACGCGCGCGAGACGTCGTCGCACCCACCGGCCGGCTGATGGCCTCGCGGCGGACGACGCGGATCACCGCCAGGCTGTCGAACGACCGCGGGGTGTTCATGATCTCCGTCGCCGCCGAGCTGGCCGCGATGCACCCGCAGACGCTGCGGATGTACGAGGCGCGCGGCCTGATCGAGCCCCAGCGCTCGCCGAAGGGCACGCGCCTGTACTCCCAGGACGACGTAGAGCGGCTGCGGCGCATCCAGGAGATGACCTCGGAGTGGGGGATGAACCTCGCGGGCGTCGAGCGCGTGCTCGAGCTCGAGGAGAAGCTCACGCGCATGCGCCGCAAGGTCGAGGCGCTGGAGCGCCGCGCCGGGGCGCTGCAGGCCGAGATCGCCGGCCTTGAGGAGGTCAGGCGCTCGGTGAAGGCCGAGATCGTGCGCTACGAGGCGCCGGGGACCGCGCTGATCCCGGTCGTCCGCCGGGCCCGCCGGCGCTGAGCGGGGTTGACACTTCGCTGACGGGCTCGCCTGGTGGCGATCAGCCCGCCATGGGCCAGTTCTCGCCCCGGATCGTGCGAGCGCTGCTCGAGGACCGCCGCAACCAGATCGCGATCGAGATCGTCGGGACGAGGCTCCTTCGCACCGATGGGCGCACCGCTGCTGCGCGTCCCCGGCGATCCCGGGAGGGTCGACGCGAAGGAGGTCGTGGCGCTCGTCCTGCTCGACGACGAGCGGACGCACGAGCGCGACCCCCGGTGTACGGCTTCCGCAAGCTGGTGGACATCGCGGAGCGATCCATCTCGCAGCGCTTCCTCGCGGCAGCACCCGCATCACGAACAGGGACAGCACGGGTGCGCCGGTGAGGAGCGCCGCCGCGAGATACCGGCGACGATGCCGAGGCCCGTCCACAGCGGCTTGTCGTCCATCGCGAACGGCACCACGATGCCGACGGGCCCGGGATCGAGCCAGCGGTCGCCGAGCAGCGTGAGCCCGTGGACGGCGATCGCGATCAGCCGGGCGAGCGCGGCGTGCTCGTGGACGGCGAGCTGCGCCCTGTGCGGCGGTTGATACGGAGCCCCCGGCGCACTAATATCTCAGTGACATCGACTGAGATCTAGGAATCGCCATGCAACTCGATCGCTTCACCACCAAGTCCCAGGAGGCCCTGCAGGCGGCCGTCTCGCTGGCCGCCTCCCGCCGTCATACCGAGGCGCAGCCCGAGCACCTGCTGGCCGTGCTGCTCGAGCAGCACGAGGGCGTCATCCCGCCCGTGCTGCGCAGGCTCGGCACCTCGCCCGACGAGATCCGCCGCATCGTCGGCGCGGCACTGGACGCGCTTCCGACCATCACCGCCGGCGCCCGCGAGCCCGCCAACGCGCGCGAGCTGCTCGACGTCCTGCGCGCCGCCGAGCGCGAGGCCGGGAAGCTGCGCGACGAGTACATCTCCACCGAGCACCTGCTGCTCGCGCTCTCCGAGTCATCCGGCGCGGCGGGCGACGCCCTGCCCCCGCACGACGCGCTCGCCACCGCCGTCGACCAGGTCCGCGGCCCGCATCGCGTCACCAGCCAGACCCCGGAGGACACCTTCCAGGCGCTGGAGAAGTTCGGGCGCGACCTCACCGAGGAGGCGCGCGAGGGGCGCCTGGACCCGGTGATCGGGCGCGACGACGAGATCCGCCGCGTGATCCAGGTCCTGTCCCGGCGCACGAAGAACAACCCGGTCCTGATCGGCGAGCCGGGCGTCGGCAAGACGGCGATCGTCGAGGGCCTCGCCCAGCGGATCGTCGACGAGGACGTCCCGGAGTCGCTCGCCGACCGCAAGGTGGTCGCGCTCGACATCGGCGCGCTGCTGGCCGGCTCGAAGTACCGGGGCGAGTTCGAGGAGCGCCTGAAGGCCGTGCTCAAGGAGATCTCCGAGGCGCGCGGCCAGGTGATCCTGTTCATGGACGAGCTGCACACGATCGTCGGCGCCGGCGCGGCCGAGGGCGCCGTCGACGCCGCCAACCTCCTCAAGCCGATGCTCGCCCGCGGCGAGCTGCGGGCCGTCGGCGCCACGACGCTCGACGAGTACTCCAAGCACGTCGAGAAGGACGCGGCGCTGGAGCGGCGCTTCCAGCCGATCACGGTCGGGGAGCCGACGGTGGAGGCCACGATCGCCATCCTGCGCGGGCTCAAGGGCCGCTACGAGGCCCACCACAAGGTCACGATCACCGACGCGGCGCTGATCGCCGCCGCCACGCTCTCGCACCGCTACATCGCCGACCGCTTCCTGCCCGACAAGGCGATCGACCTCGTCGACGAGGCCGCCTCACGCGTCTCGATCGAGAAGACCTCCGTCCCGACGGAGATCGACGAGGTCGAGCGGCGCGTGACCCAGCTCGAGATCGAGCGTGTGTCGATCGAGAAGGACGACACGGCCGCCGCGCGGCGCGAGGAGATCGAGCGCGAGCTGGCCGACCTGCGCGAGCTGGCGGCGGGCATGCGCGCCCAGTGGGAGCGCGAGAAGGAGCAGGCCGAGGGCCACGGCGACGTGCTCGAGCGCCTGGACGCCGCGAAGACCGAGCTCGAGCGCGCCGAGCGCGAGCTGGACTACCAGCGCGCCGCCGAGCTGCGCCACGGCGAGATCCCCCAGCTCGAGCAGAAGCTCGCCGACGCGGAGACCGCGTCAGGCGACGAGGTCGAGCCGCCCGTCTACCTGTCCGAGAAGGTCGGCGCCGACGAGATCGCCGAAGTGGTCGGCAAGTGGACCGGCATCCCCGTCACGCGCCTGCTGGAGGGCGAGGTCGAGAAGCTCGTCCACATGGAGGAGCGCCTGCACCAGCGCGTCATCGGCCAGCACGAGGCGGTCACCGCGGTCTCCGACGC
>Ga0183260_10002574_pt1 | contig 14981 bp, 12 predicted proteins | sample AntDrymUQ4972206_2_FD_129768 | JGI IMG/M metagenome (GOLD analysis project Ga0183260, IMG submission 129768) | Polar desert sand microbial communities from Dry Valleys, Antarctica - metaG UQ497 (22.06) (version 2) (version 2) | ecosystem: Environmental > Terrestrial > Soil > Desert | place... | reverse complement strand
CGCCGGCGTGCTGGTCGTAAAGCGGGGCCCGAACGCCGGCGCCCGGTTCGTGCTCGACAAGGACCTCGTGCTCGCCGGCCGTCATCCGGAGAGCGACATCTTTCTCGACGACATCACGGTGTCACGACGGCACGCTGAGTTCGTGCGCACCGACGCCTGCTACCGCGTTCGCGACACCGGGTCGCTCAACGGGACGTATCTCAACCGCGTCCGGATCGACGATGCCGAGCTCTCGGCGGGCGACGAGGTGCAGATCGGCAAGTATCGCCTCGTCTTCGTCGCAGCGGGCGCCGACCTGTAGTTGTGATCGACCGCGCCTACCTGTCGATCGGCGAGGTGCTCTCGCTCCTTACCGCGGAGTTCCCCGACGTCACGATCTCGAAGATTCGATTCCTCGAGAGCCAGGGGCTTATCGACCCCGAACGCACCCCCTCCGGCTACCGGAAGTTCTACGAAGGCGACGTGGAGCGGCTCCGGTGGATCCTGCGCCAGCAGCGCGAGAACTTCCTCCCGTTGAAGGTGATCCGCGGGCGGTTGGGTCACGGCGGCGCCGAGGACGCGCTCGAGGAGCTGGCGGACGATCCGCCGTCCGCGCCCTCAATGCCCGCGCGACGCGAAGCGGTCTCCCCGGCGGTGAGCCCTCCGGTCAGAGTGGCCGCCGAGGAAGTGGCGCCCACACCGATCCAGCCCACGTCCTCACCAAAGACGCGCCGCGCGCCCGTCGCACCCGCGGGCTCGCCCGCGGCGGTGAGGGCGCCGTCGGCCGAGGACGCTCCGGAACGGACGTTCGAGTCCGACGCCGAGGAGGTCGCCCTGACGATTGAAGAACTCGTGGTCGCCACCGGGCTCACCGAGGCGAGGGTGGCCGAGCTGCAGCGTTACGGCCTCATCGCCGCGCGCAGCGTCGGTGGCACCGAATACTTCGACGCTGAGGCGCTACAGATCGCCGGCGCGGCCGCCGGCTTCCTACGCTTCGGCGTCGAGGCCCGCCACCTGCGGACCTTCCGGAGCGCCGCTGAGCGGGAAGCGGGGCTGTTCGAGCAGATCGTGATGCCGATGCTCAAGCAACGCAACCCGGCGGCCCGGCGTCAGGCCGCCGAGACGCTCAACGAGCTGGCCGAGCTCGGGCAGAGCCTTCGCGGCTCGCTTTTGCGCCAGGCTGTGCGCGACATCACCGGTTAGCGGCGCGGGTAGCCTCGGATCGTGGCGAAGGTCCGCTTGGCGGGAGTGCGGGTCGAGATGCCGGGCAACGTCCCGGTGATGTTCCTCACCGAGACCGAGGGTGAGGGTCGCACGCTGCCCGTCTACATCGGCAACGTCGAGGCCAAGGCGATCGTCGACGCGCTCGAAGGCAACGTTCCCGAGCGGCCGCTCACGCACGACCTGCTCGTCGACACAATCGTCGCATTGGGGGCGACACTCGAGAAGATCGTGATCGTCGCGCTGCGCGCACAGACGTACTTCGCGGAGTTGCACCTGACGCTCGGGGGTCGCGCGGTCATCGTGTCGGCCCGCCCGTCGGACAGCGTCGCCCTGGCGGTGCGTAGCGGTGCGGAGATCGAGATCGACAGCGCGCTGCTCGACCAGCTCGAGAGGGAGGGCACGCTGGTGATCTGGGCAGAGGACCTCGACGACGAGGAAGAGGCCGAGGAGCCGGAGGAACTCGTCGACGAATTCAGGCAGTTCCTTGAGGACCTGAACCCCGAGGACTTCTCAGACCCGAGCTGAGTGTTGGTTCGAGCGTCTCCGAACCGGGTACGGGTGAGCCGAAATGGCGATCAAGGCGAAGCACCTCGTCCGCTACAAGGACATTGGGCTCCTGCTCGTCAAACACGCACGGGCGAGCGCGAACCACCGCAGCGATCTCCCGGCCGAGTCGGCCAGGGGCGGCGAGGAGTTGCAGGCCGACGCAGAACGCCTTGCGGGCCAGCTCGAGGAGATGGGCCCGACGTTCGTCAAGCTCGGCCAGCTGCTCTCGACGCGTGCCGACCTCCTGCCGCCCGAGTACCTCTCGGCTTTGGGTCGCTTGCAGGACGATGTCGCGCCCATCAGTTTCGCCGAGATCGAGCGCACGATCACCGACGAGCTCGGGGTCCGGATCAGCAACGCGTTCAGGTCCTTCGAGTCCGAACCGCTCGCGGCCGCTTCGCTCGGCCAGGTACACCGGGCGGAGCTGAGAGACGGTCGGCAGGTGGTCGTGAAGGTGCAGCGGCCCCACATCCGTGAGCAGATCACCGACGACATGGACGCGATCGAGGCGATGGCCGACTTCGCCGACAAGCACACCGACCTGGGGCGCCGCTACGGCTTCGGTGACATGGTCATCGAGTTCCGGCGTTCGCTGATGAACGAGCTCGATTACCTGATGGAGGCCGATAACCTACGCACGCTCGGCGCCAATCTCGCCGAGCACCCGCGCATCGTCGTGCCGCAGCCGGTTAGCGACTATTCGACTGCGGTCGTCCTGACGATGGACTACGTCGACGGCAAGAACCTGGCCAACCTCGGACCGCTCGGCCTCATGGATCTCGACGGCGGGCCCCTCGCCGAAGCGCTGTTCGGCGCCTACCTCGAGCAGATTTTGGTTCACGGCTTCTTCCACGCTGACCCACACCCGGGCAACGTCCTGGCCACTGACGACGGACGGCTCGCGCTGCTCGATCTGGGGATGGTCGCGCGCATCGCGCCGGACGTGCAGAACCATCTACTCAAGCTGCTTCTCTCCGTGAGTGAAGGCAACGGTCGCGACGTGGCTCAGGTCACCGTCGAGCTCGGACGCAAGCTCGACGACTTCGACCGCGAGTCCTTCGAGCGTCGTGCCGCCGACCTCGTCTTGCGCAACCAGGGCTCGACGATGGGCGACCTCCAGGCCGGCGCGGTTATCGGTGAGCTCACGCGGGTGGCGGGGGAGTGCGGCCTGCGGCTACCACCCGAGCTGACCATGCTCGGCAAGGCGCTGCTGAACCTCGACGAGGTGGCACGGATCCTCGACGCCGAGTTCGATCCGAACGCCGCCATCGAGACGCACAGCGCGTCGCTGATGCGCAGCCAGTTGCTGCGGGCGGCATCCCCGTCGAACGTCATGCACATCGCCATGGAGGCAAAGGAGTTCGCGGAGCGGTTCCCCGGGCGGATCAACAAGGTGCTCGACGCGCTCTCGGAAGGCTCGTTCACCCTCAATATCCAGGGCATTGACGAAGAGAACATCATGCGCGGCGTCCAAAAACTGGCCAATCGGGTGACGGCCGGGATCATCGTGGCCGCCATGGTCATCGGCGCCGCGCTCATCATGCGCATCGAGACCGACGCCACGCTGTTCGGGTACCCGGCCCTGGCGATCGTGCTGTTCCTCATGGCTGCCGCCGCGGGCGCCTGGATCCTGGTGAACATCTGGCGCAGCGACCTCCCGCAACGCAAACGCTGAAAAGCGGTGGCAAAGGCAAGGCGTAGGCGGATCGTTGACGGGCGAAAGCGCTGGTCGTACGATCAAAACCACAGGGGCGTAACTACGTCCGTGGAGCCGAAGGAGCACCTCCGCAATGCCGACTTCCCCCGCACTCTCCCAGGTTGAGGGTTTCCGAGGCCCGCAGGTCTGCACGCTCGTCGGCATCACGTACCGCCAGCTCGATTACTGGGCGCGCACGAACCTGCTGCGGCCGTCGCTGGCTGAGGCCAAGGGGAGCGGGACCCAGCGGCTGTACGCGTACGGCGACGTGCTCGAGCTCAAGGTGATCAAGAAATTCCTCGACTCCGGGCTCTCGCTGCAGGCGGCGCGCCGTGCTGTCGAGTGTCTCCGCGCCGGGGGTGAGGATCTGGCGTCGGCCAACATCGTGCTTTCGGATGCCTCGTCGGTGCTGGCCCGTACGGGTGAAGAGCTGATCGACCTCGTCAACGGCGGCCAGGGTGTGCTCAACATCTTCCCGCTCGCGGGTGTCGTCGACGAGCTCGACGCCGCGATCATCGAGCTGCGCGCGGCCGAGCCCGACCCCGCTGCTTCGGGCCGCGCGACCGGCTAGCCGAAGCCCTCTAATCTCGGCCGCGCCATGGCCGACGACGTGCTCCGTCACTCACCGCTCGACGCAGTGCACCGCGCCCTCGGGGCGAAGATGGTGCCCTTCGGCGGATGGGAGATGCCCGTGGCGTACTCGGGGGGGACGATCGCCGAACACACCGCCTGTCGCACGGGTGCAGTGGTGTTCGACGTCAGTCACCTCGGGACGGTGCGGGTGGACGGCGCCGACGCGTTCGACCGGCTCCAGGGGAGCCTCACGAACGATCTGCGCAAAGTCGGTCCCGGGCGGGCGCAGTACACGCACCTGCTCGACGCTGACGACGCGTCGGTGGTCGACGACATCATCGTGTGGTGGCTCGACGACGAGACGTTCGACGTCATGCCCAACGCCTCGAACACGTCGGGCGTCGTGGCTGCCATCGGCGGCGAGGACACCACCGCGACGCGGGCGATCCTCGCCGTGCAGGGGCCCGAGGCGCGCCAGCGGATCAGCAAGGTGAGCGCGGAAGCGGCGGAGATCAAGCGGTTCCGCGTGGCGCCGGTGACCATCGACGGTGTCGACTGCGTAGTGGCGGGAACGGGCTACACGGGCGAGGACGGCGTCGAGCTCGCGGTGCCCGCGGCGCACGCACCACAGATCTGGGAAGCGGTGACGAACAGCGGCGTCGAGCCCGCGGGCCTCGGCGCCCGCGACACGCTGCGGCTCGAAGCGGCGCTGCCGCTCCACGGCCACGAGCTCGGCCCGGGGATCACGCCTTTGCAGGCCAACCTGGGATGGGTCGTCGGCTGGGAGAAGGGTGATTTCCGCGGCCGCGGCGCGCTCGAGGCCGAGCGGGCGGTGGGCCCGGCGCGCACGCTGCGCGGCATCCACGTCGAGGGCCGGCAACCGGCGCGGGACGGCGCGGCCGTGCTCATCGACGGCATGGCTGCGGGCACGGTCACGAGCGGGAACTTCTCGCCGGTGCTCGGACACGCGATCGCACTCGCGTTCCTTCCGCCAAGCGTCGAGCCCGGGACGCCAGTCGAGCTCGACGTGCGGGGCCGGCTCCTCACCGGACACGTGGTGCCGACGCCGTTCATCGAAAAGAAGAAGTAGCCGTGGGCCACTACGTACCCCACACCGACGAAGAGATTGCGTCGATGCTCGCGTTCGTCGGACTCGATTCTCTCGACGAGCTCTTCGACTGCGTTCCCGAGGCACTGCGGCTCGCGCAGGCCGACTTCGCCGTCGCGCCCGGCCTGTCGGAGTTCGATACCGCCGCGGAGATGGAGCGCCTCGCGCGCGCCAACCGTGGCTCGGAGCTCATCTGTTTCGCCGGCGACGGCACCTACGACCACGACATTTCGTCGATGGTGCGCCGCGTCGGCATGCGCACCGAGTTCGTCACCGCCTACACGCCGTACCAGCCCGAGGTCGCCCAAGGCGTCCTCCAGGCGCTGTTCGAGTACCAGACGATGGTCGCCCGCCTCGCCGGTCTCGAGATCGCCAACGCCTCGCTCTACGACGGTGCGACTGCGCTGGTTGAGGGCGTCAACTTGGCCGTCGCGGCCACGGGACGCCAGACCGTCTGGTTGAGCAACGGCGTGAATCAGCGCTGGGGCCAGGTGGTGCGCACGTTCGCGGCCGGTACCGGCCATGTCATCTGCAACGTTCCGCTCACGGACGGTGTCACCGAGTGGCCCGAGCCGAGCGACGAGGCCCCCGGTGCCGTGGTGGTGCAGTACCCAAACCGGCTCGGCGTGCTCGAGGACATGGCGGAGGCCGCCCGCGTGGCCCGAGCGACGGGTGCGCTGCTCGTGGTTGCCTTCGACCCCGTCGCTGCGGGTGTGCTCAAGAGCCCGGGGGAGTGGGGCGCCGACGTGGCGGTCGGCGAGGGGCAACCTTTCGGCACGCCGATGAGCTTCGGCGGTCCGTATCTCGGACTGTTCGCCGCCCGCCTCGAGCACGTTCGGCGCGTTCCCGGACGCATCGTCGGCGAGACCGTCGACCTTGAGGGTCGGCGGGCGTATGTCACGACATTGCGGACGCGCGAGCAGGACATCCGGCGCGAGAAGGCCAGTTCGAACGTCTGCACCAACCAGACGTTGATCGCCGTGCACTGCGCGCTCCAGATGTCCTGGCTCGGCAAAGCCGGCCTGCGCGAGCTCGCACTTCGCTGCGCGCAGGGGACGCGGTACACCCGTGACGCGTTGCTCGCCATCGACGGCGTCGCGCCGCTGGTGGGTGCTCCTGTGCTCCGCGAGTTCGCGCTCAAGCTCCCTGTTGACCCCGCGCGGGTCGTCGAGCGCATGGCTGACGAAGGCTTCCTCGCCGGGACTGTCACCGACGACGGCGCGGGGCACGAAGGGCTGCTCGTTGCGGTCACCGAGCGGCGAACCAGGACCGAGATAGACGCGTACGTCGCGGCGATGGAGAAGGCGATCCGATGACCACGACGATCAGCGGCGGGCAGGCGAAGTCCATCCCGATGATGGGCCGCGACGAGGAACCCACGGTCTTCGAGCTGTCGGTCCCGGGTCGAGTGGCCGCGCAGTTCCGCACCACCAATGTGCCGGAGTTGTCCGAGGCCGAGCTGATTCCCGCCGCGCACCGGCGCGCCGAGCCTGCGGAGCTGCCCGAGATTGGTGAGCGTGATCTTGTCGCTCACGGCACGCGTCTCACGCATCGCCAGTACTCGGTGGACCTCGGCGCGTACCCGCTCGGGTCGTGCACGATGAAGTACAACCCGAAACTGTGCGACGAGGCCGCCGGGCTGCCCGGGTTCGCGGCCGTCCACCCGGCGACGCCGCCGGCCTACACGCAGGGCTGGCTCGAGATGCTCGGCGCGCTCGGGCGCGTGCTGTGCGACATCACCGGCATGCACGACGTGACGCTTGCTCCGCCCGCGGGCGCGTCGGGCGAGCTGACCGGCCTGCTGCTGATGCGCGCATGGGACGAGGCCCAGGGCCGTCAGCGCACGAAGGTCGTCATCCCTGACTCGGCCCACGGCACCAACCCTGCGTCGGTGACACTCGGTGGCTACGAGACGGTGACGGTCCCGTCCGACGACCGCGGCCTCGTGGACGTGAAGGCGCTGCGTGACCGGCTCGACGAGGACGTCGCCGGAATCATGCTTACGAACCCGAACACGCTCGGGCTGTTCGAGTCCGACATCGTCGAGATCGCCGCTGCAGTGCATGAGGTCGGCGCGCTGCTCTATTACGACGGCGCCAACCTCAACGCGATCTTGGGTGTCACCCGCCCGGGCGACATGGGTTTCGACATCGTGCACATGAACCTGCACAAGACCTTCGCCGTGCCCCACGGAGGCGGCGGACCGGGCGCGGGGCCGGTGGCGGTGAGCGAGCGTCTCGCGGAGTTCCTGCCGGGTCCGTTGCCCGCGCAGGGCAGCGACGGGCAGTGGGGCTGGCGCACACCGCAGCGCTCGATCGGCCGGGTCCATGGCTGGTACGGCAACGCGCTCGCGCTGGCGCGGGCGTACAGCTACATCCTCGTCAACGGCGGCGACGGCCTGCGGAGAGTGGCGGAAGGGGCGGTTCTCAACGCCAACTGGCTGCGGCACCGGCTGCGGGCGACGTTCGACATCCCCTACGACCGCCCGAATATGCACGAGTTCGTCGCGTCGGCCACCAACATCAAGCGGGCCCACGGCGTGAAGGCATTCGACATCGCCAAGGGCTTGCTCGACGAGGGGTTCCACGCCCCGACGATGTACTTCCCTCTAATCGTGGCGGAAGCGTTGATGATCGAGCCGACCGAGACCGAGAGCGTCCAGACCCTCGAAGCGCTGGCGCAGGCTTTCGAACGCGTCGCGGCCGTGGCCGCCGAGGGCGAGGGCGAGCTGGCAACCGCGCCGCGGCACACGCCGGTCGGGCGGGTCGACGAGGCGCGCGCCGCTCGCCAGCTCATCGCCACCTACGACATGCGGCCCGCTGGTTAGCCGCCGTCGATAGTGACGCTGGCCGCCTGCTTCTCGGCCTTTTCGATGTGGTGGTCCTGGATCGACTTCATCACCGCGTTGGTGGCGGCGCCGATGAACGTCGGACGGTTCTCCGCCGCCCAGTCTCGCGACCCGATGGCGCGCTCCATCGACCCCTGGAAGCGCGGCGCGACCTCGCGCATGAACAGCTCGTAGTTGCGTAGCGTGGCGCGGCGGTCGGCCCACTCGTGGGCCATGAACAGGAACGTCCCGAACCCGCCCGACTGTTCGATGAGGCGTTCGATCTGCGCGGCGGCCTGGTCGGGTGTGCCGATGATCGACAGCCCCGAACGGTTCAACGCGTCGATCATGTCGTCCTCGGACTCGGCATCGGGAGCGAGCGGAAGCGCGGCGACGCGCCGGAAGTAGTCCATCCACTCGGCGAGCCCGTGCTTCACCTCGTCGCGTGCCTGCTCCTCGGTCTCGGCGATGTGCATCGGGCCGACAAGGCGCCACTTGCGCCGGTCGACGTCGGTCGCGAACTCCTCGGCGCGCTCCTCCATCACGGTCCAGTGGCTGCCGAGCACGTCGAAACCGCCGGTGGTGGTGGCGCCGAGCGACAGCAGGCTGAGCCCGAAGCGCCCCGCGGCGCGCGGTCCGGAGGGCGAGACCTGCGCGGCCACCGCCACCTCGAAGCGCGGGAACGAGTACGGGCGTAGTTGCAGCCGCGCGTCCTTGAGCGTGAACCAGTCGGTCTCGCGTGTGACGGGCTCATCCGTTGTGAGAAGCGCCAGGATCGCCTCGAGCGATTCCTCCATCATGCGCCGCTGCTCGCCGGGGTCGATGCCCATCATGAAGGCGTCGGAAGGAAGTGCTCCTGGACCCACGCCGAACATGACGCGACCACGGGTCATGTGGTCGAGCTGCACCATGCGGTCGGCGAGGATCAGAGGATGGTGATACGGCAGCGAGCTGACGCCGGTACCGAGCTTGATGTGGCGCGTGCGTTGCGCGGCGGCGGCGATGAACACCTCGGGGCTGGCGATGATCTCGAACCCGGCCGAGTGGTGCTCGCCGACCCATGCTTCGTCGTAACCGAGCTCGTCGAGGCGCTCGATCAGTTCGAGGTCGCGCTCGAGCGCCAGCGTCGGGTTCTGCCCGACGGGGTGAAAAGGCGCGAGAAAGATGCCGAACCGCAGGGGCCAATCCATCGGCGATTCATAGGTCGCCTTGACTGGTCGGTCAAGAAAGGTCGCCGGCGGGTGCGGGCGCGTCGGGCTGCACCGACAACACGACGGTGCGGGCGACTTGGTCGTGCCACGTCTGGCGTGCGGGGTGCCACAGCGGTCGTAGCGCGTTGGCGATCGACGGGACGAGCAGAAGGAAGTTCGACACGAAGTTGATCCCCGCCAGCGTGACCGCGCGCACGAAGGCGAGGTCGATCGAGACCGGCGATCCGTCGGCCTTGCGGACGACCGTGCGCACCGCGATCTTCCCAAGGGTCGAGCCCCGCCACCCGTGGAACAGCGTCATGTACGCGACCTGCGTGACGAGGCTGACCACCGTCACGAAGCGGACGTCGCCCGGCGCAGCCGTGCCGTCGACGACGCGGGCCACGCGGTCGATCGTGAACGGTGCCGCGATCGCGGACATGACGACGATGTCGAGGAGACCGCCGAGAAGACGGCGTGACCACGGTGCGTAGGGGAGCGGGGCGGCCTCGAGAGCGGCGTTCGGGGTGAGTTCGGGAAACAGGTCGTCCACGCCGCGCACCGTAGGCGCGGTGAGGTGCGCGACGATTCGCCCATGGCCGCGGTCGACAGCCCGTCGTTCTCGGTGAGCGAGCGCTTCATCCACTTCGCCGAAGTCGACTGTCGCGGCAACTCCGCGTTGTACGCCGCGGTGGCGCATGCCGTAACGACCGACGAAGACGCCTTGGAGGTGATCGCACAGGCGCCGGTCGATAAACAGCACCCCACGGTGGTGCTGGCCGTCGTCCACGACCTCGCACTCTCGGGTAGCGCGCCGGCCGTTGCCGCCGCGTTCGCTGCTGGTGACACCGAGTCCGCCGGTCCCGCGGTGTGTCACGCGATCGTCGAACACCACGCCGCGGTGCTGCGCATGGTGACCGAGCGCCAGACGCAGACGAACGAGGTTGGACGCAGTGCGCTGCTGTACCCGGCGATTGCCCGCGCGGCGCTCGATGCGGGCGCCGCGCGCGTCGCGCTGGTGGACGTCGGCTGCTCCGCCGGGCTCAACCTGCAGCTCGACAAGTACTCCATCTCGTACAGCGACGGCGTTGTCGTCGGTGACCCGCAGTCACCGGTACATCTGACCTGCGACGTCGTCGGCGAGCACGTCCCGCCGAGGCCGCCCGCCCTGCCGCATGTGACCCAGCGCGTGGGCGTCGACCTCCGTCCGGTCGACGTCCGGGATCCAGCGGAGACGCGGTGGCTCGAGGCGTGCGTATGGCCGGACCAGCCCGAGCGGCGGGCGCGGTTGCGCGCCGCGTGCGCACTCGCCATCACTCATCCCGTGCGCTTCGTCGCCGGCGACGTGCTCGACGTGCTTCCCGGCGTCCTCGCATCCGTGGAACAGGACGTGCTGCCCGTCGTCATCACCACGTGGGCGATTGCCTATCTCAAGCCAAGCGACCGGTTCCGGTTCCTTCACCGGCTCGGCGCCGCCGCGCTCGACCGACCCATCGCGTGGGTTTCTGGTGAGGCTGTCGGCCTCGCCCCCGGCGTACCGACGATCGGAGATGCCAAGACCGCCGCACACAGCCTGCTCGCCGTCGCGGTGGCCGACGGGCGCCGGTTCTCGGCCGAGACGGTGGCCCGATGTCACCCGCACGGCCGGTGGATCGAGTGGCTGGCGCCGTAGACTTCGCGCATGTCCGATGCCTTCCGACCGACGATGCACGCCCTGCCGACGTTCAACTCGCCGGCGGAGGAACGCCATCACCGCAAGGAACGTCTGGCGGCCGCGCTGCGCATGTTCTCCAAGTGTGGATTCGATGAGGGCGTAACAGGGCACATCACCGCACGCGACCCTGAGCTCGATGACCATTTCTGGGTCAACCCCTTCGGGATGCACTTCGGCCACATCCGGGCGTCCGATCTCCTGCTCGTCAATCACGACGGCAATGTGGTCGAGGGCAAGTACGCGGTCAACGCGGCTGCGTTCGCGATCCACTCGCAGGTCCACGCGGCCCGCCCGGACGTCGTGGCCGCCGCGCACTCCCATTCCATCTACGGCAAGGCGTGGTCGGCGCTCGGGCGCAAGCTAGACCCGATCACGCAGGACAGCTGCATCTTCTACGGCGACCACGAACTGTTCGACGACTACACGGGTGTGGTGCTCGACTCCGAGGAAGGCAAGCGCATTGCGCACGCGCTCGGCGACGCGAAGGCGGTGATCCTGCGCAACCACGGCAACCTCACCGTGGGCCATTCCGTGGACGAAGCCGCGTGGCTGTTCATCACGATGGAGCGCAGCTGTCAGGCGCAACTGCTCGCCGAGGCCGCTGGTACCCCGGTGCTCATCGATCCCGAGATGGCGGCGCGGACGCAGACGCAGGTGGGCGGGCACCTGGCCGGTTGGTACAGCTTCCAGCCGATCTACGACCGGATCGTGCGCGAGCAGCCCGACTGCCTCGAATAGCCGACGGCCTCGAGTAGGCCTCAGCCGTCGGCCAACGGGTGGAGGCGCATGGCCGCGGCGATCTCCTCGTCGGCCACCTCGGTGTAGATCTGTGTCGTCGCCAGGCTGGCGTGGCCGAGGGCGACCTGGAGTTGCCGCAGGCTGAACGCGCCTTCACGCAGGCCGAGGGTGGCGAACGTGTGGCGCAACGCGTGCACCCGGATACCCGGGCGTCGCGCGCCGATGCTGCGCAGCACGCGGTCGACGACGTAGATCACGGACTCGCGGCTGGCTTCGACGGTGCGGCCCCGGGCCTGTCCTGCGCGATCGCGCACGTCGCGGGCGCGGCTGGAGATCACCACCGTCGCGGCGTCGAGCCCGAGCTCCGCGAGCCGAGTCGACCGCGTCGGCAGGTAGACCCGCAGCGCATCGGTGACCACCGGCGGCAGCCCCAGACGGCGCTCCTTGTCTCCCTTACCTTTCACCACCATGGCCGATGGGGGATCGCCCTCGAGATCGTGCATGCGCAGCGTGGCAATCTCGGAGAGCCGCAGGCCGCACGCCAGCGCCAGCGCAAGGATCAGCGCGTCGCGCTCCGGCCAGTTCGAATGATCGGAGGCGCCGCTCAACGCCCCACCGGCGAGCACGCGGTCGAGCGCGCGGGGAACGTGTGTTCGACGTTTCGGGGGAGTCAGCAGCACAGCCGGGTCCGCCGGGAGCCGGCCGGTTCGATAGCACCAGGCGAAGAACGAGCGCAGCGCGGAGGTACGGCGGGCAACGGTGGCCGGCGACCGCTCGGCGGGCGCCCGCTCCGGATGCGTACGGAACCGCGGATCGGGTCGTGTCCGAAAGTCGGCCAGCGCGGCGTCGAGCATGTCGAGCGTGATCTGGCCGATGTCGAGATCGTCGAAGGCGCGGAGCACAGCAGCTTCGTCGGACTCGTCTCGGGCGGTCAGAAGGCCAAGCTCCGCGGCAACGTCGCGCATCGTGTCGTCGAGATCGGCTCGATAGGCCTTCAATGTGGCCGGTGAGCGCCCCTCGTTGGCCAAACGCTGAAGGAACCGCTCGAGGGTCGATGCGTAGGGAACCGCCGCCATCTCCTGCACAGTACCTGTAAAAGAGTGATTATGTAGGGATAGTAAGACCCTTGACGTTGGTGGGTCGATCCGTCATGGTGGCGTGCCCGCCGTTGGGCAGAGAGGAGGTCGTGGCAAATGCACCAAGTCAGTTTCCGTTGCCTCGAAACCTCCTCGCGTCACAACACGGCCTAGGCGGCAGATCGAGGCGTCCTTCCTAGGAGTCTCTCTGTCTCTCATCACCAGTATCCGCCTCGACCCGTTCCAGGTTGAAGCCATCGGCGCACTCGACGCCGGAGACTCGATTCTCGTCTCGGCTCCCACCGGGTCCGGCAAGACGTTGATCGCGCTTCACGCAATCGGGCAAGCCCTTGCCCGGGGCAGTCGTGCCATCTACACGACGCCGATCAAGGCGCTGTCTAACCAGAAGCACCGCGAGATGGGTGCGCGTTTTGGCCCCGAATCCGTGGGGCTCCTCACCGGCGATCGCAGCCTCAATCCTCATGCTCCAGTCGTCGTGATGACGACGGAGATTCTGCGTGCGTTGCTGCTCGATCCCGGTGCTGCCCTGCTACGCGGCGTTGATCTCGCGGTGCTCGACGAGTTCCACTTCATTCAGGACCCCGACCGCGGCGCAGTGTGGGAGGAGATCGTCATGGCCGCACCTGTGGCTATGACGCTGGCCGGATTGTCGGCCACACTGCCCGACGTCGACCGCGTGCACGCGTGGATGAACGAGTTGCATCCACCGGTCGCGCTGATCGTCGAGACGGCGCGACCGGTCGAGTTGGAGCACCTCTACGCGATCGGAAACCTGCGGGGCGCTCCACCGATGGTCCTGCCTACCTTCGTGGACGACCGACCGAACGAGATCGCACTGCTGAACGACGGCACGCGGCGCGCCCAGGCGGGCCTGCTGCGGGTGCGCGACACGAACAGGCCTGTTACTCCCCCGCGCGCGCATGTCATCGCCCAGCTGCGCGAGTTCGGGATGCTGCCGGCGATCTGGTTCGTGCTCAGCCGCAGCGGATGCGATCGCGCCGCGGCCGAGTTGGCCGCCGAGGGTGTAACGCTGAACAACCACGCCGAGGCGGTGTCGGCCGCCCACATCGCCGAACGCGCTCTCGGCGCCTTACGGGCTGAGGACGCCCGCGCGATCGACGCCTCCGCTTGGCGTCACGCGTTCGAGATCGGCGTCGTCGCCCACCACGGCGGGCTGCTCCCCGTGCAGCGCGAAGCGGTGGAGCTGGCCTTCGCGGACGGCTTGATCAAGGTGGTGTTCGCCACCGAGACGCTCGCCGTCGGTGTGAACCTGCCTGCGCGCACCGTGGTGATCGACCGGGTGACGCGACCAGACGGCCAAGGCCGGTCCACGATGTCGGCCGCGGAGTTCACACAACTCGCGGGGCGTGCCGGACGCCGAGGCCTCGACGTCGCCGGCCACGTTGTCGTTCCTTGGCAGGCCGACGTCAGCTTTCCTGAAGTTGCCGGACTGGCCGGCGGACGCCCGCGCCGCATTGCTTCGATGTTGCGGTGCTCCCCCACGCTCGTGGCCGGCTTGGCTGCCCGAAGCGCCTCCGAAGATGCACTGGTGCACCTCGACCGCTCGCTGTTCGCGTGGCTCGATCGTCGCGAGACAACCACGGTGCGAGACGAGCTTCAACGCAGGCGCGCCGAACTCGCGGAGTTTGAGTTCGAGATGGTGGACGCGCCCGCTCCCCCGCCGCACGGACCTTCGGTCGATGAGATGTTGGTCGCATGTCGAGCGCTGACGCCGGGCCACGTGGTCGTGGACCCTGGTCGGTGGCGATCTGGCCCGATGCTCGTTCTGGGCGTGCGCCGCAACGGCGGCGAGCCAACGGCCGTGGAAGTGCTCGGCATCGATGGCCGGCGCCTTACACGCCGCATCGCCGAGTTCCGGCATCCGCCAGTGGTGGTTCAGACGTGGGACGTGGAGTGGCAGGAACGTCAACGTGGCCAAGCGCGCGAGCTGACCAGGCGACTCGCGAGTGTCGAGGTGTCGCCGTTCCTGTTCGAGCGCGCCGCGCCCCGTGACCGCGACGACGGAGGGCGTCGGGAGGCTGAGCGGCTGAGGGCATCGTGCGCCGCGCTCGTCGGCCGGCTGCAGTTGCTCGAACATCGCCTAACCGACGAGTTCGCAGCCATGGTGACGCTTCTTCAGCAGCGGGGTCATCTCGATGGGTTCACGCTCACCGATACAGGCGTGTTCCTCGGCCGCCTCTATCACCCGCAAGCGCTGCTGATCGGCGAAACGCTGGCTGCCGGGCTATTCGACGGACTTGATGCCGCCTCGCTCGCGGCGCTGTGCGG